>WNGC01001381.1_pt1 | contig 14669 bp, 13 predicted proteins | sample 5400051 | NCBI WGS metagenome assembly WNGC01 (sample SAMN13153368, study PRJNA577476) | soil metagenome | isolation source: 20 cm soil or saprolite under grassland replicate 2 | place: USA:California | collected 2016-06-15 | reverse complement strand
CCCTGCGAGTTCTTTGGAGCGACGAACACGCCAGCTTCCATGGCAAGTACTATTCCTTCGATGACGTGAATCTCTTGCCCAAACCCGCGCAACAGCCCTGCCCGATCTACATCGCGGGTACCCCGCGACGTACTCAGATCGGCGAGCGCGGCGTGGAGCGCTCCTTACGGCGAATTGCTCGCTACGCCGACGGTTGGATGACCAACCAGATCGAGCTCGCAATGTTTCAAGACTACCTGGGTCGATTGCGGGACCTGTTGGTCGAGGAGGGGCGAGACCCGAACGAATTCAAGACCGTTTTGTACTACGGCACTTCCGTAAACCGTGATCGAGAACAGGCGTTTCGCGAAGCCAAAGCTTTTCTCGATGCTTATTATCAAAAAGACTTTACCCGCCAGGATGTGGAAATCTGGACCGCCTGCGGGCCAGTCGAACATTGCGTCGACTGCGTGCGAGGATTTATCAACGCCGGGGTCGATCACGTCACCATTCGCCCGATCGGTCAAGATTTAAACAAGCAGTTCCGCATTTACTTGGAAGAAGTTCTTCCCGGTTTAAATTTAGTAGCCGGTAATGCCGCTTAGCTCCCTATCAAACTGACTCACTCCCAGCTTAACGCCGGGAAGTTCACCCCAGGCTAGAAGCCGACAATAACTTCCGGAGTATCTCGCGCACAGGGCGCCAAGGAAAAAACTTCGCCGCGCTAGGTTTTTTGTGGTTGATTTAGCCTTTATTCATCCAACCACATCAGCTTTGCCGGATTATCTTTCAACATCACCTTGACTTCCTCCGGCTTGATGCCAAAGCCGAGCAGCGCCCGGATGAAGACACGCATGCCGTCGATGGCGTCCATGTGAAGCACCTGGCCGAAGTCACTGCCAATGATGCAGCGCTCCGGACCGATTTCTTTGATCGTGCGAATCGTTTCCATCGGGTCCGCCACCGGCTGATAGAGACTCGGAATCATCGGCTGGCAGTACGTGCCGACATAAACGCCTAAATCGCGGAGCTGCTTCATCTCATTCAGCAACAATTTGTTGAGTTCCAGCAGCGGGTGGTCGAGCGTCGCTCTCACCCCAATATCTTTCGCCAATCGCGCCAACGGCAGTAGTTCCTGAAAATCGGTGTGGCCGAAGCCGATGCCGACTTTCTTTTCCGCGGCCATCTCTATGATCTCTTTCACTTCCGGCAACACTCTGCCGTCCTCGTTGCACAGACGCACGCCCTCTTTTTCCGGGTGGCCGGCGCCGCGCCAGAAACCGTAGGAGGTGAAAGTCGGAAACCAGATCATTTTGAAGTTGGGATACTGAAGCCCGACGCGAACGTACTCCGGTCTCATGCCGAAGCACATCCCCACGCCGCCGTAAACCTCGACGCGATGGGCCAGCTCGCCTCGCGCGATCATGTCGTCGATGTGCCGCTGCGTCAGATAGGCCGACGTTGCGCTGATGTTCCAGTGGTCTTTAAAGGCAATGGCGCGCATACCGCACTTGGACGCCTCGACGGCGATCTGAAGCATGTCCTGAGAACGATGGACAAAATCCGGATAAGCGTGGATGTGGCAGTCGATGGCGCCCTGTAACAGCTCGTTCTCTATCCCCGGATAGATCTTCAGCATCTCCGGGTTGTCTTTGAGCATTTGATAAAAATAATCCTTCGCGTTGAGCTCGCGCACCCGTGCAACGCTCAAAGTCCGGCCGACCATTAACTGTTCCGCAGCCGCAGCATCAGCAGCAAAATCACACATGCCAAAATCTCCCTTCTTCAATTTGCGATTTTAGATCGCGTGGTGAGCTCAGTCGAACGATTAATCCAAAATCCGAAATCCAAAATCTAAAATTAATTAAGAATTCCCCCACGCCTCTAAAAATCTTCTTGCATCCTCGACCGGCTCCGTCACCGGCACATAGGGAATGACGAGCCGCGTCGCTCCCGCTTCCTCAAACGCGACCATTTTCTCTTTAATCTCCTTCACCGAAGTCGCGGGAACCACCGGCAGCTTATCCATGTAGTCGTCGGTGAGCGCCGCCATCGCCGCCTTGAAGCCGCCCTTTTGAAACGCTTCGTGGATCGTGTTGACCTCTTTTTCAAAGCCCATGCCTCTCAACATGTCGCTGTAGTGATCGGCGATGTTGTAAAAGGTCAGCACCTGCCGCAGCTTGGAGCGGGCCAGCGACTTGTCGGGATTCAACGAAACGCGGCTCTTGGCGATAATCTCGATTTTGCTCGGATCCCGCCCCGCTTCCTTCGCGCCTTCGCGGACACGTTCGGCAATTTCCTTGACCTTCGCCGGCGTCGCCATGTTGATAAAAATCCCGTCGGAAATTTTTCCGACGAGTTTCGTCATCTGCGGCCCAAGCCCCGCCAGATAAACGGGCAGGTTTGGAAAGCTCGGCTTCCACGAGAGCTGAAATCGTTTGCCAGTCTGGTAAATCTCTCCCTCATATTCAACTCGCTCACCGGCGGCGACTTTGCGGACGATGTCGATATACTCACGCGCCCGCTTGAGCGGCCGGTCGAAGACCCTGCCATGCCAGGCCGCGATGCTCTTATTGGCGACACCGAGGCCGAGCAACAATCGTCCGCCGGAGAGATCCTGCAGCGTCGCCGACTGAATTCCCAAGGTCACCGGACTGCGGCCATATATATGGTAGATGGCGGTTCCCAATTTAATCTTCCTGGTCCGGCTCGCCACCGCCGAGAGCATAACGATCGGATCCGTGCTGTTCGACTCCCCTTTCCAAAAAGCGCCGAAGCCGACTTGCTCCGCCAATTCGACCAATCCAGGGACGTCGGCCGCCGGGTAGTGAGCCGCCGAATTAATCTCGACGTCATAGATCATACTTGTCTCCCTTCAAACTCGTGCAGCGTTGTCCCCTTCAATCCTTCACAATCCGGGTGATTCCCTTGGCAGCAAATTCATCAATAGCCTCTTGACCGTATCCGATCTCACTGAGAATGGCCACCGTTTGTTCACCCAACAGCGGCGGCGGCGTCGATATTTTCTTGTTTAGATTATCGTACTTCACCGGCCCGCCAATGAACGTAAGCTTACCCGCTTTGGCATGTTCCAACTCCTCCGTGAGTCCGAGATGTCTGACCTGGGGATCGGCCATGGCTTCCGCGATGTTATATAACGGCGCAACCGGAACATCGTTGGCTTCCAATCGTTTCAGCCATTCATCTCTTGTTTTAGTTCGAAACGTCGGCATCAACGTCCGCTCAAGCGCTTCGAAATTTTGCCGCCGCCTATCCCTTGTCTTGAATCTTCCATCAGCAACAAGATCGGTTCGCTCCGCCGCCTTTAGCAGCGCAAGCCAGAATTTCTCCGGAACGGAACAATGAATCGCAAGCGGCAACCCGTCTTTGCATACAAAAGCAAAAGCATGCGCGTTTCTTACCCTCGTCTTGCGATTCGGCACGTTTCCGGTTCTCAGGTAACCCGCCGCCGTTTCGCCTATGAAAGAGAGCGTCGCCTGGAGCAGCGACGTTTCCACTCTGCATCCTTCACCTGACTTCGCGCGCGCCATGAGCGCGCCGAGAATCCCATATCCGGCCGAAAGCCCGGTGACGTAATCCGACACCGCCATCCCCATGACCTTCGGCTCATCGGCATCGCTCAGCAAACTCAACAAACCGCTGATCGCCTGTCCTAGCGTATCGAAGCCCGGCTTCTCGACATAAGGCCCGCTCTGACCGAAAGCGGAGATAGAGCAATAAATCAATCGCGCATTCAGCGCATGCATCGCCTCATAGCCGAGACCTAGTCTATCCGCCGTGCCGGGACGAAAATTTTCTACGAAGACATCGGCCTTTCTGGCGAGATCGAGGCAGATCTTTCTTCCTTCCGGCGACTTCAAATCGAGAACGATGCTTTCCTTGTTTCGGTTCAGATGAGCGAAGTTAAAACTAAAATAAGGGTCCGGCGCAAAATAACGATACGGATCGCCTGCGGGCGGCGATTCGATTTTGATCACTCGCGCGCCGAGATCCGCCAGCAGCGCCGTGGCATACGGCCCGGTGACGAACGTGGCGCATTCGATTACCGTGACATCGGTGAGAATCTGGACGGGCATGAATTTTTTTCAGCTTAATCTTTCATGGATTTCTTCACCGTGCAAACCGTCAATTAACCCGTCCATACTCCGGCAATTTAGGCGGTAACTCCACAGCCAATCTGATTAGTTTGTGACGATGAACAGGTCGAAGCTCTCTCCTAAATTTAAATCGCTCCCGCTACGTCAGCGACAGCGGCCTCAGCCATCTCGGTTGAAATCGAGGCCTGTGCTTCGCAGGACGCCCAGCGAAAACCTGCAGCTGGCGCTGGAACTCTCTGACCTATGCCTCGCTTTGCGTGAAGCCACAGAGAAACTGACGGAGCAACGATTCGCTCCAGCTCTCAGCAAGGTGAATCAGCTGCTCGAGGCAGCGTCAGAGCTGTCTGATTAAGCTGGCAGGGCGCGTAAACCAAGTCGGTGCACACGCCGGAAGTAGTGCTTCACCGGGGCGCCACCAGGATCTCATCCCGCGGAAAGTAATCCATGATCTCCGCGCCATTTTTGGTGACGACGAGCATATTTTCCAATCGCGTACCGCCGATGCGCGTTTCACCTTCGCGCGACTCAACGGCGATCGTCATTCCCTCTTCAAAAACCTGCGGATGGTTGAAAGACCACAAGCGGTTGATGATGGGCATGTCGTAACCGGTGCTCGTCCCGAGGCCGATGCCGTGGCCGATTTCACTGGCGAGAATTTCGACTTCGCTCTGGTACCCCCATTTGCTCGCCGGCGGAAAATGCTTCGCCGCGTCCGCCGTTGTCTTGCCCGGTTTAATTTCTTCGATGATGGCATCGATACGCTCGCGCACCTGTTTATACCAGTCTTTCTCTTTCGCAGTCGGCTCCCGGCCCACAATGAAAGTCCGATAGGTGCAGCTGCCGTAACCCATGTAAGTGGCCCCGCAATACGACCCGTAGACCAGATCGCCGACCTGGATGATACGGCTCGTCGCATGGCAACCACGGTCGAAGGTCATCGGTCCCGTGCGCCACCCTCCCGGAACAGCGGATTCCAGGCCCAATTCATAACCGGCGGCGGACCCGAGGGTCATCAAATCGGTATCTTTCATCCCGGGTTTCAAATTCTCCCACACGCGAAACCACACGCCGTCCACCATGGCGGCGCACGTTTTCAGACAGCTAATCTCATCTTGATTTTTGACCATCCGCGCTTCGAGCATGAGATTGCGAGTGTCTACAATATTCTTGACGCCGGCATTGACTAATGCTTCCCGCCCTGTGCCGTCAAAACCTCCGAGACCCAATTTCTCACCGAGGAGGCTACGCTTCTCAAGCTCTGCTTTGATCTCAGCAGCAAACGCCTTCGCCTCCTCCGCGCAAGCTTCCGGACCGGGCGAACCCGTTAACCAGGAACGTGCCGGCCGCCACTCTTTAATCCACGGACATTGGTCGGGCATCTGATGATAATAGCCATCGTGCTCGTACATCACCGGATCGTGTTCGGCGAAGAAGAGCACGTATCGGCACATGGGATAGGCGAAACCCTTGAGCGCCGTCAGATAGCGAATATTTTGGTGATTCGCTTCGAGGATCGCGGCAATCCCATATTTACGCATCAGCGTTTGCGCGCGCTCCACGCGCTGGCGCCGCATGCGGTCCGGGTTGAACCGCTCCTGCCAATCCGCCACTTCAGGACCAAATGTAAGCTTGGGTGCAAATCTGACCATAATGACCTCCCTATCAAGGCCTAAATATTTGCATGTGACCGAATCTATCTTGAACTCCTCACGGCTTGCAACCATCCATTGAAAGTGCGGCTCGAATCTTGTAATCGGGAATGCGTGGGCAAGAACGCTAAGACTGCCAGCTGAGAAATGACTGCGAGCGAACGGAGATAAAGATGTCAGAACATGCTATTCGAGTGATCGATATCGACGGCCATGTCAGGGAAGCCGATGATTTGTGGCAGCATTATCTCGAGCCGCCGTTTCGTATACGCGCGCCGAGAATTGACAAGGTTCCTAACGGGCAACTGCTCTTTCTGCTCGAAGGCAAGCGCCACCATCGCAAGCCCGATGAAAGTCCTTTCCGCATCAAGTCAGACGATTCTCCCGTCAATGAACATCGTGACCTGGCCACGGATCCGCACGGAAGACTCAAGGACATGGATCGAGACGGCATCGAGCGCGGCATGCTCTTCCCGTCGGCCGGTCTCTATCTTCCGTCCGTCGAAGAAGAAGCCTACGCCGTGGCGCTCTGCCGCGCTTATAATAACTGGCTCTATGATTACTGCGGCGCCGATCGTAAACGTTTGATGGGCGTCGGCGTCATTCCGGTACAGGACATCAATGCGGCTGTCGCCGAGACGCGGCGGGTAATTCTCGAACTTAAATTCAAAGCTGTCTTCGTCCGGCCTAATCCAGTAAAGGGCCGCACGTTGGACGATCCTTACTACGATCGGCTCTACAAAACGTTACAGGACCTCGGCGCGCCGCTGATGGTCCATGAAGGCTCGGGCGCCTATCTGCCGACCGCCGGAGCGGATCGATTTCCGGGACAATGGTTTTTTACCCACACGGTTTCCCATCCCTTCGAACAGATGCTCGCGAGCTTAAGTCTCATCTGCAAAGGCACATTGGAAAGGCATCCGGATCTACAGGTCGTCTTTCTTGAATCCGGCGCCGGCTGGCTCCCCTATTGGCTCTGGCGCATGGACGAGCACTACGAGATTCTTCCCTTTCAAGTGGCGTGGCTAAAGATGAAACCGAGCGACTATTTTCGTCGTCAGTGCTACACCTCCTGCGAGCCGGATGAAACTCGCTTGGGCGAAGTGATTGAAGCCATCGGCGCTGAACGCGTGTTGTTCGCGTCGGACTACCCGCATTGGGACGCGAAGCTTTCCGGCTCGCCGCAGGCGATTATGGATCGGGCCGACATCGGTTTCGACACCAAAAAGAAAATCATGGGCGAAAACGCCATCCGGCTGTTGCATTTGGATTAACGGCTTGGCTGGAATCGAAGGCTGATGGAGTACTGGAGTCATGGAATATTGGGTTAGACATTTGCAACACTCCACTACTCCATCACTCCACTAAATAGAGGGAGGCTCTGTGGCTGAAATACCTAAGCTCGTCTCGTCAATGGGTACATTTGTTGTTGCTAGCTTTCGCGCTAACCAATAGAAACGACAAACTTGAAACCAGAAACTGTGAAAGCGAGCCCTCGATGACCAACCCACACTGGACTAAAATCACCTGTCTGTTTGTTTTCTTACTGGCCCTTGCCTCTCCCGCATCCGCGCAATCGCGCAAGGTCAACATCGCCTATACCGCGACGAGTCCCTATCAGGCGCCTCTCATTATCGCGAGGGAAGCGGGGTTTTTCAAAAAGCATGGTCTGGATGTCTCGCCGATCCTCACGCCGGGCGGTTCCCTCGGATTTCAAGCGATGTTAGGTGGTGACGTGGCGATGGTTTTAGCCGATGGCTCCGCCGCCGTCACCGGCAATCTCGCCGGAGCGGATATCGTCATCATCGCGAGCTTTCTCAACACGTTTCCTTACAGCCTGATCTCCCTGCCGGAAATCAAAAAAGTCGACCAGTTGGTCGGCGGCAAGGTCGCCATCAGCCGCTTCGGTAGCGCGACGGATCTCAGCGTGCGGATGGCGTTGACCAAGGTGGGGCTGAATGCGGAGAAGGATGTTGTCCTGCTACAAATCGGAACTCAGACGGCTCGGGTCGCGGCCTTGCAATCGAAAAACGTCCAGGCGACGATCATCACTCCACCTTTCACGTTGACGGCGCGCAAGATAGGATACAACATCCTCATCGACATGGCCCGTCTCAATATCCCGTTCGAGCTGACGGCCGTTTTGACGACGCGGGCTTTCATCAAATCGCAGCGCGAAACGGTGGGAACGGTTATCGCGGCTCTGGCGGAGGCGATTCATTTCTACAAGACGGAAAAAGAGCCGAGCATCAAGATCCTAAGCAAATACCTCCAAACCACCGACCGCGAGGCGCTGGACGAAACCTACAAGGAGATCGCCCTGAAAGTCGTCCCGGAAAAACCCTACCCGACGCTTCCCGGCATCCAGACTATCCTCGACGAGCTGGCCCAAAAAAATCCCAAGGTCAAAACCTCCAGGCCGGAAGATTTCGTTGATATGAGCTTCGTGAAGAAATTGGACGATGAAGGATTCTTTCAGCGGCTGTACAAGCGGTGAAATTTGTGCCGGTCGATCGGGCCATTCCATGAAAGATTCAGTTTCCCTTACGACGCGGGCACTCGGAGCCGTCGCAGGCTTTCTTGGTGGCGGCATGCTAGGAATCATCGTACTTATTTTGGCGATGGTTCTTGCCCGATCCGACTTCGGGCTCGATAGTATTCGACCAGAAGCTTTGGTTAGCGCTATCGTGGGGGCAATTGTTGGTTTCTTTTCACCTAAGAGAGCACTAAAGGTTCTGGGAAAGGTTGTAGGAGAGGCATGAGTTCTTTGGTCGGCAAAACAGCCGGCCGATGGCTGCGCCACTGCGAACGGATCTCGGAATCATCCATCAGATCAGTCAATTGACCCGGGAAAGACGTGAGTATGCCATATTGAACAGCGTTGGCTTGCTCGGTTCGGAGTGGATATAGGAATTAGGAGACGCAACATGCTCACTCCCATTCGCATCGACAATCGTATTAACGGTTTTCTCGGCAAGCCCGGCGGCGGCGGTAAACAGCCCGCGGTCATTCATCTGCATGAGCGCTACGGCATTGTCCAGCACACGACGGATTTGGCACAGAAGTTCGTCGATGCCGGTTACGTGACAATCGTCCCCGATCTCTTCTCGCGCTTTACCGGCGATCGCGAAGCGCTGGCGCGGGGCAACGGGCGCTGCGAATTGAGGGACGATGAGGTGTTGCAGGACATCGACACAGTCGTCGCTTACCTGCGCGCGCTGCCGCAAGTCGAAGGCGGCAAGATCGCCATGTCCGGCGTGTGTCAGACGGGGCGGCAGCCGTTGCTCATCTCCGCCAGGCGAGATTATCTTTCAGCCGCCGTGGTGTTGTATGGGGCGATTTATCTCGATGATTGGAAATCCCATCCGCTCCGTCCGGAGCCCATTGATAAAATCTTGGAACAACTATCCTGCCCGATCGCTGGAGTATTCGGGGAGCTGGACAATTTAGTCCCCGTGAACAACGTAATACGCATGTGCGCCGTCTTGGCCAAAGCCAAGAAGAGCTTCGACGTGCGCCTTTACCCTGAAGCGCCGCATGGTTTTTTGAACGACACGATGCCGGGCCGTTATCGTCTGTCACAAACCCAAGTCGCATGGAATCAGATTACGACGTTTCTGAATTCGGTTTTCAACGGCGAATGGAGCAAAGAGCGCGCGATCTGGCGCTTCGAAAGCGATACGTCCATTCACTACGACTTCACCAAGAACAAGCGTTGGGAGTAGTCCGCGCTGCGCGAAGAATTTCAGATTGCAAATTTCACACCTCCCGAAGTGCGCGGATCGCGCTTCGCGCAGCTTGACAGCCAGGGTCACTGGCGCATAGATTCGGCTTTCACGAGGCGAGGAGGCTGTTACGTCCCGACAGCAACAAGATACGCCGCTGGATCTTGTTTCCGTTGACGAAGAACACCCGATAACGACTCACCGTTGGTGGTGGCGTCTTCGCAACTCTGTGTCGAACTGGGTCGGGGTCATCGGAATTCTAATCTTTTTTGGCGCTTGGGAAATCGCCACGCGCGCCGAGATTATTAATCCCTTCTACTTTCCACCGTTCAGCAAGATTATCGCTAAAGGCTTCGAGCTTTTCGCTAACGGCTCGATCTGGGAGCACATGCGGTTCAGCCTCACGAACTTTTCCGTCGGCTTTGTCATTTCCGTGATTATCGGTGTGGTCCTCGGCGTTCCCATGGGCTGGTACAAAGGTGTCAGCCGTGCTTTTGATCCGCTTTTGTCCGGCATCTACGCGACGCCTCTGATCGCGCTGCTGCCGTTGATCATCATGCTTTTCGGCCTGGGGCCGCTCTCAAAAATTATCATGACCGTCCTCGCCGCCGTCTTTCCGATTTTGATCAACACCATGACCGGCATCGCCAATACCGACGATCGACTCATTACGATGGCGCGTGCCTTCGGCGCCAAAGACAGCACGATTTTTCTCAAAGTGTCGGTGCCCGGTTCTCTTCCTTACATCGTGGCCGGCATGCGAGTGGCCTTGGGCCGCGCGCTGGTCTATATCGTTGTCGCCGAACAATACGGCGCAGCCATGGGTCTGGGTTATCTGAGTTCGGTCGCGGCGCAGCGCTTTCAGATGGCCGCGATGTTCGTTCCCATCGTCATTATCGCCGGTCTCGGCGCCGGCCTGAACGAATTGCTCAAGGCGGTGGAGCACCGCTTAGAGAAATGGAAGCCACAAAAATTCGAATAGAGGGGCAAATGAAATCCGCGACGAGATTCATAGCATTGTTGTTCCTTGTTTTGGCAATCGGGATCTGTACTCGTCCTGGAGAAAGCAACGCCCAAGGCGCAAAGATGACCGTCGGCCAGACCGGAACCAATCCCGGGACCGCTCTCTATTTTATCGCCGAAAAGGAAAAACTGTTCGCCAGGCACGGACTCGACGTGAACATCGTCAAAACGAACACGGCGGCCGCAGTGCAAGCCATGCTCGGCGGAAGCATGCAGATGGCCACTGGATCGGGAGCCGCCGCCTTCGTAACAGCGACCCTTGAAGGCGCCCCGCCCTTTGTGTTGGTCGGCTCATGGGTGAACGTCTTCCCGTACAAAGTGATGACCCACAAGGACATTACGAAAGTCGCAGATCTCAGGGGAAAAACCGGCCATGTCGGAGCGCCGTTTGGGACGATACCCGACACCGCTTTGAGATTCGCTCTGACCAAGCTGAAATTGGATCCGGACAAGGATGTCAAGCTCGTGCAGATTGGCAATGCCGATGCTGCGACCATCATCGCCGCGATGGACAAAGGAGAGGTGCAGTTCGGGCCGCTTGCGCCTCCCTTGGACCGCATCGCCGAGAAGAAGGGATTTCGATCGCTGATTTCCTTGCCTGAGCTGGGAATCCCCTGGCAGCAGAACGGCGAATGGGTCCAGGGCTCCTATCTGAAAAGTAACCGCGAGAACGTGGTTCGCTACATGCGGGCGATATCGGATGCCATAAAATTCTATTTTGAACAGAAGGAAAAAACCGTCAACTATTTGACAGAGTATCTCGGCAGCAACCGCGAGGATACGGAATATGCTTACCAGATGTTCGCCAAATGGGCGGACCGAAACCCCAAACCCAAGATTGAAGCCCTTCGGACAACCCTGGATGCCATCAAGAAGAACACGCCCAGGGCTGCATCAGCGGATCCTGCGTCGTTCGTTGATACCAGCATCATGGATCAGCTGATTAAAGAAGGCTATATTAAATAGTGGACGGAAGGCAGCGGAGCGAATGACGTAACCGATTACCGCAATCGCCGGTTTGACGCACCTGCCCCGCGCTGTTAGCATCCCGCAAAGTTTGATGGTCTAAGGAGAACTTTTTGCGTGAAAATTTATAATTTCGACCTCCTCGCCTACCCCCACGTTCCCAAAGAAGCGCCGCGGACACCGGTGCCAAGCAGCTACTTCGATCCGCTCAAAGGCGCCGCGAACTACAACGAACACCTGGAAGAGATGATCTACTGCGAGGAGCTCGGTTTTGATGGCGTGGTCTTCAACGAGCATCACTACAGCGCGTACGGGACGATGCCTTCGCCCAACCTGATTGCCGCCGCTCTGAGCCAGAAAACGAAACGGATCAAGATCGGCGTCCTGGGAAACATCCTGCCCCTGCGTAATCATCCGGTTCGTGTCGCGGAAGAATACGCCATGATCGACTGCCTCTCCGGCGGCCGGCTGATCGCCGGGTTCGTGCGCGGCATCCCGCCGGAATATATCTGGTACGGCGTCAATCCGGCAGAGTCTCGTGGGCGCTTCGAAGAAGCCTATGAGCTTATCATGACCGCATGGACCCAAGCGGTGTGGAGCTATGAGGGAAAATTTTTTCAGCTCAAAGACTGTGCGATCTGGCCGCGCCCTTTGCAACAACCCTACCCGCCGATATGGATCGCGGCGCGCAGCGCCGAATCCATCGAATGGTGCGTGAAGCGCCACCTGCCGACCGCCCAGGTCTACCAGACCACGGCACAGATCGAAGACACGTTCAATTACTATCGCAAAGTCGCCCGTGATGAAGGTTGGGAAGCGGCGCCGAACGATTTTATTCTCTGTCGTCACATCTACATCGACGAGACGGACAAGAAGGCGCAAGAAATCGCCGAGCCCGCGATGCGTTATTTTTTCACCGTCTTTAATCGGGGCTTCAACGAAGCGATCAACAAGGGAGCGGTCGACCAGCGGCTGGTGGCAGCGTTGACGACGGAACGGTCGTTTAATTACTTCCGCGAAGGTAACCGAGAGCGCCGCGATTTTTCCAAGCTGGACTGGGATGGTTTGATCAGCACCGGCTATCTTATCGCCGGCAACCCCGATACCGTCGCGCGCCAGATCTTAGATCAAATGAAACAGATCGGCGCCGGCCATTTCATGGGCATGTTCCACATTGGCAATTTACACCACGACAAAGTGATCTCTTCGCTGAATCTCTTCAAGAAAGAGATCATGCCGAGGCTACAGTAAAGCTCGGCGCCAACTGTTGACTTTGCCGAGCAGGAAACCGCGGGCTCGCACCGTCGTATCTTCGACACCGGCCGCATTTCTCTTTGCAGTGATATCGGATATTGTAAATAAGTTCGTTTGCTTCGAATCGGCCTCACGGCATAAAATAAAAGACCGAGGACGGCCTCTTTTTGTTTAGGCTTCAAAGTGGAGCCAGATGACATGAATCGATCGCTTTCGACGCCAACGCCATCTGCGCGTCTCATGAGCCGACGCGAGATGCTTGAATTCATGGGCACGGCGGCGGCCGTCGCGATATTCGGATGTGGACGCGGGCAATCAGCCCCTCCGGATTCGATCGGTGGAGAGAATCTACAATCGACCGCAGTTGCCGCGGTCATCCCCTCTTGCGTAGTGCGACCCGAACAGACGGAAGGACCTTATTTTATCGACGAGAAGCTCAACCGCTCAGACATCCGCTCGGAGCCGTCGGATGGTTCGATAAGGCAGGGGGTACCGCTTCGGTTAGCATTCCAAGTTTCGCGGGTCGAAGGCGGCTCTTGTGCTCCTCTAAGCGGCGCTAGGGTTGATATTTGGCAGTGCGACGCGGTCGGCGTTTATTCGGATGTTCGCGACATGAACGTCGATAGTCGAGGCAAGAAATTTCTCCGGGGCTCTCAAGTAACGAACGCCGGCGGCTCTGCGGAGTTTCTCACGATCTACCCCGGGTGGTATCCAGGGAGAGCGGTCCATATCCATTTTAAGATACGCAATGATCCCGCTTCCCGACAAGGTTACGAGTTCACCTCGCAGCTTTACTTCGATGAATCCATTACCGATCAAGTTCATAAGCAACCCCCCTACAACACCAAAGGACGCCGCACTACGACAAACGAAGCCGATTTCGGCTTCCGGCGCGGCGGGAAGCAACTGATGCCCACATTAACCAAGGATGCGCAGGGTTACACAGCAAAGTTCGATATCGGTCTTCAGATAACCTGATTTCGATGAGTTTCCCACTTTCACCTGATCAGATCCGCCGGCTCGTGCACAAGCGTTACGCTACCTAGTCGTTGCGCAGAAGTCTGAGCCATCCACAATCAGACCTTTCATCCCCCTGAGACAGTCAGCGCCTGCATGTAGTTTGCCCATAAATTGAGCCATATGAATATATGGCCTTTCTGCTAGATCCGTGTTAGGCTACAAAAGTGTCGAAGGCCCGGTTCGAGTGGGACTCGAAAAAAGATCGGGGAAACCAGAAGAAACACGGCGTCTCTTTCGCTATCGCGCAGCTTGCCTTTGGCGATCCGAGACGGGTGATCGCAGAGGACCTATCTCACCGGGCAAGCGAGAAACGATACTACTGCTTCGGCCGCGTTGCTGGCGGCGTTCTAACGGTTCGCTTTACCTATCGCGACGAAGTTATTCGGATCTTCGGAGCCGGCTACTGGCGGAAAGGAAAGCAAATTTATGAGCGAGAAAATCAGATACACGAATGAACCACTCGGCAAGCTGAAAGTCATCTCTGACTTTCTGCCTCCCCCCGAAGATTTAGTCTTCAGGGATGAAGGAGTAAAGATAACCATAGCCTTGAGCAAGCGGAGCGTTGAGTTTTTTAAAGACGAGGCGCGAAAGCACAAAACCCAATACCAGCGTATGATCCGCCGGCTTCTCGATGCTTATGCCGAGCGCCATTCACGCGCTCCGACCACGCGCTCGAGACGACAGCGCGCAAAATCGGCCCGTGCTGGCTAGCGGGAGCGATGGCAATTCTTTTTCTAATGAACCATTACCCAGTTCGTCCACGAACCAGACGCTAAATTTTCACATGACTACTCCGACTTTGGCCGACCAGATCCGCCGGCTCGTGCACGAGCTTTACGATGCTTGGTCTCTGCATGAACCGGAGCGCATCGACGCCATCTTCACAGCCGATGCCATCTACGAAGATGTCGCGGGAGGTCAGATTGTCCGCGGGA
>WNGC01002366.1_pt1 | contig 14675 bp, 7 predicted proteins | sample 5400051 | NCBI WGS metagenome assembly WNGC01 (sample SAMN13153368, study PRJNA577476) | soil metagenome | isolation source: 20 cm soil or saprolite under grassland replicate 2 | place: USA:California | collected 2016-06-15 | reverse complement strand
AAGCAGGGGGTTGAAATCCTGTGGTGACGTCCACATAGTCCAAATGGCCGCCAGCAGCTCCCGCGATCGATACATCCAAATTCCGGTCGCGTTTGTTCACCAGCAGCATCTTGCGCTTGCCAGCCTTGGTTACCACTGCAAGGCCGGTGAGGTATGGATGATCGGGGGCAAACGGACTGGCAGGAGCAAACTCCACAATCTTATCGGCGGGGCCAAAGTTGTCGTGCAAGAGCTTCAATACCCACAGACGGGCGTTCGGTTTTCCGTTGTTCCACTCCACCATGGATACGCTAGGGAACTGCGTGGGGTAGCCGACCAATTGCGATTCTCCCACGACGTCGATGCCCAACCGTGTGAGCTCCGCAAAAAGGTAAGCGTACTCGGCGCCCGCAAGATTCCAATACGAATCAGGAATGGGTTTTGCGACGTGATGTGGATCAACTTGTGCGATGTCATCTGCCGAAATGATCCCAATTTCATTAATCATTGTGCCTGTTTCGGGCGAGAGTCGCTTGCGAATCGTTTCGATATAACGGACGGTATTCAGGAAACCGTCCGCCTGTGCAAAGACAGTATGCTGCTGAATGTCTAACGTCTCATCAGGCGTAGGTACGGCGTAAAAATGGTAGGAAATGCAGTCCAGTGGCACACCTGACTCGTGGTTCTTGCTATTCAAGAAATATTCGAAGAAATCTGGATGTTGGCCCGGGATGGCCAGAGATACGCCGACAAATTTTAGCTCAGGCTGAACTTTCTTCATGGCGCTGACGATCGCATCGTACAGCCGAGTATAGGTTTGTGGCGTCATGCGATGTTCGAAATCCACTTCGTTCAGAACTTCCCAGTAGGGAATCGAATAGTGATAACCAGACTCGTGCCGTTTTCCGTATTCGTCTGTAAATCCACTTTTCGTGTACCACGACAAGAGTCGCGCATAATAGTCCGCAACTTCGTTAAATGTGGGGTCTCGCAATTCTGTTCCCTGCTCGTAGTCCCACACTGCCTTGTTTGGATCATCGGGATAGTTGACGGGTCTGTCGGTCTTGTACATCCACTGCGGAATGGTGCTGAAGTTGAGAACGGTCGAATGTCCCTTGGTGGCCTCCAGAAAATCGATTGTCATGGGATCGATAAGGGAGAAGTCCCAGAACGTCTTGCCATCCTTCGGTGGTTCCAATTCCGCCACACCGAGACGCGGATACGGGAGCCAGGGTACGTAGCGCACATAGTCAGCTCCGAGATCATGGAGCGCTTTGAACGCGTTGTCGTGCACCGCGGTGCCCCGGCGCAACGGTGGGTTTACGACTACTTGTAACGTCGCAGTTGTCCTGGATTCCTTTGCTACCTTGTCCCAATAAACCGTGATTTGGACGGGAGCCTCTTGTGCTGAAGACCGCCGGGCAGTGCCGACCACAAGTGTCGGAATAAGCAGGAATCGAAATAAATGCGATACCTTCATGAGATGCTCCCTCTGAGAACGGTTCAGCAGGCCGAGTAAAGTGGCGGACGCGCGCGAGCCATAGGGTAAGTGAGTTGAATTCTTTTTTCAATAGGTAAATAATGTTCGTTATAGAATTTTAGCGGATCTCTGTCGCAATTACCGTGAGCCCCTCACGGTGGAGTGAATGCAAACATGAGCGAGAACTCTTCAATCCGTGAATTCACCGTAGGGCTCTTCGGAATCGGACTCGACGCTTATTGGCCTCAATTCGAAGGCCTACAACAACGCCTGACGGGATATATCCAACAGGTAGCCCAGCGACTGGAAAGACCGGGCATCCGGGTTATCAATCTAGGCTTGGTGGATTCTCCCGAAAAGGCCCAGGATGCAGGTCATGCGTTCAGGCGACACGATGTCGATCTGACTTTTCTGTACGTCACGACATACGCCTTGTCATCCACCGTCCTTCCGGTTGTGAGAAGAGCAAGGGTGCCCGTGATCCTCCTCAATCTTTCACCCGCCGCGGCCATTGATTACAAGTCCTTTAATCAAATAGGCGACCGAACCAAAATGACCGGCGAATGGCTGGCCTATTGCCAGGCTTGTCCAGTGCCTGAAATTGCGAACGTATTTCGTCGTTGCCATATTCCGTTTTTTCAAGTCACTGGTGTGCTCGACAACGACCCACTGGCGTGGGATGAGATCTCCGCATGGATCGAAGCGGGCCGCGTCGCTCACACGATGGAACACAATCGCTTAGGAGTCATGGGCCATTATTACGGCGGGATGCTCGATATCTATTCCGATCTCACGCAACAGTGCGCTTATTTTGGGGGACACATTGAAATGCTGGAGGTTGACGAACTCGCGGATTTGCGTCGGAAAGTCTCCAGTCAGGAGATCAGCGATCGCGTCCAGGTTTTCCAGGATAGTTTCGACGTGCAGCCGGATTGCCCGCCCGTCGAATTAGAACGCGCCGCACGCACCTCGGTCGCAATGGATCGGCTGGTCGAGGTTCACAAGTTGGGATCACTCGCCTACTACTACAAAGGAATGGAGAACTCTGAAAACGAGGACACCATCAGTTCCATCATTCTGGGTACCAGCCTGCTTACGGCGCGAGGCATACCCGTGGCCGGCGAGTACGAAATCAAGAACGCTCAAGCCATGAAGATCATGGATTGTTTCGGAGTTGGTGGTTCCTTCACGGAGTACTATGCCGTCGATTTCAACGACGATGTCATATTGATGGGGCACGATGGACCGGGTCACATCGCTATTGCCCAAGGCAAGACTAAGGTTCGCCCGCTGAGTGTGTATCACGGCAAGGTCGGCCGCGGGCTGTCAGTGGAGATGTCCGTCCAGCACGGCCCAGTAACATTGCTCTCGGTTGTCCAAACGGGTGACGGAAAACTCAAATTGCTGGTTGCCGAGTCTATTTCCGAGCCTGGCCCGATTCTCGAAATTGGCAACACCAACAGCCGCTATCGCTTCTCGATGGGAGCGAGAAATTTCATGAACGCTTGGAATGCCCAAGGCCCAGCGCATCATTGCGCGATCGGCATCGGCCATATCTCTAGCAAGTTGAGCAAGCTTGGTCAACTGCTGGGGATGGAATGCACCGTCATCCGTTGAGCTCGTGGGTCAGCGTTTGCATACTGAGTTGAGATACCTACGGATCGCACTCTCAAATTTGAGGTTGCAGTACCGCGTTGTAGCCAGTACCACTGCCGTGTATCCACGTTGGTAAGAGCGAAAAACAAAGCGCTTGAGCCTGGCTGGCCTTTTGCACGCGCCGGAGAATTTATGAGAGGGAACTCAGTTGCGGGAATCATGAAATCGAACCGGCGACCACCCCTGAGAGGGGGCAGCGTTCTAACCAACTGAACTACGTCCCCAGCCGTGGAATCAACGACTTAGCGTAAACGCTGCCTCGCCTCTTGCGGCCGCGTCGGAGCCTCTTACTCGAGAATTTTGTCCCGCCAAGCTACGCACATTACGGGGCAGCATGTTTCCGTGGATGCCAGTTTGGTTTGCTCTACGCAGTTCCAGTTGCACATTTCCTAACTCCAGAGGCGGTCCCAGGAGCGTTCGTTGTCCCACTGTGGGGTGGGTTCGAAATAACCGCTGCCGGGCGCCAGGTGTTGGCGAACTACATTTTCGTTCAGAGTTACGCCGAGGCCGGGCCTGTCTGGTACTTCGATCCAGCCACGATTGACGATTGGCGTCTTGGTTCCTTCTTGCACAATGGATGACCACCATGGCACGTCGAGGGAGTGGTGTTCGAGGGCCAAGAAATTCTGCGTGGCTGCAGCGCAGTGCACGTTCGCCATGCAGCAGACCGGCGTCCCAGCAAAGTGCAGAGCCATCGGCACGCCGTATTCTTGGGCCATATCTCCGATTTTGTGAGTTTCCAGGATGCCTCCAGCGGTGGCGAGGTCCGGCTGAATCTTGCTTACTGCGCGCTTCTCACACAGCACCTGAAACGGTTCCTTCAAATAAATATCTTCGCCAGTCAGAATGGGCGTGGGGCTTTCTTCAGAGATTTGCCTGAGCAAGTCAGTATAAGTCCAGGGAATGACATCTTCGATCCACGACAAGTTGTATTTTTCATATGCCTTGCCCAGTCGGATGATGGACTTCACGCCAAGATGCCCGAGGTGGTCCATGGAAAGTGGAATTTCCATTCCGACGGCATCGCGCACGGCGGCGACATATTGTTCTAGCATTGCAATGCCTTTGTCGGTGACTTCCATTCCGAGCAGAGGATGAGGCAGCTGATTTGCTTCCCATTGATTTAGGTCTGTAAGATTGGTGACCGTGCCCGGAGTGCTCGCAACCATTTCGACACCCAAATCCATCTTGAGCCAGGTGAGGCCCATGCCTTCCTTTCGCTCCTTCATTCGCTGCGCGTAGACCTTGGGATCATCGGATTCCGTGGTGTCTGCATAGAGGCGGATCTTGTCGCGGAATTTGCCACCTCCCAGCAGCGCGTAGACGGGTGCGTTGTAAACCTTTCCGGTGATGTCCCACAGCGCCATTTCGATGGCGCAGACGCCACCGCCTTGCCGGGCGTGCCCTCCAAACTGTTTGATCTTGCGGAAAATTTTGTCGAGTTTCAGCGGGTCTTCACCGAGAATGCGGCTCTTCAGGAACAGTGCGTAGGTCGCGCTTGCTCCGTCCCGGACTTCGCCGAGGCCGTAAACACCCTGATCCGTATCGATGCGAATGAGAGGACAAGGACTCGGGCCGGGTTTCACAAGAGTCGCGACACGAAGATCCGTGATCTTCAGCTTGGAGGGGTTCGAGTTGGTATTGACGCCCTTGGGAAGGGCTTCCGTCCGCTCCCCTGCCAACACCAAACCGCCCAGCGCCATCGCCGAGGTCTTCAGCACTTCGCGACGATCGAACGTGTTCCCACCGTTTTTTTCCATGGCGCGCTGTCCTTTTGAATCCGCAGAGTTTTTTGAATTTGTCTTATCGGCCTGGCTACCGACCCGCATCATCTCAGAGAATATATGCCCAAAACAAGATTTCCCGTTTGACAAATTGTTATTCTTTTGAGAGTTTCGGGCGCAACGAAAGATTGCCGCCTGCTGGCTCGGGTGATAGTACTCGTCTTGTTTGTCGAGTCGCCGTCTTTCTAGCTTCGGAGGTGATTTTTAATGAAGACCGTGCATGACTCTTACACGCGAATAGTGATTTCGGTTGTTCTTGGACTTTGCGCAATGGTCCTGCTTACGCCTAGTCCCCTTCACGGGCAATTGTTGACATTCTCCAAGCAGGAGCTAGCCGACTACACGGCACAGAGCAACTTCGAACGTCTCCCCGACGGTCGTCCCAAGGTCCCGGACGATCTGATAGAAAGAGCGCGGGAACTTTCCTCCGAAGAAGTCTGGGCAGTGCTGGAAGAAAAAGGTTTCCGCAACCAGTACGCCGATGGATTTCAGATCCTGCATCCTGAAAAACCAATGGTTGGACGGGCATTCACCGTTCAGTTCATGCCGGACCGCCCAGATGTAAATAAGATTGCCTCGGCCAAAGCCAAGGAACGCGGTCTTGGGCCGCTGACCAATCAACTGGCCATCGACATGCTCCAACCAGGCGACGTGTTGATCGTGGACCTGTTCGGTAAGAAAGTGAATGGAACCATTGTAGGCGACAACCTTTTTTATTACGTGATGAAAACTACGCATAGCGGTGGCCTAGTCGTCGATGGGAGCATTCGGGATCTCAACGGAATTTCAGAGATTGCTATGCCCGCTTATTTCAGGGCTGTTGATCCCACGCCCATAGGAAACGTGATGTTGACGGGGATCAATGTTCCGGTACGAATTGGCGGCGTTACCGTAATGCCCGGTGATCTGGTCGTGGGTGACCGCGAGGGCGTATATTTCGTTCCGCCCCAATTGGTAAAGGAAGTACTCGACCGCGCGGATGAAATCCGCATTCATGATGAATGGACAAAAAAGAAGTTTGACGAAATGCAATACAAGTCGCGCGAGATTTATTCCACTCCTGCCGACCCGAAATTGCAGCAGGAATATAAGGACTATTTGAAGAGGCGTTTGGAAGAAATTCGGAAGCAACGCAGTCCGCAATGAAGGAGAACAAAATCATGAAAGATTCCCCTGGAAAAGAACTCTCGCGTCGCGGGTTCATTGCCAAGGTTAGCCAGGGTTTTGTCGCAGCCAATGTGGCAGGAGCATTCTTGAAGGAAGCTGTAACCAAAGAGGCGGCCGCTCCAGATTCCCCGGGCAAGAAAGTAGGGTGGGCCATCGTCGGGTTGGGCAATCTCGCCATTCACGAAATCCTGCCCGCTTTTGCGAAGTGCGAACAATCCAGTGTTACAGCTCTGGTGAGCGGTCACCCCGACAAAGCAAACAAACTGGCTCAGCAATATGGAGTGAATCCCAAAAACATTTACAACTATCAGAACTACGATTCGATAAGAGACAACCCCGAAGTTGACATCATTTACATTGTTCTGCCAAACGGAATGCACGCCGAATACACAATTCGCGGATGTCAGGCGGGCAAACACGTGCTGACGGAAAAGCCCATGGCCAATACACCTGACGATTGCCAGAAGATGATCGATGCGGCGCGCAAAGCCGGCCGAAAGCTGATGGTCGCGTACCGCTGCCGCTACGAACCCTACAACCAAGAGGCCATCCGCATTGCGCGCTCCGGTGAACTCGGACCAACCCAGGTCATTCTCGCCAACAACGGGTGGAGGGTCACCGATCCCGATCAGTGGCGCTTGAAGAAGGACCTTGCGGGTGGTGGCTCCATGATGGACATCGGCATTTACGCTCTGCAAGCCGCTCGCTATTTGTCCGGAGAGGAGCCTACCGAGGTAAACGCGCTGATGTACAGCGCCCCGAATGACCCGCGCTTCACGGAAGTGGAAGAGAACATCAATTTCCAATTGCGCTTCCCGAGCGGAATTCTTGCGAACTGTACATCCAGTTATGGCTACGACTCGCAGAGTCACTACCGCGTAGTAGGCACAAAGGGCTGGCTGGAGATGGAGCCCGCCACCGTTTACCGAGGGTTGCGAATGAGAGTTCACCACGACGGCGTTACCGAGGAAAGGAGTCTGCCCGTGCTTGACCACTTTGCTCTGGAGATGGATCACATGTCTGAATGCGTCATGCAAAACAAGGAACCGCTCACGCCGGGCGAAGAAGGACTGCGCGACCTGAATGTAATGATGGCCGTCTACATAGCCGCGAGGACTGGGAAGACCGTGAAGTTATAGCTCGTCCCCCCCACCGATGGCGATTCCAAACGGCGGCAACGTGGGCGGCACATTCGGCCCCGAAATTACGCCGAAAATAAATCCGCAGAAAGTTGTCGACTGTCGTTATTTCGACGCAGGCGATAGCGAGCGGCAGCAAAGCAAACTTCACACTATGCCCTTCCCCTCGATAATATGGATGTACCGGTTTGCGGCGACGCTGGTGAGCTTTTCGATGCGTTTACTTGGCGCGGGCCAATGGATCTCGAGGTCATCGATTTGAGCGGTGGCGCCGATGCCGAGGACTTCCCGGAGGTCATGCGAAGAGAGATAACTGCCACCATTGTTCTTAAGGCGCTGGCGCGATTTACTGCCCGCTTTCCATAGAATGCGCGCCCCGATGGCGTCACGGTTACACGTCACGCCTTCTAGCTTGAGGCCCAGCCAATTGTTCCCCTTGGCCGCGTTGTTTTTCAACAGCACGGGAGCCCCTCCGTTGGTTGCAATGAGCACGTCAAGCGCCCCATCGTTGTCATAGTCGCCTACAGCCAGGCCTCTCGCAGAAAAATACTTCTGAAACGCCGGACCCGCGCCTTCGCTGATGTCGTGGAGCTTCCGGTCCTCACCTTGGTGAAACAAAAGCAGTGGCTCTTTGTATTTCACTTGCATCGAGTAACTATCGATCATGTCGTCAGGGTGGCCATCGGCCAGAAGAAGATCGACAGAGCCATCGTTGTCGTAATCGAAATACTTCAACCCCCAGCCGCTCAGCAATCTTGTAGAGCGAGCCACGCCATGCGCTTGAGCGGCATCGCGAAAAGTTTCATCTTTATTGTTTTCGTAAACCGAAAACATCTCGTGATCAACGTTGGCAACAAACAGATCCTGCCATCCGTCTCCGCTGAGGTCTGCTGCATCCACTCCCATACCGGAACGCGGTCGCCCGCTCTCGCTGAATCCAACGCCCGCTTGCAACGCAACTTCCTCCCAAATCCAGCGGCCGTTGGCGCCGGGACCGCGATTCATAAAGAGGAAGTTCTGCACCGTGTCATTGGCGACGAAGAGATCCATCCTGCCATCATTATTTATGTCCGTGGCGACTACACCCAGGCCCTTTCCCAAAGCTTTAGCAATGGCCGTCCCCTTGCTCAGTTCACTGAAAGTGCCGTCGCCATTGTTGTGATAGAGGAAACTTGCCGTGGGCTTGAAAACGCGCGGTACGCAGTAATAGTTCCTACCGATTTGGTTATTCCCGCATTCGAGTTTGCGCACTCCCGAGTAATCCACAAAGCTGCAGACAAATAGATCCAGCCTGCCGTCATTGTCATAATCGAACCAAACGGCGCTGGTGGTCCAGCCGGGTGTGGCCACCCCGGCTTTCTCGGTTACGTCCGTGAACGTCCCGTCGCGGTTATTCTTGTAGAGAATGCATTTCCCATATGCAGTAACGAAAATGTCTGGCCAGCCGTCGTTGTCGTAGTCGCCCACGGCGGCTCCCATCCCGAAATACGCGCCGGTTACGCCGGCTTTCTCGGTGACGTCGGTGAACGTCCCATCCCGATTGTTCTTATACAACGCATTGCGGACCGGCTTTGACGGAGTCCAAAAATCACTGGGGCCGCTGTTCACCAGAAAAATGTCTATCCACCCATCGTTATCGAAGTCTAGAAAAGCACACCCAGGGCCCACAGCCTCGGGCAGGTAGCGACTGGGAGACATTGCGTTTTCGTGGACCCACTCAATGCCGCTTGCGGATGGCGGGACTTCAACAAATAAAGGCTGCGGCTGGCCGGAGGCGCCTCGCCCTCCCAACAACTGGGCGGCGCCAAACGTTGAGGCCAGCCATATCCATTCTCTTCTGTTGAATTTCATTTAGACTTTGCCTGGAATCGCGGGTGCTGCAAACTATTGTGCCTTAGCTCCAGGCTGCTTGGCTTGTGCTTCCGCTGTCAGTTTCTGGACAATCTCCCGCTCTCTCTTGCCGTCGGCTGGCCGTTTCAGCCGATAGTAAACAAGCGATAAGGAAACATGGGCTTCGGTAAACTGGGGCGATTCTCTCACGAGGTTTTCGAGCATCTGCCGCGCCTCGTCGGGCTTGCCTTCGTCCAGAGCTATGAGCGCCAGTTGGTACCGGACGCCGGGGTCTCCCGGTCTGGTTTTTAGCGCCCGCGTGAAGTATCGATTGGCCTGCTCATAGTTCTGCTCCTGCCTCGACGTTGCGCCCAGTTGCAAGTTTGAATCAAAATTGAATGGATCCACCGCCAGTTCGGCCCTGAATTCTTTCGAAGATTGATCGGAATCTCCCGTGAGCACCAAAGCCTTGGCGTAGAGGACGTGCACTTCCGCGAGATTCGGATTCAGCGCTACGGCTTTGGCGAATTCGTCCCGCGCGCCTGCAAAATCGGCAACATTCATTTTGGCGCTGCCCAGCATCAGGTGCGCCTCGGCCGAGTCGCCATTACGCAGGATTCGGTCTACCAGGAGCTGTCCCTTCTCGACCTGCTTGTCGCGAATCAACGCCGTCCCCAGCAAGTAAGCGACGGCTAGATCGTCGGGATGCTTCTGCTCCTCGGGATCCAGGACGCGAATGACGTCTTTCTCCTGTCCCATTCGCATATAGCAGTCCCCCAGCAACAGCGCGGCTTGTCGGTTCTCAGAGTCCTTGGCGTGAACTTTTTCCAGCTCCGTTGCGGCTTCTTGTATCCATCCCATTTTGTAATAAGCCAGCGCGAGGTTCAGCCTGGCGCTCTCAAGAGCAGGAGATCGCTTTAGCGCAATCTTGTATTCAGGAACGGCTTCTTCAAACCGGCCCAGCCCCGCCAGGGCTGCTCCCAGGTTGGAATGAATCGCCGTGGCTTCTGGATGTAGCTTCAGAAATTGCTTGTATTCTGCAACCGCGCCCTCGAGGTCGCCGGCCTTTTGCTTCTGCATAGCGTCTTGCACCAAATCCTGAGGACTCTGCGCGCGCGCGACGGCGCTAAAACTCAAGGCGAAGAACAGGATAAGTCTCCACATACCGGCGGGTGGGTCCCCGTATAGTGTACAAAAAAATGGGATAGCCGAAGCCATCCCATTTTAACCTCAAAACACTGTCCTCGGCTTAGAAGTAGAACTTCGCAGCAAGCTCCAAAACGCGAGCTCCCTGCTTGTCCGTTGCCTTACCGAAGTTCGAATTGGTTTGGGTAATTGCTCCCGTGGCGTCCTGCTGGAACTGGAGGGTCAGGTTATTGCCGTTAGGGAACGACCACAACGGATGGTTCAGGAAGTTATAGGCTTGAATCCGGAACTGCAGTTTTTTCGACTCCGTGATGGAAAAGTTCTTAAACACCGCTAGGTCGGAGTTGAAGTACTTCGGTCCGTAGGCCACTGGGAGCAGAGTCGGCCCATTCTTGCCAACGGTCGTGGGCGCAGCGAAACAGTTCGGATTGATGTACTCACCCGAGGTCAAGCCAGACTCCGGGTTGCAGGTCAAGATCGGGTTCAACTGGACGGCATTTGTCCCCAGAATGGATTGATTGTTAATCTGAATGCCATTCGGGTTTGCCGTGCTCTTCGAGCCCGGAATGATAGCACCGTTTAAATTCATGCTGTAATTGGTGCTGGCATTATAGCCGCCGCCGTAAGTAATATTGGCGCCGCTCTCCAGCTGAGTAATGCCAGAGATTTGCCAGCCACTCGTAGCGCCCGCCAGCGCACCATGGGCATGCAGTGGATTGCCGACATCAATCGAATAGGCAATGTTGAAGAGCTGCCTGCGGTCCGTCGGCTGGACGCCGTAGTTACTTCTAAGATTGAAGGGGTTGATGGAGGCCGACCCGTTCGGTTGACCATTGGCATTCGAGCTGACGATGCCCAAGGCTTTCTGCAGTGTGTAGTTTGCTTGAATGGTGTAGTGGCCAGCATGCCGACCCCAGGTCACCTGCATCGAGTTATAGTTTCCATAGAGATTGTTGGTGGCCTGGTTCAGATCGCCATAGCCATTTCCCGTCACCGCATCATTCAATGGGCGGTAAAACTTAGGATCAGCGTTAGCCGGGTTAGAAGCGCTCAGCATCGCCCCAAGAGGGACCAGGTTGAGATTGCTTCCGAAACCGCCGCTGCTTGCCAGGTCTACGGCTGCCGGTCGTCCTTGGAATCAACTGCCGAGGGAGAAGCAGGTGAGGCGGCGACGTTGACGCAAGAGAGATACGATGCGAACAGATGCGAACCCCCGGACGGATTGTTGGGACAACCAGTCCCTCCAACCCAAGTCGTAGGCGAAATGTTGGCGGTCGCTACGCCCGCGGAAGCGTCCAACCCGTTTGTGAACTGGCCGGAGTGGAAGTAGAAGCGTCCCCATCCTCCGCGGAGAACGGTTTTGCCAGTTCCGCGAAGGTCATAAGCAGCACCGAATCGGGGCTGATAAAACAACGCTCTCGTCGGGAATCCCCCCAGCGGAACCGAGCTAACTTTGGAGTGCCACTCGAATCCGCAGAACGTAGGCGTTGCTGCGCAGCTTGGCTGGTATTTCGACTGATCGAAGATCGAGTAGCCGAAGTTCTTGCCGTCAACCCACGGAGTAAAATGGGTGAAACGCATGCCAAATTCGAGGGTCAGCTTCTTTGTGGCCTTCCACGAATCCTGGAGAAAGAACTCTGTTGTTTTGTAGTTGATATCATTGATGCGGTTGAAGTTTGTTTCGTTGTAACTGTTTAGGTTGCCGGTCAGCAGATCGGCATACTCATTGCCGTACGTGAAAGGACTGTTGCGAGCGACCAGCGCTTCCCCATTTGTAAAGTTGCTGGCCGGTTGAGCGTTCCGAATCGACTCAAAGAAGAAGCCTGCCTTCAGAGTATGATTCCTGAGTACTTTGCTGATCGTGTCGCTGACGCTGGGCATATACTTGTCGGCGTAAAGACCGGAGGCAGATCCGCCAGCCTCGAACCCCCCAGGGTTGAAAATAAGGGCGGCTTCACTGGGGCCAAAGTTGCCGAACGACGGAATCTGCTTTACGCCGTTCTTGAACAACCCAGCATATCCATAACCCACGGTGGCGCGGTCCACCTTCGAGGGATCCGCAAACACGTTGGGAAAGCCTACAAAGGTGTACGCGATGACGGTTTCATTCGTCAGTGTCGGGCTGAATACGTGCGTAATCGTTCCGGTCCAGGAGTCCGACTTATTCTTGCCTTGGATCGCCGTCGGATAAGGGACTTGGTCGCCATTGCGCCACCAGAGACCAACCGGAAACTGTTGGAGTTCGCGCTGGTAGTTGTAGTGGACAAAAACCTTGGTATTGTCGCTGATATTCCAATCCCCCCGTATTGCCCATTGCCTGTTGTTCTGGCTGAAGATTTCGGCTTGGACGTAGTTGTAGCCTCCGGTCGTGTTCGGATCAGCGTTAGCGGCGGGAAACAACTTCATCAAAGCCTGCATGTTAGGGTCAATACACCCCGTTTGACCACTGGTAGTACACGCGGGAATCTGTCCACCGGGGAAAGTCGTTGTGCTGACCTGGCCTGGAGGGAGGCCGGAAGCGGTCTTTGTACCTTCCTTCGCCACCTCGGCGGCCGAGAAGTTGCCATTGACTTCGCCAGCCGTCGGCACCGTTGCCCTGAGCAAGCCGGTATCAAGAGTTTGTTTGAAGTATTCAAAGCCGGTCCAGAAGAACAGCTTCTGGCGGCTCTTGTTGAAGTTTGTGCCGGGGATGATTATGGGACCGCCGACGGTGCCGCCCGGGTAATAGTACGAATTCGCGGGTTGTTGTACTCCGCTACGGTTATTCAACCAGTCATTGGCATTGAGAGAATGGTTTCGTGCAGAGAAGAACGCGCTGCCGTGGAAATCCCTGCCGCCGGCCTTCGTTACAGCCGTGATGAGAATGGGCCCCTTCTGGTTTTCAGCGCTGAAATTCGATGTCAGGACCTTGAACTCCTGGACGAAATCCGAGTTAGGGTTGACCGGCGTGTCGCAGTTACATCCGGGATCGGAAACGTGCGCGCCGTCCTGTGTGATGTCCAACGAGTTTACGGGCAGGCCGTTGTAGGAGTAGGCGGCGTTGAGCGGACTTTGACTGCCGGAATCACCGTTGGCATTGATGCCGATTGTTTGGCCGTTGTAGTTAGACTTGTTCTGGGTGCCGTTGCTAATACCGAAGCCGGGCACAATCTTGATGTACTCGGCGGCGTTGCTTCCTACCTGAGCGAAGTTCGACAGTTCCTTGGTTGTCAACGCAAACGCCTTCTCGCCCGAGTCGATAGCTACTATTGCGGTGTCCTCAGCGTTGACCTCGATGGTCTGGTTGGCGGCGCCAATGGCAAGCGACACCTTAACGTTGCGTTTCTCGCCGCCACCCAAACTGATACTATCCGCCTTGTACGCTTGGAACCCCGTCGCCTCCACCGTCAAGGAGTACGTTCCGACAGGGACCGACGCGAATGTAAAGTATCCTTCTCCATTGGTCACCGTATCGCGCGCGGAGCCCGACACGGCATCCCTCAATACAACCTTGGCATCGGTTACCACCGATCCCGAGGGATCCAACACAACGCCTGTCAGAGTCGCAAAAATCCCTTGCGCTCGCAGCGATCCTCCGCTCAGAAGGATCAAGCAGCACAAGACCACCAAGAATGAAATTATCCGCTTTTCCACGGGACCACCTCTGTACTGAATAACGTTTTTCCAGACGGGAACCCTGCAATGGGTAGTATTTAAATACTAGATTCGCAAAACTTGTCAAGCGAATTCGTTAACGTTACCGACAGCGCCCACAAGGTTCTGAGGCAAGGCAACTTCGTTCTCATGATGAGCGAAGGCCTGTTTGCACGGATTACGCCTTCCTCAAGCCGGAACCAGCGGGGACTGCTGTTGGCAGAGGCACTGAACAAACGCATTCTTAAGGAGCCGAACGACGGCACACTCGAGTTCTACCGAACGCGACACACCGTCGAGACGCACTCGCCTTTCCCATGAATCTCGTTGGCCACCACATCCTGAATCATCTTGTAGTGGCCTCCATTTGGTCCCCGCGCGGGGCCGAAGTCTAGCCATTCGCGCAAAGGAAGGTCAGACAGCCTTGACGCAGTGGCTCAAGGCATCCATCGTTGCTTTCTGGTTGAGCGCAGACCCATGGCCTAGACGTACAGGTGCCTATGGTTGCGCTTTCCGATTAGTTAGCCACGCGGAGCATCACCACGCCGTGGGCGGGCACCATCACCGAGTATTCCCCGGCATCCAGCTTCAGGTCGCTGTGGGCCCAGAGATCTCTTGCATGCGCGGGTGCAGATTTCAGACCCAGGTCCGACCACTTGACGGTGATCTGTGCGGGCGTGCCGCCGCGGTTAAATAGTCCAATGGCCTGCGCGCCGCCGACGAGCGGCCTGGCCCAGACTTCCTGGTCTCCTGATTTCGTGATGCGCTGGCCCTGTTTGCCATCTTTGTCCTGATTGACGGCGATGACTTCGCGATTGGTGAGAATCTCCCGGATGGCGGGAGTCATGTTGCGTAGATCGT
>WNGC01001377.1_pt1 | contig 14678 bp, 10 predicted proteins | sample 5400051 | NCBI WGS metagenome assembly WNGC01 (sample SAMN13153368, study PRJNA577476) | soil metagenome | isolation source: 20 cm soil or saprolite under grassland replicate 2 | place: USA:California | collected 2016-06-15 | reverse complement strand
GACTATTCGAGCGGCTGCGGAAGGAATTTGGCGAGGATCTTCCCTTGCTGCACGATGTTCATCACCGGCTAACGCCGATCGAAGCAGCACGCCTGGGAAAAAGCCTCGAACCCTTTCACCTGTTCTGGCTCGAAGATCCTGTTCCGGCGGAGTTGCAAGAAAGTTTTCGCCTCATCCGGCAGCACACTACTACTCCTTTGGCGGTGGGTGAAGTTTTCAACTCGATTTACGATTGCCAGCAACTCATCCAGGAGCAGCTCATTGACTACATTCGGACCGCGGTTGTGCATGCCGGGGGAATTTCACATTTGAGGAAAATTGCCAGCCTGGCAGAACTTTATCAAGTCCGAACTGGGTGCCACGGCGCTACTGATATGAGTCCCGTGTGCATGGCCGCCGCGCTGCATTTTGATCTGAGCGTCCATAATTTTGGTATCCAGGAATTCATGCGCCACACGGAGGAGACGGACCGCGTCTTTTCGCATTCCTACAGTTTTTCTGACGGTATGATGCATCCCGGTGATGTTCCGGGCCTGGGCGTGGATGTGGATGAAACTTTGGCATCCAAGTACCCCTATCAACGAGCGTACCTGCCCGTGAATCGCAAACTCGATGGAACGATGCACAGTTGGTAGAAAGCAGCTTTTTCTCTAAATCATGGACTCAGTGCGCCCAAATTCAACATCCGACCTCTCGGCGTCGCCGACCGAAACTACTGCTACGGCTGCGAGCGAACCGGCTTTGCCAAAGGCCCCCGCTGGCCCAGGCTATTTTCGCTGGGTGATTTGTGGCCTCCTGCTTCTCGGCACAACCAAGAACTACATGGATCGCTGGGTTCTCTCGGCGCTGAAGACCACCCTGCAGCATGATCTCGGTTGGAGCGAGATCGATTACAGCCACATCGTAATTGCCTTTCAAGCGGCTTACGCGGTTGGCATGCTCGCCGTCGGCGGATTTATCGATCGGGTCGGTACGCGATTGGGCTACGCCATGGTCATGATCTTTTGGAGCTTCGCTTCCATGGCGCACTCCGCGGGAAGCTCGCTCTCGAGTTTCTTCATGGCGCGGATCGCGCTCGGCTTCGGGGAATCGGGCGTGTTTCCGGCCAGCATCAAGGCCGTTGCGGAATGGTTTCCAGCGAAGGAGCGCGCGCTGGCTACCGGCATTTTCAACGCGGGCACGAATGTGGGAGTGATCCTTGCTGGGCTTTCCGTGCCGTGGATCACTCTCCATTTTGGCTGGCGCTGGACCTTTGTGATTATCGGCTCGCTCGGTTTTGCCTGGCTCGCATTGTGGCTCTTGCTCTATCGGAAACCAGAAAACCACCCGCGCTGTTCCAAGACGGAGCTCGACTACATCCTTGGCGATGCGCCACAGCCTGTTGAAAAAATTAAATGGTTGAAACTCTTGCCATATCGGCAGACGTGGGCCTATGCCTGCGGGAAATTCCTGACCGACCCAATCTGGTGGTTCTATCTTTTTTGGGTGCCTGATTTTCTCGAACGCCAGCACGGGGTGCACCTGGCACAACTAGGCCTTCCGATCGTGGTGATTTATCTCATTTCCGACGTCGGAAGCGTAGCCGGAGGTTGGTTCTCGTCTTCTTTGATGCAGAAGGGAGCCTCGGTAAACGCAGGACGCAAGATCGCCATGCTCGTGTGCGCGATCGGCATCGTTCCCATTGTGTTTGCCTACCGCGTTTCTGGATTGTGGCAGGCGGTTCTGCTGATCGGTCTTGCTGCGGCGGGCCACCAAGGCTTCTCCGCAAATCTTTACACCCTGACTTCTGACATGTTTCCGAAGCGAGCGGTGGCCTCCGTCGTCGGGATTGGGGGAATGGCAGGCGCGGTTGGTGGGATGCTCATCGCGAAAATCGTTGGCTATGTTTTACAGTGGACCGGGAGCTACATGATTCCGTTTTTCATTGCCGGCTCCGCGTACTTGCTGGCGCTTGCCTTGATCCATGTTTTGGCTCCCCGAATGGAGCCGGCTGGGATCGTTTGAAGTGCTTAAAGCTCAATCTGGACTCATTCTGAATAATTCGTGAGAATGAAGCGCATAGCAATTTTATTTTGATCGGACCGCTGAGGTGAGCGCATGGGGTTGACGATCAAGCCGAAGAAAGAAGGCCACTGGGACCTGGTCAGTCTGGGCGAGGTCATGGTGCGGTTTGATCCGGGCGACCGGCGCATTGCGACGGCGCGATCCTTTGAAGTGTGCGAGGGCGGCGGGGAATACAACGTCGCACGCGGGCTAAAGCGTTGCTTCGGCCTGGATACCGCGATCGTCACGGCGTTCGCCGATGATCCTGTCGGGAGGCTCCTACAGGATCTCATTTACCAGGGCGGCGTAGACCAGTCGCTGGTGCGCTGGGCGGAGCACGATGGCGTGGGTCGCGCGGTGCGCAACGGACTCAATTTTACGGAGCGCGGCTTCGGAGTGCGTGCAGCGCTAGGAAGTTACGATCGCGGGCACACCGCGGTCTCCCAGTTGAAACCCGGTGATATCGATTGGGATCAGATTTTTCGAAAGCAGGGCGCGCGCTGGTTTCATACCGGCGGCATTTTCTGCGCCCTTTCACCGACCACCCCGGAAGTTACCTTGGAAGCCATGCAAGCAGCGAGGCGGAACGGCACGGTTGTTTCCTACGACCTGAACTACCGTGCGTCCTTGTGGAAGTCTCACGGCGGAAAGACACAGGCGCAGGAGGTTAACCGTCGCATCGCGCCGCACGTCGACGTGATGCTCGGGAATGAAGAAGATTTCTCGGCGGCGCTTGGCTACGACGTGCCGGGAATGGATGAGCATCACTCCACGTTTGAAGTTGAGGGTTTCAAGCAAATGATCGCGAAGGTCGTGAAAGATTATCCGTTCAAGGTTGTGGCCACCACGCTCAGGAAAGCTAAGACTGCGACTCTGAATGATTGGGGCGCGATCTGCTATTCGGACGGCAAGTTCTACCAGGCAAGAAGCCGCGAAAACCTTGAAATTTTCGACCGCGTCGGGGGGGGCGATTCCTTTGCTTCCGGGCTGATTTACGGATTCCTGGCGGGACAAGATCCGCAATGGTCGGTGGAATGTGGCGCCGCGCACGGGGCGCTGGCCATGACCACGCCGGGAGACACTTCCATGACGAACTTCGAGGAAGTCATGCAAGTGATGAAGGGAGTGGGAGCACGCATCGCGCGGTGACAGCGAAGTGCCGGAGAAGAGGTGAACGCCAATGGATAAGCAAAAGGTTCGCGATCGAATCATGGAGATTGGGATCGTCCCGGTCGTTCGCGCGTCGTCGCCGGGCGAAGCACGGATCGCGGCGGCTGCCGTTTGTCAGGGCGGCATTCCCATCGTGGAAATCACCATGACCGTGCCCGGCGCCCTGGAAGTCATCCGCGAGCTGGCAAAGAATAGCGCTTCCGATGTCCTCGTCGGAGCCGGAACCGTGCTCAACGCGGAGGCGGCGCGCCGGTGCCTGGATGCCGGCGCGCAGTTCCTGGTTAGCCCGGGGTTGAACCTTAAAACTGTCGAACTTGCTGTACGGGAAGGGAAGCTGATCATGGCTGGGGCATTGACACCCACCGAGGTCATTACCGCCTGGGAGGCTGGCGCGGACTTCGTCAAGATTTTCCCGTGTGGCCAGGTCGGAGGCGCGAAGTACATCAAGGCTCTGAAGGGCCCGCTCCCACAAATTCCGCTTGTTCCGACCGGTGGCGTCAATCTAAGCACCGCGGCTGAATTTATCGAAGCGGGAGCCGCAGCGCTGGGCATCGGCGGAGAATTGGTGCAGGCCGACGCTCTGAAGTCAAACAAGCCGGAAATCATTGTTGAGAATGCGCGGAAATTCCTTGCGATCGTAAAGCAAGCGCGAGCGCAAATGGCGTCATCAGGTATCGCTGCCAAGAGCAGTCATTGATGCAAGTTTGCAGATCTGGTTGTGCTGGACACAGGCCGCGTTATTGATTGACGCCGCTGGCCAGAATGCCGCCATCGACTACCAATAAGTGGCCGGTCAGGAAACTGGCGGCATCGGAGGCGAGAAAAACCGCGGCTCCTGCCAGCTCTTCGATCTTACCGAACCTTCGCATCGGCGTGCGCATCAGGAACTCCCGGCCACGCTCGGTTCCATCGAGCAGGGCTGCATTCAAGTTCGTGCGCAATACTCCCGGAACGAGGGCGTTGACACAAACCCCCGAGGCCGCCCATTCGATCGCGAGCGTTTTGGTGAGGGAAGCAACGGCCGACTTGCTGGCTCCATAGGCGGCAACCTCAAACAGCCCCACGAACGAAGAAAGCGATCCAATATTGATAATCCGGCCATAGCGTTTCTCAATCATGTGCCGGCCGAAGACCCGGCAGGCGCGCAGAGTCCCGTACAGGTTCGTTTCCATGATCGCGTTCCATTCGGCCTCCGGAAAATCGAGCGTAGGCATTCGCTTCGTACGGCCGGCACAATTCACGAGGATTTCGACGCTGCCGAATTCGGAGCGCACCGATTGAAGGAGCCGCTCGATGCTGCCGTTATCCGTCACATCGCAAGTCTGCGCAAGCGACCGCCGCCCGAGCGCCACAACTTCCGCGGTCGCGGCCCGTACTTGTTCATCGCGGCGACCGGTTGGCACGACATTCGCTCCAGCCTGGGCCAGTCCGCGAGCGAGTGCAAGTCCGATGCCACTGGTTCCGCCGATCACCACGGCAGTTTTGTTTGTTAGATCAAGAAGCGGATGACCCATGAAGCACTCCTCAGATTCGCGATTGCGTAGTGTAGCAAACGAAAAGCCGGACCCAATTGTAATGTGAGACGCGAACTCCGAGCGTTGAGTATTGTTAAAGATAATATTTACCAGTCTTGACCTGACTCCGCGCGTCAATCCAAATAACGGCCATCAGTATGGAGACAATAATGAAGCGGCAAAAATTCCTTGACGGTCCTCAAATGCGAAACAACGTGCCGCAAGAGTTTGCAGCCCGTTTGCGTATTTCGACCGATCCAGTTTCGAATTCAAATTGCGTAGTTTGTGGCCTGCCCGCCGGCTGGGGCGAATTTCTACTCGCCGTATGGAATCCAGATGTTCTTCACCTGCACGGTGTGATCGAGGAACCACCGGCCTTCGCCTTGTTTCAGGTCGAACCAGTCGATGGCGCGGCCCTCGTTGGTGAACACTTGCTTCAGATTGCCAACCGAGAGAGTTTTCACCGCAGCGGCGCCGACTTCATCCGCAAAACACCAGATAGCGTCGATGTCGTCGTGTTCGGCGAGTGTCTTCATCAGTTCCGCGGCGCGGCCGGTGACCATGTTTACGACGCCATCCGGCAGATCGCTAGTTTCGAAAACCTGATACAGATCGCCGGTAATCAACGGATATTTTTCCGACGGAATGGCGATGACTGTGTTGCCCGTCGAAATGGCCGGCATCACGAGAGAAAGGAAGCCCAGCAACGGCGCATCCGCGGGGCAGATCAAGCCGACCGTGCCGATCGGTTCTTTCATGGCCAGGGCGACGTTGTGAAACGGCGGGTTATGCACCGCGCCGTCGTACTTATCGGCCCAGGCGGCGTAGGAAAAGATGCGCTCGATCCCCAGGCTGACTTCGGCTTCCGCCTGCCTCTTCCCGACCACGGCGGACAGCCGGCCGGCGATTTCTTCGCGCCGCTGTGAAAGATTCTCCGCGACGTAGTAGAGAACCTGCGCCCGACTGTGCGCCGTCGCTTGGCCCCAGCCTTCCGCTTTGCGCGCCGCTTCGACGGCGTTGCGAATGTCTTTGCGGTTGCCCAGCGGCGCTTCCCCGAGCAAACGCCCGTCCGCGCCACGCACTTCGAAGCTGTAACCCGAATCAGGCCGCGCCTGCTTGCCGCCAATGTAGAGTTTCACGGTGCGGTCGATCGGGGGAGCCGTGGTATCGGTTGGTTCCTCGGGAGGTTGATCTATCGCGAGAGGCGTTGTATGAACCGGCGGCGCGTTCTTGAACCAGGCAGGCTCGAGATATTCGAGAAGGCCCTCGCGCCCGCCCTCGCGTCCATAACCGCTCTCGCGATAGCCCCCGAAACCGCAGGCAGCATCGAAAAGATTTGTGCAGTTGACCCACACCACGCCGGCTTTGAGCTGCGCCGCAACGTGCAATGAAACATTGATGCTCTCGCTCCACACGCAGGCGGCCAGGCCATACACCGTATTGTTGGCGAGCTCCACAGCTTCCCGCGGCGTGCGGAACGTCATTGCCGCCAGCACCGGGCCGAAAATCTCCTGCTGCGCCACAGCCGAAGCCGGATGAACGTTGCACAGCAACGTTGGCGGAAAATACAGTCCTCGCGATGGTAAGGGAATGGACGGCTGCCAGCACGTCGCTCCTTCAGCGACGCCTTGCTCGACCAGCCGCTGGATGCGCTCGAGCTGCACGCGCGCGACGATGGCACCAATGTCAATGGCTTTATCGAGCGGCGGCCCCATTCGAAGCGTGTTCATGCGGTCCTGAATCTTGCCGATCAACTTCTCGGCAGTGCTTTCCTGCATGAGCAAGCGTGATCCGGCGCAGCAAACCTGCCCCTGGTTGAACCAGATGCCGTCAACCAGGCCTTCCACGGCACTATCCAGATCGGCGTCCTCAAAAATGATGAAAGGAGACTTGCCGCCAAGTTCGAGCGAAAGCTTCTTGTGGCTCTGCGCTGTAGCTTTGCGAATCGCGCGTCCCACTTCTGTCGACCCCGTGAACGCAATCTTATCGACGTCGGGATGCTTCACCAGTGCTTCGCCGGTCGATCTGTCACCGGTGATGATGTTCACGACGCCGGCAGGCAGCCCCACTTCCTGGCAGATCTGCGCAAACGCAAGCGCCGTCAGGGGCGTAAATTCCGCGGGCTTCAGCACGACGGTATTCCCAGTTGCCAGCGCGGGGGCAATCTTCCACGCCAGCATGAGCAAAGGAAAATTCCACGGGATGATTTGACCTACGACGCCGCAAGCGGTGTATCCCGAAAATTCCTGCTCGAGCAACTGGGCCCAGCCCGCATGGTGATAAAAATGCCTTGCTACCAGCGGGATATCGATGTCGCGGCTTTCACGAATCGGCTTGCCGTTATCCAGTGTTTCCAGAACCGCGAGCCAGCGCGAATGTTTCTGTACCTGCCGCGCCAGCGCATAGAGATAGCGCGCACGCGCATGCGGAGCAAGGGACTGCCACGCTGGCAAAGCAGCGCGCGCGGCTTTCACCGCGCTGTCGACATCCAACGTGGAGCCCTGCGCCACCGTCGCGAGTTTTTCACCCGTGGAAGGATCCGTGGTCTCGAAATAACCCCCAGCCGCGGGGGCCTGCCACGCGCCGTGAATGAAATGTCGGAAGCGCCGGCCGTGACGGTCCAGCCAGGCAAGGGCTTCGCGCGGATCCTCCGGCGCGGGGCCGTACTCCATGGTCATGAATTTTTCGACGATGCTCATACGCTTCTGCTCGCTTCTCTCATCATCGAACCAGGATTTTCTTGGCTACGCAATCGGATGGCGATAGTCCGCCGAATAGCGTCCCGTGGCATGGTGCTCCAATTGCCGCTCGATATCCGCAAGCATGCCGCTGGCGCCAAACCGGAATAACTCCGCCTTTAGCCAGGAATCGCCGAGCTCCTCCTTCATCAGCGTAAGCCAGTCGAGCGATTGCTTCGCCGTTCGAATGCCGCCTGCCGGCTTGAAGCCCACCGCCATTCCGGTTTCCTGCGCGTACTCGCGAATGGCGCGAGTCATGACCAGACTCACGGGAAGCGTCGCGTTGACGGCTTCTTTGCCTGTCGATGTCTTGATGAAGTCTGCTCCGGCCATCATTGCCACGATGCTGGCGCGCGCCACGTTGCGCAGTGTCAGCAAATCGCCGGTTCCAAGGATCACCTTCAGATGCGCGGGCCCGCAAGCGTTTTTGAACGCGGCGATTTCGTCGTACAGCGCTTGCCATTTACCGCCGAAGACGTGCGCGCGGGTGATGACCACGTCGATTTCGTCGGCGCCGGCTTCCACCGAGCGCCGAATTTCCGCCACGCGTTCCTCGAAGGGAGAAAGACCGGCGGGGAATCCTGTGGAAACCGCGGCAACATGAATGCCACTGCCCTCGATCGCGCGCCGCGCGGTTTCGACGAAGGTGTGATAAACGCAGACGGCAGCGACCTTGATATTGAGGCTCTCGATGCCAAGTTTCTGTATGAGTTCGCGCTGAATCGGTTGCCGCGCCTTGGCGCACAAGCGGCGAACACGCTCGTCGGTGTCATCGCCGGAGAGTGTCGTCAGATCCATGCAGGTGATGGCGCGCAGGAGCCAAGCCGCCTGCCATTCCTTCTTTACCGTTCGCCGCGTGCCGATGGTTTGCGCGCGGCGCTCGACAGCGCTGGTGTTCACACGCACCGCGTTCACCCAATCCAAATTCAGCGGGACACCGCGGTTGGGCTGGAGATCGCGCCCCGCGTAATTGGCGATGGCGGTATCGGAAGGCGAAATCGGGACTCGCGGAGCCTGACGATCCAGGCTGGAGGAAGTGCCGATCCGCAGGTTGTCGCGCAAAGTCATGGAATTTTTCAATGCCTACAGCGGAACAATCAGGAACGCTCTATCTTAGCACTTTGACAAAGCCGGTTTATAGGCGCGCGCCGCGATTCGGCCACTCCTTTTCGAATTCCGCCCGGTTGCAGAAGGACTTTTGGGTCCCTACTTTGGTTGTGGAAAGTGCAGCGTAGAGATTTGCGCGCGGCAAAGCCTCCTCCTCCGGCAAACCTTCGCTCAGAAAAACCGCGAAGCTGCCGATGAAAGCATCGCCCGCGCCGGTAGTGTCGACGGCGTGAACCTTGAATGCGGGAATCAGCTCCATCCGGTCCGGTCCCGCCGCCAAAGAGCCGCGCTCGCCGAGAGTAATGACCACGCGGCGCATTCCCTGGCGCAGCAGAAACTGCGCACACTTTTTTGCATCATCGATCGAATGCACCGGCATTCCCGTGATCGCTTCGGCTTCGCTCTCATTGGGAATGAAATAATCCGCGGCGCCGACTTCCTGGTAGTCAACCGGCTGTGCCGGAGCGGGATTCACGATGCAGCGGATGCCATAAGCTTTAGCGAACTTCACGGTGTGGTAGACGGTGCGCAACGGAATCTCAAACTGCATGATGACGGTGGCTGCCTTGCTGAGCAGGGGGGCGGCGGCATCCACATCTTCGGGCGAAAGCGTGTCGTTTGCGCCCTTCACGACAATGATGCGATTTTGACCGCTCGGATCCACAAAGATAGGGGCGACCCCGCTGGAAACGCCCGCGGCGATGCGCACGTACGTCGCGTCAATTCCCTGCGATTCAAAGTTCTTGATCGTGGCGGGGCCAAATAGATCGCTCCCTACTTTTGCCACCATGCCCACGTTCGCTCCGCAGAGACGCGCGGCAACGGCCTGATTGGCGCCTTTGCCGCCGAAGCCGAGATCGAACTTCTTGCCGAAGATCGTTTCCCCTGGCCGCGGGAACACGTCATTGAACGTGGTAAGGTCCACATTGGCGCTGCCCACGACCGCAATAAAGGATTGCTTGGCCATCATTTTTCCTCTGGTGATTCTGCGCGCGAATTATATAAGAACCCGGCCAGGGAACCGCATAAACTCTCGATTGCGAGGCGAAATGTCTCGCCGTTGACCTCCAGTGAGGGCCATGCTGCAAGAATCTCCGGTATGACCTTGACAGGTTTCTTTTCCTTGAGTACAAGCAGCGACAGTCACGGTATGCGAAAACAGCATCAGGCCCTGCGTTTTTGAAGAGGAATCGGTTTATCCGCAAAGGAGTCGCAAATTTATGTTTGTTCCTCACACTTTCGGTATTGCTCTTCTAATGATATTCACAAGCGCGATCTGTTGGGGCTCCTGGGCGAACACCTATAAAGGTGTGAAGAACTACCGTTTCGAATTGTTTTACTGGGATTACGCCCTCGGCATTTTCCTGATCGCGGTCGCGCTGGCGTTTACGATGGGCAATACTTCGAATGATGCTTCGAGTTTTCTGAACAACATCCGTGCGGCGGATCGATCGAACTTCATTTACACGCTTGCTGGCGGCGCGGTTTTCAACCTTGCGAACCTCCTCCTTGTCGCCGCAATCGACATGGCCGGTCTGGCGATTGCCTTTCCCGTTTCGATAGGAATTGCGATGGTAGTCGGCGTGGTTTCAAGCTATGTGCTGCAACCGAAGGGGAATGCGGCATTGCTCGCAGCTGGGGTCGCTTGCGCCGTTATCGCGGTGATCCTCGATGGCAAGGCTTACGGAAGCCTTACGAGAGCCAGCCGGTCCGTTTCCCGGAAGAGCATCATGATCTGCGTCATTTCCGGAATCCTGATGGGTCTCTGGGCTCCGTTCGTCACTCACGCGATGACCCAGGGAAACACCCTGGGTCCCTACAGCATTGGCGTTTTCTTTACGCTCGGGGCGCTGCTCTCCTGCCTTCTCTGGAATGTCTATTTCATGAAGAATCCTCTCGTGGGAGAACCCGTGAATTTCGGCGAATTTTTTCACGGTCCTGCTTCAGGCCACATGCTTGGCCTGATGGGTGGCGTCATCTGGGGTAGCGGCACGGTCTTCAATCTTGTCGCCGCGAATTTCACCGGCGTGGCAATTTCTTATGCGATCGGCCAGTCCGCCCCCATGGTTGCGGCCTTGTGGGGAGTTTTCGCCTGGAAAGAATTCGAGGGCTCCAATCGTCAGGCAAAGACGTTTCTCGGCCTCATGTTCTTGTTCTATATTGTCGCGATTCTTCTGATAGCCAAGGCCAATAAGGCGGGCTGATTGGGGAATGCCGAACGCTGTTCGAATGGAAATGGGAAAGTTCTAGTTGCTTCTACGCCGCGAACACGTTGCGCACCATGAACCACAAGTTCGCGGGGCGTTCCGCCAGTCGGCGCACGAACCACGGATACCAATAGCTGCCGTAAGCGACGAGCACGATGGAAGTACAGCCCTCGCTCGCGAGACGCTCCTGCTCGGTGCGCTGTATGCCGTAGAGCATCTGCACCTCGAAATCCGCCTTCCTAAAACCTTCCGTGGACGCAAATTCAGAGAGTCGTCTGATCAGCGTCACGTCATGCGTGCCGAAAGCGGCCCGCCCGCAACGATTCTCTTTTTTTGCCCGCAACATTTCTTTCCCTCGGGCGAAATAGTTTTTGTCGACATCCTGCTTGCGGGCAAACGCGATTTCAGGCGGCTCGTTGTATGCCCCTTTGACCAATCGGATCGAAGGCCGCAGCGGCAGAAGTTGAGCAAGGTCATCTTTTGTTCGATGAAGATAAGCCTGCAGGCATATGCCAACATTGGGATGTGTCTTCAGCGCGCGGCGATAGAGATCCAGTGTCGCGTCCACATAGTTGCTCGCCTCCATGTCCACCCAGACGATGGAGTCCTTTTGTGCACACTCAATAATGGCATTCAAATGCTCGAAGCAAAGATCCGGCGAGAGATCCAAACCGAGTTGCGTCAGTTTGACGGAAATTTCCGCTTGCAGACCTCGTTCCCTAATGCGCTCCAGAACCTCGAGATAGTGTTCGGTAACCTGCCGAGCCTCGGACTGGTCCTTGATGTTTTCGCCCAGGTGTGTAAAAACCGTTCCAATCTTCTTGCCGCGCAGAGTTTGTGCCGCGCCAAGCGCGTCCCCGAGCGTCTCGCCGGGCATGAATCGGGATACCGTGCGCCTTACAAACGGGTAATGCGCTGCCCGTTGGCGCAACCACTGATTTTGAGATGCCGCGAGCAGCATCGATCGCATCAGACTCATGAGTGCCTTGCCTCTTTGCCCGGTAACGCAAGCGCTTGCGGCTACTGCCCGCTCACCATTCTAAACCGCATTGTAATGCGAGTTGGTTCTCTATTTTCCGGAGAACGCTTAGCGATCCCGCGGCCGCGAAAACGAAGCTGCGGGCAGGCCGAGCGCTTCCTTCGCAGCCGCCGCGCTGGAACGGCGGACCGCAGCAGCCTCGCGGCCGAGGCGCGCTTCACTCTCCGCTCGAGCTTCTGCGATGGTGGCGAGCTCAGCGCCAGGAGAAGAGTTCACTAGCTCTTGGGCGCGAAGAAGAGACGCGAAAACGAGCCGCTCCGGTTGGTGCTGCCGACGCAGAAACTGCCCGTAATTAAACCAGTCGCTTCCAGCGCTGACCGGGTCGGAAAGCGAAGCATCGATGGCCAGCGCCCGCTGATACGCTGTCGCTGCTGCCACCATGCCCTGTCGTTTCTCCTCTAAGTCGGCCAAGTGAACGAGGGCGAGGCTCCGCAGCGCCTTGTCATTCGCTTTTTCTGCGAATTGGATTGCCGCGTTGTAGCCCTCGAACGCCTCGTCCTGATGATTGGCAGCAGCGTCTGCGTCTGCAACTTTGACCAGCGCAGCGATCACCGTAGCGGTCTCCCTGCGGTGTTCGTCTCGATGAGAAGCCACAATCTGCAAATAGGCTCGATAGTGTCGCGCCGCCGCCTGCGCTTCGCCGCGCCTGTCGAGCGCCTGCGCAAGATACATTTGGGCATTCGCTTGGCCGGGTTCGATAGCGATGGCGCGCTGCCAGCTATCAATGGCCTCATCGCCGTGCCCTTGGCGTTGTGCCAAAAGCGCATAATTCACCAGCGCATCGGTGTTCCGTGGCCAACGGAAGAGAATCTTTTGGTATTGCACATACGCGTCCGCTTCTCTTCCCGCTTCGATCAAGCCTCGGGCGTACGCTTCTTGCAGCGGAAGGGTTTCCGGGCTGATCGAAGCCGCTCGCCGGAGCGCCGCAAGCGAAGCATCGCGCTTTCCCGCCAGCGTCTCCGCGCGCGCCAGCCGCATCTGTACGGAACTGTCATCGGGATTCAGCTCTGCCGCGCGCTCAAGAGCCGGGAGACTGTCCGCCTCACTCGACCAGTAGAAATGCAATTGATCCATTGTCGCCCACGCGAGAAGCAGCGCAACACTGCCGATTCGAATCCCTCTTGCCGCAGGCGAGGAACTGGTCAGCCAGTGCGCCGCGGATTGAAGCGCGCCTCGCTCTTGCGCTTCCGAACCCTGGACTCTTTCTTTGGTATTGAGCAAAAATGCTGCAACGCGCGAATCGCGCAGTTTCCAGAGTGCCCCGTCGAGAATAAAGTGATGGATGTTCACAAGGGCGGTAAATGTCAGGAAGCTGGCGGCGAAATCTGCGTGGAAGATGCGGCTCGCGATCCACGGTCCGGGAATAAATAACGCGATTCCCCCGGCAATCAGAGTCCACAGATACCGTGAAAACCTCCAGTGGACATCGCCTCGCTCGCGCGCTTCGCGCTCCTGGTAATAGCTCGTGATCCATAGATACTGCGCCGAATGAAGCACGGCCAGAATGCCGCTGCTGTAGCGTGTTTGTGGCACCTCGTGACCACTGAAAAGTTCGATCATCGCGGGCAGCAGGAACCACAGGAACTGTGTGACGGCCAGCGTCAGCGGCGCGAGGATCGCCAGCAGGCTGCTGCGCCGCGACATGGAAATCAAAGCCCAGCCACCCGCCCCCAGGAAAAAAAGTGCGAGCACGGCTCGCGCGGGAAGGGTGACTCTTGCCGGCAGGCCGAGCGAAAGAATCAGTGCGTCGCCCGAGGATCCCGTGTGAAAGCTCAGCATCAACAGGAGAAACGAAGCAATGAAAGACAGATGGATAGCGTTTCTTTCCGCGGAACTCGGCGCGAGTCCCGAACGGCGCGCGAACATCATCAGCAACCCGAAGTTTTGCCCGGTGTAGTGCCAGGGGCTCCAGCAGATGTACAGCGTGAAAATCCAGGGAAGCAGTGGATACCAGACGTGCGCGACGACTCCTGCCAGCGCCAGCAACAACGCGATATGCACCGTGAAAATCCGGTATTTCTCAAACTCCGTGCGCGTGTGGTACGCGCGGTAGACCGTGGCCATGAAGTGCGGGTAATTGCATAGCAGCGCCAAAAAATAGAACGCGACTGCCCATGCCCGGGCGTACGTGATTGTCGCGTAGAAAGCCAGCAAAAGAAGAGGGGCTGACCAAGCTCCGCAGCCGACCAAAAGATCGATCCAGGGGCGATAAATCCAGGGACTCTGTCCCGAGAATGTTGCCGGTGCGGACCGTGGCGGCGTGGTTGTGAGTGTTGACCCCATCCGATCGAAGCGTAGCGCAGGAAAACTGTTCTTGTGGGAATACCGCGCGGATCAAATGTGGAATCGGTTACTTGCGTTCTCGTTCGAAGATCAGAAAACGGCGAGCACTCGGAGAAGTACACCAGCCAGCGAGCCACCGATGAGCGGTCCGATCACGGGAATCGGCGCATAGCCCCAATCGGATCCGCCTTTCCCTGCAATTGGAAGAATCGCGTGCGCGATGCGCGGCCCGAGGTCTCGTGCCGGGTTGATGGCATATCCCGTTGGGCCCCCCAGAGACAGACCGATGCCCCAGACAAGGCTTCCGGCGAGATACGGCCCGAGTCCGGCGGCGGGCCCCGCCGCGGAGACGCTCTTCGAAAAAATCGCGCCAATGACGAAAACAAGCACGAAAGTTGCAATGATTTCGCTCAGCAAATTCGCAAGGACATTTCGAATTGCCGGCGCCGTACAAAAGCACCCCAGCTTCGCAGCAGCGTCCGGCGTCTCCTTCCAGTGCGGAAAGTAGTGCACCCAGACAAGCGCGGCTCCCACGATTGCCCCGAGCATCTGTGCCGCAAGGTAAGGAGCAAATTTG
>WNGC01001373.1_pt1 | contig 14696 bp, 13 predicted proteins | sample 5400051 | NCBI WGS metagenome assembly WNGC01 (sample SAMN13153368, study PRJNA577476) | soil metagenome | isolation source: 20 cm soil or saprolite under grassland replicate 2 | place: USA:California | collected 2016-06-15 | reverse complement strand
AGCCGCCGTCATCGCCCGCCTCGATCTGGTCCACTTTGACCCACACCGAATCGATGCCGTCGGGATCACGCGCCTGGATCGATCCGGAAATGGAATCCTGCGGAGCGGGGGGGTTGATCGATCGGACAGTCGTGCGATCGAAGGTGAAACTGAGCCGCGGCGGAGCGGGCCGCTCGCGATCCTCGATGCAGCCCGCCACGATCATCGCCGCTAGCAAGATCAGCGTCCGTGGAATTTGGCGGGTCGCTTTTCGAGAAATGCGCTCAGTCCTTCCTTCATGTCGTCAGTCGCAGCAAGGAGGCCAAAGTGATTTGCCTCGAGCAAGAGGCCTTCATCGAGACTCATTTCCAGGCCCTGATCGACTGCTTCCATCGCGAGGCGCACCGCGAGTGGCCCCATCGCGAGAATACCCCGCATCACCTTCTCGGATTCCGTGAGTAAATCGGTTGCGGGGACGACCTTGTTCACCAGTCCGATGCGATACGCTTCCTGCGCATCGATCATCTCGCCGGTCAGAATCAGCTGAAGCGCGAGGCCCTTGCCGATGAGACGCGGCAGCCGTTGCGTGCCGCCGTAACCGGGTGCGATTCCCAGCTTCACCTCGGGCTGGCCGAACTTGGCATTCTCGCTGGCGATCCGGATATGGCAGGCCATCGCCAATTCGCAGCCACCGCCGAGGGCAAAGCCATTGATCGCCGCGATAACGGGCTTGCCGCATGTCTCGAGGCGGCGCAAGACCGCCTGGCCGCGTTGCGCGCGCGCTTTTCCGTCGAACGGGCCTTGGCGCGACAGGTCCCCAATGTCGGCCCCCGCGACGAACGCCTTGGGGCCGGCGCCGGTGAGGATCGCGCCGTTGATCTCGGACTCGGTCGCGATGCGCTCCGCGGCCTGACCCAGCTCCCCCATCACCTGATCGTTCAGCGCGTTGAGCTTGTCGGGACGGTTGATCGTGACGATCGCGATGCCGTCGCGGACGTCGAACAGCAGGGTCTGGTAGGCCATGGACGGAAAGCTATAGGTTCAGAACCATGAGTGTACAGGCAATCGCATGGACGCCGAGCGGCGCGGTCCGAATCATCGACCAACGCGCGCTGCCGGACGCCGAGATCGAGCGGGAGCTCGAGAGCGCGGAAGCGGTCGCTGACGCGATCCGCACACTGCAAGTACGCGGAGCGCCGTTGATCGGGATTGCGGCGGCGATGGGTCTCGTCACCGGCACGCGCGATCTGCGTGCCGCGCCACGCGCCGCCTTTCTCGCGTTCCTCGATCAGCTCGTCCCGCTGCTCGGCGCGGCCCGGCCGACGGCCGTCAATCTGCGGTGGGCGCTCGATCGCATGCGGCGCGTCGCCGCCGAGACGCCCGGCGACGGCGCGGCCCTCTGGGAGCGGCTCAAAGTCGAAGCGACCACGATTTGGGAGGAGGACCGCGCGATGTGCCGCCGCATCGGCGAGCACGGATTGAGTCTGCTCGCCGAAGGCAGCAACGTGCTCACCCACTGCAATACCGGCGCGCTGGCAACGGGCGGGATCGGAACAGCGCTCGCTCCCATCTACCTGGCCCACGAGCAGGGACGGCGCATCCACGTCTATGTCGATGAGACCAGGCCATTGCTCCAGGGCTCGCGTCTCACGGCGTGGGAGCTGATGCACGCGGGAATTCCCTGCACGCTGATCACCGACGGCGCGGCGGCATCGCTCATGCGGCAGGCGAAGGTCGACGTCGTGCTCGTCGGGGCCGATCGCATCTGCGCGAACGGCGATTTCGCGAACAAGATCGGCACGTATGGCCTCGCCGTGCTGGCGCGCCATCATGGTGTGCCGTTCTACTGTGCGGCGCCCTGGTCCACGGTCGACGCGACACTCGGCGACGGCGATCTGATTCCCATCGAGCAGCGAGCAGCTGATGAAGTGACGACGCTGGCCGGCCGCGCAACCGCACCCGCTGGCGCGGACGTGCTGAATCCGGCGTTCGATGTCACGCCGGCCCGTTATGTGACGGCATTCGTTACGGATCGCGGGGTCGTGCAGCCCCCGTTTGACGGGTCGCAATGAGCAAACGGTGGCACGCCGGTCGGCATCCTAGCTGGGCGCTGGACCGGGCGAGGGGCGAGGTGCTATAATATGAGTATGAACGCTGGGGCTAAGTTCGCATTGGGTGCGGTCTTGATCGTCGGATCGGTCGGCTATCTGATGGCCTCCGGCATCAAGCGCACCGGCCAATATTTCCTCACCCCGAGTGAGCTCGCGCAAAAAGTCTCCGCCGATCCGTCGTTTTATGATCTCGGCATGAAAGTCGGCGCGCGCGTTGTGCCCGGGTCGGTCAAGAAGGAAGTCGCGAGCCAGACACTCAGCTTTCACATCACCGATGGCACCGTCAGCTACCCCGTCGTCTTTCACGGCCTTCCTCCCGACACGTTTACCGATTCGGTGGAAGTGGTCGTCGAAGGACGCCTCCAGAAGGATGGCGTCATTCACGCGACCGACGTCCTCGCCAAGTGCGGGTCGCGCTACGAAGCAGTTCCCAAGGCATAAATGACGCTGCTCGGCCATTTGTCCCTCTGGCTCGCGTTTCTCGTGGGCTTATGGGGGGCGATCACCGGCTTTGCCGGTGGCGCGCAGCAGCGCTTCGATCTCCAACGCAGTGCGCGGCGCGCGACGTTCGCGCTGTTCGGCGCCCTGCTCGTCGCGGTCATCTCGCTCGAGGTCGCGATCTTCCGTCACGATTTCAACCTCGAGTACGTCGCCGCGTACACCAGCCGGAATCTTCCCACGTTCTATCTCTGGTCGGCGCTCTACGCCGGCCAAAAAGGGAGCCTGCTGTTTTGGGCGACCGTGCTGAGTCTGTTCGCGGCGCTCACACAGCTGCTCACGGGCCGGCGCCACCGCGTCTATCTGCCCTACGTCGCCGCGGTGACGTGCCTCGTCGCCACCTTCTTCATATCGGTGATGCTGTTCGCGGCCAATCCGTTCGAGCGGATGGCGTTCACCCCGGTCGATGGCCGCGGGATGAACCCTCAGCTGCAAAATCCCGGCATGGTGTTCCACCCGCCGATGCTCTACCTCGGCTACATCTCGATCACCATTCCATTCGCGTTCGCGATCGGCGCGCTGTTGTCCAAGAAACTCGACACGGAGTGGTTGGTCGCGGTGCGCAAGTGGACGATCGTGTCGTGGCTGTTTCTCAGCATCGGTTTGCTGATCGGCATGTGGTGGGCGTACGTGGAGCTCGGCTGGGGCGGGTATTGGGCCTGGGACCCGGTGGAAAATGCCGCGCTGTTGCCGTGGCTCGTGATGACCGCGTTCCTGCATTCGGTGATGATTCAGGAAAAGCGCGGAATGCTGAAGAAATGGAATCTCGGCCTGATTCTCGGCGCGTGGCTGCTGTCGATCTTCGGCACCTTCATCACGCGCTCGGGGGTGATCTCGAGCGTGCACTCGTTCACGCAGTCGAGCGTCGGCTACTTCTTCCTCGGGTTCCTGGTGGTGGCCTTCGTGTCCAGCGCGGTGCTGTTCTACACGCGCCTGCCGCTGCTCGAGGCGGATGCAAAGCTCGAGTCCATGGTGAGCCGCGAGGCGAGCTTCCTGTTCAATAACCTCCTGCTCATCGGCATTGCATTCTCCGTCCTGTGGGGCACGCTGTTTCCGATTCTTTCCGAGGCGCTGACCGGCACCAAGGTGACTGTCGGCCCTCCCTTCTTCAATCAGGTGAACGTACCGCTCGGTCTAGGCTTGCTGGCGCTGACCGGCATCGGGCCATTGATCGCCTGGCGCCGCGCGTCAATCCCGAACTTGCGGCGCCAGTTCGCGGTCCCCACGACAGCCGGTGTGTTTACGCTTTTGATCCTCCTCGTTGCGGGCATGCGGGAGTTCGGGGCGCTGATCGCGATCGGCATCGCGGGCTTCGTGACTGCCACGGTTATCCAGGAGTTCGCGCGCGGCGCGCGCGCGCGCCATCGGCAGTACGGCGATCCCATCCCGTTGGCGGTGCTCCATCTGATCGGGCGGAATCGACGGCGGTACGGCGGGTACATCGTGCACATCGGCATCATGCTGCTATTCGTCGCATTTGCGGGCATGGCCTTCAAGACCGAGACGGAAGCGACGCTGCGGCCGGGTGAATCGGTCACGCTCAAGAGTCCTTATGGCTACACCTACACGTTCACCCACCTCGGCGTCTCACAGTACAATGCGCTGAATCGTGAGGTCACCGCGGCGCTCGTCGCCGTGCAACGCGACGGCCGGCCGATCGGTCGCCTGCGCACGGAGAAACGCCAGCACGTCGACGCGCTGGGCAGGCCGACGTTCGAGCCATCGACCGAAGTGGGCATCATGAGCAACGCCCGTGAGGATCTCTACGCCGTCCTCGCCGGACTGGTGAACGGGACGGAGCAGGCGGTGTTCCGCTTCACGATCAACCCGCTCGTGTGGTGGGTCTGGGTTGGCGGCGGCGTCCTCGTCGTCGGCGGGCTCATCGTGCTGTGGCCGGGCGCGGGATCGGCTCCCGGTACGGGGTCACGCGCGCAGGCGGGCTATGCCGTGAAGCTCGGAGCGGAACGATGAGCGAAGCCGTCGGTCGCCGGGCATTCCTCGGGATCGCCGCCGCCGCAGTCGGTGCGGTGATTCAGGATACGACGCGCGCCGGCACAGTGTACGATCCGGGCCGCGCGGGCCGTGCTGTCTCCCCGGTGACCGCGGCTGACAACGACGCGGCGATCCAGGCGATCGAGAAAAAGCTGAGATGTACGTGTGGCTGCGGGCTCGACATCTACACCTGTCGCACCACCGACTTCACCTGCACGTATAGCCCCGCACTGCACAAGGACGTCCTGGCGCTGGCCGCGAAGGGGAAGAGCGGCCCGCAGATCCTCGACGCCTTCGTTGCGAAGTACGGCCAGCAGGCGCTGATGGCGCCGCCAAAGCACGGCTTCAACCTGGCCGGCTATTTCGTCCCGTCTCTCGCCATCATCGTCGCTGGAGTCTTCCTGGTCCGGACGCTCCGGCGCTGGACACGCGACGCCGAGGCGCGGGCTGCCGCCTCCGACATCCCCGCTATTCCTGGTGCGTCGGCCGCCGAGCTCGAGCGCTTGCAACACGAGCTCGACCGGCTCCCCGGCTGATTCTCTTCATATGTTCGAGCTGATCGTCGGCGTCCTGCTGGCCGCGGGCGCGACCTACTACGTCCTGCTTCCTATTTTGCGTCCGGTTGTGGAACCAGGTGCGGCGGCGTCGGGGGTGGATGAAGGCGACGATCCCGAGGACGACTGGAGCCCGCAGACGGTCGCGCTGCGCGCGCTGAAAGAGATCGAATTCGACAAGGCGACAGGCAAGCTCTCGGATGCGGATTACGACGCGCTGAAAGTGAAGTACACGCAGGAAGCACTGGCGGCGATGCGCGGTCAGGGTGCGCCGTCCGCTGAACGCCGTGCGCCGGAAACGGCTTCCCGCGCACCGCGCACTGCGCACCGCGCGCGCTGTCCCGTGCACGGTGCCCGCCCCGAGCCCGATGCCATCTTCTGTTCCGACTGTGGCCGTCGCCTCGGGAGCGCACCCGCGTACTGCGCACGCTGCGGCTTCAGCCTCGAGACCGGCGCGCGCTACTGCAATCACTGCGGTGCCCGCGTCGCCGCCTGACGCTATTGCATTTTTGCAGGGCGTTTCCTATCAGTTCGCACCCTCACACTGAGAGCAGATCGTGAATCGCTGGCTCCCCCGGGTGACGCTCATTCTGTTACTCCTGGCGTTGACCGCATCCACCGCCGACGCCCAGCGGCGCGCGCGGCGGCGGGCGATTGGATCCGCACCCGGTCCGCGCTATGGCCTGCACCTCGGCTACAACTTCGACGTGGATGAATTGCTGCTCGGCGCGCAGCTTTCCTGGCCGATCGTGCCCGACCTCGACCTATATCCCTCGTTCGACTACTACTTCGTCAGCGGCCGCTCCCTCTGGGCGCTGAACTTCGACGTGAAGTATCGGCCGCCGACGCGCTACGGCGCGTGGTACGTGGGAGGCGGCCTCGACCTGATGCATGCGAGCGCCGGGGGTACCGGAGGGACGAACTCGAATCTGAACTTGCTCACCGGACTCGAGGGGCGGCGCGGACGCACGCGCCCCTACGTCGAAGCGAGATTCATCCTCGGCGACAATACCCAGTTCCAATTGGGAGGCGGATTCAGTTGGCGCTAGGCTAGAACTCGAAGCTTTCCATCCGCCGCAATGCCAATCGCAGCGGAATCGCCGTGGCTGCCGTGCACAGCGCCGCGGCGAGGGCGAACCAGCCGAGCATCGCGGGCGTAACACCGACCGGCTGTCCCTCCCATGCGGCGCGCACATACGTCGTAACCGCACTTGCCAACGCGCCCAAGACCGCGGCGAGTAAAGCAATCGTCGCCATCATGAAGACGAGGCCGCCGAAGGACGTTGGAATCTGCGCCGCATTTTCGGTCTCGAACTGCGGGTACAGCGCGCCGAAGGCGAGTGCCATCGCGCCGATCGCGAGCGTGAGTGCCGCCATGGTCGCGAGACTGAGCAGCATCATGAATGTCGAGACCTCGAGCAGCGCGTTCGTCAGTCCCGTGAGCAGCAGACCCAGCACCAGCAGCGGCACCGTTCCGACCCAGTACTTGGACCACAGCAGCGCGCGCAGGTCGAGCGGTGAGGAGCGAAGCAGCCACATCTGCCGGCCTTCGAGCGACACGGCGGGGAAAATGAATCGCGCGGCGATCGACGCAAGCACGAAGCCCGCCAGTCCGAGATTCAGGAACGACACCAGATTGACGTAGAAGAACCCGACCGGCTCACCCCGATGCAGCGGCAATGCCTGAACATTGAAGAGATAGACCACGACGAGCACCGCGAGCAGAATTAATTGGCTCCACTGTGTCGTGTCGCGGAAGAACAGCTTGATGTCCTTGAGCACGAACTCGCGCTTCGCGACCGGCAGCCAGCCGAGCAGCGAACCCACCGTCCAGCGCCACAGGCCGCCGCGAATGAAGCGCTCCGCGCCCTCCTGGGCTTTTGTGAATCCCTGGGGATAGAGCGCGCGATGCAGCAGCGCGCCCAGCGTGACGAACGCCGCGGCGGTGCTCCACAGCAGCACGAGCGGCAAGGGATCGAAGTCGCGGTGCAAAAACCCCATGATCGCTTGTGATGCCCACTCGCTCGGCAGAAAGGGCGAGGTGGGGCCGCGCAGCAGAATGACGAAGTCGAGCAGATTGCGAAATCCTTCGGGGCGGGCGAGCTGCTCCGGGCGAATCACCCGGAATAGGAGGATCACACCGCCGGCCGCGCCCAGGGCGATGATGGACAGCAAGTCGCGCGTGCGTCGCGCCGGGAAGATGTTCACGAGAATCAGCGTGATGGCGCACCCCAGCACCGCCGGCAGGACCAGCATGGGGACGATCGCGAGGATCGCGTACAGCGCGAAGAGCGGACCGCCCTTGAACACGACGCCGTACGCGGTGAGAATCGGCACCGCCATCAGCGCCACCATCCACGATGAATGCAGCAGCGTTTCGCCGAGCTTCGCGAGATACAGACGCAGCCAGTCGACCGGTGCCGACACCAACAGATCCAGATCCTTGGCGAGAAAGAAGCTCGACAGCGCCGTAATGACGTTCGACAGCACCAGGATGGAAATGAAAGACAGCAGAATGAGACCGAGAATCTTGCCGGGGATCAGCGCTCCCAGTTCTTCGACGCCGCGCAACGCTTTCAGGATCCGATACAGCACGCCGAACACGCCGATCCAGAAGCCGCCTCCCACCAATGCGAGAACGACGAGCTTGCCGGTCCCGCCCTTCGCGCGCTCTTCACGCATGCGCTGCAGCGCGGTGCGCCATTTTGGGGCGAGCACGTGCGCCAGCGACGGCTGTTTCATCTCCCGAGGACCTCGGCCAGCTCACGCACCTGCGCGCCGCCGGTGAGCTTGAGGAACAACTCCTCGAGACTCGCATCGCCCGCCTTATGCTGGCGGCGGACATCGGCGACCGTTCCAGCCGCGACGATCTTGCCATGCTGGAGGATCGCGATCTGGTCGCACATCGCTTCGGCGACCTCGAGCGTGTGCGTGCTCATCAGGACGGTCCCGCCTTTCCCGACGAACTGCCGGAAAATGTCCTTCAGCAAGCGCGCCGCCTTCGGATCCAGGCCGACCATCGGCTCATCGACGACGATGCATTCGGGGCGGTGAATCAACGCGCTCGAGATGATGAGCTTCTGCCGCATGCCGTGGCTGTACGCCTCCACCAGCTCATCCTTCCAGCTCGTCAGCTCGAACACCTCGAGGAGCTCGGCGATGCGGCGCCCGACGACATCGCCTTCCTGACCGTACAGGCCGGCGACAAAGCGCAGAAACTCGGCGCCCGTGAGCTTGTCGTAGACAAACGGCCGGTCGGGAATGAACCCCAGCCGCATCTTGGCGGACAGCGGATTGGTGTGGACGTCGTCCCCGCCCAGCAGCACGCGCCCCTGCGTGGGCCGCAGAATGCCGGCGATCATGCGCAATGTCGTGGTCTTGCCGGCGCCATTGGGACCGAGGCAGCCGTACAGAACGCCGCGCGGCACATGCAGGCTGATGTCGTCAACGGCGACGAAGCTGCCGTACAGCTTGGTCAGATTTTCCAGGCGGATCATAGCACCTCGAGCTTGAGCCGGCCGAGCAACGGCACGAGCTCCACTTGGCGAGCGAGTCCGTCGATGACAACGCGGATATGCGCGGCGTCGACGGGGAATTGATCTAACGCGGGATCCACGGCGACCCAGTCGCGCAGGTGGATTTCTGCCCAGGCGTGATAGTAGAAGCGGCCGTTGAGATACAGCAGCCCCGCGACCGTGCGGGCGGGCAGCCCTGCGGCCCGGGCCAGCGCCACATACAGGACGGCGGATTCGTTGCAGTCGCCGCGCCGGTCTTCGAGCACGCGCACGGCGCTCGGCGCCCCGGTCGCCGTATCGGGGTGAACATGCTGGTGCACCCAGTGCGCGAGCAGCGCCGCCACCCGCGCAGAATTCACTTCGCGGCCGATAATGAGCCGCGTCTGCGCTGCGATGCGCGGATCGTGACTCTGGATCAGCGGCTCCGGTGCCAGCCACCGTGCCAACGCCGTGTCCCGCGACAGCACTCGAATCGAGGTCGCCTGTGCCTCGACGCCGCTGTCCGGCGTGACCTCGAGTGTGTCGCCGAAGACGCGTTGACGCCGGTCACTCGACAGGGAGAGATCGAAGCCCGACAAACGCGCTCGCAGCCGGTCGCGTCGGGGCGCGTCCGTGCGCGCACCCGCGGCAAGCGCCGTCACCGGGATGATGTCTCCGGGTGAGGGTGACGCGCTGTTTCTCGCGACGCGCGCCGTATCGCGACGCCGAAAATTTTCATAGGCGATCTCGAAGGCGGCGCGCTCCATCGCATAGCCGACCGGGCTCGCGGCCTGGACCAGGCGCCCCTGCGCGTCGATCCAGCTGCTCAGCGGAACCCCGTGGGCGGATTCATCGATCCGAAAGGCTCGCACGGTATCGAAATGTTCGGGCACCCATACCATCGTGGTCGAATCGAGGTCGGCACTGTCGGAGACGACCAGCGTGGATTCCGCGGCAATGCGCACGCTCACATCGCGGCCGGCCAGGAGCAGGGGATCGAACAGCCGCGCGGCGTACGAGCGTCCCGAGCGGAGCTCGCCGCCGAAGGCGAGCCGCAGCGGCAGCAATGAGGGCAGGGTGATGGGACCGCGGAGCGGGATTCGCGTGGTTTGCGAGTCGCCGCGCGAAACGATGGTCACGGCAAAGGTGCTGTCACCGACGACCTCGCCGTGCGCCGAGTACTGGCCGAGGTCCCCGTCGAACACCATGTCCAGGCGCTGCAACCGCAGCGCGCGCGTCACCGACGCGACGCTGCGCGCCGTCGTGCGCCGCAGTTTGCCCAGCGCGGCCACGTCGAGCACATAGTCATTCTCGACTCGGATCGACTCCGGTAGCGTGTCGATCGTGGTCGAGGCGAATCCGATCTGCTGCCCACCGATCTGGAGCCGATAGAAGAGTGCTCCAGGAGCCACGGCCAGCGCCGCCTCGGCGAGCCGTGCGCCGGTGGGACGAAAGACTTCCCGTTTCACGAGCCATGCGAGCGAGAGGGCCCAGACCGCGAAGATCGCTCCCGCCCACCGGCGCCGGTTCATGATACCGCCCGCTGCAGGGTAGCCTCGAACACCTGACGGTCTTCGGCGCGTTCCACGACGAACGAGACGTCGGCCGGAAACGACGCGCTCCCGCGATGTGCATGCAGCACGGTCGCCATGATTTCGGCGGCGTCCTCGAGCGTGAGATTGCCGGCGCCCGTGCCAAGGGGAGGGGCGCTGACGTGCGCGAACTCCCATTCCTGTGCCTGATGTAGCGCCGACAGCCACGCGCGCGCGACGTTGCCGCGCGTGATCGGCTCGGTGTCGCTCCGAATGACGGCGTGAATCACGAACTCGGCCGGCAACTCGCCGCCGGCGGCGGTCACCACGGCCGCTCCCACCGCGAGCTCACGGCTGAGACGGATGCGGTTCTGGAATTCGGCGCCGCCGCGCGATTCGAGGGCGCGCAGCGCGGCGGTGGTGGGATCGAGGCGAGTGGTGGCGGGTCGGACGATCGCGTCGGCGGCGAACGACGCAAGATCGTCCACAACTACGCGAATCACCTCCCCGACATTTCGCGCGAGCGGCGATACATCACCGTAGCTTCGTCGGGGCGGTTCAACCGGTCGAGGACCTTGCCGATGCCGTAGAGGGCCTTGGGAAACGCGGGCTGCAGCTCGACGGCGCGCTCGTACGCGGCGAGCGCACCGGCGAGATCGTCGGTGTGATTGAGCGCTTCGCCGAGATAGTACCACCCCGCTGCGCGCCCCGGCTCGAGCTCCACGGCGCGCTTGAGCTGGTCGATGCCCTCGCGCCACATCCCGCGGCGCGTGAGCACGATCCCCAGATTGAACAGCGCTTCGCCGTTGCCGGGATTGGCACGCAATACCCGCTGCAAGTCCTGCTGCGCGGCGGCATAGCGCACCGTGGCGGCCAGCACGGCGGCGCGATTCAGCAGCAACGCCGTGTTGTCGGGATCCGTTTCGAGCGCGCGGTCGAGCTCGGCGAGGGCCCCGTCGCGGTCGCCGCGGGCATCGAGGATCAACGCCAGGTTGTTGCGTGCTTTGACGTGCTTCGGATCCCGAGCGAGCAGCTCGCGGTAGGCGGCCGCGGCGCGGGCGAATTCGCCGCGCTCGCTGGCCTCGCGTGCGGCGACGTACGCCGGGTCGTCGGGGACGGGCGCCGGCGCCGGCGTCGCGGTCGAGGGCGGCGCGGCGGCGGTGGAAACCTCCGGGTTCGGCGCTGCCGGCACCGGTGCAGGAGTGGTGCTGGGCGGGTCCCCGTCGGCGAGCTGCGCCGTCGCGCCACTGCGGCGCTGCGACGCGGCAACCTTGAGGGGCGGCGGCTGCTGATCGCGCGCGACATCGTGGGGCGAAGCGATGGCGCCGGTCTGCGTGAGTGACTCGGCTTCTTCGATCAACTCCGCGGCGACGCGCGCCCGCTCCTGCGACGTTTGCCAACGGCGCTCGCGCCGGCCCCCCCCGGCGCCCCCGGCGCCCCCGGCGCCCCCGCCACCGCTTCCACCGCCGGCGCGATTCACGCGACCACCTCGCTGAGAACACAAAAACCGTTTGGCATCGGGATGCTAACGTAGGAAAGGGGAGAGTTGACCGCAAGCCATTGTCCTATCTAGGCTACGGGTCTATGTCTGGTGAGTCCTTGGTCGTTCGCGGAGCCCGCGAACACAATCTCAAAAACATCGATGTCGAGCTCCCCCGCAACGCGCTCGTCGTGTTCACGGGGTTGTCGGGGTCGGGGAAGTCCTCGCTCGCGTTCGACACGATTTATGCTGAAGGACAGCGGCGCTACGTCGAATCGCTGTCCGCCTACGCGCGTCAGTTCCTCGGGCTCATGGACAAGCCCGATGTGGACGCGATCGAGGGACTCTCACCGGCGATCTCGATCGAGCAAAAGACCGCGGGCTCCAATCCGCGGTCCACCGTTGGAACGATCACCGAGATCTACGACTACCTGCGGCTGCTCTGGGCGCGCACCGGGACGCCGCATTGCCCGAATGACGGCACGCCGGTCGAACGGCAGAGCGCGTCCCAGATCACCGATTTGGTGCTGGGGTGGCCTGAGGGCACGAAGATCGAAGTACTCGCGCCGCTGGTACGCGGGCGCAAGGGTGAATTCCGCGACGTATTCGAGGCGATGCGCAAGCAGGGCTTCGTGCGCGTGCGGGTGAACGGCGAGACCTACGACCTCTCCCAGGTCCCGAAGCTCAATCGCCGCCAGAACCACGACATCGCGGTCGTGGTCGATCGGCTCGTCGTCCGGCCCGCGGACCGCGGCCGACTCGCCGATTCGATCGAGACGGCGCTCAAGGCCGCGGAGGGCGTCGTCGAAGTCGTCCGCCAGACGGGAACACCGCGCTCGCGGCTTTTTTCCGAGCGTTATGCGTGCCCCAAGTGCGGCCTGTCGCTGCCGGAGCTCGAGCCGCGGCAATTCTCGTTCAATTCCCCGTTCGGCGCCTGCCCGGAATGCTCCGGCTTGGGCACCCGGCGCGAGATCAACGCCGACCTCGTGCTCGGTGATCCGGGCCTTTCGATTCTCGAGGGGGTCGTGCTGCCGTGGGGAGAGCCGAGCGGCTATCTGCGCAAAGTCGTGCTGCCGGCACTTGCGCGGACGTACAAGTTCGATCTGAACGCGGCCTGGCGCGATCTCTCGCCCGCCGTGCAAAAGATCATGCTGCGCGGCGCTCCTGGGAAATCGATCACCTATCAGTACGACAGCGAGCGGTGGCACGGCTCGTACGAATCGGGCTGGAAAGGCGTGCTCGACCACGTCGAGAAACGCTACCGCGAGACGTCGTCCGACGCGGTGCGCGAGCAGCTCGAGCAGTACATGGTGGAGCAGCCGTGTCCCGCGTGTAGCGGCCGGCGGCTCAAGCCCGAGAGCCTTTCGGTGCTGGTCGCCGGGAAGAATATCGGCGAGGTCGTGGCGCTGCCGGTGCGCGAGGCGCTCGCGTTCTTCACGAGCGTGCCGCTGCGGCGCAACGGCCGGCTCGGTCTCGATCCGGAGATCGCGCAGCCGATTCTCAAGGAAGTCCTCGATCGGCTACGGTTTCTCGTCGATGTGGGGCTCGATTACCTCACGCTCGACCGCTCCGCTGCCACGCTGTCCGGTGGTGAAGCCCAACGTATTCGTTTGGCCACGCAGATCGGCAGCCGATTGGTCGGCGTGTTGTACATCCTGGACGAGCCTTCGATCGGGCTCCATCAGCGCGACAACGCGCGCTTGCTCGCGACACTCAAGGAGCTGCGTGATCTCGGCAACACGGTGCTTGTCGTGGAGCACGATGAGGAAACGATCCGCGCCGGGGACTATGTCGTCGATCTGGGGCCGCGCGCGGGCCGGCACGGCGGGGAAGTCGTCGCGGCGGGATCGCTCGCGGATGTCCTCCACCATCGCGAGTCGCTGACCGCGCGCTATCTGCGCGGCGAGCTCCGGATTCCCGTTCCGCCGCGGCGTCGTATCGCCTCCGCCGACCGCGTGCTGCGCATCGCGGGCGCGCGCCACCACAACCTGAAGAACATCACCGTCGAGTTTCCGCTCGGATTGTTCGTGGCCGTGACCGGCGTCTCCGGTTCCGGGAAGTCGACGCTGGTGACGGACATCCTGTATCAGGCGCTGGCGCGCCATTTTTATCGCGCCAAGGTGGTCCCGGGGGCGCACGAGCGGATCGACGGGCTCGATCACACCGACAAGGTCATCGACATCGATCAGAGTCCGATCGGTCGGACGCCGCGATCCAACCCCGCGACGTACACGGGGCTGTTCACGCCGATTCGAGAGCTATTCACGTATCTGCCGGAGTCGAAGCTGCGCGGCTATGGGCCGGGGCGTTTTTCCTTCAATGTGAAGGGCGGCCGCTGCGAAGCGTGCCAGGGCGATGGTCTCGTGAAGGTCGAGATGCATTTCCTTCCGGACGTCTACGTGCCGTGCGAGGTCTGCAAAGGCCGGCGGTACAACCGTGAAACGCTGGAAGTCCGATATAAAGGAAAGTCGATCGCGGACGTGCTCGAACTGACCGTCGCCGAGGCGCTCGACTTTTTCGAACACCAGCCGCGTATCAGGGCGAAACTCGAGTTACTCAATGACGTAGGTCTGGGATACATCCACTTGGGCCAATCGGCGACGACGCTTTCGGGCGGCGAAGCACAGCGCGTCAAGCTCGCCACCGAGCTGGCCAAGCGCGACACCGGCCGGACGTTGTACATCCTGGACGAGCCGACGACGGGTCTTCACTTCGAGGACGTGCGATTGCTTCTCGAGGTCCTGCACAGGCTCGTCGACAAGGGCAACACCGTCGTGGTGATCGAACACAACCTCGACGTCGTGAAGACCGCCGACTGGGTGATCGATCTCGGCCCCGAAGGGGGAGACGCCGGCGGCAAGGTCGTGGCCGAGGGGCCGCCCGAAGCGATCGCGCAATCCAGGGCGTCGTTCACCGGACAATTCCTGCGCAAGGTGTTGCAGGCGGGAGACTAGGCGGTAGGTTGATCCAGCAAGGAGCGCGCGGGTGAATCCGGACGATCTCATTGGCCTGGTGGCGGTCAGCCTGCTGTTTGGCGGTGGGACGCTGTTCCTGCT
>WNGC01003577.1_pt1 | contig 14702 bp, 13 predicted proteins | sample 5400051 | NCBI WGS metagenome assembly WNGC01 (sample SAMN13153368, study PRJNA577476) | soil metagenome | isolation source: 20 cm soil or saprolite under grassland replicate 2 | place: USA:California | collected 2016-06-15 | reverse complement strand
CACCCGTAGAATCCGGATCGAGCGCAAAATAGCCGAGGCGCTCGAACTGATAGCGCTCTTCGGGACGCGCGCTGGCAAGCGCCGGCTCGCATTTCGCCGTCACTACTTCGAGCGAGTGCGGATTGATAAATGATTTGAAATCGCCGCCTGCATTGGGCTCTGGAACGGTGAAAAGCCGATCATACAATCGGACTTCCGCGTCAATTGCATGCGGCGCGCTTACCCAATGAATCGTGCCTTTGACTTTGCGATTGGAAGTGGCGCCGCCGGACTTGCTCTCAAGATCGACGCTGCAGCGCAACTCTATCACGTTGCCAACATCATCCTTCAGGACTTCCTCGCATTTGATGATGTAAGCGTATTTCAGCCGCACTTCGCCGCCGGGGCGTAATCGGAAATATTTCGGTGGCGGCGTTTCCATGAAATCGTCGCGGTCAATGAAAAGCTCGCGGCTGAATGGAACTTTGCGCGTTCCGGCATTTGGATCTTCAGGATTGTTAACGGCATCCAGTTCTTCGACCTGATCTTTCGGATAATTCGTGAGTACAACTTTGATGGGTCGCAGCACAGCGAGCCGGCGAGTGGCGGTGCGATTAAATTCATTGCGCAGCGTGTGCTCGAGCAATGCCATATCGGTGATGCTCGGGTATTTGGTGATGCCGATGTTGTAAGCGAACGTGCGCGCCGCACTCGCGGTAACGCCGCGCCGGCGCAACCCGGAGATGGTGAGCATGCGCGGGTCATCCCAGCCAGTAACCAGTTTTTCGTTCACGAGCTGAATCAACTTTCGTTTGCTCATCACCGTATAAGTCAGATTAAGCCGGGCGAATTCGTATTGATGCGGGCGTGGCCGCGGCAGGTCGAGGGCGTCGAGAATCCAGTCATAAAGCGGCCGGTGCACCTCGAACTCGAGCGTGCAGACCGAGTGCGTAATGCCTTCGATATAATCGCTGAGCGTATGGGCCCAATCGTACATTGGATAAATGCACCATTTGTCCCCGGTCCGATGATGCGGCACATGCCGGATGCGATACAGCACCGGATCGCGCAGCCAGACATTCGCTGCTTTCATGTCAATCTTCGCCCGCAAAGTGTGAGTGTTGTCCGCGAACTCCCCCGTTTTCATCCTACCCAGTAAATCGAGATTTTCCTCGATGGGGCGATTGCGAAACGGACTCTCCTTTCCAATCCGCCGATATTCGTCCGTTTGCTCGGGCGGCATGTCATCGACATACGCCTTACCCTTGCGTACAAGATCGATGGCGTACTCGTAGAGCTTGTTGAAATAGTCCGAAGCATAGAGCGGCGCACCGCCGATATTTTTGTCGGCCCACCCGCCAATAAGCCATCGGACATCGGCCATTATGGAATCGACATACTCGGTTTCTTCTTTAGTGGGGTTGGTGTCGTCCATGCGAATGTTGCAAATGCCGCCGAACTCGCGCGCGATCCCGAAATTGAGACAAATTGATTTCGCGTGGCCAATATGGAGGTAGCCGTTGGGCTCGGGTGGAAAACGGGTATGGATTTGATCGTATTTCCCCGTGCGAACATCTTCCGCGACAATTTCGCGAATAAAATCCGAAGGCGCTGGAGTCTCAGTCAAAGTCGTCATTGTACTCGCGCGAAGCTACAGACGAACACCGGGATCGACAACTTTCGCGCCGGACGTTCATACGCTAAACTCCACGCAATGCGCGTCATCCTGAGCGAAGCGAAGGACCTCCCACAAACACGTTGATTACGTGAGACAAGAGAACGCGCGGGCTGCAATTGTGTGGTCCCTCACTTTGTTCGGGATGACATGAAAGAGAGAGCGCAACGAGATGAAAGAAAACAGGCCAAATACCGAGCGCTACACGCTTGCCGATCTGGAGAATTGGGCCAAGGCAACGGACCAAGTCGATCCGCCAATTCGGCTGGGGGTTTTCGGCGATCCGGTCGCGCATTCGCTGTCGCCGCAAATTCAAAACGCCGCGTTGCGCAGCGGCGGGATTGATGCGCAATATGCGCGGTTTCATATCCGGGCGAATGAACTGAGATCAGCCTTTCGGTTTTTGCGCGATCTGAATTTCGTCGGAGTGAATTTGACAGTGCCACATAAAATCGCAGCGTTCGCGCAGATCGACCAAGCGGATGAATCGGCGAGCCAAGCGGGAGCTGTAAACACGATTCGTCTTCGCGACAAGAAGTTGATCGGCTCGAACACCGATGGCGAAGGATTCCTGCGATGTATTCGCAGCGAATTCTCGGTCGATGTGCGGGATCTGCGAGTGATAATTCTCGGCGCGGGTGGCGGAACAGGCCATGCAATTGCGTGGCAATGCGCGGTGGAAAATTGTGAACGGCTCGTCCTCGTTAACCGCACTCACGAAAAGGCGGAGGCGCTTGCAGGGCGGTTGCGGCGGTTTTTTACTGGACCGCGCGTGCTTGGCCCGGCAGCACGCCTCCAAGCGATAGCGTGGGAAGAAGCGGCATTGCGCGCGCAACTTGCCGACATCGATCTTATCGTGAATGCCACGCCGCTTGGAATGAATACGAGCGATCCATCACCTATTCCAGCACGCTTACTCGCGCCGCATCACATGGTTTTCGATGCGGTTTATGCCACATCCAAAACGTCTTTGCTTCGCGCCGCCAATGAAGCCGGCTCCCGCGGCGTGAATGGATTATCGATGTTGTTACACCAGGGCGCGCTCGCGTTCCAAATCTGGTTCGATCGCGAAGCGCCGATCGACGCAATGCGCCAAGCTCTCTAGGGCGTCCGTGTTAGACGCCATGAGCTTGGTGTTTCACAGAAGCGCCCTACAATTCATCTATTGGCACGTTTGTAATTTCCTAGGAAACCGCCATATTAAACGATGGTAAGTGCGGGCATAAACTTCGGACGCGAAAGCATTCGGCGAGCTGGCGTTGATCTCGCAGAAGCGCTGCAACAGCTCAAGCGCGAACGAAACGCCGTCATTCTCGCGCATAACTATCAGGTGTCCGATTTACAGGATGTCGCGGATTTCGTCGGCGATTCGTTAGGTCTGAGTTATCAAGCTGCGAAAACGGATGCCGATGTGATCCTGTTTTGCGGCGTCCATTTCATGGCGGAGACAGCGAAGGTCATTAATCCTACCAAGCGAGTGATTTTGCCCGATCTTGAGGCCGGATGCTCGCTCTCCGAGTCGTGTCCGCCGGAAAAATTAGCGGAGTTTCTAAGTGAGCACGCCGACAAACATTATTACGTGATTGCCTATATCAATTGCAGCGCCGGTGTGAAAGCCCAAGCCGATGTGATTTGCACTAGCGGCAATGCCGATAAGATCGTACGCGCCGCGCCGCGCGATCGAAACATTCTCTTTGTTCCAGATCAAAATCTCGGCGCCTGGGTGATGGAACGCACCGGGCGCAAGATGGATTTATGGCAGGGCACTTGTTACGTGCACGTCGAGTTCACCGCGCGTAGCATCAACTGCATTCGCGAACAATACCCAGATGCGCCTGTCGTTGCGCATCCCGAATGCACCTATGCTGTCCGTATGCTTGCGGATGAAGTTTGTTCCACCGAAAAGATGGTGACCTTTTGCAAAGAATCTCCGGCGCGCGAGATCATTGTTGTGACTGAAGCAGGCCTGTTGCACCGGCTGAGCAAAGAGATCCCCGGTAAGACATTTATCCCTGGGCCGACAGACAATTGCTTTTGTGGCGAATGCCGGTTCATGAAGATGAACACACTCGAGAAAGCGTACGACGCGCTTTTGAACATGGAACCGGAGATCACTCTGCCCGAATCAGTGCGCAAACGCGCGGAAGCACCAATTCTGCGCATGCTCGAGCTGAGCAGGTAGCGCCCGCCCGGCTAGTCTTCACGTGCAATCTGTCAATTTCTGCGGGTGAGACAGCCGCCTCTGCGCCAAGCGATGTAGCCACCGGCCTATGGCCCGGTCAGACAAACGAGGAAGTCAGCCAATGACTGCCCACAGAGCCGTGGCTACAACACTTGACCGTATTGGCGGTTTTTAGTTGCTCGGAGAGCGATATGGTAAGCCATCGACGTTTGGTCTGATTATTTTCTATCTGTGACATCCGCGAAATGCGCGGTTTTCTTCTGCCCAAAGGAATGACTTCTGAAAAAGAATCCATCGAACAACGAATCGACCGGCTGCACGCCGATGGAATTATCGATCTTCACTTCGATCTGCCGATGGATTTGTACGAGAAGCGCGATCGAAACAACGTTCTCAAGGCCGAATTTTTACCGGAACTCGAGGCCGGTAACATCAGCGTAGTTGGCGTCGCGATTTACATTGAGGACCGTTATTTGCCGGAGCTGGGTCTGCGCGTGGCGCTCGATCAAATCGCACGACTGTATGCCGAGGTGGGAGCGTGCGAGCGCTTCGCGATTTGCAAAAGCTATCGCGAAATTCAGAAGGCACGCGCAGGACGCAAAATCGCGCTGCTGCTCACGATGGAGGGAGTCGAACCGCTTGGGAGCGATTTGAATTTGTTGCGGGTGTTTTATGAACTAGGCGTGCGGGCGATCGGACTTACTCACGCCCGGCGCAATGCCGCCGGCACTGGCGGCAGTTTCGGGGCGACCGGATCTTTCCACGATGGGTTGACCGCATTTGGTCGTGATCTCGTCCGAGAATGCGAAGTGCTCGGCGTAATTGTTGATCTCGCCCACATTAACCCGGCCGGTTTCGACGACATCTTATCGATCACCACCAAGCCACCCATCGTGTCGCACACCAACGCCCGGCGCTATTACGATCTCGAGCGCAACATCAGCGATGAGCAGATTAAGATGATTGGCGAACGGCGCGGTGTGATCGGTGTTAACTCCGTCCTGGTGAGTCCTACGAAAGAAGAAAGCACGCTCGATCGTTACGTCGACCACATCGAACACATCGTCCGTTTGATTGGTATCGACGGAGTCGGGATTGGATTCGATTTTTTTGAGTTCATTTATCGTCAGTGGCCTGAGTCGAGACAAAGAGAGCTCGCCGCAAAATTTACAGCGCCGCATTTCATTCCCGATCTGCGAAACCATTCCCATGCAAGAAATCTCAGCCGCAAATTGATCGAGCGCGGATTCAGCGACGAGCAGATCGAAAAGATTCTTTTCCGTAATTGGATGCGAATCTTTCGAGAATTCCCTTAGTTTTCTCTGCGTTTTAACGGCTCGGTATAGCGATGGAATAGGTGATGAGCGCACAAATCGCCGAGCGCCCAGTAGGAAAGAAGACACGAGGTCAGAAATAAGAGTGCGTCCATCGCGAGACAATCATCCGCAACTGTATCCGCCTTCCCGAGCGTGACGACGACGCGGATCAGTCCAATGACAGTCAAACAAACGCCTACCATAGCGGACGAGACGGTGAAAATATGGATGCAGATGTCCTGCTCGAGATGAGTCTTTTGATTAGCTTCTCTCCTCGGAACCGTTTTCATGGGATCCCAGACTTAGACCGCACTCGAAATTGGCCGTTCATATTGGATTGAAGGCGGATGATTCGTTGTTTTGCCTCTTCTTCCACTGGACAATGTTGTAAACGCACTGGGCAATTTTTGGTTCGTTAGGATAGAATTGCCTCTTCGCGGGAAATGTTCAAAATGCGACGAGGCGGTGACTCCTTGAAGTTCATCAATCTCACGCGGCGGACCGAAATCGGCGCAAACTCGTATTACCTGGAGATCGGCAGGCACCGGCTCGTTCTCGACTGTGGGATGCACCCGGAAGATCTAAGCGAAGATGCGCTGCCAAATTTGAAGGCAATCGCTGACCGAGAGATCGAGGCGATCCTGATCTCGCACGCCCATCAAGATCACATCGGCACGTTGCCGGTGCTAATGCGGCGCTTTCCAAACGCGCGTGTTTTCATGACGGAAGCCACAGCCGAGATCGGCAGCACGCTTTTGCACAACTCGGTCAATGTGATGACCCGGCAACGCGAAGAGATCGGCGAAAGATTGTATCCGCTTTTCACGCACCGCGAAACCGATCGAGCATCAGAACGCTGGCGTCGGTGTCCTGCGCGTCAACGCATCTCAATTTCCGGCGAACGCGCGCCGCAACGCGAAAGAGATGCGCTGACGTTCGAGTTTTTTGACGCAGGGCATGTGCTCGGCTCGACTGGAATTTTGCTGCGCGCCGAGGGGCAAACCGTTTTTTACACAGGCGACGTCAATTTCGATCATCAAACAATCATGGAAGCGGCAATTTTTCCCCAGGAAAAGATCGACGTCCTGATCATGGAATGCACGCGAGGCGATCACGCCAAACCCGCGGGTTGGACGCGCGCCGGCGAAGAACGACGTCTGGCGGAAGCGATCGCCAGCGCTTTCGATCGCGGAGCGTGCGTGCTCATACCCGTTTTCGCGCTCGGCAAAACGCAGGAAGTCCTGGCGATGCTTTACAAGTTTCGCCGTGAGCGGCTCCTGCCCGAGTTTCCGATTTATATCGGCGGTCTCAGCTCGAAGATGACCGATATCTACGATCGCCGTGCCCGCATGACTCGCCGGCAATTGCCGCGCCTGGAATTGATGAGGGACGCAGCGCCATTCATTCTAAATGACGAAACAGTGCGGGACGCACCGCTGCGGTCGGGACGCGTTTATGCCCTCTCCAGCGGGATGATGATACCAAAAACGCTTTCCAATATTTTTGCACGCCGAATGATCGCGAATCCACAGCACTCGATCTTTTTTGTCGGCTACGCTAACCCGGAGTCTCCTGGCGGCCTTCTGCGTGAGGCAGGAACGAACAGCGAGGTTGCTCTTGATCCCGACAAACCGGCCCAACGCGTCCGCTGTAACATCGAGCAATTTCAATTCAGCGCCCACGCGACGCGCGAGTCGCTAATCGATTACGCCAAAAAACTTTCACCTCGTAAAATCGTTCTCGTGCATGGCGATCCACCGGCTGTTGCATGGATACGAGCGACGTTGTCGACCGAGCTTCCACACTCGGAGGTTATTGTGCCAGCGCCGGGAATCGAGTTAGAATTGTGATCAGTGAACCGTGATCAGTGATCTGATGCTGACGCGCTGCGATGGGGCATAGTTCACGGATCACAGTCCACTGATCACGTTCCCACGCATGCGTATCGTCTCCTGGAACATCAACTCGCTGCGTAAGCGCCAGGACCGCCTATTCGCGTGGCTGGAGGCAACAACGCCGGACATCGTTTGTTTGCAGGAGACGAAATGCGGGGACGACCAATTTCCAGCGCTCGCTCTTCAAGCGGCCGGTTATTACTCCGCCTATCACGGAGAGAAATCGTATAATGGCGTTGCAATTCTGGCGAAGAGCAAGCTGCGCGATGTGCGGTCCTCGCTTTGCGATGAAGTGGCCGACCCACAAGCGCGCGTCATCGCAGTGACCGTCGGTCACGTGCGCGTATTCTCGATTTACGCACCCAATGGCCAGGCGATCGGTTCCCCAGCCTACCAATACAAACTGCATTGGTATCAGCGCCTGCGCAATTGCCTCGTGAAAGAAAAATTTGCCGATATCGTGATGTGCGGCGATTTCAACGTCGCACCGGAAGACATCGATGTTTACGATCCGGACCTGTGGCGCGGGGCCATTATGTGTTCGGATAGCGAGCGCGCCGCGTTTCAGGAACTGTGCAAAATCGGGTTGTGCGATACGCTGCGAATTCATCACAGGGAAGGTGAACTTTTCAGTTGGTGGGATTATCAGATGCGCGCGTTCCAAAAAAATCGCGGCCTGCGCATTGACGCGATTCTGGCGAGCGAAAAACTGGCGAAGAAGTGCAGCGCCTCAGGAATCGACATTGAAATGCGCAAAGGAAAAGAACCTTCGGATCATGCGCCGGTTTGGGCAGAGTTTAATATCTCCGCGGTAACTTGAAAGGTTGTCATCCCCAGCGAAATCGAGGGATCCCGTTGCGTTAGCTTAAAGGCAACATCGCGGGATTCTTCGACTCCGCTTCGCTCCGCTCCGAATGACAGTTATCTTAGCGGTTTGTGAAGCGAAGCGATCATGTCCGAGTCGGCAATCCGCCGCCAAAACCGCTCATGATCTGGGACGGTGAGTGTCATTTTTGCAAGAGGTGGATCGAGCGCTGGCGCGAAATCACCGCCGGCGAGGTCGATTACGTCACCTATCAAGAGGCGGCGGATCAGTTTCCCGAAATTCCGGTCGAGCAATTCGAGCGCGCGCTTGCTTTCATCGAGCCAGACGGCAAAACGTTTTTTGCCGCGGAAGCAGTCTGTCGCTCGTTGCGATATCGAGGTTCGAGCAAATGGCTGGCGTGCAGTTACGATCGCGTTCCCGGGTTCGCGGCGATTTCCGAGACCGCTTACAACCTCATCGCTCGTCATCGAGGCTTCGGTTCATCCATTACTCGATTGCTCTGGGGGAAAGACGTGCGGCCGCCGACTTACTTTTGGGCGCGGCGCTGGTTTGTTCGCGCGCTTGGCCTCATCTATCTAATCGCATTCGTGTCGTTTTGGGTGCAAGTAGACGGGCTTGTCGGCAGCAACGGAATATCGCCGGTTAATCAGTTCCTAGCGGCAGCGCGCGAACAACTCGGACAAACCGCCTACCCTGTATTGCCAACGCTTTGCTGGTTCAACACGAGCAACGCCTTTCTTCATTTCATTTGCGGCGGCGGCGTTGTTCTTTCATTGCTTTTAATTTTCGGAATCGCCCCAGCCATTTCGCTCTTCGCGCTTTTCGTTTTGTATCTGTCGCTCACAGTTGCTGGACAAATCTTTCTCAGTTTTCAGTGGGACATTCTCCTGCTGGAGACTGGCTTTTTGTCGATATTTCTTGCGCCGTGGCAGCTTTGGCCAAAGCGAATTTCTGTAGCGGCAGCCGTATCGGCTGCGGGGGACCGTGCACGCGCAGGCGACGCGCCTGCCACTACAGCGCGTTACCAAGAACCACCGGTTTCACGCGCGGGTTTATTCCTGCTCAAATTTCTTCTTTTCAAACTGATGCTCATGTCTGGCGTCGTGAAGCTGACCAGCGGCGATCCTTCGTGGGGTTGGCTGGATCACTCGTTTGATTGGAGCGCTCTCACTGCGCTTGATTATCATTACTGGTCGCAACCGTTACCTACAGCCTTCGGTTGGTGGGCCGACAAAACTCCGGAATGGTTCAAACATCTCTCGGTCATATTTTGTCTCGCGGTGGAGATCATCGCACCGTTTTTCATCTGGGCGCCACGCCGCCCACGGCTCGCTGCTGCGGGGTCGATCATTTTCCTTCAAATCGTCATCGCGCTCACCGGCAACTATTGCTTCTTCAATCTGCTGACAATCGCTCTGTGTTTGTTGCTGATTGATGATTCTGTAGCCGCCTCGCTGCATCGAGGCGCTCTACTGCATCGCATCTCGAATACGGCGGCACAGCGCCGTGACTACAACGTCCGACCAAATCGATCGTGCAGCTACGCCGCGATTGCAGTGATTATGATTACGCTGCCGATCAATGCATGGCTCATTTTCACTGCGTTCAAGCCGCAGACTGGACCACCGCGGGCGCTGGCAATTGTTTGCGGACAGCTCGAAGCATTTCGCATCGTGAACGGCTACGGACTATTTCGCGTGATGACGAAGGACCGCTGCGAGATTGTGATCGAAGGCAGCGCCGATGGCATTGATTGGCTGCCCTTCGAATTCAAATGGAAACCAGGCGATATAAAACGCGCGCCGGGATGGTGCGCACCGCACCAGCCAAGACTTGATTGGCAGATGTGGTTTGCTGCTTTGGAGAGTCCGCAGGAAAATCCCTGGCTAGGCGGACTAATCGTTAGACTGCTGCAGGGGTCGCCGGACGTGACCCGATTACTTGCGCACAGCCCATTTCCAAACGAGCCGCCCCGCTATGTTCGCGCGATGTTTTATCGATATCGCTTTACGACCGCGAGCGAGCTTCGGCAGACCGGGACGTGGTGGAAACGCCAGGAGCTTCGAGAATATTTGCCTACGGTATCGCTGGATCAGTTGCGCTAAGTTCGAGGATTAAGGTAGCGTACGCGTCTCGCGTGCTGGCAAGCGCTTCCTCGCGATCGTGAACTTTCCTTGTAACATAGCCCTCACGCCCTCCGGACGAAACCAAGAAAAGTTCGTTTCGGCGCGACGCCGAACCAGCATGCGAGACGCGTGCGCTACCATTGAGAAATACACGTTCGCGAATATATTTCGACGCGATGGCGAAGGAAGAACAGATCCTCACCGAAGGCACAGTGACTGAAGTGTTGCCAGGCACGATGTTTCGTGTCGATCTTCCAGGCCACCGCAATGTGCTTGCACATATCTCAGGCAAGATGCGCAAACATTTCATTCGAATAGTGCCGGGGGACAAAGTTTCCGTGGAGCTTTCGCCCTATGATCTAACCAAGGCGCGCATCGTCTTTCGCGAACAGTGATTTGCTTGTCTCTCGTTGAAGCGCTGAAGCGTTAAAGCATTTAGGCGACCACATAGCGCCGCTTCAACACTTCCACGTGTTTAACACTTCAACGAAACTGCGCGTTTGCCCAATTTGTGAAGCGCGCGGATAGTTGCAGCGAAAATCAACTGGAGATAACTAATGGCAGAAGAGAATAAAGCAGAACAACAACCGGCCGCGGCGGCGGGCGCGCAGGACAAATTGCAAAGCAGCAAGGAACATGCGCGCAGAGCAGCTGAGGACTTGAAATCGGCAGCAGGCGCTATCGCGGGAGAGTACCGAGGCAAGGCCGAGCAGGCCTGGGGCGAAGCACGCACCAAAGCAGAGCAAACGTGGGGCGATGCGAGGGAACGCGTGCGGACGTTCCAGGAAGACGCGGAGCAATATGTGCGCGAAAATCCCTCCAAAGCGGTATTCACGGCGCTTGGAATTGGGTTTGTGCTGGGTCTGATCTTTCGGCGTTAACTCCGAAAGCTGTCGGAGATGATCAGCGAGAGCACTCGGTCCCGCAATCCTGCGGGGCATGCCGGTTTGCTCGAAAACGTGCTGGCGCTCGTCAGCGCGCTTACAGCATTTTTCGAAAGCCGCTTTGTCCTTGTGGCGCAGGAATCAAAGGCGGCCGTGGTGCAAGTGCTGATACTCGCTGGTTGCGTGGTTCTGGCGCTGCTCCTCTGCACGCTAGGCTATATTTTTCTCATCACCGGCGCCGTTGTTGGCGTGGCGCATCTGGTTGGGATTTCGTGGCACTGGATAGCGTTGGCCGCTGCCGGCGTGCACTTCTTAGTTGCGCTGGCGTTGCTTCTGGTCGCGCGCAGCCGCATCACTAAACCACTCTTTCGCGCCACGATGGCTGAACTAAGGAAGGATCGCGAATGGCTGAAAAATCTGGACGCAACAAATCAATCGACGAACTGAGGGCGGAAATCGAGCGTTCCCGGGAGCGCGTGGGGAGCGATCTGCGTGGCCTGCGGCATGAACTGGATTTCCCGGCGAAATTCCGCAGATCATTTCGAGAACAAACTGTTTCGTGGATCTCAGCCGCAGCCGCTGTCGGAGCGCTAATCGCATTGGCACCGATGCGGAAGAAAAAAATATATGTCGATGCAAAGGGCAGGCCTAACACAAAGAAGAAGCTTGCTGAAACCGGCTTTGCCCTTGCTGCGCTGAAAATCGCGGCAAGCCTGGTGCGACCGGTGATTGTCGAGTTTGCCAAAAATCGACTGACTGATTATACCGGGCGATCACGCCACAAAACATAAGTCCCATGGGTCTAATATGCCCGATGGTACGCGCTCGTTTTAACATTTACGCGCTCGGCCCGGCCGGGTAATAATTTCCCGCAGCCGCCCATGATCGCCAGGTCTCAGGACATCCCAGTCGACTCGCATCCGCTTGGGCACGTGGATGACTATCTCGAGGTTGGGCAAAAGGCCGGCGCCTCCGATGTCCATCTGGCCGTGAACGCACAACCGAGATGGCGTTTGCATGGGACCCTGCAGCCGATCTGGCCCGACGCACCGCGCCTTACTGCAGAACAAACCGCGGCACTGGCTGAAAAGTTCGTGCCTAACGTATACAAAGAGGAACTCAATACCCGTGGGGACTCGGATTTTGCGTATGCAAACGAGTTCGCCCGTTATCGCACCAGCGTGGTCCGGCAGCGGCTGGGAATCGAAATTGTTTTCCGCGTGATCAATTCCAAGGTGCGCACCATGGACGAACTAGAGTTGCCGGAGCATCTCAAGTTACTCACCCGTTATCAGAACGGCCTGGTCCTGGTGACCGGTTCGGTAGGAACGGGCAAATCGACGACGCTGGCGGCGATGGTCGAGCAAATAAACATGGAGCGGCGCGATCACATCATCACTCTCGAGGATCCAATCGAATACATTCTAAAATCGAAAAACTGCCATGTTACCCAGCGGGAAATATTCACCCATACCGACTCTTTTGGCGCGGCTCTGCGCGCTTCGCTCCGAGAGGATCCGGACGTGATCATGGTTGGAGAAATGCGCGACTTGGAAACAATTTCCCTGGCCATCACCGCCTCCGAAACCGGTCATCTTGTTTTGGCAACGCTGCATACGAGTAACGCTTCGCGCACGCTAGATCGTTTGCTAGATGTGTTTCCGCCCGAGCAACAGGAACAAATTCGGGTGATGGTCAGCGAATCTTTGCGTGGAGTCATCAGTCACCAGCTGATACCAACGGCGGACGGCACCGGGCGCGTCTTAGCACTGGAAATTCTTACCAACACACCGGCGGTGGCCAATGTTATTCGCGAAGCCAAGACATATATGCTGCCGGGCATTATTCAGACCGGCAAAAAACAAGGCATGCGTTTGATGGACGATACGTTGATCGACCTTTACGATCGCGGCCTGATTAGTGCTGAAGAAACTTACGCGCGCGCCGACCAGAAACTAATGATCCGCCAGCACATCGGCAAATGACGAAGCTCGAATGACGAATGACGAAAAAATGCCAAAATCGAAACTCGAATCCATGTTGCGCTGTTTTCTAGGTGGCGCACAGTCCCGGGTGCTGGCGACGGCGTCTAGACGCCACGAACTTTTGCTAGCACCAACGAGCAAGGGTAAGAGATGTCGTCAGACAGAACGAGTATGATCTATAGTTCCACACTTGGGAGGATGAATTGCACAAGGAAAGAATGTTTCGGCGCGACGCCGAAATCAGCACGCGGGACGCGCGCGCTACCCAATCTTCTCGGCCCTAGACCTGGCAGCCGCAATAATCCAGACCTTCATGCCTAACCAATTCTTATCCGCGTTATCCGCGTAATCCGCGGTTCTGAAAATGCCTTACTTGAATCAGTTCCTCAGCGTAATCGTCAAACACGGCGGGTCCGATCTGCATATCGGTGAAGGACAGCCGCCGAAAATGCGCATGCATGGCGATATTACGCCTATCCGTGCCGCCGCAGTAACACACGAAGAAGCCGTGCAGATGATGAGCGAAATTTGTGGTCCGCGTAACTGGGAACTCTTCGAGCAACGGGGCGACCTCGACTTTGCCTATGAAATGGATGAAGCCTCTCGTTTCCGCAGTAACTATTTCAAACAGTCAAACGGTTACGGTGCGACTTTTCGGCTGATTCCCACGAAGATTGCCACGCTCGAGGACCTGGGCATTCCACTGGTAGTAAAAGATTTTGCTAATTTGCGCGGCGGTCTTGTCCTTGTCACCGGCCCGACTGGTTCCGGCAAAACCACCACGCAGGCCGCGCTGATTGATTACATCAATCAAAATTTTGCAAAACACGTCGTAACAATCGAAGAACCGATCGAATTCGTGCATGACAATAAGCGAAGCACGATCACCCAGCGTGAAGTGCCGGGCGATTCGAGCTCGTTTGCTGCCGGCCTCAAGGCAGCGCTACGCGAGGACACTGACATTGTGCTGGTGGGAGAAATGCGCGACTTGGAGACAGTTTCACTCGCGCTCACAGCGGCTGAGACTGGCCTTCTCGTGTTCGGCACGCTGCACACGAACAATGCGCGCAAGACCGTCGACCGAATGGTGGATGTCTTCCCCTCCGACCGGCAACCGCAGGCGCGCGCCATGCTTGCGAACTCGCTGCGCGGAGTGGTTGCCCAATTGCTTTTGAAAAGGGCAGACCGGCCCGGACGAATCGCGGTAAACGAAATTCTGATCGCGAATCCCGCCGTCGCCGCCATTATTCGCGAAGGCGCAACGCAAAAACTCCAAGACGTGATCGTGTCCGGCAGAGCGCAAGGGATGCAGTTCATGGACGATGCTATCTGGGCATTGCTGGAAAAAGGCATTGTTTCTTCGCACGAAGCATTCATGAAAGCGATCGACAAAAACCGCTTCAAACCGTTTCTTTCCCCAGACGAAGAAGCACTAGCTAACGCGGCCGGCGCAGCTCGGGACGATGAGAAGCGCGTGCCTGGTAATTTTGTCAAACCTGTCGGCACTCGCACACGGATGGCAGTGCGCTGAGACGCTGCTCTCATCAGGTGGAACACCTTGTTCTCAAGGCGTTGACAGTTCCATGCGGCCTGCTTCCAGGCGAGATCGCCCGCGAACGGGTCTCCAAGAGCAGGCCGCGCCAATCCAAAAGGTGAGTGCGCAGATCGGGATGATTAAGCGCGCGCCGCACGTTGCGTGCCTATCCGCCGTAGCTTTCACCCGAAGGCGGAAACAATCGGTAAAGACTGGAAACTGACCACAAATCCTTCTTCGCTGACTACGGCGGACAAGTAACGCGGATGGCATCGAGGCAAAACACAGGAATGACACTAA
>WNGC01003828.1_pt1 | contig 14703 bp, 13 predicted proteins | sample 5400051 | NCBI WGS metagenome assembly WNGC01 (sample SAMN13153368, study PRJNA577476) | soil metagenome | isolation source: 20 cm soil or saprolite under grassland replicate 2 | place: USA:California | collected 2016-06-15 | reverse complement strand
ACGAAACGAACGCGCGCGCGATGCAGAGCATCATCACGCGCTTCGAGTCGTACATCCGAGCGAGGCCCGACCAGTGGTACGCGTTCAGGCCAATATTCAAGAACTGAGGGATGCGGGAATGGCAATGGCGCGGGTTCAAGGTCGTGCAGTCGATCGTCGAGAGGCTGCCGCGCGCCTGGGCCTACGCGCTGGCGGTGTTCGCGGCGCGGTTTGCATGGTGGTTCTCGCCGCTCGCCCGGCCCCGGCTCGAGTACAACTTGAAGGTCGCGTGCCCGGACGCGAGCCCCGTCGAGATTCGCAGGCTGTCGTGGCTCAACTTTCGAAATCACGCCAAGGCGTACGCCGACCTGATGATGTTGCCTCGCACGCGCGTGGTCGAGATGCGGCCTCTGATGCACGTGGAGGGCTGGGAGCACCTCGAGCAGGCGCGGGCGATCGGCAAGGGAGTGATGGTCGTCTCGTGCCACATGGGCTCGTACGAGGTGACTGCCGCGATCTGGTCGTCGACGCTGGCGCCGGTGACGTTCTTCGCCGAGGAGCTGGAGCCACGGCCGCTGTTCGAGTGGTACCGCGACACCCGGGCGCGGCTGGGCATCAGCGTTCTGGCTCTCGACCTGGCGGGCCTGCGCAAGGTGACCCATGCGCTGAGGGACAACGAGCTGGTGATCACGGCGATCGACCGCGACATCACCGGCACGGGGCGGGTCATGCCGTTCTTCGGCCGGCCTGCTCCCATTCCCACCGGACCCACCGCGCTCGCCCTGCGGATGGGGACGCCGCTTCTGCCCGTGTGCGTCTATCGGCTGCCCGACGACTCCTACAAGGTGGAGGGGATGCCGCTGATCATCGCCCAGAGAAGCGGCGACGACGATGCGGACGAGCTGCGCGTAACCCAGCAGCTCCTAAGGCAGATCGAGGAGTTCATCCGCCGCCATCCGGAGCAGTGGCACGTCCCGCACCGGATCTGGGAGGGCGGACCATGAACGTCCTACCCCGCCAGCGGGAGAGGCGCTGATGAAGGTCGGGCTCGTGTCGCCTTATGACTTCGCTTCGCCTGGCGGCGTCACCGACCACGTGCGGAACCTGGCGAAGGCGCTGACCCACATCGGCCACCCGACGCAGATCTTTGCGCCGTCAAGCCGCAGGCACACGGACTCGGACGGCACGATCTTCCATCGCATCGGCACTCCGGTGGCGATTCCGGTCAACGACTCGGTCGCCCGCATCACGCTGACCTTTCGGATTGCCAACCAGGTCCAGTCCATCGTCCAGCGCGAGCGTTTCGACGTGCTGCACTTCCACGAGCCGCTGATGCCTGCGAAGCCGATGACATTGCTTCGCCTCTCGACGACCGCGAACGTCGGCACGTTCCACGCTTTCTCGCGCTCGAACGCCGGCTACTACTACGGCCGGCCGCTGCTGAGGCCTTACCTCGAAAGGCTGCATCGAGGCATCGCGGTGAGCGAGCCCGCGCGCACCTTCTTCAGTCGCTACTTCCCGGACTTTCCGCTGCGAATCATCCCCAACGGCATAGACACGTCGGTGTACCGGCCCGGGCTGTCGCCGATCCGGCACCTGCGTGACGACAAGGTCAACATCCTCTTCGTCGGACGCCTCGAAAAACGCAAGGGCCTAGGCGATCTTCTGAGGGCGTACGAGCTCATGCGGTCCCGCGTGACGAATGCGCGCTTGATCATCGTCGGCGACGGACCGCTTCGCGGCAGCGCGGAGTCGTTCATCTCGCGGCACAGGCTGCCTGACGTGGTGATGGCCGGGTTCGTGCCCAACTTCGTCCTGCCGCGCTACTACGACAGCGCCGACATCTTCTGCGCGCCGGCCACTGGCAGCGAAAGCTTCGGCATCGTGCTGCTCGAGGCGATGGCGTGCGCGCTGCCAGTCGTCGCCACCGAGGTTCCGGGTTACATGTCGGTGCTCGAGCCTGGGAAGGACAGCCTCACCGTGCGGCCCAAGAGCTGGGCAGAGCTTGGCGCGGCGCTGGTCATCCTGGCGCGCGACCCCGAGCTGCGGCGGCGAATGGGCGCGGCTGGAAACGAAAAGGCCCAGCGCTACTCGTGGTCGTCGGTGGCCTCGCAGGTGGTCGAGGTTTACGAAGAGGCGCGCGTGGCTGCGCGAGATTTGGTGGAGAGCAATGTTCACAACGCGGTTTGAGGCCTGGGTCCGGCGCCACGCCGAGCGGTTGATGACGGCTCTGGGCCGCCTGCCCGTCACGCCAAATCAGATCACGGTCGTGGGCACTGCATTCACGTTCCTCGCCGCGGTTCTCGCCGCTTTCGGGCAGCTTCGCTGGGCCGGCGTCGTGCTGGCTTTTGCCGGCACGTTCGACATCCTCGACGGCGCGCTCGCACGCTCCACGCACAGCTCCTATCCATATGGCGCGTTTCTCGACTCGACCCTCGACCGCTACTCGGAAGGCGCCATATACCTGGGGCTTGCCGCCTACTTCGCCGGCACTGGCGGCGGCGCGCTGCAGCGATGGCTCATCCTGGCGACCGTCGCGGCGCTGGCGGGATCGTTCCTGGTGAGCTATGTACGAGCCCGCGCGCAGAGCCTGGGCTTCACTTGCGAGACCGGCATCTTCGCCCGTCCAGAGCGCGTGGTGGTGATGGTCGTCGGACTGATCCTCGGGGGCTGGGTTCTGTACGCGGTCGTCTTCTTGCTGGCGGTGCTCACGAACCTCACCGCCCTGCAGCGGATCCGCGAGGTGTGGCTGCAGGGTCGAGCGCAGCGGCTGGAGCGACAGCGCGAAGCAGCCGCGCGAGCGACTACAACGGCATCCGCCCAACGACTGCCATGAGGGCGGTGTCGAGCGTTGTCGTCAGCGTGGCCGAACCGGCCAGGTAGAACCGGCGCAGGGCGCCTGGCTCGATCGGTCGCGTCAGCGCGTCGATAGTGGCTTCGGCCGCCTGATCACAGGTGATGTAGCCAGACCGAAACGGCGGTACATCCTCAGGGGTCATGAACTGAACCATGTTGCGATCGATGAGCTTGCCCATGCTCGTGTCCGAGATCAGGTGGCCGATGAGGACGGCTGCACTGAATCGCGAGCCCCATTCGTGGGCCGCCTCGTCGAGCCACTCCTCGAACTGGGTCTTGCTCTCGGCCACTGACCAGTAAAACGCCGGACAGTCGCCGCGGCGCACCCCCTCAGACCACAGGCTCGAGTAGACGATGATGCGGCCACCGTCGCGCAGCATCGGCACGAGCCGCTCGAAGAGCCATCGGGGGCCCTCGTTGTTCACCACGAAAGCGCTAGCGGCGTTCTCGTGCACCAGGCGGTCCAGCTCGTCGCGGTGGCGGGCGATCGCAGCCTCCCGCATAGGTCCCGGCTCGGTGCGGCGGAGCGCCGCGGTGGCGCGGAGCAGCGGGCGAAGCATCGGCTCGAGACCGCCCGCGGCGCAATGCACGATGTCGGTAGGCCGGTTCAAAGCCATCTCGAGCCTGTCCAGCGCCGCTTCCAGCGATCGCGGGTCCGCGAAATCGGCGATGAACGGGGCCACGCGGTCGTCGCCGATCGGCGCGACCGCTTCCGCGTAACTTGTCTGGCTGCGCGAGCCGAGCAGCACGTCGGCGCCCAGGCGATGCGCCGCCTTTGCGACTGCGAGCCCGGTTCCGCTGGTGCCGCCGGTGACGAGGATGGTCCGGGCGGCAAGATCCACCGGCTCAGCTTATCGACCGATACTTGTGACGATGTCTGACCCCTTTGCAGGCGTCGTCGGGCACACGCAGGCACTTACGCAGCTGCGGGCCGAGCTCGCCGGCGGCAGGCTGGCGCATGCGTATCTGTTCGTCGGAGAGGCCGGGCTGGGCAAGTCAACCGCGGCCCGAGCCTTCGCCACCGCCTTGCTGCCGGAGGCGCCGCTGGGGCGAAACCTCGACTACTGGGAGGATGACCGCATCAAGCCGCTCTCGATCAACGAGATCCGGCTCCTGCCCGACAAGCCGCCCGAGTTTCACGAGCTGTCGCTGCAGGCCTTCCTGAACCTGAAGCCCGCGATCGGGGCCCGGCGCGTGGCGGTCGTCGCGAACGTCGGGCGGCTGCGCGACCAGGACCAGGGCGTGCTCCTCAAGACACTCGAGGAGCCGCATCCGCACCGCGTGATCATGCTCACGACGTCGAGCCTCAATCCGTTTGTCGTGCTGCCGACGGTGGTCTCGCGTTGCCGGCGCGTGTTCTTTCACCCCGTGCCCGCATCTGACATCGAGGAGCTGCTCACTCGCAACGGCGTGCAGAGCGAACGGGCGCGTCTTCTTGCGGAGCTGGCGCGCGGCCGGCCCGGCTGGGCCATGCGCGTGGCCGGCGATGAAGGCGTCATCGAGCTGCACCGCAACTGGACGCGGCGCCTCGAGGAGGTGTTCGGCGCGCCGGCCGACGTGCCGCTCAACGTGGCCGAGGAGCTCGACGCGGCGCAGATGGCGTGGCGGCGCAGCGAGGGCGAGGTCGAGGACCCGGCGCTTTTTGCGCTCGCCAGCTGGCAGGTAGAGCTGCGCCGCCGCATGCTCTCGACCCGCGGCAAGGAGCAGGGTCGCTGGGCCCGGCTGGTCGAGCTCTCCTACGACACGCTTGGTTACCTCGAACAGAACGTCAGCCCGCGGCTGGCGCTCGAGACCTTCTTGCTCGAATGCCGGAAAGCTTCCTGAAGAAAGCGCTCCGCGACTTTCATCCCTACGTCCCCGGCGAGCAGCCGCCGGACGGTGAGGGGTGGGTGAAGCTCAACACCAACGAGTCGCCCCTGCCGCCGTCGCCGCGAGTGCTGGAGGCCATCCGCGACGCGGCCAACGACGAGCTGCGCCTGTATCCGAGCCCGACCGCGGCGCCGGCGCGGCACGCCATCGCCGCCTACCACCACGTGCAGCCTGAGCAGGTCGCGCTCGGCAACGGCGGCGACGAGCTCATCGAGATGTCCTTCCGCGCGTTCGCCGGCGCCGGAGATCGCGTCGCCTACCCGACGCCAACCTACCCGCTGCTCGAGCCGCTGTGTCGAATCCATGAGGCGGTGTCCGCGCCACACGCCACCGGACACGAGGGGGTCTGGGCCCAGGACTTTGTCGACGACCCCGCCCCGCTCAAGTTCATCGTCAATCCGAATTCGCCGACCGGCACGTGGGCAGGATCAGTCGCGGTGGAAAAGGTGATCGAAGCATCGACCGGCGTCGTGGTCGTGGATGAGGCTTACGTCGATTTCGCGCCGATGTCGTGCGTGGGCTTGATCCCGCGCCACCAGAACATGCTCGTGCTGAGGACGCTGTCGAAGTCGTATGCGCTCGCAGGCATGCGCATCGGTTACGCGCTCGGCAACCCGGAGCTCATCGCGGCGCTCGAGGCGGTCAAGGACTCGTACAACCTCGACCGAATCGCCATCGCCGCTGCAGTGGCCGCGATCGAGGACGACGCGCACCACAGGAAGATCGTCGAGCACGTCGTCTCCGAGCGCGAATGGCTCGGCGACCGCCTGCGCGAGCAGGACTTCGAGGTGGGGCCGTCGCGCTGCGCGAGCGCCGCATCCTCGTGCGCAGGTACGATCTCGATCCGATCGCGGGCTGGCTTCGCATCACCATCGGCACGCGCGATCAGCACGACCGCCTGCTCGAAGCCCTGAAGGAGATGTGATCTTGGCGACACACACCCCTACGCGGGACGAAGCCTGGGAGCTCGTCACCTCGATGACCCAATCCGAGCAGCTGCGCCGCCACATGCGCAGCGTCGAGGCCGCGATGCGCGCCTACTCGCGGAAGTACGGCGAGGACGAGGAGCGCTGGGCGGTGCTCGGGCTCATCCACGATTGGGACTACGAGAGCGGGCCGACGATGGACCTGCATCCGATGCGCGGCATCCAGATGCTGCGCGAGAAGGGCTGGCCCGAGGATGTCCTTGATGACATCGCCTCTCACGCCGACTACCTGAGCGTGCCCCGCGACACCAACATCCGCAAAGCGCTCAACGCAGTGGATGAGATGTGCGGCTTCATCATCGCCTGCGCGCTGGTGAAGCCCGACAAGTCACTCGGTTCGGTCGAACCGAGCACCGTCCGCAAGAAGATGAAGGACAAGGCTTTCGCGCGCGGCGTGCATCGAGAGGAGCTGGTCGCCGGCGCCGAGTCGCTCGGCATCCCCTTCGACGAGCATGTCGAGAACGTCCGCGACGCCCTCAAGCCGATTGCCCAGGAGCTGGGGTTGAATCCATGAGCACTTCGCCCGCGCCGGGCAAGCCGAAGGTTCTGCTCATGCATCACTTCCTCGATCCGGGTCCGGCCCTGCTCGCAGAGGTCGCAGAGGTCATCACATATCCGAGCAACAGGCCGCTCGACGAGCAGAACATCCGCGGGGCGGCAGAAGGCTGCATCGGAATCGTGAGCCAGCTGAAGGACCCGATCGGACCGATAGTACTTTCGACACCTGGCCTGCACTGCGTCAGCAATGTGGCCGTGGGCTACGACAACATCGACGTCGCCGCCGCCACCGCCAACCACGTGTGGGTCACCAACACGCCAGGAGTCCTGGATGAGGCGACGGCCGACTTCGCCTTCGCGCTGATGATGGCGACCGCTCGGCGCGTCGTGCAGGGCGACACTTTCGTGCGCCAGGGGAACTTCAAAGGCTGGGAGATCGACATGATGCTCGGCCACGACGTGCACGACGCGACGCTCGGCATCATCGGCATCGGGCGCATCGGTCGCGGGGTCGCGCGTCGGGCGAGTGGTTTCAACATGAGGGTTCTCTACTCTGACCAGCAGCCGCTGCAGCCCGAGGTCGAAAAGCAGCTGGGCGCGACGCGTGTGGACCTGCCCCGGCTGCTGGCCGAGTCGGACTTCATCTCGATCCACGTGCCGCTTACGAACGAGACACACCACCTCATCAGCACAGCGCAGCTCAACCAGATGAAGCAGTCGGCGATCCTGATCAACACCTCGCGCGGGCCGGTGGTCGACGAGGCCGCGCTGGTCGAGGCGCTCAAGACGCATCGCATCGCCGGAGCCGGCCTCGACGTTTTCGAGCGCGAGCCGGCGGTCCATCCCAGTCTCATCGCCCAGCACAACGTGGTGCTGGCGCCGCACATCGCGAGCGCGACCACGCGCACGCGCTCGGAGATGTCGGCGGTGGCCGCGCGCAACATGGCAACCGCGGTGCGAGGCGGCCGCCCGCCGAACGTGCTGAACCCGGAAGCGCGGCAATAGCTCGTTACCGGCTGCTGGCCCTGGACCTCGACGGCACGATCCTCGACGCGCGCCTGCAGCTCGACCCGCGCGACGTGGCGGCCCTGGAGCGCATCAAGGGCGCCGGCGTCACGGTGATCGCCTCCACCGGCAGGCCGTTTCCGGGCGCGCTGCCCTGGGCGCAGAAGCTTGGCCTGGACGGTCCGATCATCTGCTACCAGGGCGCCGAGGTCCGGACGACCGCGAACGAACGGCTGCTCGACCACGGCATCCCGCACGACCTGGCCATGGAGGTGATCCGATACGCGCGGGAGCGCGACCTGCATGTGCAGGCGTACCGCGACGACCAGCTCATAGTCGAGCGCGACCGGCCAGAGGCACGCAGGTACTCCGAGCACGCGGGCATGCCCATCCACCTGGTGCCCGACCTCGAATCGGCCATGGGTCCGACAACGCCGAAGCTCGTGATCGTCGCCGACCCGGCGACGCTGGAGAAGCTGCTGCCGGAGGCCCGAGCCCGCTGGAAGGGAAAGCTCAACGTCGCCACCTCGACGCCGGACTATCTCGAGTTCACGAACTACAACAGCGACAAGGCTGAGGCGCTGAAATTCCTGGCCGATCGGCTCGGCGTGCCGAGAGAGCAGACCTCCGCGGCTGGTGATGGCCGCAACGACGCATCGATGATCGCCTGGGCGGGCCTGGGCGTCGCGGTTCAGGGATCGCCGGACGAGGTGATCCAGGCGGCCGATGGGCGGACGATCGCGCCGCCGGGCCACGGTGGAATCCAGCAGCTGGCCAACCTATTGTTGAGATAGATGGCGACCCTGCTGCTCGTGCACGCGCATCCCGACGACGAGGCAATCTCCACGGGCGGCGTGATGTTGAAGGCGCGTGCCGAAGGCCATCGCGTAGTGCTCGTCACCGCAACACGCGGCGAGGTTGGCGAGATCTACAACATGGACGAGGCGTCATCGCGGCCGCGCCTGGGCGAGATCCGGGAGAAAGAGCTCGAGGACGCGGCGCGGATCCTCGGCGTCAACCGCGGCGAGTTTCTGGGTTACCGCGATTCCGGCATGGCGGGCACGTCAGACAACCAGAACCCGGCGTCGTTTCATCAGGCGCCTCTCGACGAAGCAGCGGGGAAGCTGACCAAGATCCTTCGCGAGGAACGGCCCGAGGTGATCATCACTTATGCCGAGGACGGAACCTACGGGCACCCCGATCACATCAAGGCCCACCACGTCACCAACGCGGCGCTTGACCAGATGCTCCGTGCCTCGGAAAGCTGGACGCCGAAGAAGGTCTACTACACCGCCATCCCGCGCTCCCTGATGCAGGCGTTCATGGATCAGCTGCCGGAGGAGGCGAAGCAGCAGCAGCAGCAATCCACCATCCAGATCACCGGCACGCCGGACGAGCTGGTGACGACCGCGGTCGACGTCAGCGATTTCATCGATCGCAAGAAGCACGCATTCCAGGCGCATGTGAGCCAGAACGACCCGAACTCGTGGTTTGCGACGATGCAGGACCAGATCTTCAGGGTTGCGTTCGGAACCGAGCACTACCAGCTAGCCCGCGGCAAGCCAGGCATGGCGCTCCCAGAGGACGACCTGTTCGCCGGGGTCTAGCCCACCTCCCCACCCGGGGGGAGGTCGGCGCGAAGCGGCCTCCCCACTGGTGGGGAGGCCGGCGCGAAGCGCCGGGTGGGGGCGTCGGGGGCCGGTAAACTCGATCCCGCCGTGGAAGTAGTCAAGATCACGCCGCGCGGGTACTGCCACGGCGTGGTAGATGCGTTCCGAATCGCCAAGCGCGTGCGCGAGGAGACAGACGGCCCCGTCCACATGCTCGGCATGCTCGTTCACAACACACACGCCACCGACGGCCTGCAGGAGCAGGGCATCGCGCTGGTCGACCAGCCGGACCGGCTGCGAGGCCTGGAGCACATCAAGGACGGGACGGTGATCTTCACCGCCCACGGTGTGTCGCCGCAGGTGAAGCAGCGGGCGGTCGAGCTGGGCCTGAAGCCGGTCGACGCAACCTGCTCAGACGTGGTGCGCACGCACGAGCTCGTCGCCGACCTCGCTCGCAACGGCTACGAGGTCGTCTACATCGGCCGCAAGGGCCATCCCGAGCCGGAAGGCGTGATGGGAGAGGCGCCGGGCAAGGTGCATCTCGTGCAGGACCCGGCCGACATCGACGCGCTCGAGCTTCAAGGCGATCGCATCGCGGTCACATGTCAGACCACGCTTTCGGTATGGGACACCGAGGACCTCATCGGACGCGTGAAGACGCGCTATCCGCAAGCTGAGGTTCACAACGAGATCTGCCGTGCCACGCAGGAGCGCCAGGAGGCGGCGGTGGAAGCCGCCAAGCTCGTCGACCTGGTGATCGTGGTCGGAAGCCCGCGGTCCTCCAACTCTTTGCGGCTGGTCGAGGTCGTGAAGAAGCTTGGCGGGAAGCCGGCCTACCTCGTCGACCGCATGGAAGACCTGAACATCGAGTGGTTCAAGGGCGCGAAGAAGGTTGGCGTCACGAGCGGCGCCTCAACGCCGACACAGCTGACTCGCCGGGTGATCGAACACATCGAAGCGATGGCGCCTCCGATCTAGAGCGCCTCTAGTTTCGGCGCAGCCTCTTCATCACGCGCGACAGCGGATTGGCGTTCTCACGACTCGCCGGCGACGCGACCATCGGCTCGCTGCGCGTCTCAGGCTCATGCTGCTCGGGTTGTGCGGGAGCCCCGCCAGGCTCCGTCTGCGCCGGCACGCCGTTGCCGTTTCCCGACCCGCTGCTCGAGCGGCGGCGCCGTCGCCTTCGCGTTCCGGCGGGTCGCTCGGCCTGGACAGCCGGCTGGGGCGCAGGCGGAGCTTGCGGCGGCTGCTCCGTGCCAGTGCCGCGAGTGCGCCTTCGGCGCCGGCGTGAGGGAGCTGCGGCCGCGGCCGCGCCCGCGTCTGTCTGCGGGGGGCGCGCGGGTGCTGCCGCCCGGAACACGCTCGCGCCGACGTCGCCTTCCGCGCAGAGCGCGCCGTCGGTTGTGTGCACATCCACCCGCCACACGGCGATCGAGGTCTTGGCTCCGCCCACGGGCGCTCGCTTCTGGGTGAGCGTCCAGCGGGCGTAGATGGTGTCCCCGGCGTGCACCGGCTTCGGGAACTTCCAGTTCGCCCACTCCCAGGTGGCCACATGCGGGATGGGCATGTCCATCGAGGCAAGACCGGCCGCCACCGCCACGACTAGCGCAGGCGGCGCGAGGCGCGCCGAGCCGCTGGACGCGTCAACCGAAAGGGGGGAGAAATCGCCCGAAACGGCTGAGAACAGCGCTATCTCGGAATCGGAGATGGTCCGGCGGCGGGTCGTCCATTCACCGCCCAGGGCGAGGTCGTCGAAAGAGGTGAGCTCCAGTTCGATCGAGTATAGCCGCCCGGTACTTGGGACCAGGTCACGGGGTCCGGGCGTTAACCTATCTCAGCTTTACCGTAAGGAGAGAGGGTGGACCTGACCATCGCGGCGTTCGGTTTTTCGGCGCTGCTTCTGGTCGCCCTCGTGGTCGTGCTGGTCCTGTTCCTGCGGCTGCGCGGCCACACGCGCGAGGTGGAGCAGGCCCTGGCCGAGCAGAGCGGTTCCAAGGAGCGCGCCGACATGCTGATGGCGGTCGCCCAGGCGGTCAACTCCTCGCTGGCGCTGAGCGACGTGCTCCACGTGGCTTTGACCCAATCGGGTCGCCTCATGGGCGCGGTGGCGGGAGCGATGTACCTGGTCACGCCCGGCAAGGCGGAGATGCGGCGCCAGTCCGACTACAACCTGACCCACAACGCGCGAGGCGCCGGGCGCAAGCTCGACGAGGAGCCCCTGCGCTCGGTGGTGACCGCGCAGCGTCCAGTGGTTGCCCCGCTGGACAGCGAGCATGCGCCGGGTCTTGAAGGTGGCGGCCATCCGACGCACGTCCTTGTCGTTCCCGTCCAGCGCGCGACCCAGCTCATGGGCGCCATGGAGCTTTACCTGCCCAAGCCGCGCCAGCTGCGGGAGGACCAGATCGAGCTGCTGCAGGGCGTCGCGGCTGAGGCGGCGATGGCCATCAGCCACGCCCAGCTCTACCAGGCCCAGGAGGAGAACGCGCTCACCGACGAGCTCACCAAGCTTCCGAACCGCCGCTACATGGCGCAGCGGTTCCTGCAGGAGATGCAGCGGGCGCGCCGCCATCACAAGGGCCTCGCATTCCTGATGCTCGACATCGACCACTTCAAGCAGATCAACGACACCAATGGCCACCTGCACGGTGACGCCGTGCTTGCCGAGCTGGCGCGCATCCTCACCGTGGCCAAGCGCGAGTCCGACGTCGCTGCGCGTTACGGCGGCGAGGAGTTCGGGCTGATCCTCAACGAGACCGGCGAGACCGGCGCTATGACCCTGGCGGAGCGCATCCGCGAAAAGGTCGAGGCCGCGACCTTTCCCGGCGGGCTGAAGCTCACCGTCAGCATCGGCGTCGCGACCACTGACGACGAGGCGCTGTTCACGTCGCTGATCGAGAAGGCCGACCAGGCCCTCTACTCAGCCAAGCAGGCGGGCCGGAACACAGTGCGCGTGGCCGACATGCGCGGCGTAGGCGCCCGCCGGGAGTAGCTCCCGACCTCCGTTTAGTCTTGGAGTTCGGATGTCCCACTACTGCGTCAACTGCGGCGCCGAGCTGATGCCGCGCGAGGTCGAGGGTCGCATGGTCGAGGGCTGCCCCAACGACGACTTCGTGCTGTGGCGCGATCCGAAGGTGGTGACCGCGGTGGTGGTCGAGGCTGACGGAGGCGTCGTGCTCGGGCGGCGGGCGATCGAGCCGGCGCTGGGCCACTGGTGCCTGCCAGGCGGCTTCGTAAACGACGACGAGGGCCCGCTCGACGCGGCCGCCCGCGAGTGCCTCGAGGAGATCGGCGCCGAGGTCGAGGTCACCGGCCTCATCGGCGTCTATCACATCGCCAAACGAGAGGCCCCGAGCATGGTCGGTGTCGGCTATCGCGCGCGGATCGTCGACGGCGGGCGCCTGGCGCCGGGCAAGGAGATGCTCGAGTTGCAGGTCTTTGCCCTTGACGAACTGCCGGAGCTGGCATTCCCCAGCCACCGGCAGATCCTCGGCGACTTCGTCAGGTCCCAGGCGTCGCGGGAGGAAGAGAAACCTCAGCGCGCCGGCGCAGGGGCTCGGCGTGCATCGCGGCCATCACCAGGGCGAGCGCGATCGCCACAACGCCGCAGGCGGTGAACCCGGCGGCGTAGCCGTCGGCCTGGATGATCGGCCCGAACAACAGCGGTCCTCCCGCCAGCGACAGGAAGAGCACAGTCCCGTAGAAGCCCATCGTCACGCCGCGCGTCGAGGCGGCGGACAGGTTCCCGAACACGACGCCGACTGCGACGAAGGCCGTGGCGATGAAAGGCGTGCCAACGATCATCAGCACCGCGGGCGCGACAAATCCATGCAGGTGGCCCAGGACTATCGTCGCCACCGCCCACACGACGGTGCCCGTGAAGACGATCGGCCAGCGGTGCGGCGCCCAATCGACGAGACGGCCGCCGGGAATGCGGGCCAGGCCGTTGGCGATCGCCTGCACCGCGAGCAGGAATCCGACCTGGGAGCTCGGAAGCGCCAGCGCCTCGCGCCCGAAGATCGGCAGGAACGCGCCAACTGTGCCCCACACCAACGTCGCCGACACGAGCCCGATGACGACGGGCAGGAAGGCTCGCTGGCTGAACAGGGCGCGCACCGGCGCCACCAGCTCGAAGCGGCCCTGCGCCTGACGCGTTGACGGAGCGGCGAGCGCACCAGGGATCGCGAACAGAAGGACCGCGGTCGTCAGCGCGACCACGAGCCGGACGTTAGGGATCACTGCAACCATCAGCCCGGCGATCGTGGGGCCCAGGAAGAAGCCGGCCTGCATGGAGAACGTGAGCCAGCCCATCGAGCGGCCGAGGCGGTTGGCCGGCACCGACTCGGTCACGGAGCTGAACAGGGACGCCTGTTGAGCGCCTGCGCCCAGGCCGCCCACCACCTGCCACACGAACAGCGGAAAGACGGTGGTTGAGGTGGCTGTCGCCAGCTGCGAGCCGGCCGAGAGGATGAGCGACGTCCACAGCAGGCTGCGGGCGCCGATGCGGTCGATGAGGAGTCCCGACGGCAGCGAGAGCAAGGCGGCGGCGAACGTGGATACCGAGAACAGAGCGCCGACCTCGAAGCGGGAGGCGCCGAGGTCGTGTGCGTAGAGGGGCACTAGAAGGCCGCGCGCCGCGATGGCGGCAAACGCGGCGCCCGCCGCCACGTAGAGGGTCAGCGCCCTTCTAGATTCGAGGACGCTCAACCCCACCGTGCCTAAGATACCGGCGCATGGTCCGGGAGCGAGTCGGCGACTGGCGCTCGGCGTGGCGGTCAGCGGTTGCCGGCGTGGCTGCCGGTTTGCTGGTCATCGGAGTACTACAAACCGGAATTCTCGACGGCCCATTCTTCGCGGCTCAAGATCGACTGTTTCCGGCTCCTCCTCCTGACAACGGAATCACCCTGGTCGCGATCGATGCCAGATCAAAGGCCCACCTCGGCGCTTATCCGTGGGACAACGGCTATCACGCCAAAGTCATCAACTATCTGGCCAGCCTGCACCCGAAGGTGATCCTGTTCGACGTGGTGCTCAACCACAGCACCATCGACCCCGAGCTGCTGCCGCCTCCGCCGAATGTCATCACCCAGCAGGCGTTCGAGAAAGCCAGGACGGACGGGCTGCTGGCCCAGGCGATCAAGGACGCCGGCAACGTGGTGCTGGTCTGCACGTCGAGCGATGGGCCGATCGACGCGCTGGAGGTGGGCGAGCCCGTCGCCGACCTGGGCTTTGCGAGTCCGGATCCGGCAAACGCGATCAGGGGAATGTCGCTGCAGGTCAAGTCGACGTGTGATCAGAACGAAGCGCATGAGAGCGCTTTTGTGGCTGCACTGCGCATTGCTGAGAAGAACCAGGATCCGATCGATGTCAAGGGCGACGCGGCCCAGTTCGGCAAGCATCGGATCCCCCTGGTCAATGGTCAGATGCTCATCAACTACTCGCTCGGCGGCAGCCCGACCTGCGCTTACATCGACGCTTTCAACACTGCCTGCCCGCACCCCGAGCAGATCAAGGACCACATCGTGGTCGTCGGCACCAAGCTCATCGACGCCGGCGACGTCTACTCGCAGCCGGTGGTCTTCAAGCACGACTCGAGCTTCTGCCCGACCACGCGGCCTCAGTGCATGCTCGACAACCAGAACTACGGCTACAGGATCATGGCCGACGCGATGGCGACCGTACTGCAGGATCGCTACATAACTGTCGAGCCGCGCAGCTGGTCCATCGGTGTGTCGCTTCTGCTCGCCTTGATCGTCGGCCTCGCCGTCTACGGTCTTGGATTTCGCGCGGCGATCATCGGCACCGTCGATCTGCTCGGGCTCTATTACGTCGCGGCGATCGTGCTTGCCCAGCGCGACCTGCTCCTAGATCCGCTCTATGCGCCGATCGCGATCGTCCTCGCG
>WNGC01001371.1_pt1 | contig 14708 bp, 21 predicted proteins | sample 5400051 | NCBI WGS metagenome assembly WNGC01 (sample SAMN13153368, study PRJNA577476) | soil metagenome | isolation source: 20 cm soil or saprolite under grassland replicate 2 | place: USA:California | collected 2016-06-15 | reverse complement strand
TTGAAGAAGCCCTCCTCCTTGAGCCGCTGGTAGCCTTCCGACACGAAGCTGTCATCGGCATCGTGCCGCGCGGCGGCCTCGGCGATCTCGCGGGCGATGCGGTCGGCGCGGGCGAGCCAGTCGATTGTGTCGGCGCCGGTTTTGCCTCCGTCGATCTTGCCCGGGTCGATCCGGGTGATGGTGGCGGTTGACATGATCAGTCTCCTAAGCGTTTGCCTCCCAAAGCGGCCGCGCGGTTTTTACGTTCCCGAGCCGGCCATTTGTTTGACGGCTGCGGCGGTCAGCGGATTGCCGCCGATCGCCCATTCGCCGCTTTCGATTTCCTGGACGCGCACCCAGGTCACCGGCCGCATCGCTTCGCCTTCGACCGAGATCATCGCGTCGGTGACCTTCTCGATCATGCGCTTTTTCTGCTCGGGTGTGAAAACGCCCTTGATGAGCTGAATGTCGATGAGGGGCATGGTGCAAATCCCTTGTTGATGACGAGCCAGGATCGGCCCGGTGAGGCATCATCCGTAGCAGGCAGCGCGGCCGCCAGTTCAGGAACTGAATCCGGCCGATACAGAAACTGAACTATGCCGGTTCGGCGACGCGCCCTACTCTGGCCGCCGAGGCTTTTTGGGGGAGGCATCCATGGCGCAGGGCAGCTACAAGCAATTCTGTCCGGTAGCGATGGCCGCAGAGATCCTGTGCACGCGCTGGACCGTTTTGTTGCTGAGGGAGCTCATCGCCGGCTCGACGCGGTTCAACGATTTGCGGCGCGGCGTCCCGCGGATGTCGCCGGCCTTGCTGTCACAGCGGCTCAAGGAATTGGAAGCCGCCAACGTCATCACCCGAACGCCGCTACCGAGCGAGCCCGGCATCTTCGAGTATCGCCTAACCGATGCCGGGTATGAGCTCGAACCCCTGGTGCAGGCTTTCGGCGTATGGGGGCAGCGCTGGGTCGACAGTGAGCTGTCATTGCAGCATCTCGATGTGCAGCTGCTGATGTGGGACATGCGGCGCAACCTCGATCCCGACCCGCTGCCGAAGCGGCGCAGCGTTGTCCAGTTTCAGTATCCGGGGCTGCCGGCCGGACAGCGCTCGTGGTGGTTGTTGGTCGATCCGGATGCCGGGGTCGATCTGTGCGCGATCGACCCGGGTTTCGATGTCGACCTCTACGTCTCGACCGATCTGCGGACGATGACCGCGATCTGGATGGGACTCGACACGGTACGCGCGGCGCTCGGCAGCGAACGCATGCACTTGACCGGCGACCGGCAACTCGCCGCGAAAATACAGACCTGGCTCGGTCTCAGCCCGTTCGCGAAGGAGCAGAAGCTCGCGAGCTGATGCTGTCTTCGCCGGAACAACGATAGGGGCTAGGATCGCCCCGCCGAGAATAGACGGGGCAGAACATGATCGAGGACGCACAGGGGCATCGGCTGTCGGGCGCGACGGCAGCGGCGGCCGCGATCTATGAACAGGCGGTGCGGGCGTTCAATCTCGTGCATGGCGACTCGGTCGGGCTGTTCGACAAGGCGCGCGAAGCGGCGCCCGATTTTGCGATGGCCACTCTCGGCAAGGCCTGGGTGTTTGCGATCGCCAACGACCCGGGGCTGATGACGAAGGCCGCGGCGCTCGTCGAGACCGCCCGCGGCTTTGCCTTGAACGAGCGCGAGCAGGCGCATCTCGCGGCATTGTCGCAGGTCGTGCAGGGCGCGCGCGCCGCCGCCGTCGCAGTGCTCGAGCGGCATCTGATGCAGTACCCGTTCGACATCGTCGCCCATCAGGCAGCGGCATTGAGTGACGGGTTTCTCGGACGGTTTCATCGCATCCGCGACCGGTCGGCACGCGCGCTGCCGTTGTGGCCGAAGGACATGCCCGGCTATGGCTCGCTGTTGGCGTTTCATGCGTTCGGCGCCGAGGAGGCCGGCGATTACGCGCGCGCCGAGGACGAGTCGCGCGAAGCGGCGGAGCTGGAGCCGCTGAGCTTTTGGCCGCATCACACGGTCGCGCATGTCATGGAGATGACCGGACGGCCGGAAGACGGGCTCGGCTGGATGGCGGCGCGCGAGGCATTGTGGTCGATGCCGGAGCATATGAACCAGGTGCATATCTGGTGGCACAAGGCGCTGTTCCATGTGGAACTCGGCCAGTACGACGCGGCGCTGGCGCTTTATGACGGGCCGATCCGCACGACCCAGCGGCCGCTGTGCCTGAGCCTGACGAACGCCTCGGCCTTGCTGTGGCGGCTCGATACGCTGAGCGGTGAGACCGGCGGCTGCGATATCGGCGATCGCTGGCGGGAGCTGGCCGATCTGTGGGAGGGGCATGCCGACGGGAGATGCCTCGTCTTTGGCGACATTCATGCTGCCATGGCGGAATTGCGCGCCGGCCGCGAAGCGCTGGTCGAGCGGCGGCTCGCGGCAATGCGCGAAACGGCGGCGAGCGACGCCGAGGCGGCGGGGCTTTACCGCAATGTCGGCATCCCTGTCGTCGAAGGCTTCACTGCGTTTCATCGCGGTGAATACGGTGCGGCGGTCGAGCGGCTGTTGCCGGCGATGTATGACCTCTGGCAGATCGGCGGCAGCTACGCGCAGCGCGACGTCGTCACCTGGACACTCACGGAAGCGGCATTGCGCGTCGGCAAGCGGGATATTGCCCTGGCGCTCGCGCATGAGCGGCTCGGGCAACGACCGCGCAGCGTGCCGAACCGGCGCTTTCTGCGAGAGGCGCAGGCAATCGCGCACTAGCCTTTTTCCGTCATCCCGGCGAAAGCCGGGATCCACCGTTCCGCCGCTCGTGGCCTTGAAGAGTGGGTCCCGGCTTTCGCCGGGACGACGGGTTGGGGCGCCAGCCGAGATACGCTGGCGAGATAGCCCACCTCACCCTCCCATCGCTGGCGCGATGGGGCCCTCCCTCTCCGCCCTGAAGGGCGGAGAGGGTTTATCGTCGGGCGCTCTTTTTAGCGGACCGGAGAGAACGACGCGGCGATCAACAGCTTGTTTTCCTGGCGGATCGGGCGCACGCCGCTCTGCGGCGGCCAATTGCTGCCGGGCCGGCGCGACTCTTCGCGCACGCGGGTGCGCTCGGCGAGATCTTTGTACGGCCAGATATGGGTAAATTTGTTGAGCCCGCCGAGCTCGCTCGTCCAGCAGGCCGCCAAGGGCGACAGCCGCTCGCGCGACTCGATGACCTTGCCCCAGGCGTCGAGCACTTTCGGGAGGTCGCCCGGCGCGTAGGTGTAGGTGCGCATCTCGTAGACGTTGCCGCTGCCGAAATCGCGGCTGCCGAGCGGGCGCATAAAGGGCGCCGGGATGACGATCTCGGCTTCCTGCGCGACGAGCAGATCCTGGCCGCCGGGCAATGCGTTGCGTTCGGGGTCTGACGCGAGGGCGGCGCGCACCCGCGTGCGGTGCCCGAGATCGTCATAGGGGTAGACGTGGACGACCTGGTTCAGCGGGCCGAACTCGGTCTGCCAGAAGGCGCCGAGCTGCGAGTGCTTCAAACGCGACGGCAGGCGCTTCTCGTAACGCTCGGTGAATTCGGGCACGGCGCCGGTGCGCAGCGTATAGGTGCGGACTTCGTAGATCATGGCGCATCCTCTCCGGTGATGGGGGTCGGCCGGGTTGGCTCGTCCCGGGCGGTTCGTCCGCCTTACTCACCGCAGCATAGCAATGCGCGGCGGCAATGGCGTAGTGCATTCGGCGCGCGGATCCCGGTGGCCGGCTTTATGTCCGCATCCACGTCTCAGGCAGGAACGCATAAAATCGAGTCGAGGATCGGCAGATCGCGCGGCGACTCCGGCTCGATGGAAACAACACGCCACTTTTCGCGTACGAGCAACTCGTTCAGCAGATCTTTCGAATAAATGCTGAGTTCGGTGGGTTTTTCCGCGTCATGCTCGCGATAACCAAAATCCCCCTCTCCCAAAGAGGCTGAGAAAAAGAGAAATCCACTCTCCTTCACATGCCGCCTCAGGATTGCGAAGATCGCTTGCGCATCATGCGGCAGCTGATGCGTGATCACCGAAAACATACAGATCACGTCAAAGCGCTTGTCCCCGATCGGAAGGATCGTTTCGGGCAATAGCGGATCGCCTGATTTGTTGTATTTAGGGTTGCGGGCGTTGACGTGGTGAAACGAGAGCCGATCGTCGTTCACATTTTGCGTCAGGAATTCGATCATCTCTTTATAGACGTCGATGCCGACATAGCTCCGCAACGGAATGTCGTGTGTGGTGATGGCCTCGGCAAAACGAGAGCCGCAGCCGAAATCCAAGATATCCAGGCCGGCGAGATCCGGAATTCCGATGCGCTCCGCCATATATTGAAGCAGCCAGAGCCCGGTATCCGCCGAGGGCGCCATGGCGAGCACCTGCGGAGCATTGCGCTTGAAGCGGCGGGGAACGACGAGCTGCGGGTTTCTGTCAAATGCCGTGGCGGTTGTCATCGCGCCGTTCTGCTCGATTTCTACCATGCTCAAACCGTGACCGGGACCAATGCATCCGCTCATAGTGAATAGCGCGGGCGGGGACCGCAAGCGCCAGGCCTTCATAGAATTCCGGACGCCCTGAAAGAGCACGCGATCGCTTGGTGGCCTGCCTCACCTGCAGCATAGCGACTGCAGAGGGGTTTCCGGCCCTCGCCGGATTGCCTGTATAAAAGCGTTATGATCGGACCGTTTATCACAGGCGCCGCCGCGCGGCGTGCGACGCCGATGCGAGGGCTGGAGTGAGGGGCGAGGGCGGACAGTCGGCGTCAGCAGCCATGGCCGTGCCGCATCGCGGGCTGACGACCGCGACGGTTATCTGCGCCTGCGTCATGCAAGGGCTCGACACGACGATCGTCAATGTCTGCCTGCCAAATATCCAGGGCAGCATGTCGGCCTCGCAGGACCAGATCTCGTGGATCCTGACCTCCTATATCGTCTCCTCGGCCATCATGATGCCGCTGACGGGCTGGCTCGCGGGGCAGATCGGCGTCAAATACATCTTTCTCGCCTCGGTCATTGGCTTCACGATCACCTCGGCCCTGTGCGGCGCCGCGACCAGCCTCAACCAGCTCGTCATCTACCGGGTCATGCAGGGGATCTGCAGCGCCGGGCTCGTGCCGCTCGGCCAGGCGACCCTGTTCACGATCTATCCGCGCGAGCGCCACGGCAGCGCGATGGCGATCTTTTCGACCGGCGCGATGATGGGGCCGATCATCGGGCCGACACTGGGCGGCTGGCTCACCGACAATTTCGGCTGGCGCTGGTGCTTCTACATCAACCTGCCGGTTGGCGCGCTGTGCGCCCTCGGCATCTTTCTGTTGCTGCGCCCGGCGCGGCCGGGGCGGCGCGACCAATTCGACCTGTTCGGCTTTGCGATGCTGACCTTGGCGGTCGGGTCGATGCAATTGATGCTCGACCGCGGCCAATTGAAGGACTGGTTTCACTCGACCGAGATCTGGATCGAGGGGACGGTCGCTGCATTGTGCTTTTATCTGCTGCTCGTACACACGATGACGGCGGGCGAGCGCTCGTTCCTAAACCGAGAATTGATGAAGAGCCCGAATTTTGTCGCGGGGTCTCTCTTGATGTTCGGGGTCGGCATGATCTTGAGCGGCACCTTGGCTTTGATGCCGTCGATGATGCAGGTGTTGATGAACTACCCCGTGTTCGACGCCGGCTGGATGATGGCGCCGCGCGGCTTCGGCACGATGGTGGCGATGTTCATCGTCGCGCGACTGATCAACCGCGTGGATCAGCGCCTGTTCATTCTCGTCGGGTTTCTGCTGACCGCGGCGTCCTTGTGGCAGATGACCGGTTTTTCGCTGCAGATGGATTCCGGACCGATCCTGTTCGCCGGGTTTGCGCAGGGGTTTGGGCTCGGCTGCACCTTTGTGCCGTTGAACCTGCTCGCCCTTTCGGGTTTGCCGGGTCACATCCTGACGCAAGGCACCGCGATCCGCGCCTTGATGCGCATGCTCGGCGGCTCGATTGGGATTGCGGTGCTCGAAACGCAGCTGACGCAGAACACGCAGATCGTGCATTCGCGGCTTGTCGAAGGACTGCGCCCGGACAATCCGCTGGCGCAGGCGCCGTTTCTGATGCCGCCGTTCAGCCTGACAACGCCCGAGGGGATCGCCGCCTTGAACCACGAAGTGACGCGGCAGGCGGCGATGATCGGCTATATCGACGATTTCGCGCTGATGCTGATCGTCATCCTGGCGTCGCTGCCGCTATTGCTCTTGGTGCGCGTGCCGCGGCGCGAGCCCGTCGGGGCGCCGGCGGAGTGACTAAGCGGTTTGAGGCGCTCGGCGCGTTTGGAAGCCTCCCAGGTCGCCCGATCTTTGCGACACGTGTGCGATCAAATCATCCACTCGCGACAGAAACAGTTTGAGTAACGGCGATCGATTCCCGTTGTGATAACCAAGCACTAAATCAATTGTCGGGGGTGGACCCTGCAGGGGTCGACTTACGAGCGACCGGGGAAGAAAGTTTTGAGCGTATCGTGGCAGCAAAGCGACGCCGCGCGTCGAAGCGATCAATGATACGGCCATGGAGAGACCTGCAGCCTCGTGGGCCGTGGCGATGCTGACACCCGATTTCCTCAAATAATCATCAATGACCACGCGGAGAGTCGGCGCGGTATCCGACACGTTTACGAACGTCTCTCCCTCGATGTCGCGTGGGCTTATCGCTTCCAGCACGGCGAGACGATGGTCGCTGGGCAGAATGACAAAGAGCGGTTCGCTCGTCAGACGTTTGAACACCAGGTCGGGCATCTCCGGCTCAGGTCGAAGGAAAGCGACGTCGACTTTACTTCGGAGGAGAGCACTCGCAAGTTCGGGCGATGTCTGACTGACGAGGATCACCTCGATGCTCGGCAACTCGTCGTGAAGCAGCCGCACGGCTTCCGGGAACCAGTCCATCTCGGTTCCCGTCAGAAATCCCATGACGAACGTCGCCTTGGCCGGGTGAGAGGCCCGCCGCGCCGCGTCCCCGGCTGCCTCGACCTGAGCCAGTGCCAGCCGGGCATGATCGAGAAATGCACGACCAGCCGCCGTCAGCTCGATCCCGTGAACGCTCCGATCGAGAAGCTGAGCGCCTACCTCTCTTTCCAGATCGCGCAGCTGCCGACTGAGGGAAGGTTGCGCGGTGTGCAGCCGGCGCTCGGCCGCGAGCGTGACGCTGCCCTCCTCGGCGACCGCTACGAAATAGCGCAAGTGCCGTAGCTCCATGACGGCGTGCCATGCCTGTCAGGTATGACCCCGACACTACAAAGTCTTTTTCCGAGAGGCGAGGAAAACCTAAATCCGGGGGCGCAGCTACAGCGAGATCAAGCGTACCGAGGAGCGACGAGATGAATAACCCTGTTGTGCTGATCACTGGTGCGTTGACAGGCATTGGCCGGGCGGCGGCGCTCGCTTTCGCTGCGGAAGGCAGCCGCATTGTCGTTTCCGGCCGCCACGAGGAAGCCGGGCAAGGATTGGCCACGGAATTGCGCGCCCTCGGCGCAGAGGCCGAGTTCATCCGTGCAGACGTGCGCCGCGAGGACGATGTGCGCAACCTGGTCGATCGCACGGTCGCGCGCTTCGGGCACCTGGACGCCGCCGTCAACACCGCCGGCACCGAAGGCAAGCCCGGCCCGGTCACCGAGCAGTCAGCTGACAGCTATGCAACGACATTCGACACCAATGTGCTCGGCACGTTGCTCAGCATGAAGCACGAGTTGCGCGCGATGCTCGCTCAGGGCAGCGGCAGCATCGTCAATATATCCTCGACTTACGGTCATCGCGGCGCGGGGGGCGCGTCGGTCTACGTGGCAAGCAAGCATGCCGTCGAGGGCCTCACGAAGTCGGCGGCACTCGAGGTTGCAGGCTCAGGCGTACGGGTCAACGCGGTTGCGCCGGGGCCGATCGAGACCGCAATGCTCGATCGCTTCACCGGCACCTCGGAACGAAAGGCCGGCCTCGTCGCCAGTGTTCCGCTCCAGCGTCTCGGCGACCCCGAGGAGATCGCCAACGCAATCGTCTTCCTCGCTTCCGGCAAGTCGTCCTTCACGACAGGCCAGGTGTTCCACGTCGATGGCGGCAAATCGACGGGCTGATCTCACACAAAGCGACAGATACGGGTGATGGCAATGGAACAGAACGTCGAAGCCCTAGCGAAGCCGATCAAGATCCCCGGACCGGATCATCCGATTGCGATCGAACGCAACCCGAACCGGGTCGTGGTCAGGGTCGCCGGCCGCGTCGTCGCGGACACGAGCGAGGCGCTGACCCTGCGGGAAGCGAGCTATCCCGCGGTCCAGTATGTTCCCCGCAAGGACGTCAACATGATGCTCCTGGAACGGACCGAGCATGCCACCTACTGCCCGTACAAGGGGGATTGCGCCTATTTCAGCATCCCGCTCGGCGGCGATCGCTCGACCAACGCCGTGTGGACCTACGAAGCGCCGTATGAGGCGGTATCGCCGATCAAGGACCATCTCGCCTTCTATCCCGACCGGGTCGACGCGATCGAGGAACGGCAACAGGGCTGAACGCCCTCCACTTGGACCCGTCCGGGATCGCCGCCTTGAACCACGAAGTGACGCGGCAGGCGGCGATGATCGGCTATATCGACGATTTCGCGCTGATGCTGATCGTCATCCTGGCGTCGCTGCCGCTATTGCTGTTGGTGCGCGTGCCGCGGCGCGAGCCCGCCGCGGCGCCGGCGGAATAACGGCGTCAATTTTCGTCAGCGCGCGAAGCCCTCGGAATTCGGTTCCGCCGGACACTCGCCGAGAAAAATCACGGTCGCACCGTCGGCTTGCGCCAACCCCGCGTTCCAATAGTTCTGCCGCATGCCCAGCTTTACCGCGCAAACCACGCCGCGCTCCTGTGGATAGGCTTGCGTCTCGCGATAGGCCGCGACTTGTTGCGGCGCGCAGCCGAGGAGCACCAGTAGAAGCGATGCCGGAATCAAGGGTTTTCCCATAGCCGGAATATAGGCACCGGTCGGCGGAATGCGATACGCTGCTCCACTTTGTGGGCGACGGGACGAGCCCGGGCACGGGTGCTTTTTGCAAAGGCCTAATCACCTGACGGCACGCAAATGAGCGGTAGCGGCGAAAATGCGGCGTTCGAAGTCGCGTATCTGATCGTCAGCGGCACAACGACGGCGGCGCGCGGCCCCGAGATCCTGCGCGCTCTGGTCGGGCTCGGCTTCAACACGGTCATCGCGATCCCGACACCGAATGCGGCGCGCACGATTTCCGGGCGCGAGCTCGCCGATGTCGCGGGCGCGCAACTCGTCGAATCCTATTTCGATCTGGCGATCCGGCCGCGGCCGCCGCGCGGCGTCGTCTTATTCGCGCCGTGCAGCTTCAATTCGCTCAACAAATTGGCGCACGGCATCGCCGACAGCCTCGCATTGTCGGTGGCGGCCGAGGCGATCGGGCGCAAGACGCCGGTTATCGTTGCGCCGTCGCTGAACCAGCCATTACTCGATCACCCCGTGGCGCAGGCCTCATTGCGCAGATTGCCGGAATGGGGCGTCCGGATCGTGCCGCCGGTCGATGAGGGCGAAGGGCCGCGCCTCGCGCCGACCGCCACGCTCCTCGATGCTGTACGGCCGTTTGTGCAGCATTCCTGACGCGGACCGGTGGGACCATGACTTCCGACACTCCTCGCAGCGGCATGCCGGGACATCTCGGCATCCGCATTACCGACGCGACCAAGGACAGGCTCACCGGCGAGATGGACGCCGACGAGCGGCATCTCAACGCGGGCGGCGTCGTGCATGGCGGCGCGCTGGCGGCGTTCGCCGACGATCTCGGCGGGGCGCTGGCGGGGCTCAACGCGCCAAAGGGGTTTCGCACCGCGACGATCGAATCCAAGACCAACCTCTTCCGCGCCTGCCCGCCGGGGCGGCTCACCGGCATTGCCGTCCCGGTCCATGTCGGGCGGCGCACGATCGTGCTGCAGACATCGATCTACCGCCCCGACGGAAAGCTCGCCGCGATGATGATCCAGACGCAGATGGTGCTGCCGCGCGAGCCTAAACGAGCCAAAGAGTCGAGCTAAATCACCGCGCCTTCCTTTGTCGGCGCGGCGACGGCCGGGATCTACCTTCCAGGCATCTCGGGCGCGGATCAGTGGGTCCCGGCCTTCGCCGGGAGGACGGATTGGTCATGGCGGCGATCACCGGTTGGTGATGCGCGGCGCTGCCGCAGAGGACTATAAAAGCGCCACGAACGGGAGGGCGGTCATGGAACGCAAGCCAGAGCGCAAGAAGGCATCGGACTTTCCACAGGAACTGTTGAACCTTCTCGACGGCTATGTGCATGGCGGCGTCAGCCGGCGGCAATTTCTCGACCGCGCGCAGAAATTCGCGGTCGGCGGCATCACCGCGATGGCGCTGTTCGAGATGCTCAGGCCGAATTACGCCTGGGCGATCCAGATCCAGCCGGACGACAAGCGGATCAAGACATCGACCGAGACCCTGCAATCGCCGGAGGGCTATGGCACGGTCAAGGGCTACCTCGCGCGGCCGGCCAACGACACGAAACAGCCGGCGGTCATCGTCATCCACGAGAATCGCGGCCTCAACCCCTACATCCAGGATGTCGCGCGGCGGCTGGCGGTCGCGAATTTCGTCGCCTTCGCGCCGGACGAGCTGAGTTCGGTCGGTGGGTATCCGGGCGACGAAGAGAAGGCTGCGGCGCTGTTCGGCCAGCTCGACCGCGGCAAGATGAGCGAGGATTTCCTCGCGGCGGCGAAATGGCTGAAGGCGCGCCCGGACACGACCGGCAAACTGGGCGCGATCGGCTTCTGCTTTGGCGGCGGGGTTGTCAACCAGCTGGCGGTGCGGATGGGCCCCGACCTCAACGCCGCGGTACCGTTCTACGGCGCGCAGCCGAAGCCCGAGGACGTCGCCAAGATCAAGGCGCCGATCAACGCGCAATACGGCGAGCTCGACGAGCGCATCACGGGGGGATGGCCGGCTTTCGATAAGGCGCTCAGCGAAGCCAACGTGCCGCATGAGGGACACGTCTACAAAGGCGCCAATCACGGCTTCCACAACGACACGACGCCGCGCTACGACGAGGCCGCCGCGAAAGAGGCCTGGCAGCACACGCTCGATTGGTTCAACAAATACCTGCGCAACGAGCCAAAGCGCGCCTAACCGGATACCGGTCCGGTGCCGCGACGACGGCGATTCGGCCCTTGGAAACGGCGATCGGCGCAGCAAATGCATGGGCTCGATCCGCGAACGCGGCCCGCAAGCTAATGCACTTGCGCACGGGATCGTTATGCGCTTGCAACGCGGCGACGGTTGTTTGATTCTGTGCGGCAGAAACGCAAACGCAACCAGGAGACTCCTTGATGGCCGCAACCAGGAAAACAACGAAAAGGAAGGCGCCGCCCGCACGCAAGGCGCCAGCCCGCAAAGCCCCAGCCCGCAAGCCGGCCGCCAGGCCGAGCGCCGCGGCGTCAGCGTCCAGATCCGCAGCGATGGCCAAGCCCGCGTCGATGAGCGGACCGCCGCCGGCTATTGTGACGCTGAAGCACCTGGCCGAGTGGGCCGGCTTTAATCACGGCGTCCCGAGAAAGCAGGCGATCGCGATGTTCTCCGGCTTTGTCGAGGACGTCAGCCGCGTCCTGAAGCGGGGCAGCCGGGTCCGCATTCCCGACCTCGGCATCCTGCAAGTGCGCACGCGCCCGGCGCGCCCGGCGCGCATGGGGCGCAATCCAGCGACGGGCGAGTCGATCCAGATCAAGGCCAGCCCGGCCTCGAAGCGGGTCGCGTTCCGGCCGGCAAAGACGCTGAAGCAATCGGTCTGATCCGCGCCTGACGTCGCCGCGGATCGTGCGGCGACACGGGCGGCGATCCAGGACGTGATCCGTTCAGGTCGAACGCCCTGACACCGTGATCCGCGGGCTCAACCCGGGGATCCCCGCAGAATTTCCTCGTGATGGCCGGGTCAAGCCCGGCCATCACTGTTTTGACAGCGCTTCAGCCTGATCGAACACCGCTGCGCTGCTCAGGATGACGCGAAATCATCAGACCTAAAAATATTAACTCCCCGGAATCAGCGCTTTCCGAGCAAATAATTCTGGATAATCATAAACGTACTTGTAATCATTCCTAAATATTACCATATAGAATTCGGCAAAGAATTGGTCTGCCGCGCAAAATTCTGTACCACGGAAACGCGTGTGGTTTATTCGACGACGTCCTAGGTCACGCGTCGGATAGCAGGCAAATTCTCCCTCAAGGCCGTGATTTTGCGGTAGCGGATCGAGGAGGCGACGCCTCCCGACACCGAGGCATGTCGCATGAATAAATATCCGAGCGTAAAGCCGGCAGTCTGGGGCGCCGTCGCTGGTGCTGTTGCCATCTCGGTGATTGGTTTCTCGCAGTTTGGATGGACGCTCGGCAGCAGCGCCGAGCGGATGGCGAACGAGCGAGCTCAAACGGCGGTCGTCACGGTCTTGACGCCGATCTGCGTCGAAAAATTCCGGCAGCAGTCCGAGGCTACGGCAAAATTGGCCGAGTTCTCCAAGGCCACCTCGTGGGACCAGCGCTCAATCATCGAAAAAGGCGGTTGGGCAACGATCTCTGGAGGCGAAACTCCCAACTCGGCGGTCGTCACAGCGTGCGCCGAGAAGCTCGCCCGGCCGCTCTGACCGAGTCGCGCCAAGACGAAAGTCCGCCCGCGGCCCGCGCGGCCGGCAACCAGCCAGCGCCATGACGATTTCCGGCGAGACAGACGAAGTGGCGCTCGCCCACGACATCGTGGAGGTGCATGGGGCGGGCGCCGCGGCCGTCGCGCGGGAGAATGCCCGCACCGCCGCACTCGCCGGTCAGCCGATGCTCGCAAAGTCCTGGATCCGGATCCTAGGAGCAATCCAGCGGCAGCAGGCCGACAAGGCGGCAACGCTTCCCGACGACGCATAACAGTTCTCGCACAGGCGCCGCAAATGGCTCCCGTTCACACAGCTTCGACAGGCACAGCTTCGACAGGAGTGAGACTGCGATGTTGATTTCCTTCGAAAGGCGCCCGCTCACCGGTTTCGAGAGATGGGCCGAAGATCGCCAGCCGCACTGCAATGATAATGATGGTCCCGATCACGACAATGTCGGTTCGATGACCGACCCGGATCGCGATGGCACAGCGAGGGTGCCCTCCGAGCCGCCACATCGGCCCTGGCATGTGCCGGGGATCGGAATTTCGCTCTGAGTAGCTTTCGAAACTGACAGCGAGATGGCACGGCTCTACTTACGATCTTCCGTCGCGGCGGGGCATCCAGGCGCCAGGGGCGACGGCTTGGACAAGCGGCTGCTCCAGGCTGCCGAAGGGGGCGATGCTCAGGCGCAATGCAATCTCGGCATCCTCTACAGCAATGGGCTGGATGATAACGAGCATGCCGTCGAGGTCGAGAGGTCGGAAGCGGTGAAATGGCTGTTGGCAGCGGCGGATCAGGGATTGCTTCACGCCCAACTCAGACTCGCCGAAATGTATGCCGAGGCGCCCGACATATCAGGCAGCCACACGATCGCGTGCGGGTGGTTCCTCCTGGCGGCAAAGCGCTTGCGCGGCATTCATCTACACAGGGCTCGATCGGGATACGAACGCATCGCCTCGCATTTGACCCCGGGACAAATCGACCAGGCGAGACGCTTCGTGCGGGACTGGGCGGCTAAACCCGCCGAAACGAGGAGCGCATCTACGCCATCGCAAAACACTAAAGGACCCGCGCAATGAACGCCTGGTTTGTCCCGCCGGTTGTCATCCCCTCAACCATTGTTTTGGCGGTCGTGATTTACGGGTGCTTTGTCTATTTTTATTGAGCTCAGGACAAAAGGAACCAGCGATGGCCAGGAACTCAATTACGAAACGACTTCGCGAACAAAACCGCGCCGAAAAGGCCGAGCGCAAGGTGGCAAAACGGCAGGAGCGCAAAGTTCAGCAATCAAAACTCCCGGTCGATCCCGCCGAGCGTATCGAGCCCCCCGCCCTGCTGCTGCTACCCCTGGATGAGCTATCAGGCGCGGCCCGGAGAAGCGCCCCGCAGGACTAGACAGCAGCTTTTTGCCTGTGCCCATTGGAGCGGCGCCATGCGATCCGTCGATATCCCGGTGAAGCAAGCCGACCTAGTCGATACGCTCAGTTCGATGCGCGCGTGGCTTGACCAAGCGATCAAACACCCCGCGCTGCGATCGGTGTCGAGCCGGATCACGCGGCCGAGCGCGGCAATACGTTCCTGGCAAACCAAGGGAAGTGACTGAGCAATGGCTCTGCGCCGGCTGTACGCGCCGTTTCGTCCCGATCTAAATAAGTTCCTCTTCGCCGCGGTCGGAGAGGAAAGAAACGGCATTCCCTTGAGCATGATGTCGGCTCTCGCCCAACTCGATCTCGATCCTTGGGAAGAGGCCGGTCGGCTTTCGACATTGGCGAAGCAAGAAGCGATCGAGCGGTTGACTGGGCTGATACTGCGCCTGCCGGGCATGCGGCGACCGTCTTCCGAGGCACAGCAGATCGCCGCCGAACTGGTCGACGCGCTGCCCATGCACAAGGGCGAGGCCAGTCCGGCACAAGAAGTCCGCCGCGCCGCGCCGCGCAACATCGCGTCCGGGAAGGCGTTCTGGCTCATCTGCCTTGCCGTCGCCGCGATCGCATTTATTCTGATGCTGTCGCAACACAATCTGCCATTCAGCGATCAGCGGCCGCAGCCGGCGATCGAGACGCC
>WNGC01002564.1_pt1 | contig 14722 bp, 17 predicted proteins | sample 5400051 | NCBI WGS metagenome assembly WNGC01 (sample SAMN13153368, study PRJNA577476) | soil metagenome | isolation source: 20 cm soil or saprolite under grassland replicate 2 | place: USA:California | collected 2016-06-15 | reverse complement strand
CAGGATATCCATGCGTGGCGCCCACCAACTCTGTTACCTCTATCGCAAATACGGGCGCGGCCATCGACCCCGCAGCAAGCAAGCAGAAAAACCCGACGAATTTTCTTCTCGCGAGCATAGGTGTACATCTATCGCGATACACCACAGTTCCGGCGGCATTGAGATCGGTACCGGCTTCTCCGATTTGGTAACGTGGAAGTTACCAATGATGCCGATGAAATTGAAAACCGCCGACTATTTCGTGCGTGCGTAATTATGATCGCGGAAGCATCAAAAATTAAGGACTACGCGGTCATCGGAAACGGGCGTTCGGCCGCGCTCGTCTCTAAGTCGGGTTCTATCGATTGGCTTTGCTGGCCGCGATTCGATAGCGCTTCGATTTTTGCGGCAATCGTCGATCCACAAGTCGGTGGCCACTGGAGCATTCGGCCCAGCCAAGCGTCGCAAGTTTCGAGGCGTTACGTCGACAGGACGAACGTTCTTGAAACAACCTTTGCCGGCGAAACGGGAAAAATTGTTCTCACGGACTTTATGCCGGTCGCGTCCGAAGAAAAGAAGCGCAGACTTCTCTGGCCGGAGCACGAACTCGTCAGGCAAATCAAATGCGACGAGGGGAGCATCGAGGTAATCATCGAACTCAACCCGCGACTCGACTACGGCCGTGTGACGCCGAAAATTAAAAACGCGGGGAAGCTCGGCTGGAGGATCGACGTCGGGACAAAGGTCTTCACGTTACGGAGCGACGTCAAATTTGATGGCTTCAACGCATCCAACTTGCGGGACCGGCAGAAGCAAGCTTTGGCAGCCACTGTTGTGTTGCGAGCGGGCGAGTCGCTCGCATTCTCGTTTAGTTTTTCCGCCGAAGCACCAGCCGTTGTGCCGCCGCTGGGCCAATCAACCGACGAGAAACTGAACCTCACCATCCATTGGTGGCGCGATTGGGCGGCCCAATCAAATTATCGCGGGCCTGACGAACGAGCAGTCGTCCGCAGTGCGCTCGTGTTGAAACTCCTTTCCTATGCCCCATCAGGTGCGATTATCGCGGCGCCGACAACATCTTTGCCGGAACGCATCGGCAGCGATTTGAACTGGGATTATCGGTTCGCTTGGCTGCGCGATGCATCGTTTACCGTGCACGCGCTTTTCGGCCTCGGCTACAAGGATGATGCCGAAGCGTTCGTCGATTGGCTTCTGCACACCACACGCCTGACGCGCCCGCGGTTGCGTGTGGTTTACGACGTGTATGGTGAATCGCCACCTAACGAGCGCGTGTTACCTCATTTGCAAGGAAACGCGAACTCGCGTCCGGTGCGGGTCGGCAACGCCGCGAGCGAACAGTTTCAACTCGATGTCTACGGCGAGGTCGTGGAAGCGGTTTCACATTTCATCAGAGAACGTGAAACGCTCGATCGCGATGTGCAAAAAATGCTTCGCCAATGCGCCGAATACGTCTGCGCGCATTGGCACGAGCCAGATAACGGCATTTGGGAAGAACGCGATATGCTCCGCCACTACACGCATTCACGGCTAATGTGTTGGGTTGCGCTTGATCGAATTCTCAAAATGCACGCGCGCCGCCAGCTCCACGGGATCGCAGTCGAAAAGTGCCAGACTGAGAGACAGCGGATTCGGGAGGAAATCGAAATGCGTGGCTGGAATTCAAAACTCGCTGCGTATACCCAGTCTTTTGGGAGCGATGTCATGGATGCGACTGCCCTGCTGCTGCCGTATCACGGATTTGAAGAAGCATCCTCGCAACGCATGCAGCAAACATATACGCGCATTCGCGAGCGCCTCGGCCCGCGGCGTGGACTAGTTTATCGCTACGACCATAGCAAAGGTCGACATGAAGGTGCCTTTGCGGTTTGCAGTTTTTGGGAAGTCGACTTCCTGGCCCGCAGCGGAAATCTGAGCGAAGCGCGCGAAGTTTTCGAAGCATCGCTCGCCTACGCCAACGACGTCGGTCTTTTCGCGGAAGAAATCGACCCGGAAACAGGCGACGCGTTGGGCAATTTTCCCCAGGGATTCACGCACCTCGGCCTGATCAACGCGGCGCTCTCGTTGCGTGACAGTAAGACGCGCGGGTAAAGTCGAGCAATGAACTGGAGCAGTTGGTTGCTGTGGGGATTTGCCAGCACGATCGTGCTCACATCCGTTCTGGCCGGCAGCCAGGGCCTCGGTCTTACCCGAATGAACATTCCGTATTTGCTCGGCACGATCTTCACTCCGAACCGGGACCGCGCTAAATTCATCGGCTTCTTTTTGCATTTCGCGAACGGCTGGATTTTCTCGCTCATCTACGTCGTCGCGTTTCAACTGTTGCATCGGGCGACTTGGTGGCTTGGCGCTGGTATCGGAGTCGTCCACGGCGTTTTTGTGCTCACGGTGGCGCTGCCGATTTTGCCGGCATTGCATCCGCGCATGGCCAACGAACAATACGGACCAACCGTTGTGCGCCAACTCGAACCGCCCGGCTTCCTCGGTCTGCATTATGGTATTCGCACGCCGATTTCGGTTCTCCTTGCGCACGCGATTTTTGGCGCAATCCTGGGCGGCTTTTATGTCGTCAAATAATTTCTGTTGGGTTCCGGATTCGTGCCCGAATCGGGAGGACATGGCTACGAATTTTCAATCGACAAATTGTGAAATGACGATTATGATTTCCGCCAATGAGCGCTGACACGACATCTTCGGTGGACACCGCAGCTGACTCGCGGTTTGTCTTCGCGTTGGCGCTCGAAGTCTGGCGATAACAAGCGACCGTCTCTCAACGGGCGCTGATTCTTCTCTCTTCTTCACAAGGGAGATTTGTCTCTGCCCAATGAAACTAACCCAACCTTCGTAAAAATATGTTGATAGTGATGAAACCAAGCGCCACCGCGCGCGACATCGATGCGGTGCTCAAGATCATTGAGACAATCGGGCTCCGCCCCCATGCGATGCCCGGCGCGACGCGCACCGCGATCAAGGTCCAATCGATGGCCGGCGTTTTGAAAATTTACCAGGCGTTGCAGAGGTCATCCGTGTCACCAAACCGTACAAGCTTATCACGCTCGATCTGCGTCCGGAGAAAACGATTGTGCAGATCGACGATGCGACGATCGGCGGAAGCGAATTCGCCATCATCGCGGGACCCTGCGCGATCGAGAGCCGCGAGCAGGCGTTTGCTGTAGCAGAAGCAGTCAAACTAAGCGGTGCGCGTTTCTTCCGCGGGTGCGTGTGGAAACCCCGAACGTCGCCCTACACATTCCAGGGGTTAGGCGAAAAGGCGTGGGAAATCATGACCGCGATCCGCAATGAATTCGGGTTAAAGATCGTCACCGAAGCCGTTGAGGAGTCGCATGTCCATCTTATCGAAAAGTACGGCGATGTGATTCAAATCGGTGCCCGCAACATGCAGAACTTTTCGCTTCTAAAGCGCGCCGGTCGATCCAGGTTGCCCGTGCTGTTGAAGCGCGGGATGGCCGCAACACTCGAGGAATGGTTGCTCGCAGCCGAGTACATCATGGCTGAGGGCAACTACAACGTGATACTTTGCGAGCGCGGTGTTCGCACGTTCGCGCAGCATACGCGTAACACACTAGACCTCGCCTCGGTGCCCGCGATCCGGCGCATTTCGCATTTGCCGGTGATCGTCGATCCGTATTTGCCGGTGATCGTCGATCCGTCACACGGCACCGGTACCGCGTACATGGTCACCCCGCTCGCGCGAGCCGGAACCGCGGTGGGAGCGGACGGCCTCATGATCGAAGTTCACAATCAACCGGAGCTTGCTCTTTCCGATAGCGCGCAGGCGCTGACCCTTTCGCAATACGCGCAGCTCATCGAAGAAGTTCACGCCATTCACCAGCTCACCGCGTCAGTATCATGACAGGATTGCGAAGAAAACCTGGTGCGAGCTTAAACCGAAAGTGCAACCACTGTAGCCACGGCCCTGTGGGCCGTCTCGCTAGGGCTAAGCAACACCTGGGTGAACCGGCCATAGGCCGGTGGCTACAGATTTGTGAAATCGCTGCGAACAATGTCTAAGCGATGCTTCTGCTAATCGACAACTACGACTCGTTCACCTACAACCTCGCGCAGTATTTCGGCGAGCTTGGCTGCGATGTTGTGGTCAAACGCAACGACGAAATCTCAATTGATGAAATCGCAGACGTAGCTCCGCGACAAATCTGCATTTCCCCCGGCCCGTGCACGCCACGCGAAGCTGGTATCAGCAAGGAAGTCATCCTGCGCTTCGGTCAGCAGATTCCAGTTCTCGGCGTTTGCCTCGGTCATCAATGCATCGCTGATGCGTACGGCGGGAACGTCGTCCGCGCTGAGCGCTTGATGCATGGAAAGTCATGTATGATCAGCCATAACGGCAGCGCGCTTTTTTCAGATTTATCGAACCCGTTTAAAGCCGGCCGGTACCATTCGCTCGTCGTCGAGCGATGTTCATTTCCCGAGTGTCTCGAAATCACCGCCGAAAGTGACGACGGAGAAATCATGGCACTGCGTCACCGCGAATTCCCAGTGCACGGAGTGCAATTTCATCCCGAATCAGTGCTTACACGAGATGGTAAGAGCATCCTCGCGCGATTCCTCGCAATCGAACCAAAGCTTGCCATACCCCATCCGCACCCTCGTTCCCTATGAAGCCTCCGACAAGTCTCGGCGCGTGTGGGTCGCCTCTCCCCTTACAGAAAAGGGAAGAGGATGGAGGTGAGGGGTCTTGCAAAACGACGAAAGTTAAACCGACGACCCTCACCCTGTCCTCTCCCTTGCCAAGGGAGAGGCGATGAACACGCGAACGAATAAACAGAGACGCCACACGACAGCAGATGAAGCCGCAACTCACTTCACGTATGAGAGCTCCTATAAACTCCATGCGTTTCTGGCCGCCTCTTCCCTTGGTGCAAGGGGAGAGGATTGAGCTGAGGGGTTCCGAGATACCGAGGCAACCGAACTCACAAACCCTCACCCTACCCTCTCCCTTGGAAAAGGGAGAGGCGAATCAAAGCGCTCAATGCAGTAGCGAGAGTCGAAAGCGATTCACTAAATGACCGCACAAGTTACTCCATCGCTGGACGAATTCCTGACACTCGCGAAGCACGGCAATGTCATTCCTGTGTTCGCCGAGCTCGTTGGCGATTGCGAAACACCGGTCTCGGCGTTCAAAAAATTTAGTCACGGCGGTTACAGCTTCCTTTTTGAATCAACGGAAAAAAATGACGTGTCCGGTCGCTTTTCGTTCGTCGGATTCGAGCCGCGAGTAATTATTCAAAGCTTCGGACGCGACATCCGTCTCGTGCGAGACGGGATTGAGGAACGATTCAGTACGATCAGCGATCCTCTCGATGAGCTCCGCAAGTTGATGGCGCGGCATCAATTTGTTTCGCGTCCAGAGCTGCCAGGGTTCGCTGGCGGCGCCGTCGGGTTCATCGGCTACGAAGTAATTCGGTTGTTCGAGCCAAAAGTTCCGGCCGCACGCAAGGACGACCTGCAATTACCCGATATGCTCTTCATGCTTACCGGTAACATCCTCATATTCGATCATCGGCTGCGCACTTTGAAAATCGTCGTTAACGCTTTTCTCGATGATCGGCCGCCGGAAAAAGTCTATGCGCGCGCTGTGGAATCTGTGGATTCCATTCTACAACAATTGGCCACGCCGATGGATTTGCCGCTTGTTCCGATTGCGCTGGATGAAAAACAGCCGATGCCGCGCAGCAACTTCCGTCGTGAAGAGTTTGAGGGCGCAGTTGAACGAGCCAAGGAATACATCCGCTCCGGCGATATTTTCCAGGTGGTTTTGTCGCAACGCTTCGAATCGGATTTCACGGGCGAGCCGCTCGATTTCTATCGCTGCCTTCGTTTCATCAATCCTTCGCCGTACATGTTTTGTCTGAACTTCGGCGACGATTTTGCGCTTGTTGGCAGCTCGCCTGAGATGCACGTCCGATTGACCGGCGAGACTGTCGAGATTCGTCCCATCGCAGGGACGCGCGCGCGCGGACTCACTGCTGCGCAAGACGAACGAAACGCCGCCGAGCTCCTCGCTGATCCGAAGGAGCGCGCGGAGCATATCATGCTCGTGGACCTCGCGCGGAATGATGTCGGGCGCGTTGCAGAGTTCGGCTCAGTCCGCGTGACCGAGATGATGGAGATCGAGCGCTACAGCCACGTGATGCACATTGTTTCAAACGTGACGGGGCGTCTGCGCCGGGGCTGCACTGCATTTGATCTGGTGAAGGCGACGTTTCCGGCCGGGACCGTCTCTGGCGCGCCGAAAATCCGCGCGATGCAAATCATTAGCGAACTCGAACAAACCAGACGCGGCTGTTACGCGGGGGCGATCGGCTACTTCGGATTCGATGGCAACATCGATTCGTGCATCGCGTTGCGTTGCGCAGTATTGAAAAACCGCACGGCATACGTGCAGGCCGGCGCAGGCATCGTCGCTGATTCGGACCCGGCCGCAGAATACGCAGAGACCGTCAACAAAGCGCGCGCGATGGCAAAAGCGCTTTCAATGGCGCAGCAAATATAATCGGAATGCAATTAGCAAAAACAAATCGAGAAAGCGAAAGCAACCGGCGAGCGGGTCAACTTTCCCACACAGGAACTGATATCGACGATTTCGAATTGCGCGACGCGACACTCCGTCTGATGCAGCGCAAACATCTCAGCCGCGCAGAAGCCGCAAAGTTGCTTGAATGCCTGCTTAGTCCTGTCACCACAGACGCGCAGATAGCGGCGGCGCTCATTGCTTTAGCCGTTAAAGGCGAAACGGTGGAAGAACTCGCAGGAATGGCCGAAGCAATGCGGGATCGCGCCATTCATTTGAAGTCCCGTCACCGCAATTACATCGATACTGCAGGGACTGGATCGAGTGCGGCGAAAACGTTTAACGTGTCAACGGCTGCAAGCTTCGTTATCGCAGGCGCCGGTTTACCCGTGGCGAAACACGGCGCGCGCGCTGCGACATCGAATTGCGGGAGCGCCGACGTGCTCGAGGCACTCGGCGTTAACACTTCCGCATCTCCGGAAATTATCGAGCGGTGCCTTAATGAGTGCGGCGTTTGCTTTATGTTTGCGCCGCTTTTTCATTCGGCGACGGCTCGCGTCGCGAACGTGCGCCGCCAGCTGGGCGTGCCTACCACATTCAATTTGCTCGGTCCGCTAACCAATCCTGCACGAGCGCCCTTTCAACTTCTCGGCGTGTCGCAGCGTTCTCTTGTTGAGCCGATGGCATCGGCTCTTGTCCTCCTTGGCATCGAACACGCCTGGGTCGTTCACGGCGCTGACGGTCTGGATGAAGTTACAATCACAGGCGAAACTTTTGTCGCGGCGTGCTCCGCGCGCACCGGCGTGAAGACGTTCACGATTTCGCCGGAGGACTTCGGATTACATCGTCAATGCCTCATTGCAGGCAGCGTGCATGGCCCAACTGAAAATGCGCGACTAATCCGCGCAATTTTGGCCGGCGAAAAAAACGGGAGCCTGGCTGCGCCGCGCGATTTGGTCTTCATCAATGCCGCCGCAGCGCTCCACCTCGCGGGAGTTGCCAACGATGTTTCCCAAGCAGCCAAATTCGCTCGTGAAAGCATCGACAGCGGACGCGCGGCATCGAAGCTGGACGCGCTGATTCGGGAAACAAATCGGAGCTGATGATGACTAACATTCTCTCCGAAATTATCGACAGAAAACGGCAAGTCGTTGCGCGACTTCGAGCCGATCGCGCCTCGCAAGACTTTCGTCAGCGCGCATTAGACATTCGAAAGAACGCTCCGCCGCATCGCTTGCTACAAGCACTGGAATCGGACTCACAGCGGCTGAACATTATCGCTGAATTCAAACGAAGATCGCCGTCAGCTGGAATCATTCCCAGCGAGTTATCGGCGACGGCGGTTGCCCGTTGCTACGAGCGCGGGGGCGCCTGCGCCATCTCGGTTTTAACTGACGAAGAATACTTTGGTGGGTCGATTTTCGACCTGACAGCCGTTCGCGCCAGCACCGATCTGCCGATCGTGCGGAAGGATTTTATCATTGATCCGATCCAAATTTATGAAGCTGCTACCGCCGGTGCGGATGCTGTCTTGTTGATTGCAGGGGCGCTCGACGACACCGCGCTAGCCAAATTACGCGCAATCGCCGAAGACGAACTAGCACTGGATGCGCTTACCGAAGTGCATACGTCCGAGGAATTGCGCCGGGCGCTGAATACTGGCGCTAAAATGATTGGAGTGAACAACCGCAATCTCCAGACGTTTCAAGTTTCATTGGAAACGAGCGAGCGTTTAATCGCCGAAGCTCCGCGAGATCGGATCATGATCAGCGAGAGTGGCCTAAAAAGTGCGAAATCTTTGCATCATCTTCAAGCGCTTGGATTCCGCGGCTTCCTTATAGGTGAAGCGCTGATGCGCGCGACCGACCCTGAAGCGGCCTTGCGCGATCTCATCGCCGCTTCGGAAAGGACGGCGCACAGCGCCGTGGCTACAGGTCATTCGTCATTAGTTCGTAATTCGTCATTCGAGCTTCGTCATTTTTCCGTGACTCCGACTCAAATCAAAATCTGCGGCGTTACGAATGTGAACGACGCGAGAATGTGCGCCGAACTCGGCGCGGACATGATTGGCTTCAACTTTTATCCGCAAAGCCCGCGCTACATTGAACCTAAAATTGCGCGGCAACTTGTTGAGATGCTGCCAACTAATACTCTCCCGGTCGGTGTTTTCGTTGATGGCAATGCCGGTGAAATTCTGAAAAGCGCAAACGCGGCCGGAGTGCGATGTGTCCAATTGCACGGAGATTTCTCGTCTGAAGTCGGGCGGGAACTCGCTCGCGAATTTCGGGTGATTCAAGTGTTTTCCACCCACCCGCAGTTCCGCCCGGAAGACGTGGCGTTGTTTTCCCATTGCGACGTGCTCGTCGACGCACATCATCCCGATCTTCGCGGCGGCACCGGCCAGATGTGCGATTGGTCTGCTGCGCGAGCAACATTGCGATTTTCCCGATTTCTCATTCTCTCCGGCGGTTTGAACGCCGAAAATGTTGCCAGCGCGATCAAAGCGGTCACACCAAACGCTGTCGACGTTTGCAGCGGTGTTGAGAGCGCAGCGGGTGTGAAAAATCACGACGCCATCAAAGATTTCATCGCTGCCGTGCGCACGGCCGAACGCTCCTTGGCAGCAACATCAGCTTCGCAGTTGTGATGTTTTCAACCAATTCGGGCGTCGAGACACATGAAATGCGCGGGACGCGCTTGGGTCGCCTCGCCCTTCATAAGGGAGAGGGGGAGGGTCCCGTCCCGGCACGCCGCCTTGAACATTTTGAAGTGGTATTCTTCGGCTCGAACACCCCTCACCTTAATCCTCTCCCCTTCAGAAAAGGGAGAGGCGACAAAACGCACGCGTGTGGGTATCTGTGGCACCCGCGTCCACGAGAAGTAGCCTGAAATTTCGATGCAAAAACTGCCGATCACCAAGAGCGAACCAGATGAACAGGGCCATTGGGGTAAATTTGGCGGACGCTATGTTCCAGAAACCTTAGTCGCGCCGCTCGAGGAGTTAACCAGCGAGTTCACGCATGCGCGACACGACAATAATTTCCGGCATGAGCTTAATTTGCTACTGCGCGATTATGCTGGCCGACCAACACCACTGTTTCATGCTCAGCGTTTGTCCACTCACGCGGGCGGAGCGCAAATTTATCTCAAGCGCGAAGACCTTTTGCACACCGGCGCGCACAAGATCAATAACGCCCTGGGCCAGGCGCTGCTGGCGCGCCGGATTGGCAAAGATCGAGTGATTGCCGAGACCGGCGCAGGCCAGCACGGCGTGGCGACGGCAACGGTTTGTGCACTCTTTGGATTACGATGCGTCATCTACATGGGGGCCGAAGATGTACGGCGCCAAGCCCTGAACGTTTTTCGAATGCGATTGCTTGGTGCCGAAGTAAGGACCGTCAACGCGGGTACACGCACCTTGAAGGACGCGATCAACGAGGCGCTGCGGGATTGGGTGACGAACGTGCACGATACTTATTACCTGCTGGGCAGTGCGCTTGGTCCACACCCGTATCCGCTAATGGTGCGCGAGTTTCAGAGCGTGATCGGCCGCGAAGCACGCGAACAGATTTTGTCTGCGACAGGAAAATTGCCGCGCGCGCTGATTGCGTGTGTCGGCGGCGGCTCAAATGCAATCGGTTTGTTCCATCCTTTCATTGCAGACGAACAGGTCAGGTTGATCGGAGTGGAGGCCGGAGGACGCGGCGATTCATTGGGTGAACACGCGGCCAGATTTCATGGTGGATCAGAAAGCGGAGGCGGACGCGTCGGTGTGCTGCAAGGAACGATGTCGTACGTGCTTCAGGACCCGAACGGGCAAATTGCAACGACGCATTCGATTTCGGCCGGGCTCGATTATTCGGCGATCGGGCCTGAGCACGCATTTCTGCACGATAACGGACGAGCCGAATACATCAGATCGAGCGATGCCGAAGCGCTCGAAGGATTTCGGCTTTGCGCAAAACTGGAAGGGATTATTCCCGCGCTCGAAACAGCCCACGCCATCATGCCTGCCATTCGTGTCGCTCGCGAGTTGCCACGAGATGACGCAATCATCGTGAATTTGTCCGGTCGCGGCGATAAGGACGTGCAGCTCGTTGCCGATTTGCTTTCGGAATGAGTCGGATAAGCGACACGTTCGGCGAGCTAAAGCGCGCTGGGCGCGGCGGATTCATCCCATTCATCACCGCGGGTGATCCCGATCTTCCAACTACCGAGAGCTTGCTCATCGAGCTTGCTGCTGCCGGGGCAGACATCATCGAAATAGGCGTTCCCTTCAGTGACCCAGTCGCCGACGGTGAGGTAATTCAGCGCGCGTCGGAACGTGCGTTGCGCAATGGCGTGACCGTGCGGGACGCGCTTAGGTGCGCGCGAAACGTGAGGCAGCACATCGATGTGCCGATTATTCTTTTCAGCTATTTCAATCCGCTTCTGCAATTCGGACAAGAACGGTTGGCCATCGCGGCGAACGAGGCCGGTATCGACGGTGTACTCGTGACAGATCTGATTCCCGAGGAAGCAGAGTCGTGGACGCAGACGCTGCTTGGACAGGGGCTCGATCCGATTTTTCTAGTCGCCCCGACCACGTCCGACGAACGGCTCGCGCACATCGTGCGGCAAGCACGCGGATTCATCTATGCCGTGTCGCGCGCTGGCGTGACAGGCGCGCGCGACCAAATGACGCGCGATGCTGAAGCGTTAGTCAACCGCGTGCGCGCCGTCAGCAATTTGCCCGTCGCAGTCGGATTCGGAATCTCGACTTCGGAACAGGTGCGCTCGGTGTGGCGGTTCGCAGACGCCGCCGTTGTCGGCAGCGCGATCGTGCGCGAAATTGAAACGCTCGATAATTCCCCAGACCTGGTGAAGCGGATCGGCGAATTCACGCGATCCCTGGTTGCGCCTGCCAACTAGCGGTCATTGTTGCAACCGCTCTGCATTACTTAACCTTTTCTGAGTGAGATCATTTTCATGCTAGAGCAGGCTGAAGATTATCGTAAAATCAAAGTGCCATATGCCTTCCTTGAGTGAAATTCAGGCGCTGGCGGACAAGATCGCGCGCGAGTTTCATCCGGACAAAATTATCCTATTCGGTTCGCATGCGCTCAAAAAACCCACACCGGATTCGGATGTCGATCTTCTCGTCATCATGCCTCGTGACGGAAAAAGCGCGCATGACCAGGCCGTCGAGATTCGGCAGAGGATCACAGCCGGATTCCCACTCGACCTCCTAGTCCGCACGACCGAGGAGGTAGAGCAACGGATGAGGATGAACGATTGGTTCATGCACGACGTCATACGCGAAGGCGTCACGCTTTATGCGGCCTGAAACGCTTGAGTGGATGGAGAAGGCAGAGGGCGACTTCCAGACAGCCACCCGCGAGGCCGTAGTCGCTGAAGTGCCAAATTTTGACGCGGTCTGTTTCCACGCACAGCAAAGCGCCGAGAAATATCTGAAAGCCGTCTTGGTCGAGCATTGCATTTATTTCCCGAAAACGCACGATCTGGAGGGCCTGCTCACGAAAGTCTGCGGCGTTGCGTCAGAGGCAAACTCTCTGGTGAACAGCGCCAAAAGTCTCACCGACTACGGCACCATTTACCGTTACCCGGGCAGTAGCTCGGATAGTGGGGCGGCGGCCGAGGCGTTGAGCGATTGCACTCGTATTTTTACGCGGCCACGCCCCTTTACGGAGTCGAAGACGTTGGTCGGCCGATTACAGCGAGACTTCCGTGTAAGTTAAGCCTGAAGACATTACGCGAACAATTTTGATCGTCGACCAATTGCGAGCCCTCGCCATCTGAAGAGCGCTGCCAAGTCTGTGTATCGCAGGATGGACTCCTCGCTCATCAGCCGGAAACTTGTGGCCGCCGGACTATCCTTGCAAAGGTTCTATCTCTCTTGATTGCTGCCGCAGCGACGTCACAGACGGGGACGACAGCGCACGAAAGCGGTTCACTGACCAGGAATCACTGATCACTATTCTGTTTTCCTCGCCAAGCCGCCCGCTCGCGAAAGCTTTCGGAGTAGTCAGACGAAGGCGGAAGCTTTGAAGCTCGCGCGAAAAGCCGCGCCACTACTTGATATCAGCGTATCGGAGTTTATGCGGCTGCGAAAAAACGAGTGACGGTCAGGCTTGCTCCAATTTTGCCAGCAAACGCTCGCTGTAACCCTCCTTGCGAAGTTTGTCATAATCGATACGGCCATTCTTCTTCACAATGTCGCGCTTAAGAGCGCGTGCCAGATTGTTCGTGGCGTGGTCCAGTAATTCAGCTTCAGACTTTGCGCGTCGCTTCGGAGTAGTTTTCACGCTGTGAATTTGCCCGAGTTCGCCGCGTCTTTCAATTTGCAAATTAAAGTGTCGTTGAAATTCTCACAAGTTTTCGACCGTGTCCTCCATCGTATCGTGATCTGTGGGCTCGATCGGATCGTTTTTCATGGTCCGTCACGTCTTTAAGATCTTTAGCAGTGGGTTCGCGAGCTGGAACACTGGCAGCGAAGAAGATTGGATTGAACGGAATCCCTTTGGTTTTCCTCTTTGCTTTTGTGGACGCTTTCATCAAAAAAGAAAATGGCTGAACAATCCGGAACACGCAATTTGCCCCGGATGCCAGCCGCCATTTCATCCTGCTCTCACCGTTTACACCTCGCGTCTGACACAGCCACCACTACAACGCCATATTGTCTGGACCGGGATCACCGATCCCGACTACAGCTTGTTTCACCAGGCGACCGGGATCACCGATCCCGCTACAGCTTTCACGAGATGACCGGGATCACCGCTTTCGGCTACAACTCGTTTCACCAGACGATTTTCACGTCGTACTTTTTGAATCGCGGATCGGCGGTGAGAATTGAGAATCCCTCGACCTGTGCCTGTGCGATTAACATCCGGTCGAAGGGATCGCGGTGGTGCAACGGAAGGACACGATAACGGTCGCAATGCGATCGCTGTAGTCCCAGTCGCTTGAAACCACCTGCATCAAACCATTCCCAGAGACGCTCATTGTATCCGGCAGCAACGCGCAACTTTCCGATCGTCTGTTTGATCTGAAGTTCCCAATAAGCAACGATGCTGATCACCACATCATTGGCAGGGTCTTCAATGAGGCGGCCGGCACGGCGCGAGAGGTCGCTATCGCCTTCAAATGCCCATAAAAGCGTGTGCGTGTCCAGGAGGTAACCGCTCATTTGCGACGCGTTGACTTTTTGCGTTTCGCGAGTCGCATCTTTTCCTCTTCGGCGGTCTCCATGTATTCGGCGAGATCCTCCAGCGGTTCATCGAAATCAGGCGCGATGTAAGTAACCAGGCCTTTGCCCCACCCAATCTTGCGCTTGGATTTCTTCGAATGAACTGCCTCCAGGCGCACCAGCGGCTTATCTCGGTTCGCGATGATAACCTCCTCGCCGTCGAGCGCTTTGCGGATCAACTTTGAAAGATGCGTTTTGGCCTGGTGGATCGTCGCTTGTGTCATCCGTGCCAACTTAGCTAAGTTACTTGGTCATGTCAATGAAAGGCCCGAGGGTCGCCAATCCCGGTTAGAGGGGTTTGACAAGGTGACCGAGATCACCGATCCCGGCTACGACACGAGAGGCCGGGATCACCGATCCCGGCTACAGCTCTTATTTTTGAAGAGCGCGATAAGGCCGGAAATGGCGAACGCTAAAAAGCCCAGCGCGAGCACGGTTCGGTGTTCGCTAGTCCATAGTTGAGGACTCCAGCTTCGCGCTCGTGCGTCGAACGTGCCGTGCGCGCCGTGGTCGCCGGGCACCGGATGCCATAAATTGTTTGGGCGGTTTGGATCTTCCGGACCGTCGTATTGCTGGGAATCGTAGCCGGTGCGCGCCAGATAGCGGTCGAGCAAGCCCGGTGCAATTTTGTTTGCGACGATCACTTCGACTGACGGCAGGCCAACATAAAATTCGCGCCTTGGATTATGCGCAGCGAAATAAATTGCTTCCGCAGCAACCTTCGGTTGAAAAATCGGCGGCACCGGTTGCGCTTTTCTCGCCAAACGGCTTTTGACCCAGTCGAATTGCGGCGTGTTGAGCGCCGGCATTTGAAGCATCGTCACGCGCACTGCGCTTTTGTCGTGAATTAATTCGCAACGAAGCGAATCGCAGAAGCCCTGGATCGCGTGCTTGGCTGCGCAATAAGCGCTTTGCAGCGGAATGCC
>WNGC01003288.1_pt1 | contig 14724 bp, 9 predicted proteins | sample 5400051 | NCBI WGS metagenome assembly WNGC01 (sample SAMN13153368, study PRJNA577476) | soil metagenome | isolation source: 20 cm soil or saprolite under grassland replicate 2 | place: USA:California | collected 2016-06-15 | reverse complement strand
GAAACCTTTGGCTTCGGGGCTGCGAGTGCTCCAGTCTTCGGGAGGAAAGGCGATGCGCCAGAAGCGAGGGGAAGGCTCAAGGAACTCAACGGCTACTTCGGATTTACCGGCGTGGGGCTCCCCGATTTCCACGACCTCGCCCTGAAGTTCTTCGCCCGATTTGACGTTGCGGACGGTAACCAATTGGCCGCGCGTGACTTCCTCGGCCAGAAGAATCAGCGCGCCATGCGCGTTGACCACGGAGGTAAAGGTTTCCTCGGAGAATCGGTGTCCAATGGGCCGGTCACCAGTGATGACGATTCCAATGGAGAGCATGACACCATGACTGCGCCGCGTATTTTTTTTCTGGCGGGTAGGAATGGAAGTCACAAGTCTTCTCCTTGTTTGCCTGTGCGCGGGAAAGGGCGAAATTCCACGTTTCTTGGAGAGCAATTTGCGAACCAATGCCCAACGGAGAGAAAAAAATTTACCGAGCGGGCCGTAAAGCCTCCGCGTTTTAGGCCTGGGATATAAGGCCCTGGCAACCCGCTGCCGCCACCCTTGCCGCGGGTGGCATGCCGGGCGATGGCGCTCCTTCCCTAAGCCAGGCCTTGCGGGGATCGCCGGAAGATGAAGCTGGCGTCCGGGACGCTTCTAGTCAACAATTCAATGTCATGAGCGGATTTACCGGAATGCGGGTGCTGGCGCTGGAGAGCCGCCGCGCCGAGGAACTCGCCAAATTGATCACCACCTATGGCGGACAGCCCATTGTTGCGCCTTCCATGCGCGAAGTGCCGCTGGAATCCAACAAGGAGGCGCTAACCTTTGCCACGAGACTTCTCGCCGGCGAGTTTGACATGGTCGTATTTTTGACCGGGGTCGGTACACGTACGCTGCTGGGCGTTGTGGAAAAGGTCCACGACCGCGGCGAGTACGTCGCAGCGCTTCAGCGCGTGATAGTCGTGGCGCGCGGGCCGAAGCCCGTCGCCGCCCTGCGCGAAATCGGTATAACTCCTGCCATCACCGCCCCCGAACCCAACACTTGGCACGAACTGCTGCGGGCGCTTGATGATGCCGGCAAGGCTTCGCCTGAGCGCGGTTTGCAAGGGGCGCGAGTCGCCGTCCAGGAATATGGCGTTTCCAATCCTGAATTGCTGGCTGGGCTTAGGGAACGAGGCGCACAAGTCACGCGCGTGCCGGTCTACCAATGGGCGCTGCCGCGCGACCTGGCTCCCCTACGGGCCGCGATATCAGCGATTGCCGAAGGAACTGTGGATGTCGCGCTCTTTACGACCGCAGTTCAGGCGGTCCATCTCTTCCAGGTTGCTGCGGAGATGAATCTGGAAGAACCGGTGAGGAATGGTCTAAATCGCGCCATAGTAGCTTCCATCGGGCCAACTACATCGGAAGAATTGGAGCGGCGGGGGATCCGGGCCGACCTCGAACCCTCGCATCCGAAGATGGGTTACTTGGTGAAGGAAACTTCTGAGCAGGCAAAGGAACTTCTTGGCCGAAAAAGGCAGGGAATTGCCTCCGCCGGTTGAGGCAAACTAGTGTGGAAGAGACTTTGTGCGAACCGGTCAGTTAGAGTTTGCGCCTGCGGCCGCTCCCATGGCCGACGCAGCGCCAGGAATCACCTCGAAATCGACCCCGGCCTGGGCGAGAGCTTCCGTCTCGTCGTCAACATGAGCGGATGGAAGCGCTTCGTTCGCTTTAAGCCGCACAACCTGATGTCCTTCCCGCGCTGCTGAGATGAGCAGGGAATGAATTTTTTCCTGGAGATTTCCCGTCTGCAAACTGAGTTTACGCACGTTGCGCACCTGCGCTGAAGCGGGAACTAATTCGAGGATTTGTGGCGAAACCAAGTCGTCGTGCAAAACACCGGCATGAGCCAGCGGCTCTTCTTGCGTCGGCAGCTCGAACAAACCGTCAGTCGCTGACACCGCACTAAAACACTAGCACCGCGACTGACGGGTGGAGGTGCGGAAGAACGAATTCTCTGAATCGATATTTTTGATGGCAGGAGACGAGAATCGGCCAGGTTGGCGAGAAAGCGGGCAACTCAACCGGAGCGATTCGAATGGCGGCGATTTCGGAGAAACTCTTCGAATGCCTCCTCGCTGGCGTCCTGGTGGAGCAGGCGTTTCCGTTCTTCAGGATCCAGGTTCGTGGAGAAGAGCTTGTCGCGAACTTCACCTAGTTGCGCGAGCCATTCTTCGTATTCCGGTCCGAACTGATCTTCGAGTTGTTTTCTGAGGCGCTGTGCAAGGGCCGGGCTCTGTCCAGCGGTGGAAATGGCGATCTGCAGCGCTCCACGTTGCACGACGGAGGGATAGTAGAAATCGCAAAGAGGGGGGACATCCACAATGTTGCAGAGCACGCCACGCTGCGTGGCTTGAGCGAAAATGCGCTCGTGGAGATCCGTGGAGGACGTGGCTGCGACAACCAAAAACATTCCTTTAAGATCGTCCGGTTGAAAAGGCCGCTGATGCCATTCGATGCTGTTCGAATGCGCCCAGGAGCGCACTTGCGGAGTCGCCTCGGGCGCCACCACGCGCACGCGACCGCCGGCCTCGAGGAGGCTGGCGATTTTGGATTCGGCGATGGTTCCCGCTCCGACGACGAGGCAGGGCCGGGCCGAAAGCTTGAGGAACATGGGGAAGAGCTTTGCAGGTTTCATGTTTTCACTCAGCGCGCTCCTCGCTGAAGGGTGAGCATCAAGTTTAAAGCAAATCTGACCCGTCATTGTACTCATGGTCAAGGCGAGAGCGCGGGGATTTTGATTTACGAGAGACGATCGGGAGTCAACAGAGCAGTCATTTCGAGGACGCGGTGATAGTAGTCGCGCTGGGTGAGTTCGGAAGCCGCGGCATCGTCGATAATGAAAGTCACATCGGGATGGAGCTGAAGGGCGGAGGCGGAAACAGCGGACGTGATGGGGCCTTCTATTGACTTAGCGATGGCCGCAGACTTTGCCTGGCCCGTGGCGAGCAAGAGAATTTTCCGCGCCTCCAAAATCGTGCCGATGCCCATGGTGATGGCGCAGCGGGGACTCTCCTCGCCGGGCGCGAAGAATTTAGAGTTGTCGTCCATCGTTTCCTGGCTCAAAACTTTCAGGCGCGTGCGGGAGCCAATGCTGGAAGTCGGCTCGTTAAACCCGACGTGGCCATTACGCCCGATGCCCAGAAGCTGAAGGTCGATTCCTCCGGCCTTTCGAATGGCATCTTCATAGGATGCGCAGTACCGATCGTAATCGCCGCGAATGGTCCCCTCCGGAATGTGGATGTTGCGCGGATCCACGTTGACATGCGCGAAGAGGTTTTCCTGCATGGAATGATGAAAGCTGCGAGGGTGTGCGGCGGGAAGTCCGAGATATTCATCAAGATTAAAAGTTACGACGCGAGAGAAATCAAGCGAGCCTTGTTTATGAAGACTCACGAGATGTTTGTAAACGCCGACCATGGTGCCGCCGGTGGCCAATCCAAGCACCAATGCAGGTTTTTTGCGCACCGCGCTGGCAATGAGCTGCGCGGCCTGGAGGCTGATTTGCTCATCGTTGCGTTTCAGGATAACCAGCATGCGGCGTCCTCACTGACCTGTGCTTTCCCATTACCTGAAGCAATTATGAGCTGACGAAAGAAATTCGTCAGCTTTACCGGAAGCGACGAATGACGAGATTGTGCCGGTCCGAACGATAGAAGCCCAGCACATACATGATGGCCTGACCTTTCGTGGAGTAGATTACTTGGCGAATGCGCAGCAGGGGATCGCGGCGGGGAATAGAGAGGATCTCCGCGATTCTGGGGTCGGCAGCGGTCGCGTCGATCTCCTCGTCGGCATAGCCGAGCTCGATTTTGTAATTACGTTCGAGAATTCCGAACAGAGATTCCCGGCCGATGGGGGCGTCCAAGAGCCCGGGGAATTCAGCGGCATTCAGATAGCAGGTCTCCAGCGCAAAGGGCTCGCCCGCGGCGTGGCGTAAGCGCTCGATCTTTATGACGCTGGTGGCGGGGGAAAGGGAGAGACGCGCGGACGCTTCGTTTTCATTGTCGAGCACTTTGGCGAAGAGCACCTTGGAGCTGGCGGTGAGGCTGCGGCTGGACATCTGCTCGGTATAGCTCATCAATTTATTGAAGTGAATTTTTGGAGTGGCGACAAAAGTTCCGATGCCGCGGCGGCGCTCGACAATTCCTTCGCGTTCGAGCGTGGCGAGAGCGTGCCGCGCGGTCATGAGGCTGACTTGATGAAGCTTGGCGAGGTCGCGTTCCGAAGCGACGGCGTCACCGGAGCGCAATTGGCCGGATTCGATACGCTTGCGGATCCCGCTTTGGATTCTCTGGTACGCGGGCAAGCCGTTGCGGTTCTTCCCTGGCATTCTCTCTCCCGAACTGGCCTGGATCTTCTTTGTGGGCATATGGACGGAACCAATTTTTTTTCAAAGCAAGAACGATTTCGATTTCACTTCTCCAGCACGCCTCGAAAAAGGGCCGCGTTCGTACTAGAACCCCATGGTGTTATAGAGCGGAGTCTAGCGGGTGCTATAGTCCTCTTTTCCATATACCTATATAAAGCACGATTTAATGCTTGACAACAGAAAAATGGTGCTATATAGCTAATCAACATTCGGCCACATTGCTGGCCAGGGGTGCTGGTTTCCAGTCGAGAATTTCAGCCAAGAGGAGAAGCGGTTGGACGGCCGACGGCTTCGAATCGGAGGAATCAACATGAGAAAGATGCAGTCCTTGGGGTTGGGACTTGTTTTTATGGCGCTGGTGGCACTGCTGTGCAGCGCGAACGCAGCGTGGGGTCAGGATGTAACGGCGTCGATTACGGGTACGGTCACGGACCCAAGTGGGTCAGCCATCGTGGGAGCGACCGTTACCGCCAAGTCAGTCGAACGAGGAACCAGGTTTACAGCCGTAACTAATGATTCGGGTATTTACCGTATCTCGCAATTGCCGGTTGGCAACTACGATCTCCGTGTTGAGAAGACGGGTTTCCAGACCTCCTTGTATCCTGCTTTCACCTTGGTGCTGAACCAGACGGCCCGTATCGACGTCGAAATGAAAGTCGGCCAGGTCAGCCAGACGATCGAAGTAACGGGCGCCGCACCGGTTTTGAAGACGGAAGCGACACAAGTTGATACCGTTATCAATGCGGCAACCAACGACGCGCTCCCACTAGCCACCCGCAATTACGTGCAATTAACGCTGCTTGCTCCCGGCTCAGTAACGACAAATCCAGCTGGTTTCAATAACGGGGACAACGTTGCTAGCGGTTCTCGGCCGTTGATCAACGGGAATCGCGAGCAGGCGAATAACTTTCTGCTGGATGGTATGGACAATAACCAGGTCTCGGATAACCTGCTTGGCTACACCCCCGCGCCAGACGCCATCGAGGAATTCAATCTTATTACCAACAATGCTTCTGCGGAGTTCGGTAATTTCATGGGCGGCATCGTCAGCGCCACCATCAAATCAGGAACCAACAGCTATCACGGAGATGTCTGGGAGTTCTTCCGCAACGACATCTTGAACGCGAATAGCTGGGAAAATGACTGGGGCGGCCAGCCAAAAGCGAAATTGCGCTGGAGTATGTTTGGTGGAACGTTCGGCGGGCCGATTTTCAAGAACAAACTCTTCGTGTTCATGGATTATCAGGGCCAGCGTTTCGATCATCCGGGCTCGCCGTCAACCACTACCATTTTCAACAAGGCTGAACAGGGAGGCGATTTCTCACAGTTGCTCCAACTCGCGACGCCCATCCAGCTCTACAATCCGTTTTGTGCATTGGGATCGGGACCGGGAACAAACAATGCGTGCGTGGCGGTGACCTCTGCGAGCACTCCTCGACAGCCTTTCGTAGGCAACATCATTCCAGCTAGCTACATCAGTCCGGTGGCAGCGAAATATTTCGCTTCATCACTGTATCCACAAACGATCAACAACCAACTACAGAACAATGCCGTCAACACCAGCGCTTCTGCACTGAACGCTGATCAAGGCGACATCAAAGTTGATTATGTCGTCAGCGGCAAGGACAGAATTTCGGGACGATTCACGCGTGCGTACCAGAACAATCCAAGCACCAATTCAATACTGTTGTATGGTGATGGATATGCGCGGGCGCCAATTTATAACACCGTAGGCGATTGGACACGCATGATCAGCAGTAATCTCGTGAATGACGCTCGTGTTGGCTGGAGCCATATCACTCTGGACAACGGACAGTCTTTTGCCACATCGGTCGGCACGTTCGGCCAGGACATAGGCATCCAGAATTCAAATCCTCAAAAGCTGCCCGGTCTGCTTGGCCTAAACATCGGGAATGTCGTCAACGGTCTGGGCAACCCCGATAACGCCCAGTTCTTCGACGATAAGGTGTGGCAGGTTGAAGATGGAGTAACCTACACGCACGGCCGCCATACCATCAAGACTGGTGCGCAATTCTGGCATCAACTCCTGCATACGTTCTACGCCGGGAACAGCGGTGAGTTTGGCCACATGTACTTCACCAATAACTACACTGCTTCCAGCGGGATCTGCACGGATGCGGCCAATTGTAAGGCTACGGCGCCAAGTGGCGGCGAAGGCATGGCGGACTTTTTCCTTGGTCTGCCCAGCGAATTCAACCGTGGGAATAGTTCCGGAAAGACGTGGGATCAATCCTCGAACGTCTTAGGACTGTACATTCAGGACGCGTGGCGAATGACGGATCGGCTGACGCTGAATCTTGGCGTGCGCTACGAAATCCACACGCCCTGGATTGAATCAAATGATCAGCAGGTGAACTTCGGACTGTTCAACGGAGCCGTGGAGTTTGCCAACAAGAATGGAAACAGCAGAGCACTTTACAATGGAGTGTACGGCGGGAAGGCTTTCCAGCCACGCCTCGGCTTTGCATGGACGCCGGAGAGGCTGGGCGGCCATACGGTCGTCCGTGGAGCGTTCACGATCTCTTCCTACCTGGAAGGGACAGGGACGAACCTACGTTTGCCCATGAACCCGCCATTTACTCCCGTTGAATTGGACACCCAGTACCACAACATGGCATTGCCGACCACGACGGCCTCGGACGGCATCATTGTGCCGCCGGTGACGGACCCGACCTGTGGTGACCTCTCCTGCTACAAGGGGGGACTCATCCGCGTGTGGGATCCCAACGTGCAGCCAGCCATCGACGATCAGTGGAACCTGACGATCCAGCACCAATTCTGGGGCAACACAACATTCCAGATTGGCTATGTTGGCCAGCGTGGCACCCACTTGATGGTGCCAATGCCATATGCACAGAAGCAGTCGCTTCCAAACAACGCCTGCGCGACCCCGCCCTGCACCGCGCCTAGTCTGTATTTTGCGGGGAATCCAACTCTGCAGTCGAATGTCTCCCAAGCCTCTGGGACCGCCTCCATCGGCAACATGATGTATAACGCGCTGCAAATGGTCCTTCAGAAGCAAATGAGCAGCGGGCTGCAATACCAGGTGGCCTACACCTACTCGAAGTGCATGACTAACAACAGCGGCTACTACGGATCGTGGGGTGGCCAGCAGGCGACGACAGCTTCACCGTATTGGCAGAATCTCTACGACCCGAAAGCGGAATGGGCGCCGTGCTATTACGACTCGACGCACGTGCTCAGTGCTTACGCGGTTTATGAGCTACCTTTGGGCCGCGGCAAGGCGCTCGGCAGAGACATGAACAAGGCAACGAGCGCCGTGATCGGTGGTTGGACGTTCAGTCCTATCGTGTCCTACCACACTGGTTTCCCCATGGCGATCAACGGCAATACCGATCCTACCGGGACGGGTTCGCGTGGCGCGCGCGGTGATTGCAACGCGATCGTGCACCCCCAGGGACGTGTGCCAATCTCGGGGTCTGGCGGCATCCAGTGGTTCACGAACAGCAACAACGCTTTCACTGACCCAACGACCGGCCAGTTCGGCAATTGCCCTGCGGCGCTTGGCTGGCTTCGTAACCCCGGGTATGCCAACTGGGATCTTAGCTTGCAGAAGAACTTCCAGATTACAGAGCGGTTCAAGCTGCAGTTCCGATCGGACTTCTTGAACGCGTTCAACCATGTCAACCTTAATGCGGTCTCTGATGGTTACGTCGCTGTTGGAGCAACGATGGGCCAAATAAAAGACTCGCAAAATCCGAGAAACATTCAGTTTGCATTGAAGTTCTACTACTAACAACAAGCAACGTATAATGAGGCAGGCGTACACCCCCGCCTGCCTCATTTTTATTTTCAGCATGGAGTTTCCTAGGTAGTGAGTCATCGAAAAGATTCGACGCCGCGACGACATGTTCAAACGCCCAAGTGAAATAGCCACTCTCTGCCTCGTGATTACCCTTTCTCTCACTCCCATATCCCTGAGAGCACAAGCTCTCAAGTCATCCGGTCCCCCGGCAGCGGGCAGCCGTTTAACCACGGAGAAAGTCATGGAATTGGGGCAGCAGGGACGCTGCAAAGAGACTCTCCCAACTTTGAAGCGGGCGATGACTGGACCGAGCGACGCTGACATCAAGAAAAAAGTGGGTCTGTTGGGTGTGCGCTGCGCCATGGACCTGGATGACCGCGAGGCAGCCATAAATTTTCTGCGCCAATTGCTCAATCAGTTTCCTCAGGATCCGGAGGTTCTGTTTGTTACCGTGCATGTGTATTCAGATTTATCTACTCGCGCCGCGCAGGAACTGGGCCGTGTCGCCCCGCAATCCATTCCCGCACGCAAACTCTTTGCAGAGTCCTTTGAATTGCAAGGGAAGTGGGGTGACGCCCAGCGCGAATACGAAGCCATGATCGAAAAGGAGCCCAACGCAGCCGGACTTCATTTCTTGCTCGGCAGGTTGTTGCTCTCGCGTCCCGATGCCGACGCCGGTGCCGCCCAGCGCGCGAAAGAGGAATTCCAGAGAGAGCTCGAAGTCGACCCGAAGAACGCCGGCGCCCACTTCGTCCTGGGAGAACTGGCAAGCAAAGACGAGAAGTGGGATGAAGCCATCGCTCAATTTTCCGAGACGGTGAAACTCGATCCCAATTTTGCAGAAGCCTATCTGGGCTGGGGCTTTGCCCTTGTCAGCCTTAAACGTTACCAGGAAGCAATTGCTCCCCTGCGCGTGGCAGAGCGTTTGACCCCCGCAAATCCCGCAATCCATTACTCCTTGGCCACCGCTCTCACCCGTACGGGGCAGAAGGAAGAGGCCGACAAAGAGTTCGCCATCCACCGCGGTCTCACTGCAACTACGCCGACACCACTAGGGGGCGACAAGCCTCAATAACGCCGTTTTTGATTTCCTTCCGATGCAAAGCTTTCCCCGCTTTTCGCTAGGGCACAGGGTGAGTGGCGGAGGATTTCGTTGGCTCCACGGGGACAAGCTTGTTTCGGCCCGCTTTAACAAAAGGTTGGTACGCTAACACGTCGGTACCTTCCTGAACGCTGTAGAACTGGTCGGCGGGAAAATCGGTAAAGGTTTGTTTTGCGCCGCTGGGCCAAGAGATTTCCAATTTGTCAATTTTCACGCCAGAGCCAAGTCCGAAGTGAGCGCGCAGATCACTCTGAGACATGTAGCTGCCTCCACCCTCGATTTCGCGAATCTGGGTTATGCCGCTTGCGGTGAGCTTAAGCCGGGCGCCCATCGCGTCACGATTGCTCTTCGTTCCCACAAGTTTGAAGGAGACGAAGTGATTCCCGTTGCCGCCGCTGTTGTGGAGCAGGAGAGGAGGATCATTGTTGTTGGCGACCACAACGTCGACAAAACCATCATTGTCAAAGTCGGCGAAGGCCACACCACGTCCCACATGAGGCATATCGAAGCCATCGCCGGAAGTCTTGGTGACATCGGTGAATTTACCGTGACCGTTGTTGTGGAAGAGGGAGTTGATCTGCTTATAGTGAATTTCAGGAAAGACCTGCTCGATTTCCGGATAAACATGGCCATTTGCAACGAACAGATCGAGCCAGCCGTCGTTATCATAATCGAAGAAACCCCCGCCAAAGCTGAGAACGCCGCGCGTGGGCACGGTTAAGCCGACGCGGTCGCTTACCTCGTCGAACTGACCCTGGCCGTCATTTTTCCAAACATGATCTGAGCTCCCCTGGAAATCGGAAATATAAAGATCGAGCCAACCGTCGTTGTCGTAGTCGCCCAGGGAAATGCACATGGCCGCCATGGGGAGGCCCTGTCCAGTGAAAGCCATGCCGCTCAGAGAACCTTCTTCCTTGAAAGTGCCGTTATGCTCGTTGTGGTAGAGGTAAGCGTTGATACCGTCATTGGCGACGAACAGGTCGGGCCAGCCATCTTTGTCATAATCGCCCACGCCGACGGCGAGATTCTTGCCCTGCGGCTGGTACATGCCGGCTTGCTTGGTTACGTTGGTGAAGGTGCCATCGCCATTGTTGTGATAAAGCAGGCTAGGACTGCCTGGGTACACGCTGGGAGGGCAACTGCTGGTTAGGCCGCCGATTTTGCAATAGCGCTGGGCGCCTGGAGGGAACGCGACGTAGCTGCCGACGTAGAGGTCGAGCTTGCCGTCGCGGTCGTAATCGAAAAAGGTGGCGGCGGCGTGGAAATAGGCCCCGAAATCCATGCCTGCGACACCGACTTTGTCGGTCACGTCGGTGAAGGTGCCGTCACCATTGTTGTGGTAGAGGACATTGCGTCCGTACTGCGTGACAAAAAGATCGGGATGTCCATCGTTGTCATAGTCGCCCCAAACGCAACCCAGGCCGAAGCCGGTCCCGGGGACGCCGGCTTTGTTGGTGGCGTCGGTGAAGGTGCCGTCACCGTTGTTGTGGTACAGGGCGTTCTGCACCTTGATGCCGCGATCGTAAAGATCGCGGGCGTTGACGAAGTAAATGTCCTGCCAACCATCGCCATCATAGTCCGTGACACAAACGCCCGGGCCGAACTCCTCGAGATTGACAGAAACCCCTTTGTTGCCCTTGAAATGAGTGAAATTAATGCCTGAGGCGCGCGTCACATTAGTGAACTGAATGGCTTGCTGCGCCTGCGTAGTCTGCGCGGCAAGTAGGAAGGCCATCAGGCAGGCGCTAGCGAGCGGGGCGCAGCTTATTTTGGCCCAAGACACCAATACCATTCCCTGGGGGATGTTTCCCGGTGCTCATATTCTCGCATGTATTTCCTGTCGCGCCCAACTTCGGTGAGGGCAGCCATTGAAGCAGCTTCAGACGGCTGAAATAAGCCCAGTTTATCGGCTGCGGATCAATTGGGTCTCTTGTCTCTGCGCATCCGTCAAAGCGGCAAACGCGCCCGCCGCCCCGGCAACCGAGAAGCGGCAATAAAATACTCCTCGATCGAACGAAAATTGCGAAATCCGGCATAATCGTAGCGTGTACCCGATAAGATCGAGCATGACGCGAACTGGCAGGCAAATGCCGCCGATGACCCGGCGCGGTTTTCTGTCGGGGATTGCCACTGGCGCTCTTTTTCTGCCTCGATGGCCTGGTCTTTCCTTCCCTGGCGCCCCCCCCCACTATCCCTTTGAGGAAATTCCCGCGAAAACAAGCGGCATCCGCTGGGTCCATTCCAATGGAAAATCAGAGGAAAAATATCTTCCCGAAACCACCGGAGCAGGCTGTGCCTTTCTCGACTACGACAACGATGGCTGGATGGACATTTACCTGGTGAACAGCGGGGTGAACAGCGGCAAGTGCGATTTTTTCACTCCGAACCCGCCGTTGCGCAACGCGCTGTATAGGAACAATCGCGACGGAACGTTCACCGACGTAACGGAAAAAGCCGGTGTGGCGGCGGGCGGCTTTGGCCAGGGCGTCTGTGTTGGGGATTACGACGGCGACGGTTTTGCGGACCTCTATGTCACGCAGTACGGCCGCAGCATCCTTTATCACAACAATGGAGACGGCACGTTTTCCGATGTAACGGAAAAAGCGGGAGTTGCCGCTCCCGGTTGGGCTTCCAGCGCTGTCTGGTTTGACTACGACAATGATGGCCGCCTTGACCTGTTCGTAGGGCGCTTCGTGGATTTCAGCAAGGAACTCAACAAACCCTGTGGAATTCACGATGACGGCCGCCATCACTATTGCATTCCCAAGATTTATTCGCCCATGCCCAGCTGGCTGTTCCACAACAACGGTGATGGCACGTTCACCGACGTCAGCAAGGAGTCCGGCATCGCCAGCCACCTCGGCAAGGTATGGGGCGTGGTCGCGACCGACATCAACAACGACGGGCTGATCGACCTGTGGGTAAGCAACGATACGGTGGCCAATTTTCTCTTCGTCAATCGTGGCAAGGGAAAATTCGATGAGATCGCCACGACTGCCGGTGTTGCTTACAGTGATGCCGGCCGGGCGCGATCCGGCATGGGCGTGGACTCTGCCGACTTCAACGATGATGGATGGATGGGCCTGTTCGTAGCGAACCTCGACCGCGAAATGTTCGCCATATACAAAAACAATCATGACGAAACATTTGACGACGTAGCGCTTCCTGCCGGCATCGGCAAGGCCACAAAATTCATGAGTGGCTGGGGTTTGAAATTTTTTGACTATGACAATGATGGGGACCTGGATCTGTTTCTCGCCAACGGCAATCCGGATGACCTCATCAGCTCCCTGCACGGCGAGGTCACTTACGAAGAACCGCTCATGTTGTTTCACAACACTGGGAAATCCTTCCAAGACGTCAGCGCACAGAGCGGCCCTGTTTTTGGCATGCCGATGTCCTCGCGAGGATTGGCACTCGGTGATTTCGATAACGACGGCGCGGTTGACGTGCTGGTCTCCGTCAATAATGGCGCGCCGCTCCTTCTCCGCAACAATGCCGGCAGGCGCAATCAGTGGCTGGGAATTCATCTCAGAGGGAAAAAGTCCAATCCGGACGCTATCGGTGCCGTTGTCACCTACCAGGCTGGAGACTTGAAACGCAGGCGCGTGAAAGTCGGTGGAGGCAGCTATCTTTCTTCGCATGATCCTAGAATGGTGCTTGGGCTGGGCAAACGGGAAAAGTTGGAGTGGCTCGAAGTGAAGTGGCCGATGCCCGGAGGAACGACGCAGCGTTTCACTGGGCTGCCCGTAAATCGCTACATCACCATCGTCGAGGGTGAGGAAAAATGGAAGTAGGCCGAAGATGGTCGGCAGCCCGGGGGATCACTTGTCTTGCTGCGCAAATACTTCTTGCGCAAGATGAAATGCCGAATTCGCAGACGGCATGCCGCAATAAAGCTTCGTTGAACTCGTCGCGATTTTTCAGCGATACATCCACGCGCGCATCCCCCAGGACGGCACGCCGCACCTTCATTCTTATAGCGCTGGCGTTCGTCCATTGGCAGGCCACCTCAGGAGTTCAGAAACGCCGTTATTTCTCTGTTGAACCGGTCTTGATCTTCGATATTGGAAAGATGCGCGGCGTTGAGTTCAGCATACCGCGCACCCGGAATCTGATGAGCGAGAAAGCGCCCGTCCGCGGGCGTAGTAGCCGGATCGTGCGCACCGGCGATCACCAGCGCCGGTATGTGAATGTTTCTCACTTGTTCGCGGAAATCGAAATCGCGAACAGCGGCGCAACACGCCACGTAACCGTCGGGGTTTGCTTCCTCAAGCATTTTCAGCGTACTCGATACCGTGGCTGGAGACTTCTGGCGGAAAGCGGGCGAGAACCATCGTTCGACCACGGCCGAAGCGACAGACTTCATGCCGTTTTTTCGAACCGCATCGATACGGCCATTCCAAACCTCGGGGGTTCCAATCTTGGCGGCCGTGTTACAGAGCACCAGCTTACTCAGACGTTCGGGCGCGTTGACCCCCAGCCACATGCCAATCATTCCGCCCATGGATAGCCCGCAAAAATGCACACGGTCCAAGTCCAATGCATCCAGCAATGCAATGACATCTTTCGCTAGCCGCTCGATCGAGTAGGGTCCCGGCGTGACCGATGATTGTCCGTGACCCCTCGTGTCATAGCGCAAGACCCGAAGCTTCTTTCGAATCTCGGGAACTTGTGGATCCCACATTAAATAATCCGTGCCTAGCGAATTGGAGAATACCAGCACGGGTGTTCCACCCTGACCTTCCAACGCGTAATGAATTCGGGCTTCTCCAGACTTAACGATAGGCATCGAGTTTATTCTTCTCCGACAGGAATTTTGCCCCGGCCCGCGGCGACCACACGGAAGCCAAGACATCCGGGCCTTGAAGAAAAGGATCCTTCTTGAAGCCCAGGCTCCGCTAGACGCGTTCGAGAATCAGGGCAATTCCTTGGCCCACACCGATGCACATGGTGCAGAGCGCATATCTGCCATTGGTTCGCAAGAGCTGGTAGAGCGCGGTGGTTACAAGCCGCGCGCCGCTGGCGCCCAAGGGGTGTCCGAGAGCAATCGCACCGCCGTTGGGGTTTACGTGCGTCGCGTCGTCCGGAATTCCCAATTCGCGCAAGACAGCCAGCGCCTGTGACGCGAACGCTTCATTCAATTCCACTACGTCCATTTGCGCGAGCGACAGTCCTGCTTTGGCCAGAACTTTGCGCGTCGCCGGAACTGGACCCATGCCCATAATTCGGGGAGCGACGCCAGCGGCAGCCGCAGCAACAACTCGAGCTCTTGGCGTCAAGCCGTGGCGTTTCAGCGCGGTCTCTGAGGCCAGCAGCAATGCACAAGCACCGTCGTTCACACCCGAAGCATTTCCAGCAGTGATCGTGCCAGTGGGTTTCACCACCGGTTTCAGTTTCGAAAGCGCTTCCAGCGTCGTGTCCGGCCGGGGATGCTCATCT
>WNGC01001368.1_pt1 | contig 14725 bp, 14 predicted proteins | sample 5400051 | NCBI WGS metagenome assembly WNGC01 (sample SAMN13153368, study PRJNA577476) | soil metagenome | isolation source: 20 cm soil or saprolite under grassland replicate 2 | place: USA:California | collected 2016-06-15 | reverse complement strand
CTCGTAATCTTCGAGTGAAAAGTCGAGCGAGTGCTGGACTGTGATGATGTCTAACCCCGCGAGATATTGAAGGTCGAGCAAGGTTTTCAGATCCTCAGTCTTTGTAACAGCCGCCCCGCCCTTGAACGCAAGGTACAACATCCGAATCGCATCAGGCGCAGTCTCCTTCGACAGGAATCGCGCCATCGATTTCAGCGCATCCTCTTGAGTCAGAATCTTCTTCACAGTCTCCGGCGGCGCAAGACGAGCAAGAACAGCAATCTCGCCCGGCAGAGGATCCTTGACACCCGCGGGCTTTAGCGCGTTACGCTCCGGACTTATCGGGAACCTGTTCGGGAGCGGAATCCTGTGCTGGCCGATTCTCAGCTCTGACTGGCTCGCGCTAGTCTTCTCGTCGGTCTTGATCTGGGCAAGCTGGACTGTCGACATAACATTCTGGAGGAGGTGAGGGTGGTAGAAGAATGTTCTACGACAGAACCGAAAGTACTAGTTCGCAGACTCGGAGTCTGCGCCCGTATCTTGGTCTGACTGTTCCATGTTCTCGACGCCGGACGCAGATTGATCATCTTGAGACTCGCCGGACGCTTGATTCACAGGTTCACTCTCTATAGGTTGAGAGCCGCTCAATTCTTCAGCCGTTGGAGAGGCGACGTTCGCCTCTTCCGTAGTAGGTGCGGATGCCACGCCCAGCAATGCACTGCTCGGAATCTTGAGATGGCTTCTGAGCAACAGCATGAGCGTCAAGGTCCCGACCGCAAACACGATGCCGTTGACGATTACTGAGAGTCCGGCTCTTGTGAGGGATCCTTGAAGAATGAAGTAGAACTGAGAGACAGCGTATACAGACCCGAACGAGAAGACGAGAAAGGGAAGCACCTGGCTCCACCGACGGTTAGCACGCTTGACCGTTTTCCGAGCAAACGTCTGCATAGCACCGAGAATTGAGACGACCATCAACCCAGCATCGATGATCGCGTTGGACGGTTCATTCTGCGAGACAAGACCCATCAGTAACGTCGTGGCCCGGTAGAGAAGATAACCCCACACAACGAGGAATGTTCCGCCTGCGAAGATGGCTGCTTGAGGTCTGCCGTTCTTGATGTTTTTCCATCCCCACATGACCGTCAAGAAATACGTGGCGACTAGCGCGAGCGTCACGACCATCGTCCACAGGAGAATGTCAGTCCCCGCGCCGCTGATGTTCGCGTAGTTCTGGTTAGCCCACGACGAGACCTCCCAGACACCAACCGCCAACGGCGCTATCGGTAGGAAGAGAACCGTCATTCCCAGCGATCGCATCATTCTCTTGACGAAGCCATTTCCGACAACACTCTCTTCGAACTTGAGCATCGCGTGAGTAACCGGATTCGCGATAAAGTAAGCTTGAGACAGAATCCACGCGTAGAATATCCCAATGAAATACGGGAAGACAGGCAAGGCTTCGACGGATCCCGCCTGGTAAATCCAGTACGAAATTCCAGCAACAACCGGACCGAACACTAATGCAAGAATGATGACTCGTCGCTTCATATTCGTGAACAGAATCGAAGTTCTGAATTTTTCAGACAGCGCTAACGGCGCTAGGACAAGGTAGGTTGCAGAGGCACTTGCACCGATGACAAACACAACAGTCCACGTGCTAGCAAGCCCGAGAGCCCGGCCGACGTAGGAAGCTGCAAACAGGAAACTCAATACGCCCATGAAGAGCAGCGTATGTCCGCGGATCCCAGGTGCGAGAAGTAGTTGAAGTGAGCTCGGCAGATGAAACCGAGAATGTCTCTCTGTCGGGGAAATTGCCAGCTCAGTCACCTAACCATGTACATGGGCGTAGAGTTCAGCCTCACACTAGAGCTAATGACAAGAGCGATACCATAATGGCGCATCTGTCGTTACTTGCAATCGACTACTCCAAGTCTAATGAGCTTATAACAAAGTGAATCAACCGGACCCTAATTCGAAGCTGATCATGATGGAACACTATCATCCGAAAGATGAGATGAAGAGGTACGTCCGGGCCTTCATCTATTTAGCGACCAAGCTCGGCAAAGAAAAGTCGGTCGCAGAGGATCTATGGGGAATCCCAGAGATAAAGGAGGTTCACATTATCCCAGGCAAGTATGACATCCTAGCCGTGGCCGAGGTGGAGCGGAAGTTCCTCGAGCCCGACTCGCACAACATCTACTGGTTCCTCTTGTCTCGTATCGAGGGTATTGCGGGAATAGAGGATACTTCGACGATTATTCCAGTAATCTCGATGTCCCACTGGTCCCACTAGAACACTGTCTGGCAGAGAATCGGATTCGCAGGAGCCGCTATCCGGGCTCCGGTTCCCGCTCAGTCTAACGCATCATTTGTTCACTATTGAATCTCCGATGGTTCGGTCACTCTCGGGAAAAGCAGCGCGACACTCCGGGTCGTTCGGCCGGAGAAACGTTCGTTTTCTTAGCGGAGCCAGAGTAGCAGAATCCTGTGCTTCAGGATTGCTTCGAACATCGAGTCCCTTGCGGTCCGTAACGGCAGTGGACGAGGTCGGGAGACATGTCTCCTACTCCCTTCCATAACATATCCATACAAACCGGACATCGAACCGGATAAAAGAATAGTCAACCAGCATTACTCTATTACCTCTCATTACTCACAGCAAGTCTGGGGATACCACAGGATATTCTGTGTATTACGAGAATCCGAATCATCTGACACTGTGAGATCGGCGGGCCGACTGGTCGAATTGTCAGTGGAGATGCATTTCTTCATCTGGGCGAGGTTGCCCTCTGTGCAGGTCAGTCCACATCATAGGCGTTCAACCAGCCGGGGAGGCTTTTGGAACGCCACCCGAACATTCAGGATTCCATTATATTGGCTTGACTCTTCAATTCCGTAATTCGATTACTCCCATAGACATTTGTTCTCAAAAGCCTTAATGGGATATGGACAAACCTCGCGAAGCTAGGTCCTTGAAACGTCGAATCCCAAGTACGAGGCTCCCGGTTGGGATGAGATCTATCACATGCTTCTTGATCTAGCACAGCAGATCAAGAAGGACGAGTACAACCCAGAAGTTATCGTGGGGGTCTCGCGAGGAGGCTGGCCCCCCGCCCGAGTCATGAGCGACCTCCTACAGAACCCAAACCTGGCAAACATGAGAGTTGAATTTTATAAGGATATTGGAGTTCGTAACAAGAAGCCACGGATTACCCAACCAGTAACGATGGAGGTCGTGGGAAAGCAGGTCCTCGTGGTCGATGACGTGTCAGACACTGGCCACAGCCTTAGAGTCGTAACAAACCACTTACGAAGAAAACCGGTCAAAGAACTCCGGGTCTGCACGATCTACATGAAGCCGCAGAGCATCTACCGACCCGACTATTACTCGCGAACTACTCGAAAATGGATCATCTTTCCATGGGAACGACTAGAGGCGGTTCATCTCATCTCGAAACGCTTCAGAGACACCCGGACAAGAGTCTCATCTACGGTCCGCGCGCTCAAAGATAGCGGGATGAGCGCCAATCTCGTCAGGCAACTATTGAAGATCGATGCTCTTGATAGAAGAGATTGACAACTATTACCTCCTAAGCCTCGCGTTCTCTGACGCCAGAATCTCAGACCCAGAACAGACCCTCAAGCAGCTACGCTCCATCAACAACAAAGCCGAGGTGCAACTGGTGAAATCGGATCTGATTGCGGGACCCGAACACCTACAGTTCGCCGCGCGGAACGCACTCTCCTCGTTCAAAGGACCGCGGCGTAGGTCGAAGAGCCTTGCAATGGAACTCTTACTCTACATCAGCTGCCAACGGCAGATTGCGAAAGCCATCAAAATACTAGGAGTCGATTCAGAGGATTCTCGAATCGCCCTCGTCGCGTTGTCCGATTCAAAGGGTGCGATACAAGATCTAGATCGCCAGGCAAGATCGGTCGTCGGCGGCAACGAAAACGAGGATCTGATTGAGATCGGGTCAAAACAAAAGATGGCTAGGCTACAACGTTCCTACGGGGTTGCCGGTACGGAAATGGAGGCGGCTAGGCTTGAAGGAGAAACCGATTCATCCGTTCTCAAACGGTTGATAGTTGAACGTTCAGCCTTGCTGGACATTGAAGACTAGAGGCGTCTCTTCTCTTTCTCGATCCCAAGAATCCCATGCGGCGAAATGACTGATACTCCCGCGACATCTCCTATCACTTCGATCAGCACAATCTTGTCAGGATTACGCAGCTCAACCTTCCGCGGAACCTTCGAAGCGACCGCATCAATAATCTCTTTCGAAGAAACCCGGCTCCGACGCTTCTCTAGAGAGACCCTAAACGTCTCATCAACACCCACCTTCCCCGCCTGATTCACCACCGCTGCGCCGATACTTGGAATGTCGCAAGGAACCACTTCCTCCACCGGCTTGACTTTCAGAATGTATCTGAACTGCCAAGGCCGATACTTCAAGACCTGCCGGAGTTTCGAGACAACCCTCACCGGATCCAGCGAGGTTTTTGCGACTGTAAGCCCACTTACGAGCGCAAAGTCAGTCTCAGGAGAAGCGTCGCCAAGCTCTCTCAGCAGATAACGGATCTCGTGGTTTGCCTCTCTCTCGTTGCCCCGGGCGCTAGATAGTAGGAGATTAAAGTCCTGAATCAAAGGAGTCCCGAGAGCCTAGCAAGCCCGCGTCACGGATAGCGCCTTAAGAATATCATCCCGGGAAATCGCCGCCTCCCTAAGCACCGTAATCTCGTCTCCGACTATCCTCACAACGGTCGATTCTCTACCCAACAGAGTAGGGCCTCCATCAAGGACAAGGTCTATGCGTCCTCCCAATTCTCTGAGTACTTCCTGTGCCGTACTCAGTGATCGTTGTCCTGAGATGTTTGCGCTCGTCCCAACGATCGCTCCGCCAGATTCCAGAATCAATCTCCTCGTGGCTTCGTGGTTTGGGATTCTCAGTCCCACCAGTTGAGAATTGTCTGTGACCTTCGCGGGGAGGCTGCTCCTTGTCGGCACGACCAGCGTCAACGGTCCGGGCCAGAACTTACTCGAAAGTGCCGTCGACTTCTCGTTAATTTCTCCTATTCTCTCCGCTTCGGCGAGGGAGCTTACGAGAATTGGGAGCGAGCCTTTGATGCGTTCTTTAGCTTTGACAAGTCGATCGACAGCAGCCGCCTCGAACGGGTTGCAGCCGAGTCCATAGACAGTGTCGGTTGGGTAGGCGATGAGCCCTCCTTCTAGAACGAGTCTCGCGGCCTCTCTGATATTGTCGACGCTTGTTCCGATCAGCCTTGTCATAAGCTGCTGTTCTCCTTTGGCGAGGGGACGCTTATATCCAATCCATCAATGTCGCCCCGCGATCGTGCGATCTTCAAAGCCGATAATCATAGTTCATGGAGGAGCTGGCGATTGGCCTTCCGAGCTTCACAAGCGAGGACTAACTGGAGTAAGGAAAGCGGCTGATCGCGGCTTCCGCATCTTGTCTAAGAGAGGCTCTGCCCTCGACGCCGTCGAGGCTGCAATTGTTGCGATGGAAGACAACCCAGTGTTCAACGCTGGGAGAGGCTCGACGTTCAATCTGGTGGGTGAGATCGAGACTGATGCTGCGATGATGGATGGTAGGACCCTTCGCGGAGGGGGCGTTGCGCTACTGCGAGATATCAAGAACCCTATCAAGGCAGCTAGGATAGTCATGGACAAGACTGACCATGTTCTCGTCGCAGGCACGGCGGCGAGAGGGTTGGCATTGGCTAGTGGACTAGCGAAGTCTGACCTGCGCGTTCCAAATAGGGTGAAGGCTTGGAAGGAAGGATTGCGCAAGCTGAAGAGCAAGAGGTTTTCGTACTTGTCGGGAACTAGTCCAGAGATCCTCCAACATTTTCTCGCCGAGTCCTCCGATACAGTAGGTGCTCTCGCTCTTGATAGTGATGGAAACTTGGCCGCAGCCTGTTCGACTGGCGGAGTCGCACTCAAGCTTCCCGGAAGAATAGGAGACAGTGCGATACTAGGCGCGGGACTCTACGCGGATAACGAGTCCGGAGCAGCAACAGCTACAGGTATCGGAGAGCAAGCGATGAGGCTAGTTATTTCGAAAGCGGCGTGCGATCTGATGAGACATACAAGTGCTGTCTCCGCTGGAACAAAGGTCATCCGTTATTCGACCAAGATGTTAGGCGTGGGAGCAGGTCTCATTGCTCTTGATCGGAAGGGTCGGTATGCTGTCGCGCATAACACTCGTAACTTGTGTTGGGGAGCCAGAACAGTTGACAGTTCGAGGGCGAAAATCTTCGGGACGCGAGTGAGCTAGCTTCTGGGAAGCCTTTTAAGTAGCCAAGGTTTCGCGCGAACCCAGTTTTCACATGACCAAAACTCTCTGGCCCAATACTGCGAGCGAGGACTGGGGTGAAGACGAGGACTGGGGCGGCGAGGACGAATGGGGCGAGGATGACGATTGGGGTGGCGGGGACGATGGCGGCGGGGAAGACAACTAGCGCGTCGTGAATGTCAAACCAGCCAATTAGATCTGAGAAATTTCATCACGTTTTCGAGCGGTCCTGTTTCTGCTAGATGGCTTGCTAGGTAACACGAATTCTATGTCCGTCCCGTCCACATGGGAAGCTACTAGCAGGATTGAAAATGAAAATTCAACTTCGAAAAGTCAGAGCAATCTCCGTACTCGCACTCGGATTGATGATGGTTCTCGCGTTCGTTCCAAAAACGACTAGTGCGGCGACGGTAACAAGTACCGATTTTCAAACACAGAGCTTCAGCAAGGTCGTCGACTGGTATGACTATGCACGACAGTACGCAGCGGCTAACGGCTTCAATCCGCCCAACTCGACAGAGCACGCTTACATCTACGCCAACTACATCAACGTAGGTGGCTTCCAACTATTCTCCGCGGGTCTTGTCAACGTAACCCACAACAACGTCAACTTCGTCACCATCCCTCTCCAGACATTTTTCGAACACTACAAGACTCCTGGCGGCAAGGATGTAATAACTGCCTCATCGTTCATCTCACTTGTCGCTTTCAAGGAGAATAGCACAACCGACATCTATCCAAACTCCCCTGACAGGGGTGATGAGATCTATGCGTCCTTCAACCTCGGCGTCAACCTCACGGCCCTCACGGGTCATAAGATGCCTTCGCCCGTGTCAACGGCGCAGATAACTCCTCTAACCTCTCAGGATAGCAATCACTACTCGTGGGGTCTCAAATACACAAGTCTCAACGCTATGTGGTGGAAGGTCAACCCAGACCCTCTCTTTCCGTGCTGCACTCCAACTACGCCTCGAGGATTAGCACAGTATACAGAGCTAACTTTCAACTACACTCTGGCCATAGACCCCGGATCGAAGACCGCTACGCTTACCGCGAGCTATACGGTTGGCCGGCTTACGGACCTATGGATAATCACGCCCTCGCCGGGTGTGCACATGAATTCTACTGGAACTTACAACCTAGACGGCACTGCGCGTAACTCAACGACTGTCTACCAGTACATGACAGCGAAACAGTTCAAACTGTCCATTGTTCTCTCCCAGAAAGCGATCATAGCAGGCACGACTACTACCAACAAGGACGACTCCGGGGCCAGCGTTGACAATGACATTTCGACGGACGTTAGTCACACCGCAGTAAACACTGCAGCGAGCGATGGGGAACGAGCCTTCCGGGCCGACTTCGGCGTCAAGCCGCAATACAATCTCTACAATTATACCAAAGATCCCAGTGAAGCAACCTATGCAACCTACAACGTAAATACGAGAACCGTTAATCGAGCCGGATGGGGAGGAAACCCTGTCTTCTGGTTCCAGAACGCGTTCATGGGCTTCCTACCACTCTTCGTCGCACACGTCGACCCGGGACTAGTCCAGCAAGCAAGAACCGGTATGGTTAGCTTCACCATCACGGACTATCTATACATCATCAGCTATCCAACATGGACAGGATACCGGATCGTCAATGACCCAGCCTACACCGCGTACTATCAGCCTACGAGTCCATCTGGAATTCTGACGGCTATATTTCTCGCAGTCGCAGTCGCCGCCGGCATCGGGGGAGTCTTCGCATTCCTGTTCAGACGCAAACGTATTACGAGCATCCCGGTGACTGGAACGGCCGGGCCCGCACCTAACCAACCACCCGGACCCGTTACAGGTCCACCTGGCCCAACAGAATAGTCCAACTACAATTCTTTTTCTTTTCCCTTTTTTCTCTGAGTCTAGAGACAACAGGCTAAACTTCCTCGCGCCGACCGGGGAGGTTAGGAACATGGATTCTCCCAGCCCAGCAATAGAGGCGGAACATCTTAGCAAGTTCTACGGAAAGGTCCTAGGTCTCAGTGATCTGTCGTTAGCTGTGGGGGTGGGGGAAGTTCGGGGGCTTCTGGGGCAGAATGGGTCCGGTAAATCGACTTTGCTGAAGACTCTGCTTGGCCTGATTCATCCATCGTCGGGATGGGTTAGAGTACTCGGCGTTGATGTGCAGAAGGCTCCCATGGCGGTGCGGCGTCTTGTCGGATATGTTCCAGAATCACCTAGGCTCTACGAATTTCTGACGGCGACAGAGTATCTGGATTTCATCGCGGATGTAAGAGGTCTAGGTTACGAGGAGAAGAGGGACCGGATCACTCGACTCATCGAGTCGCTCGACCTTGAAGGTAAGCAAGGCGAGACGATCACTGGCTATTCGCAAGGCATGAAACAGAAAGTCGCTATCATGGGTGCGATTCTTCACCACCCGAAAATCCTACTGATGGACGAGCCGCTGAACGGGCTAGACCCGAAGTCCGCCCGAGTGGTCAAGGAGCTTATCCATAGCCTCGCGCGAGACGGGGTCACTACTATCTTCAGCACTCATGTGCTCGAGATTGCTGAAGCGATCTGTGATCGTCTCACAATACTCCAAAACGGACGCGTCCTCGCTGAGGGCACTGCGGAAGAGTTGCGGGAAAAGGCAGGTCTCTCCCATTCCGGGCTTGAAGATGTCTTCCTCAAACTCACGGGAACCAAAGGCGTTGAAGATATTGTTGAGGCTCTCCGGAGATGAGAGTCAGTGTCCTGCTCAAGTTTGCCAAAATTCTGATGCTCTCACGCCTTCGCAATACTAGACGAAGCTTTCTCTCCAATAGCCTCACCAATCGCCCGATTCTCATCGCCTTGATCGGCTCGATAATGTTCGTCGCCGGGGTCGGATTCGGGACAGCCACAGTCTCTTTTCTGCGAGGCGCGGGCGCGAGTCCTTCGGACATCGGCCAGATCGTCGAGACGATATTCGGCGGGATTCCTATCTTTCTGATCGGTTTCTTCTTCACCATGGGCCTTCTCTGGGAGCTCAACGCCTCCTCCGAGTCGGAGTCCGCGGACTCGATAAACTGGCTTCCAATCTCGCCCTCAGAATACGTCTTCGCCTCAACCCTCTCGACCACATACACCTATTCTCCCCTTGTACTAGTCACGATCGGCTACAGTATGCCAATCGGAATCCTGACCGGCAACACTTCAGCGCTTCTCGTGCTTGTAGTCGCCAGCGTCGTCGCTGCGTTCATCGGCTCGGTCACTATCGAAATTCTAAGATCCCTCCTTGCTCGTGCTAGCACAGCTTTCAACAAGGTGGCGGGGCGCTCGATGATCATCCTACGGATCCTCGGTGTGATACTGATTCTGCTTTTCACTCAGACCCTGTTCAGCGGATTCCTCATCATAAGGATCATCAACACGGTCTCAAGTACGAATGCTGCGACCATTCTCGTGCCATTACTCTGGCCAACCATAAGCATTACTAGCATTCTCAGGTCCAATACGCTGAGCTCGGTTTTCTTCCTCACTCTAAGCTTAGGATTTCTCGCAGCTCTCGCCTCTACCGCACTCGCCCTTCGCTCGAAATTCTGGGTCTCCACGCCACCGTCCTTTCACTTCTCAAACAAGGTAACGATATCCGGCGTCAGCAGATTGAGGAAGATAGGAGTCAGCGTAGTTTCACTCGCGCTCGTGAGGCGTGAGATCCGTTCGGCTACACGGAGAAAAGAGGTGGTTCGCCTCATGGCGATTCCAATAATTCTCCCGGTGATGATCTCTTTCCCTGCAATCTTCTCCCCTGCGCCAACCACGGGTGCACAATCCAGCCTGATCAGTCCACTGTTCCTTGCAGTCCCACTTCTCTTCGGTGTGGGTCTCGGGACACTGTTCCTCGGAATGACTTCGATAGGTCAAGAGGGGAAGCGACTGTGGAATCTGAGTTCTCTGCCCATCGAGGCGGGGATGATCGTGACTAGCAAGGTTCTCTTCACGTCGCTGATCTCTACAATCGGGCTGGTTCTCGGGCTCGGGCTCACAGTATTCTTCTTCCAGGTCTCAGTTCTAGACGCGCTGACCTTCATCGCCGTGGGCATTACGCTTGTGTTAGCGGAAGCGGGTCTCGGTGTTGCGATCGGGAGTCGCTACCCAGATTTTTCTGACGGACCCCGGCCACGGTTCGTGACGATAATCGGCTCGATCATAGGAGCGTTTCTAGGAGTCGTATTGATGCTGTTGATGTCTCTTCCCCTTCTTTTCTTGCTTCTTGCGAGAGTCTTTCTCTTGCTGCCATTCTCTCTCCAGTTGTCATTTTTCCTCGGTGGAATGCTAGGACTGATCTTTGCACGGATCAGCTACTCGCTTTCTATCCGTTCTGTTGATGGTATTTTGCGAGAGCTTCCGAATTAGTCGGCGGTGTTGATTTGTCGCTGTAATTGTCACAGCAATTGCCGAGTTCTTGTTCTGGGCTCCTTGAGCCTAAGGTTTCACCAAACGTTAATATTGACTCCTGAGTGGATTCTTAACGCGATCAGTTGTAGGTCGGTTCTAGGCGTTCTTAGAACCGGTGGACAGCGGGTCGCGACTCGAAAAGAGTGTGTGAACAAAAAAATGGAATTGTCAGATGAACCGAAGTCGTGGGTTGAAGAGGCCCGGAATAGAGTGAAACGCATCTCTGACCTAGATCCGAGGGACAGATTAGACATCGTGTATGGTATAGGTCTCTGCTGCTCTACTCTCGCGAAGAGCATGCAAGGATGGATGCAGTGGATCGGGAACCTGTCGCTGAAGGATTTTGAGCAGCGGGAGCTAGAGGAGATCTTCGGCATAATCAAGAAAGCCACGGTGCAGCTGATGGAGCTTGACATCGACAAGACTTCGAAGTATGAAGAGTCTCATGGTCTGCGCCAGAAGCCGGGCGTTAGAGAGAACCGACTGGTCAGCTAGTCCGTAAAAACTAAACTCTCCTCCATTGCTTATCGGTTGTCTGTGCAGCCGAAGGCAAAAAGACGGATTGTTCTGGTCGCTGAGTTCAGCATTCATCCTATAGGAATAGGGACGAGCGTCGGCCGGTACGTTAAAGCCGCGGTACGGGCGATGTCGAGGATTCCCGGATTGACAGTCGATGTTACTCCCATGTCGAGTGTTTTGGAGGCTGAGAGTATCGGGACCATACTGGTGGCGGTTGAAGTTTCACACCGCGCGCTACGTTCGATGGGTGCGAAACGGATCTCGTCTAGTCTCCGAATAGATGAACGTCGAGATAAGCGGCGGATGATGAGTGACAAGATTCGAGGATTGGAACGCTTGAGAAGCCGCAAGACCTAGGCAAGGGCGTCTTCATAATACCGCTTCCACGTCGTGAGAAAATATTTCCGGCCCCTTTTTTCTAGAGAGCTCTCGCCAGCTGAAGCTGATCTAGGCGAGTCTTCCGTTTCACGGCTTAGAACGGGCAAGTCAAGCATTATTCCATGATGGATTTCTCCGGGTCATCAAGCGTGAAGACCCCGAGGGTCAAAAATCGCCTGCCTAGATTCCCGATCCAAGCATGTTCTGCTCCTGTTAGGTTTGATGAAGAACATTCTGCGTTTTCGTTTCGAAGAGCGCGTGAGGTATCGATTGCGCTCTGCTAATTCCCTTCCAGAGGCGGGTTTTGTGTCGCGAGGAGCAACTACTTTTGACATTTTTCGACGAGGGGTCTCGCCAGTTGAAACTGATCCGGGCGAGCCTAGCGATTCTGGGCGCAGAATAGAACCGTCGACCGTTTCTCTGATCGTAGATTAAGCGTAGAGATCAGCGTGAAGATCCTGCGATCTCAAATCGCCTGCCGCGTTTCGGGATCAGGGCTTGTTCCGGGCGATTTTTCCGTCGCGAAATGTCTTTCGCAGAACAGAGAGGAACATTTTCTCAGTCAGCTTACCCGTCTGAGTATTCCGTGGACTAGGATGATAGGAGCAAATGATTAGAGGAATCCCGTCGCCAAGCCTCAAGGCCTTTCCATGGCCGAATTTTGCGGAGGATTGCGGGAGATTGTACTTGTTCCGAATTGTTCTGATTACAGTGTTGAAAGCAAACTGTCCCAGGCAGAGAATTGCCTTCAAATCTTCTAGCGAGTCTATTTCGGTGGCGAGGTACGCGGAGCAGTTCGTTGTCTCTTCTGTCGATGGCTTGTTGTCGGGCGGAGCGCACTTGACCGCGGCTGTCACGTACGCGCCTTTTAGTTCCAGCCCATCCTCTAGGTTCTGTGACGTGAGCTGATTTGCAAGACCCATCTTGTAGAGGGCTTTGTAGAGGATGTCGCCGCTTCGATCTCCAGTGAAGACCCGGCCCGTCCGGTTCCCTCCATGCGCCGCCGGGGCCAGACCGACGATCAACAACGAAGCGTCCGGGTCCCCGAACCCGGGAACGGGCCTACCCCAATAATGCCAGTCTATGAATTCCCTTCTCTTGCTGCGCGCGACCTCTTCGCGATACTCAACCAAGCGCGGGCATCGCCGACAATCGACGACTTGGTTCCTGACTTTGAGGAGCAGGTTCTCAGAGGACAGGATCGTACCCGCTATTTCTTGAGTTGCTGAAACTTCCAAGTATCAAGGTTCTCGTGAATAGCTGAGACCCACGTCAACGATACCTGTTCGGGTATGGTCAGGAGAACCTTTCCGATATGTTTGCACAACTGGCGGGTCTCGATCGCGCGTTCCCAATCACCACAATCGTGAACGATCGTCTTTGAAGCCATGTCCATTTTGAGCGTGTAGTCTCTGATCTCAGCGGCAATGGTTTTCGGGTTGGCCTCTTTGATCTTCACGTCTTCATCCGGAATTGTGAAGGATCTAGCAAGTCGTGTCTCGCCCATCACCGACCCTAGAAGGTCTACGATCTTTGCTCGGTCTTCGCCTCCCCTAGTAAATTCCCCAAGCCCTACCGGTTTCTCCTTCGCCTGCTTCAGGTGGGTTCTCGCGCGTTTGAGCGCCTCTTCCTGCGCTGGGGTGAGTTTGTCCAGCATCTTCAGGATGCTGAGCGCGTTCTCTACTGCGTATCCATGAAAGTGGTTGTTGAAGTAGCCATACGTGGTTTTTGTCGAGCCTTCGACCTCTTTCACCTTGGGCAGCCAATCGGCCAATTCTTTCTCGGTGTAATGGTAGTCATACCAGGGTCTCTGGCCACGGCCATGCCAACGAATGTAAGCAAAGTCGGCTGTCACATGAACCTCAGGCGGTAGAAGTGGCTCGTCAACAATTGTGTAGGCGACGTTGTATTTGGAAAGAATCTTCCAAGTCTCGTCTCGTAGCCAGGATTTGTGCCGGAATTCTATAGCGTACTTGAAGCTGTGAGGTAAGAGTGAGAGGAATTCTTCGAGATGGTTAGAGTCATACTTGTATCTCGGAGGCAGTTGGATGAGTAAGCAACCTAGCTTGCCACTGTTGTTCAACGGAAGCATCAGACTGGCGAATTTGTCTAGTTCTTCTTCGATCGGCTTTCCGAGTGCTTCCAGTCTCTCATGGGTGATGGTCTGCGGAAGTTTGGCGTTGAATACGAAGTTGCGTGGGGAGTATCTGTCCCATCCTATCACCATGCCTTCTTTCGGAAACGCATAGAACGTGGAATCGATCTCTACTGTCGGGAATATTTTGCTGTAGAATCCGAGCTTGCTCTCGGTTGAAGTAGGGTAGAATACGGCGACCCATTCAGCATATGACCAGCCGGAAGTCCCGAGGAGGAATCGGCCTGTGTTCGCCAACCTCTATCCTTAGTAACTGGGATCGGAGTGGATTCTTGAAGATATGTCTCAGCTATTGGTTGGAGCGGGAGGCTGGGCCTACTTCCAGGTTCCTGGAACAGATAGCCTCGAAGCTTATTCTCAAGCCTTCGACTTTGTCGAACTGAACAGTAGCTACTACGAACTACCGGCCATTTCCTCAGCGTCTGAATGGCGAAAGAGAGTCCGAGGCGAATTTCGTTTCTCGGTGAGATGTCCCCGGATCCTCGTTGATCACTATGGCCTAAACCTTCTCCCCGGAACTCGTTCGCTCCTAGAGAGACTCGAGGAAGTTTGTAAACAGCTTGAGGCGGAGGTCATGACGGTTCTGATTAGTGCTAGTTCGCCGATCGAACAAAGCGAACTTGCTGCTAGAGTTAGAGATTTTCTTGGAACATTCAGTTCTGACGGGACTGCTGTGGCGGTCGAATTCAGAGGAGTGAGACCCTCGGACGAGGTTTTCGACATTATGAAAGATTCGGGGGCGATTCACTCTGTCGATCTCTCGAATAGCGAACCTCGTTATGAGGGAAGAGTGTTGTACAGTCGGCTTTTTGGAAAGGGCGAGGAGAACATCTACGAGTTTGACGACAGGGAGCTGAAGGAGATCGCCAAGAAGGCTTCAGCCCCGAAATTCGAGAAGAGCATCCTTGCCTTTCACGGGGTCCGGATGTACCGGGACGCGGGACGAG
>WNGC01001367.1_pt1 | contig 14731 bp, 13 predicted proteins | sample 5400051 | NCBI WGS metagenome assembly WNGC01 (sample SAMN13153368, study PRJNA577476) | soil metagenome | isolation source: 20 cm soil or saprolite under grassland replicate 2 | place: USA:California | collected 2016-06-15 | reverse complement strand
ACGATTCGCCGTTTGGCAAAGGCGACGTCATATGGAAAGCATCGTTATTTAAACTATATCCGAGCACTTCCGCGTAAATGTGCGCGCCGCGGGCACGCGCATGTTCAAGTTCTTCAATGACCAGCGAGGCTCCGCCCTCCCCCATGACAAATCCATCCCGCAACAGATCGAACGGACGGCAAGCGAAGGCGGGATCCCCCTGCCATCTGCTCATGGTTTTGATGATGTCGAACGCGCCCACGGTAATGGTCGTCAGAGGCGCTTCCGCTCCGCCTGCGACAATCACATCTGCAAAATCGTCCCTGATGTATCTTAACGCTTCGCCCACCGATACGGTCCCACTGGCGCAACTGTTCGAATTTGTGGTGCCGACGCCGCGAAAACCGAAATCGATCGCGATATTCGAATGGGCCGAACCACCAAATACCTGAACGGCAAGCGTAGGTTGAACTCCGCGCGCGCCCTTTTTTAGATACCTGAGATACTGTTCCTCGGCCTTGCAAACGCCGCCAAGCGCCGTGCCGAAACTGACACCGATTCGGTCCTGCGGGTTTTCGCGGGAATACTCGATGTGCGCATCATCGAGCGCCATTTGCGCCGACACGACTGCGAACTGTGCGTAGCGATCGAGTCGTTTCAGACGGTGCGGGGAGAAAAACACTTCTGGGTCCCAATCACGAATCTCGCCGGCAGAGCGCACACGGAAGACGCTGGGATCGAAACTAGCGATGTCATTGATACCGCTTTTTTCCGCGAGAATTGCCCTCCAAAAACTCTCGCGCCCGTTGCCGATGCAGGTGATTGGACCAATTCCAGTGATAACAGCGCGTCGGTGGCTCATGCAGTGACCTTATCTGTGTTCGCCTCGACGTACGATTTCATGCAGCGCAGTGTCTTATTTGCGATGTGATGAATGAAAAAGCCACCGATAATCTTGTCCGCGATGGGCGCTAGAATCTTCACGCGAAATGCCAGGTCGTGCTTAATTTCGACCAGCACACCAGCTGGCGCTTCCTGAAATGTCCACACTACTCGCATTCCCTTTGTGAATGCTTTCAAGTGAAGAAAGCGGACTTCAGCGCGGTCGCGATCGATGATCTGTTCGGAAATCCACGAAATGGGAATGCCTGAGCGCGTGGCAGCCATTACGACGACATTTCGATCCGGGCTCCGTTCGAGGTAACGGATATAGCGATAGTGCGGCAGAATCTGCGGCCACAATTCAAGATTCGCGGCTGTATTGAAAACCGTCGTTCTGGGTGCGCACATGACGATGGAGTTGGTTTTGTGCATCAAAAGTGATCGCCACCGCAAAATAAAAACCCACTCAGCCGTCGATGTTGCGCGCCTTCTGCGGGACAGAGGATACTTCCCCGAAAAGTAATTTGACGAAAGAGAAAAAATTCGTCCCGCCAAAACATCAGAGAACAAGCTGTCCCTGGCGCTAAGAGAACCCAGTTATCGCGATTCCCGGGGCAAGGGGATTGAACCCTTGCCCTAAGCCCAAAGATGTACGATTCACACGCGCCGATCCATACCCGTGCGAGTCAGTGCTTCAGCCAGCCGTTCCATTTCTCAACGACGACCACCAGCTCTGGCGTGGTCTGCGTCGAATGCCAGTTGCGTCATGTATGCAAAAAACGCCGGCGATTGGCCAATGAAGAGCCCCATGTCTGTCAGAAACTGCAGAGCACCCATCGCAACGCCCTCGGTCTTGGTCGGCCGAATGATCGAAACAATGGGAAGACTTCGATCCAGGAACGGGCACGGCTCGGGCATGATCAGAGCCTTGTCGAAGAGCTCGTCCTCCACCTCCAGATCAGGAAATGTCACCGACACTCCGGTCACCGGATCGACGGCAGTCAGAGGAGGCGCATTACCCGCCACATCCGACCAGGTTTGGAAGTGCATGGTCTCGGTCGGTCCGATGCTGATCAGGATGCGCAGGACTTCCGTATGGGTCGCCCTCTGTGCCAGCGAGGGATACAGGCTGTTGCCACCTTGTTCAATAGTTGGAAAGTGGAAAGCCGCCGTATTCGCGATCGCCTGTAGGAAATTAGAATCCGTTGTGTCTGCATCGGTCCTGGGAATCGCCGTATGCTGATTCACTCCTAAAGTCGGGACGGCCTGCGGAAAGATGTGGTTTGGGTCAAGATCCGGGTTGTGGCTGTCGTCGCGATAGCGCGTCCACCAGCTGGTGTCGATGGTAAGTTGCGTCAGGTTCGTGAGCCGATGTCCGATCAAGTCCGTATTGACCCCGGTCGCGGTGCTGCCCATCAGAGTGCGAAACGGGTCGAGGTTTGCAGGAGCCGCTCCCTTGGAGACCAGGTACGCGTTGAGAAACTGGTGATGAGTAATCTCATCATCGGTGTTGTCATGGATGTAGTCTCGCATTTCATCCTCAATAACTTCCAAGGCGTCCGTGTAGGCTTCATTGCCACTGCCGCCAGGAACTTCGTCATCTTGGATGCCGCCGAGTTCGTTGTATTGGATCCAAAAGTCGGCCTCGAGTAACTCCAGTGCCGCTGGGAACCGAAGGAGGGCTGCGTCCCCCGGTGTCAGACCACCACTTGCTTCTGCGGTCCGAGTGTCTCCCAATAATCCGACGCCGATTGTTCCCGCTCCCAAGGCAATTGATTTGCCCAGGAACAAACGACGACTGATCGAACCTTTGAGAGACTTAGCTTTTTTTCCAACGTCATTCCTGAAAGGACGATTCTCGCTCTTATCAAAATCATTTGCTGCAGGATTATTTATTGCTTTCATGCCCGTAGGATCGCAGCGGTTCGCGCTGCGCGCTGTATGGGAAAAGTTACGCGTTTGTTACCGTGCAAGACGCCATAGCCGCTGGCTGATTCGCGCAAAGTCGTAGCGCTGGAGGCGCTGCGCGATGCGCAAAAAAGAAAATGGAGCCTACGGGATTCGAACCCGTGACCTCCTCAATGCCATTGAGGCGCTCTACCAACTGAGCTAAGACCCCGAGAAAACGATTGTAGATTGTAAGTTTCGAATCACAGATTGCAACATGCCAGCTGAGGGCTTGGGGCCACCGTTATCGGGAGCCGGCGAATCTCCTGAATCGCCCTTGTTCGTGACTTGCGGTAGATCAAATAATTTGACGTTTGCCTGAATAGCTTTGAAAGCGTTTCAGTCGAAGCTTGCAACGAAAGGGCGTTTGTGATGTTTAATCAGCAGAGGAACTTAATGAAGCTATCGAGATTCGCGGCTCTTTGTTCGGTCGTGGTACTTGGAGTGGGAATTTGCACGAGCACAGGACAAACAACCGGATTCGCTCCCCAGAATGCTCCTCGTGTCGCACCGAGTAATGGTGTTCGAGCGAGTAACGTGCCCCCCAACAATGCAAATCAGCCGTATGTTCCCCGTGGGCCGGCAAACATTGGCCAGCGCCCGTCCGGCATGCTCCCGCCTCGAGTCCAAAGTCAGCCCATCAATCTTCGGCCGAATTATTCACCGCTCACCCGGCAACTGAATACGAGGCTGGCGGCAATGAGGATTCAACAGCACACGCCAACTGACAATGTGCAACCAACCGGCAACCTGTTGCCGCGAAGCGGAATTGTGCAAACTCCGCTATCGATAACGGACGATCAGCGCGCGGTCAGAACGGACGATCTACAGCCGACCAAACATGTGTTGGCGAAGCGAGAGATTTCGGAAGGCTTGGAGACAATCGACACCCCACACCGCGCACGAAATGGCGATGTGCAACCGGTCGTCCGTGATTGGGCGAATCGCGATTTTAAGCAGCCCAAGGTCAAGAAGAATCACCAAACTGGAAGGAATCGGTTCAGCTATTCCGATGCGCTTCGTCGTAATTGGCACGGATGGCATAATCGCGACTGGTGGCGGCAGCATTGTAACAACATCGTTTTCGTCACGGGCGGATATTATTTCCTGGATGCGAGCTATTGGTACCCCGCTTACGGTTATGATCCGCTTAACAACTATTACGATTACGACGGGCCAATCTACACGTATAGTAATCTGCTACCCGACCAGGTGATAGCGAATGTTCAAGCTGCGTTGCAGGACGCAGGTTACTACTTCGGGTTTGTGACTGGGTCGCTAAGCGTGGAAACGCGAGCTGCTCTTGCTAATTTCCAGCGTGACCAGGGACTGATTGTTACTGGAGCAATTGACGAGCCGACCGTCGAGGCGTTGGGATTGTACTAGGTATCGCATCTGGTCGCGCGCGAAGTCAGGATTCGCTTGATCAATCTGGGTGGGGCGATTTAAGAAATCGCCTATGAGCGATCTGACCTTTCAAAATAATGTGCCGGATCCTCTCTTATCCGGAAAAGAACTGCCGACTTTCAAATTCGAGTTGGAGAAATCCAAGGGGAAAGTTCTGGGGAACAGTTTTGGAAAGGAAGCGACCGTTGAACAACTTCCCATCTCCAAAGGAATCGCCGGCGTGTCGATGCAACTTGAAGCCGGTGTGATGCGCGAACTTCACTGGCACGCGACTGCAGCGGAATGGGCGTTCGTTCTCAAAGGCCGCGTTCGCACAACAGTGATTAACCCGGCCGGTCAAGCGGAGACGAATGACTTCGAACCAGGCGATATCTGGTACTTTCCTCGCGGTTACGCCCACATGCTCGAGTGCCTCGGCAACGAACCGACCCATTTCATTTTGATCTTTGACAACGGTTATTTCTCCGAGTTTGGCACGTTCAGTATTACCGACTGGATTGGACACACGCCCAAGCCGCTGCTGGCGAAAAATTTTGGTCTGCCTGACTCAGCGTTCGATGGCTTTCCAAAGGAGGAAGTCTATTTTGCCCGCGGCGCTGTTCCGCCAGAACGAATGCCGGAAAATCTTCAGGGGCCAAGCGTCTCGCCTCCAGAGACACACAAGTTTCGAATGTTAGCGGGTGCGCCGCACGCGGTTTTCAAAGGCGGCCGCGAATGGCGTATCGATTCCACTCGATTTCCCATTTCGACAACAGTCACTGGCGTAATTCTCGACCTCGAACCAGGCGCGTTGCGCGAACTTCATTGGCATCCAAACGCCGATGAGTGGCAATATGTAATCGAAGGCGATCTCAGCGTGACGATGTTTGGGTCGCATGGCCGATTTCGAACGGAGCAGCTGAACGCCGGCGATGTCGGTTACATCCCACAGGGCTATGGGCACTCGATTGAAAACGTCGGGAGCAAGCCGAGTCGAATGCTGATCGGTTTTAACACCGGAATTTATCAGGCGATTGATCTTTCTGCTTGGATCGCCAGCAATCCGGTTGATGTTCTGGCGACTAATTTTGGCAAGCCACCTTCCTTGTTCGAGAAGTTTCCGCGCAAGGATGTTTTCATATCGCCGAATCAATAGCGTTTCGTCCGGCCAAGGCGTCAGCGTGCCGTTTTCGCGCCAGCCGCACTTCCAAAAATTTGCGACGGTCGTGGACCACCGCTACAGGAATGACTGCTAACCGACCCTTGAGCCATGCAAAAATTGATCGAATGCGTCCCGAATTTTTCGGAAGGCCGTGATCAGAACGTGATTCGACAGATCACCGATATGATTGAATCGGTGGACGGCGTTTCGCTGTTGGATGTCGATCCTGGCGCGAGCACCAACCGCACCGTGGTGACGTTCGTCGGCGGTCCTGATGCAGCGGTGGAAGCGGCATTTCGCGCCATCAAGAAAGCGTCGGAGTTAATCGATATGCACAAACACAAGGGAGCGCACCCGCGCATGGGCGCGACGGATGTTTGTCCGTTCATTCCCGTCAGCAACGTGAGCTGGGATGAAGCAATCGCCTGTGCAAATCGCCTGGGACAGCGTGTTGGCGATGAATTGAAAATACCCGTCTATCTCTATGAAAAAGCGGCGAAAAATGAAGCGCGCTCGAATTTGTCCATAATTCGCGCGGGCGAATACGAAGGATTCTTCGAAAAAATAAGACAGCCCGAATGGAAACCAGATTTTGGGCCCGAGATATTCAGCGAAAAATCAGGGGCAACTGTAATCGGTGTTCGAGATTTTCTTGTCGCTTACAATGTGAATCTGAACACGAAATCAGTGCGGCGCGCAAACTCGGTTGCGTTTGATGTGCGAGAGCAGGGTAGGGTGCAGACCGAAGATGGAACGCCGTGGGGAAAACCGTTGCTGGATGCAAATAGCGAGCCGATCCGGATTCCCGGTATGCTGACGCACGTCAAGGCAATTGGTTGGTTTGTGAAGGAATACGGGATTGCACAGGTCTCGATGAACCTGACCAATATCGAAGAAACGCCGTTACACGCGGCGTTCGATGCGTGTTGCGAATCGGCAGCCAGACGCGGCCTGCGCGTGACCGGCTCAGAGATTGTGGGCATGGTCCCGAAGAAATCTCTCGTTGATGCAGGGCGATATTTCTTGCGCAAGCAAAAATGGTCGGAAGGGGTGGCCGATGAAGAATTGATCGACATCGCCATTCGCTCGATGGGCTTGAGCGAACTGAAACCTTTCTATCCAAAAGAAAAGGTGATTGAATTCAAAATCGAATCTGCTGAGCCAAAGAGGTCCCTGGCGAAGATGAATCTGCGCGAATTTTGCAACGAAACCCTCAGCGATTCGCCTGCGCCCGGCGGCGGCTCTGTCGCAGCATTAATGGGCGCGCTAGGCGCCTCGTTAGGCGGAATGGTTGCGAACTTGTCCGCAGGAAAACGCGGTTGGGATGACAAGCTCGAATATTTCAGCAATTCGGCAGTGAAAGCGCAGCAGCTCAAAGATGAATTGCTGTCGCTAGTGGATGAAGATACAGCGGCGTTCAACAAGGTAATGGATGCGTTCGCGTTGCCCAAAGAGTCAGCTGAAGAGAAAGCGGCGCGATCGACTGCGATTGAACAGGCAACCAAGTATGCAGCCGAGGTTCCGTTGAAGGTCATGGAGACCGCGTCGAAATCTTATGAATTGCTCACTGAAATGGCCGAAAAAGGAAATCCAGCCTCGGTTTCGGATGTCGGTGTCGGCGCGTTAGCCACTCGTGCGTGTATCGAAGGTGCGGCGCTGAACGTGAAAATCAATCTTGCGCAGCTGAAGGACGAAAAATTCAAGGGAGCTCTTGCCCAGAGAATGCGAAACATCAGCGCCGATTCCGATGCGCAGTTCGAGAACATCTATCAAGTTGTAGGAAGCAAACTGCGTTGAAGGGATAAAGCGGCCAAGCCTATCCTTGTCATGTTGAGCGAAGCGAAACATCTCTAGTTTTCATCCTAGCGTCGGCAAAAAAAAGATCAGAGATTCTTCGCTTCGCTCAGAATGACAACGCCCTTTTTGTTTCAACGATTCAACGAATCATGAGTTCTATCGCGGTTCTTCGCGCATCCCAGCTGGTCACCCTGGCCGGCCCGAAGCGGCCACGCGCGGGACGTGAACTGTCCGAGCTGGCAATGATTCCCAATGGTGGAATGCTGATTCGCGACGGCAAGATCGACGTCGTCGGTCCCAGCGCTGAGATAGAAAAGAAAGCAGGCGATGCGGAAGTTATCGACGCTCGCGGGAAAGTCGTTCTCCCCGGTTTTGTTGATGCGCACACGCATTTGGTTTTTGCCGGGAATCGGCTGGACGATTTCGAGCGCCGCGCGTGCGGTGACACCTATGAGCAAATCGCCAAGGCTGGGGGCGGAATTTGGTCAACCGTTGAAAAGACGCGAGCAGCGAGTGAAACCGACCTTCTTATGCAAGCAAAAAAGCATGCAGACTGGTTCCTGCGCTGCGGAACGACAACTGTGGAATCAAAATCGGGCTACGGTCTGAGCGTCGAAGATGAACTGAAGATGCTGCGCGTGATGAGGCGCCTCAATCAAGAGACGCCGCTGGAAATTGTGCCGACGTTCCTCGGCGCACACGCAGTGCCGCGCAAAAGGCGTGCTGACGAATACGTCGATCTCGTCGTTAACGAGATGCTTTCGCGAGTGACTTCGGACGGTCTTGCCGAATTTTGCGACGTATTTTGCGAGAGCGGCTATTTCGATATCGAACAATCGAGTCGGATACTTGGCGCGGCGAAAAAGCTTGGATTGAAACTGCGAATCCATGCGGATCAGCTAAATAATTCAGGCGCGGCAAAATTGGCTGGCCAATTGAAAGCCACAACGGCAGATCACCTGGAAAAAACCGACAAAGAGGGGATCGCGGCATTGAAATCTGGAGGCGTGCAACCGGTATTGTTACCCGGCTCGGTCTATGCGCTTGGATCGAGCCATTATCCGCGGGCGCGAGAAATGATCGAGGCAGGTCTCTCGATCGTAATCGCGACTGATTTCAATCCCGGCTCATCGCCGACACCGAGCATGCCAATGATTTTGTCGATTGCGTGCGCACAAATGAAGATGTCGCCAGCAGAGGCTGTCTCGGCATCGACGATAAATCCGGCATATTCGTTAGGCCGAGGCGATCAGATTGGCTCGCTCGAATCCGGTAAACTGGCGAACTTCTCAATATTCGATTGCGTGGATTACCGAGAGCTTGCGTATTGGTTCGGAGTTCAGCAAACGGACTCGGTTTACGTCAAAGGGAGGAGAGTCCATTAAACACACGAAAGAATTTAGAAAATGGAAGGAGAACTGCTGAAGCTCGAAGCGGAATTTGGGGAGGCGATCGTCAAAAATGATCCGGGAGCGATCGAGCGATTTGTTACCGATGAATGGATCATCATCAATGCCAATGGAGGAATCATTGATAAGGAGCGCTTTCTTGGAGTGATCAAGTCTGGCACTCTCACTCACGAGATAATGGAGTCCGATAACCTGCGGGTGCGTGTCTACGGGGACAGCGGAGTGGTAACTGCGTTGACTCGGACGAAGGGGAAATTTATGGGGCAAGATTTCAGCGCTGAGGAGCGTGCGACAGATTTTTTTGTGAGGCTCAATGGGCAATGGCGGTGCGTCCTGACGCAGCTTATTCGATTTACGAAACCGTGACGCGACGTTCCGGCCCAGCCAGGTTTGGGCAGGTTTTGCGGCGCTTGCAGAGCGCCGTTACAGTGAGGTTATGAAGGTCGAAGTTGAAAAGCAGGCGGGGTCGGTCTCCACGCTGCAAATTGAAGTGCCCTCGGAGGAAGTATCCAAAGAATGGGATGCGATCGCTAACAGCTTTGCGCGTTTCGCCAAAATTCCGGGTTACCGGCCTGGTAAGGCACCGCGTGCCGTGATTGAGAAGAGATTTCGCAAGGAAATTCAGGATGAATTGACCAAGAAGCTTGTTTCCAAGAGTTATCATGAGGCGATCGAGCAAGAACAGTTGCGGGTTGCTTCGCTGGCCAATATCGAAGACGTCCAGCTTGGCGAGGACAAGTCGATGCGGTTCCGCGCAACCGTTGTTACCGCGCCGGAATTTGAATTGCCCGAATACAAAAACATTCCAGTGCAGTTGCCGGAGACGAATGTCTCTGGGTCGGAAGTCGATGTTGCAATCGAGCGGCTACGCGATCAAACGGCCGATTTCGTTGATGTTCCGGAGCGTGGACTGGAGATGGGCGACTTTGCCGTCATCGACTTTGAGGGATCCAGCGATGGCAAGCCCATTAGTGAAATCGCGCCCCAGGCGAGCAAGAATCTTCACGGCGGGAAAAAATTCTGGTTGCATCTCGCGCCCAATAATTTTCTCCCGAAATTTTGCGAACAAATGGTAGGGCAAAAGCCGGGCGAAACGCGCACGGTAACCGTCGATTTCGCGGTGGATTTTCCGGTGAAGGAATTGGCAGGAAAACAAGCAAATTACAATGTCACTGTGAGTGAGATTAAGCAGAAAGTATTGCCGGTTTTGGATGATGCGTTTGCGGCCAAATTGATTCCTGGAAGGACGCTTGCCGATCTGCGCCAAGTTATCGAACACGATCTTGTGCATGAAAAGAAGCATGAACGCGACCGAGCGAAAGAAGGGCAGGTCGTGAAATATTTGCACGAACAGATTCAGTTCGAGTTGCCGCCTCCCCTGCTAAAAAGTGAAACGCGTCGAGTTTTGGCAGACCTGGTGCAACGAAACCGCGAACGCGGTGTTCCTGATGAGATGTTAAAGGAAAAAGAGAAAGAGCTCGTCGAGACCGCCGCGGGGCTTGCGGCTCACCGGTTGAAGACCAACTTCATTCTGCATCGGATTGCAGAGCGCGAAAACATCCAGGTGTCACGGGACGACATCAACGCGCGGCTTCGTGAGGAAGCAGCGCGATATAATGTTCCCGTGGATAAAATGCGCAAGGAACTGCAGGGACACGATGGTCTGGACGGGTTCGCGGAACAGATACTGCTGGGTAAGACTCTTGATTTCCTTAAGGCGAATGTTAGCGTCGAGACAGCGCAAGAACCCGCTGTCAAAGAAGAAAAATCATGAGTGTATCGAACCAAAATCTTTCCCAGGTGCTGATCCCTATGGTCGTGGAGCAGACTGGCCGGGGCGAGCGCAGCTACGACATTTATTCGCGACTACTCAAGGATCGCATCGTTTTTATCGGGACGCCGATGGACGATCACATTGCTAATCTTGTCATTGCGCAGTTGCTGTTTTTGCAAATGGAGGATTCGAAGAAGGACATCAATATCTATATCAATTCGCCCGGCGGCTCAGTCACTGCGGGTCTTGCGGTTTATGATACGATGCAGTTTCTCACGTGCGATGTGACTACCTATTGCCTTGGAATGGCCGCGAGCATGGCTGCCGTCCTGCTTTGCGCGGGAACAAAAGGCAAGCGTTTCGCGCTCCCAAATTCCGATATCATGATCCATCAGGTTTCCGGAGGCGCGCAGGGCGCTGCCAGCGACGTGGAGCGTCAAGTCGATTACATGTTCAAGCTGAAAAAGCGCCTCATTAAAATAATCGCACAGCACACGGGTAAGTCCGAGGAACAAGTACGGGGCGATTCGGATCGCGATTACTACATGTCTGCCCAGGAAGCGAAAACGTACGGTCTAGTGGACGAAGTGATCAAGTCTCGCAAGGAGGTGAAGCTGCTCGATGGAGCGACTCCTCCTTCCGGCGATCGATCGGTAGAAGTGGCTGAAACCGCTTTGCCGCGTAAAGTCGGAGGATAAGAGAGCTTCTCAAAAAATATGGCCCGCGCTTCCAACCTCACGATGTGCTCGTTTTGTGGCAAGAGCCATGCGGAGGTTCGCAAATTGATCGCCGGACCAGGCGTCTACATCTGCGATAGTTGTATAAACGTTTGCAAAAGCATCCTCGATAAAGAGCTCAACGAGGATGCTCGCCGACAGTCCTCCAATATTCGTGTGCCCAAGCCGGCGGAAATCCGTCGGGCCCTCGATCAGTATGTCATTGGTCAGGACACCGCGAAGAAAACGTTATCGGTGGCTGTCCATAACCACTACAAGCGGGTATTGCAATCTTCCCCCCCGGCCGATGCTTCCGCCGCGTTTCAGCCGGATCCGTTCGCTGATGTTGAGATTGAAAAAAGCAACATTTTATTAATCGGCCCCACCGGCTCTGGCAAAACGTTATTAGCCAAAACCCTCGCGCGGATTCTGGATGTACCCTTTTGCATCGCCGACGCGACGACGCTGACCGAAGCCGGCTACGTTGGCGAAGACGTTGAAAACATTATTCTGCGACTCCTGCAGAATGCGGATTACGATGTGAAACGAGCGGAGATCGGGATCGTTTACATCGACGAGATCGATAAGATTGGCCGGAAAACTGACAACGTGAGCATTACTCGCGATGTCTCCGGCGAAGGAGTGCAGCAGGCTCTGTTGAAGATCTTGGAGGGCAGCACGTGCAATGTTCCGCCACAGGGCGGGCGCAAACATCCACATCAGGAATACATTCAGGTTAATACCGAGAAAATTCTGTTCATTTGCGGCGGCGCATTCATCGGTCTCGATAAAATTATTCAAAAACGGATTGGCCAAAAAGTGATGGGCTTCGGCAGCCCGACACTGGAAGTTGAGGAGGCGCTGCGAAAACAAGCTGTCCGGCATGTGGAACCGGAAGATTTGCTCGCTTTCGGGATGATTCCCGAATTCATCGGACGGTTGCCCGTCGTCAGCTCGCTCGATGCGCTAACCGAGGACGAGATGGTAGCGATTTTGACCGAGACAAAAAACGCGATGGTGAAACAGTACACAAAGCTTTTCTCAATGGAGGGTGTGCGTTTAGCCGTCACCAAGGATGCGTTGCGCGCGTTGGCGGCCCAGGCCGTCACGAAGGGAACGGGCGCGCGCGCGTTGCGTTCCATGCTTGAGCGGATCATGCTCGATATCATGTACGAGGTGCCGAGTCGCGAAGATATCGCCGAGGTCACCATCAATCGGGCGGTAGTGGAAGGCAAAAAGCTGCCGCTCATTCGCAAGAAACAGGATAAAGCGGCCTGACCCGAATTCTTTCGGGAGAGTTAAAAGTTAAAAGGGTTACAAAGTTAAAAAACGGTAAAAGCTCTTCCGTTGTAACATTGTAACTTTTTAACGCTTCACCTTTTGGTCATGCGCGTCATCCTTCTCAACACCGGCACGGAGCTTTTGCTTGGAGACGTGCAGGACGCGCATCTTGCGTTCATTGCACGCGAGATTCTTTCCTTGGGTTTGCGCTTCGAGGAACGGCGTACGATTGGCGACACTGAGGCGATTCGACACACGTTAGCCGAGCTATTTCCAGGCTGTGAAATTCTTTTTGTGACTGGTGGTCTTGGTCCAACCAGCGACGACATAACACGCGAGATGGTTGCGGATCTACTCGGGTTGGAGCTCCAAAAGTCTTCGGACTTGCTGGCTTCGCTTCGGCAAAGACTTCAAGTGCGCGGAATCAAATGGACTTCCGGCATTGCGCGTCAGGCGGACGTTCCCGCAGGTGCAGAGGTCCTGCCGAACCAGAATGGCAGCGCGCCCGGCCTTTATTTGCGGGCGAATATCAATCCCCGAATTCTGTCTCCGCATCTTTTTCTGTTGCCCGGGCCTCCGCGCGAGCTCCAGCCGATGTTTCGGGCTTTTGTGATGCCGATTTTGCGTTCAATCGTCCCAGCTTCGGCTTTGATCGAGCGGCGTCTCTACAAGATTGCCGATAAGGGCGAGTCGCTGGTCGAGGAGGCGATCGGCGAGCGCGTGCTTGCGATTCCGGGAATCGAGCTCGGCTATTGCGCGCGTCCTGGCGAAGTCGACCTGCGGATCATCGGGAAAGCAAAGGCCATCGAACAAGCAGATACGATTATCAGATCGACGCTTGGACCCTCGGTCTTTTCTGCCGCGGACGAAACGCTGGAGGAAGTGATCGTAAAACTTTTGGTGCAACGCCATCAAACGGTCGCGGTTGCAGAATCCTGCACGGGAGGATTGCTTGCCAATCGCATCACAAATATACCTGGCGCATCGGCCGTTTTTCTCGCCGGTTATGTTTGTTACGCAGACCAGGCCAAGATCGAGATGCTGGATGTTGATCCGGAACTGATCGAGAAATACGGGGCCGTGAGCGAGCAAGTCGCGTGTGCGCTGGCTGGACATGCGCGCGCGTGCGCAAAATCCGATTATGCACTTGCTACGACCGGTGTTGCCGGACCGAGCGGTGGTTCGCCGGAGAAGCCCGTTGGAACTGTTTATGTTGCTCTCGCCGCATCGGGCACAACGATCGCGAAGAGATTCTTTTTTCCAACCGACCGTGAGACTTTTAAGCAAATTGCTACGCAGGCTGCGTTGGAACTGTTACGCAAGAAATTGATTGGAAAATAGGCTTGGAGTTTGCCACCGAACGGATTCGCCGTGGCGAACCTGTGTGCCCAGCGGGTTTTTAACTCGGTTTGTGTTTAGCGCCAAAGGCGCCGTATCGCTTCAGCCTGGGGCATCGCCCCAGGAATTCAAATTGGCGTCTAAACAAGCGCTGAAAGTGCGTTTCAAATTGCGCCGGTCAATCGAACTGGTGCCGGCGATGAATTGCGCTTTCAGCGCTGGCTTTTGTGGCCTGTAGAAACCTGGGGTCTCCCCCAGGTTGAAGATTGAATGCTGCGCCTTTGGCGCTAAACACAAACATAACCCGCTGTCTTCTATTCAGCGGAGCGTAACTTCGCTGGGCGAAGAGACCAAGAGGTCTAGTTCGGCTAGAAATCGCCAACGTCTACGGACGTGCCAACTTTGGCGTAGTCGTAAAACAATTTTGCTCCATCGACGGATTCGCGTATGCAGCCATGCGAGGCGGGGTAGCCGGGCAAAATTCCGATGTGCATCCCGACACCTTCACCGGTGAGCCGAAGGAACCATTTCATGGACGCGCCGGCAAAGTGTGTTCCGCTCGGTGCGGATTGGCTGCGCGCACTGACTCCACCACGTACTATGCGGCCGGAACCGTCCACGAAGTCGCCGTAAAGACTGGAATGATGATTGGGGTCCTTTTCCATGACGTTGAAATGTCCATGCGGCGTTTCGTGCCCCTTTCTGCCAGACGAGACTGGGCCGTCGGCCACGACCTGGTCCCCGATCATAAGATAAGCCCGCTGCTTTGGGATTGAGACTACGATGCGCGTATTGTCCTGCGTCGTCGCCTGTTTCAGTAACGATTGATTGACCTTCAATGCTTCCTGTCTCCGAATGAGATCGGACGCTCTGCGCATTGGCGGCGGAGTAGGGCTTGGCTGTCGTGACTTCGGCCCCAAATGGAATTGACCGCTCGCAGAAGAGACAACCGCGGCCAGCGAAACCAACCGAATCAACATCGAAAGTCGCATAAAATTAGCTGCCATTGTAGCTGTTTACGCGCCGAATCCAACCCGATAACCATCGCGATTCATGTCGG
>WNGC01005825.1_pt1 | contig 14736 bp, 20 predicted proteins | sample 5400051 | NCBI WGS metagenome assembly WNGC01 (sample SAMN13153368, study PRJNA577476) | soil metagenome | isolation source: 20 cm soil or saprolite under grassland replicate 2 | place: USA:California | collected 2016-06-15 | reverse complement strand
CCGGTGCCCCTGCGCTACTCGGGCTTCCAGATCCCCAACGATTACGTCGTCGGCTACGGGCTGGACTACCGGGAGCTCTACCGCCACCTGCCGTTCATCGCGGTGCTGAAGCCGCGCGTCTACGAGCTGGTCCCGCTCGCCAAGGCTTCCCTGTAGAGGCGGCCGACCGGCTGTCCCGGCTCCTGGCCTGGATGGCCACGAGGCCCTTCTCGGAGGTCGCCGCCGGGGATCCGGGCCTCCTCGAGGAGGTCGAGGGAATAGTGCTCGACAGCCACCGCCGTCACTATGAAAGCCAGGGAAAACGATGGTCTCGCCCCATCGCCTACCGGTGGCTCCACTACGAGGATCCGATGCCCGTGGAGCGCCTGGCGGAGGGGGTGGAGAGGCTCGCGGGCGAGGGCGCTACGTTCGACGCCGCCGCTGTGGACAAAGCCTGCGCGAAGGCCTCCGGGAGGGGCTTTTCGAATTGAGGCTCGGGTGTGGAGCCTCTGTGGAAAAGTAATGCCCCAAGAGACCTTCCTGTTTACCCTGAAGTCCCCTATGCGTTTTTCGGTTTCCACCCCGGCTCACGCCGGACCTTCCACCTACTCGACGTTCGGTATCCTCAGGTTTACCGTACTCAGCCGCTTGGGGCGTCGCGAAAGTTATCAGGGCACTAAGAACCCGTCAACAAATAAAAACGTCCGCACGCCTGGCAAGAAATTGTGGGCTTGACACGCATGGCGGCGACCAGTAGTGGGCCGCCCGTAAGATGTCGGCACAAGTACCGATGAGGAGTGATTGAGATGCGCGAAGCCGTGATCGTCGAGGCCGTCAGGACTCCCATCGGCAAGCGCAACGGCAAGCTCAAGGACATTCATCCGGTCGTCCTCGGCTCGCTCGTTTTGAGAGAGCTCTTGAAGCGCGCAGGCATCAAGCCCGAGGAGGTCGACGACGTCGTCTTCGGATGCGTGGGCCAGGCCGGCGAGCAGAGCCTGAACATCGCGCGCAACGCGTGGCTCACCACCGGCTTTCCCGTGACCACACCGGCCACGACCGTCGACCGGCAATGCGGCTCGAGCCAGCAGGCACTGCATTTCGCGGCCAACCTCATCCAGTCGGGCGTTTGCGACGTCACCATCGCGGCAGGCGTGGAGTCGATGAGCCGCGTGCCGATGGGGTCGAACGCGATGCAGCCCGGCACCCCATTTCCGCCCGAGCTCACCGAGCTGTACGACCTGGTGCCGCAGGGCATCAGCGCCGAGCTGATCGCTCGCAAGTACGGGATCTCGCGCAAGGCGATGGACGAGTTCGGCGTGCGCAGCCACCAGCGAGCGCATGAGGCGACCGACAGGGGCTACATGCAGTCGCAGATCATGCCGGTCGACGTTCCAGTCGAAGGCAACGGGCACACCGACCTGTTCACCAAGGACGAGGGCATCCGCGCCAACGCCAGCTACGAGGCGACGGCGGCGCTGCAGCCGGCGTTCAACCCGGAGCATTCCATCACCGCGGGCAACTCGAGCCAGATCTCGGACGGCGCCGCCGCCGTGCTGCTCATGTCGCTCGAGAAGGCGAAGAGCCTCGGGCTCAAGCCTCGCGCTCGCATCCGCGCGCAGGCGGTGGTAGGAACCGACCCGGTGCTGATGCTCGAGGGGCCGATCCCGGGCACGGCGGCCGTACTCAAGAAGGCGGGCCTCCAGCTGTCGAGCATCGACCTGTTCGAGGTCAACGAGGCGTTCGCGTCGGTGGTGCTGGCGTGGCAGAAGGAGACCGGCGCCGACATGGACAAGACCAACGTCAACGGCGGCGCGATCGCGGTGGGCCACCCGCTTGGTGCGTCGGGCGTGATCCTGATGAACCGGCTGCTGTACGAGCTCGAGCGGCGCGACTTGCGCTACGGACTCGAGACGATGTGCTGCGGTGGGGGAATCGGCACCGCGACGATCATCGACCGCGTCATCGAATGAGCGCCTTCGAGCAGCTCGCGAAGCTTCAGCCGATCGTTCTCGCTGACGGCATCAGGGCCCGGGCCGTCAAGGGCGAGCGCATGACGATGGCCGTCGTCGACCTCGCGCCCAACGCGATATCGCCGGAGCACCAGCACGAGAACGAGCAGCTGGGGTTCGTGATCCGCGGATCGATGACCATGCGCATCGGCGAGGAGCTGCTCGAGCTCCACGCCGGCGACACGTACGTCATCCCTAGCCACGTCGAGCACGGCGCGGCCGCGGGCCCGGACGGCGCCACGGTGACCGACGTGTTCGCCCCGATCCGCGGGGACTGGGATTCCCGAGAGCGCCTGGAACCCTCGCCGGGCGACTGGCCATAAAGGCGCGGGGAAGGACAGATGTCCTCCCCCGCGGAACCCCCACCTCTCCCGCACCACGATGGGCAGCCCAAAGGCAAGTGTGGAGACGGCCGGAATGAATCCGGCCTGGGCGCCACGCAGGGGAACTCGGCGGCCCTAGTCGACCGCTCGGAAAGCTCGCGGCAGCGGCCGCGACAGGTGGGGCGAGTCCCAGCAGAATCGCAGCGGCTTGTGCTCCCAGTCGCCGGTGCCGTGCACGCCGACGCGCGGCGTCTCGTAGATGCGGCGCGGCGGTTCGCCGTCGTCGATGATGTAGAGGTTCGGCGGCGCCAGCGGCTCGCCATTGAGGTTGCGGTCGATCTCGAGCGCGCGGCACAGCAGGCCGGGACCGCTGCAGCGTCCGACGCCAGGACCTGGTTCCAGGGCCCGGGCCAGCACCGCCTGTGGAACACCGGGCTCGCGAGTCACGAAGTTCAAGCAGTGGTGCATGCCGTAGGTGAAGTAGACGTAGGCATGGCCTGCGTGCCCGAACATCGACTCGTTGCGCGGACTTCGGTGCCCGCCGAACGAGTGGGCCGCTTGGTCGTCTGGCCCCATGTAGGCCTCGACTTCGACGATGCGTCCCCATCGCTCATGCCCGCGCACTCCGCGCACGAGCACCTTGCCCAGGAGGTCGCGAGCGACCTCGATGGTTTCGCGATCGAAGAACTCCTGGTTGAGGACCAGGCCGGATGGCATCGCGCCGTTGAGGTTGCTAGCTCCTGGCATCGCTGACTTTCTTGCGCGCCGCGTGGCGGCTGCGCTTGTCGATGTACAGCTCCTTGTCGGCCTCCTGGTACATCGCCTGCCAGTCCATGCCCGGCTTCCACGCGGCGATGCCGATGCTGAAGTCGACTCGCACCGGCAGCTTGGCGGCGCGGTTCAGGTACTCGAGCGAATGGCGCACGCGCGCGGCCACGTCAGAGGCATGGTGCTCGTCAGCGTCAGGCATCGCGACGCCGAACTCGTCACCGCCGAGGCGCCCGCACGTGTCTGTCGCGCGAACCGCACGCTGCAGTTCGTGGGCGAGCACGCGGATCGCCTCGTCACCGACGTGGTGGCCGTGCTCGTCGTTGATCTGCTTCAGGTTGTCGAGGTCGATCATCATCAGCGCGAGGCGCCGCTTGTGCCGCTCCGACGCAGCGACCGCGCGGTCGATGGCGCGCTCGAACTCGGGCCGGTTGGCCAGACCCGTGAGGTAATCGGTGCGAGCCTCTTTCGTGTGCTGCCGGGCGCGATCGAGTGCGACCGCGATCTGGTCGGCGACCGCGGCCACGAACTGCAGGTCGCTGGGCTCGAACGTGCGAGGCAGCCGCGTGGCCACCGTCATCGCGCCGAGCAGAACCCCCTTGGTGCGCAGCTCGGCGCGGATCGCGCTCCACTCGCCGGCGATGCGATCGACGCGCGACTCGGCGGGGCCGGTCGCGATCTCCATCACCTTCAACGGTCCGGGCCGTCCGCTGACCGAGAACTCGCTCTCCTGGCCCGGCTCGAGTCCTAGCGTCTTGGCCAGCTTGAGCCGTGCGCCTTCGCGGACCCACGCCGCGCCGGCCTGGAGGTTGAGCACCTGGAGGGTCTCCGACAGCCCGACCTCCGCGATCTCGGTCACGTCGAGCGAGCGGCCGAGAGCGCTGGCGATGTGGTACAGGCCGTGCAGCTCCGTCTGCCTTGCCTGGTGCCGGGCCTCGGTGTAGTCGAGGTAGCCGCGGATGAAGCTCGAGTTCAGGTGCTCGAGCACGTCCCCGAGCCTGCTCTGGGCCAGCAGCACCACCTCGTCCGCGTAGGGGCTGCCTGCCACCTCCCCGGTGATGCCGGAGATGACGGCCCGCCGGAAGATCGCCATCGCCTCCATCAGCGACTCCAGCGGCACGCCCTTCTCCGCGTACCGGTGCGAGGCCTCGCGGGCCAGGACGTAGTACTCGGCCCAGGGCACGCTGGAGTCGATGCGGAGGGTGCGGTAAAGCGCCTCCAGGAACTGGGACGAGCTTCGGATGGGCATCTCGCTGAAGCTCTCTGGCACGGTCAGGACCAGCTCCGGCATCGACGTCCGGATCGCCTCCGAGGCGGTCGCTCCGGCCTCCTGGAGGTCGGCGGTCAGGCGGACCGACAGCTCGCTGAGGAGGTCACTGGCCCGCTCCGTCATGTCGATGCACTATAGAGTGACGCGTGCCGTAGTCTGATCCTGCGAGGCACTCTAATTAAATGTGTAAGAGGGACTGATGGCTACTGTGACCCGGGGGACCACCGCCAAGCTCGAGGAGCTGCTCGGCCAGGACGCGTCCAACCTGCTCGAGCACAAGTGCGGGACGGTGCCCAAGAGCCAGCTGCACCTGCCCGGCCCGGACTTCGTGAGCCGCGTCTGGAAGGACAGCGACCGATCCATCCAGGTGCTGCGCAACCTGCAGACTCTCTTCGATCACGGCCGGCTGGCCGGCTCCGGCTACCTTTCGATCCTTCCCGTCGACCAGGGCATCGAGCACACCGCCGGCGCGTCGTTTGCGCCCAACCCGATCTACTTCGACGGCGAGAAGATCGTCGAGCTCGCGATCGAGGGCGGCTGCAACGCGGTCGCATCCACGTTCGGCGTGCTCGGCTCGGTCGCGCGCAAGTACGCGCACCTCATTCCTTTCATCTGCAAGCTCAACCACAACGAGCTCCTCACGTACCCCAACAAGTACGACCAGGTTCTCTTCGGAACGGTACGTGAAGCTTGGCAGCTCGGCGCCGCCGCGGTCGGCGCGACCATTTATTGGGGATCCGAAGAGTCAGACCGCCAGCTGGTCGAGATCGCGAACGCGTTCCAGCACGCCCACGAGCTCGGCATGGCCACCGTGCTGTGGTGCTACGTGCGCAACCCGGCCTTCAAGAAGGACGGGGTCAACTACGAGACCGCCGCCGACCTCACAGGGCAGGCCAACCATCTCGGCGTGACCATCCAGGCTGACATCATCAAGCAGAAGCTCCCCGACACAAATCGTGGTTTCGAGGTCATCGGCTTCGGCAAGACCGCGCCAGCGGTCTACGACAAGCTATCGAGCAACCACCCGATCGACCTTTGCCGTTACCAGGTGGTCAACTGCTTCATGGGACGGTCGGGGTTGATCAACTCGGGCGGAGAGTCGCACGGAGCCGCCGACCTTGTGGAGGCTGTGCGCACCTCGGTCATCAACAAGCGCGCGGGCGGGATGGGGTTGATTTCGGGACGGAAGTCCTTCCAGCGTCCGATGAAAGAGGGGATCGAGCTGTTGAACGCGATCCAGGACGTGTACCTCAACCCCGCGGTGACCGTCGCCTGAAACTCGCATTTCTCGGCACGGGGTCCGCGTTCTCCCCAGAGCGTTATAACGGCGCCATCGTAGTCGAGGGTCGCGTGATGCTCGACGCCGGCGCGCCCCTGCTGCCGCACATGCATCGCCTCGGCATCCAGCCCATCGACATCGACGTCGTATTCCTGACGCACTTTCACGGCGATCACACGCTCGGGCTGCCACCATTCGTCCTGCACCGCATCTTTGTCGACAAGCCGCGAGCGATCACCTTTGTCGGGCCGGACGGCATCGACAAGAGGCTTGAAGCGTTGTTCGAGCTCAGCTGGGGCGTGGACTGGAAGCCAGTGATGCTGCCGCGCTTCAAGGCCCGTTACGTCACCGCCCGCAAGCGGGGCCGTGTGGCAGGTCACGAGTACGAGACCGTCAGGCTCGACCACGGTTCGACCGGCTGCAATGGCTACCGCATCAAGTTCGGCGACCGGGTCCTCGCCTACTCGGGTGACACCGAGCCGACTGCGCCGCTTGACGCATTGGTGGACGGCGCCGATGTCGCGATCGTCGAGGCGACCGGTCCCGGCGACGTTTTCAGTCACATGAGCTGGGAGGCCGCCGCCGCCCTGAAGAAGCGCCACCCGAAGACGCGGTTCGTGTTCAACCATCTGTTCTCGGGCACGGTGACCGGGGCGGCGAAAGACCTGCAGGTGCTCGAAGTCTGAAGCCGAGCCCACCGGCGATCACCGGGCGGGCGCTCGCGGCCGCCGCGGTCGGCGGAATCACGGGAGCGCTCGTTCTCGGCGGCTTCATCAGCCTCGGACTCATCCTCGACGACCGCGTCGCCAGCATCGTGCCGGTGATCGTCCTGAGCGCGGCGGGCGCCTACGCGGCGTGGCTGGTCGGTGTCATCGTTTTCGGAGCAGTGCGCGGTGGAGCCAACGGCCAGGAAGGCGAGGCGTGAGCCCCGAGTTCGTGTCCACGCGCTCTCGGATCGACAAGCTGGGCGTCAAGCCAGGAGCCAAGGTGGCGATCGTCGGCGTCGACGACCCCGACTTCTTGAAGGAGCTGCGTCAGCGCACGTCCGACATCACGCGCGGACGGCCTAGAGGTCAGTGCGACCTCGTGTTCCTGTCCGCTGACACGCGGACCGACCTGCGCCGCATCAACCAGGTGAAGTCGTGGATCGAGCCGAACGGAGCCGTGTGGGTCGTGCGTCCCAAAGGTGGCCGCAGCGAGCTGCGCGACACTGACGTCATCCAGGCCGGGCTCGACGCGGGCCTCGTCGACAACAAGATCGCGAGCTTTTCCGACACGCACGGCGCGATGCGACTGGTGTATCGCTTGAAGGACCGACCGCGATGACGATCTCGATTCGGCCCGCGACGCCGAACGACGTGCCGACGGTTGCGTTTCTCATCCGCGCGCTGTCCCAGTACGAGAAGCTGGAGCACGAGGTCACGATGACCGAGGACAGGCTGCGCGCCACCATGTTCGGACCGCGTCCATACGCGGAGGCGCTGCTCGCCGAAGACGACGGAAAGCCTGTCGGGTTCGCGCTCTTCTTTCACAACTACTCGACGTTCCTGGCCCAGCCCGGGCTGTACCTCGAGGACCTCTACGTGCCGGAGTCGCACCGCGGCAAGGGCATCGGCAAATCGCTGCTGGTCCAGCTCGCGAAGATCGCGGTGGAGCCGCCTGGAGTGGGCGGTGCTCGACTGGAACGTCGACGCGATCGGCTTCTACGAGAAGCTCGGCGCCAAGCCGAACTCCGAGTGGACCGTGTACCGGCTCACCGGTGATTCGCTCAACAGTCTTGCCGGACAATAAACGCAGGATGGAAGTGCTCAAGCCCAAGCCGCTCGAGACGCATCCTGGCGATGAGATCGTCAGGTGGGCGCGCGGCCAGCTCGAGATCGCCGGCTCGATTCTCGACAACCCGGGCGGCGGCCTGGTCTTCGCGACCCAGACCATGGGCCAGGTGAGGGCGGGACTGCACGAGCGCGACGCCGAGCGCTGGGAGTCGGTGGTCGAGCTACTCGATCAGGCCGAGGATGCGGCGGTCCGTCGCGAGTTCGGCGACGCGCGCAAGCTCATCGACTCCGCGACCGGCCGGCTGGGTTAAGCCTCCCGCGCCGCTTCCAGCGTCTGCACGTATCCGGCCGCGCCATCGTGGCTGCCGATGGGAAGCACGCAGGGCAGCGTCACCCCCGCATCGCGGAAGCGGCCGAGCGATTCCTTGATCTGAGCCTCGTCGCCCAGAGCGGACAGGTCGTCGATCAGCGCGTCGCTAACATTTCCCGCGGCCAGCTCCTCCGCATACCCGCTGGTGTCCATCACCTTGCGGTAGAAGGGCAGGTTCGAATATCGCTCGACCACCTGGCGAAACACCGAACGCGCGCCATCCAGGTTGGTGGTGAGGCTGGTCTGGACCGACGCCACGATCTCAAAGCCCTCCATCGACTTGCCGGCCTTCTCTCGGCCTGCGCGCACGTGCGGCACCACGACCTCGCGGATGTACGACGGACCGCACATCCACAGCACCACCCCATCGGCAAGCTCGCCCGCGAGCTCCAGCATGCGCGGGCTCAGCGCCGAGATCATGATCGGCAGGGTGCTCCGCCGCGGCCCGGAGTAGGACCAGCGCGCGCTGAAGAATTTCCCGTCGGCAGAGGCGGAGCCGTCGGCCAGGCTGGCGCGGACGATCGACAGGTACTCACGCATCGCGTCCGCGGGATGCTCCAGCTTCAAGCCCCACATCGCTTCCACTGTCACCTTGTGGCTCACCCCGATGCCGAGGATGAAGCGACCCACCGAAAGCTCGTCCAGCGTCGCAGCCATCTGCGCCATGGCGGTCGGATGCCGCGTGTATATCGGCAGAACGCCTGTGCCGAGTCGCACCCACTGCGTCGCCGCGGCGTAAGCGGCCAGCAGGACTGCGGCGTCCCGAGCGTCCGGCATCTGCGTGACCCAGACCGATTCGTAGCCGAGCCGCTCGGCCTCCTGCGCGCGCGAAACCGACTCGTCGAGGGTGCGCACCGCGTTGGTCAGCGCTGCGAGGCGGGCCATATCTCTAGGAATATATCCACGTGACGCTCCTGCAGGCGCTGTTCATGGGCCTGCTCCAGGGCGCCACCGAGCTGTTCCCGGTCTCGTCGCTGGGGCATGCGGTGCTCTTGCCGAGCCTCCTGCATTGGAGCTTCAAGCAGTCCGATTCGTCGTTTCTCCCATTTCTTGTGCTCCTGCACATCGGGACGGCGATCGCGCTGCTCATCCTCTACCGAGCGCAGTGGGTGTCGATCATTCGCGGCTTCTTCACCGCCGCGGTTCGCGGCAGCATCACCTCCGACTCGGAGCGCCTTGCGATGCTCCTGATGACCGGGACGCTGCCGGCGGCCGTGCTCGGAGTCTTTCTCGAGAGCCGCATCAAGGCGCTGTTCGCCAGCCCCTACGCCGCCGCCGCGTTCCTCATCGTCAACGGCGGCGTGATGCTGGCGGCGGAGCTGCTACGCCGGCGCGCCGAACGGCGCGCCTCGCTGGATGGCCGCCCCCGCGAACAGCAGGAAGAGCGATTCACCGACGCAGCCCACATCAGCTTCACGGCCGCCGCCATCGTGGGAGCGTGCCAGGCGCTCGCATTCATTCCCGGCATTTCGCGCTCGGGGGTGACCATCGCCGGCGGGCTGGTGGGAGGTCTTCGCCACACAGAAGCCGCGCGCTTCTCGTTCCTGCTCGCGACCCCGACGATCCTCGGCGCCGGCCTCCTCGAGGTGCCGCTGCTGTTTGCTCGCGGTGTGCCCCTGGCCGAGTACGTCCTGGCCGCCGTCCTGTCCGGGGTGGCCGCATACGGAAGCGCGAGATTCCTCTTGCGCTACTTCCGGTCGGGCCGGCTCGATCCGTACGGCTGGTACTGCATCGGCGCCGGGTTGATCGCCCTTGCTTTGCTAACGTTCAACCTGTGAGGTCCATGCCGCTGGCCGCGCTATTCGTGGTGCTCGCGATCGTGTTCGTCGTGGTCGGCGTTCTGTACGCGTTCGGGGTGCTGCAGATCGCAGTCAGCGATCCGGGCTCGCCACATCACTACACGCACGCGATCCTTTTCGCAGTCCTCGCGGTGGCGAGCCTGATCGCCGCCAACTTCACGAGACCGAAAACGGTCTAACTAGCGCGACACCCCCGCCAGGCGCTCGGGAACCTGTCGACCGCTGAGGTCTTTCTCGCCGACCCTGATGTCCTCGTGGTAAACCGCGTCCGCGTTGACCTTCCATGGATCCAGTGCCGAGCCGGTGGCGATCGCCCTGGCCACCAGCAGCGCGGTCATCATCGAGTGGTCCTGGTTGTTGTACTTGTGCATGCCGTTGCGGCCGGCCACGTGCAGGTTCGGCAGGCTCTTCGCCAGGTAATCCCTGATCACCTGCACGCGCGCCTGGTACACGTCGTCATAGACGGGGTAGGCCTTCTGCTGGCGCACGACCACTCCGTCGAAGACCGCTTCCGGCGGGCACATCCCCAGCTGCGCCAGCTCCTTGCGCGCAACGTCGATGAGGGCGGCGTCGTCCATCGTCCACAGGCCGTCGCCCTCGAAACAGAAGTACTCGAGCCCCAGGCACGTCTTGGTCTGGTCCGGCACCATGTCCGGGCTCCAGTTCTTGAAGTTCTGAATCCGTCCGACCTTGACCGACGGGTCGTGAATGTAGATCCAGTTGTCGGGGAAGAGGTCGGGCCGGTCGATCATGAGCGCGATCGAGATGAAGTCGCGGTAGCCCAGCTTGTTGGCGGCATCCAGCACCGGCGCCGGCGGCGCCGGCTCCAGCAGGCGCACGAGCTCACGCATCGGGATGCTCGACACAAACTGCGACCCCGCGTATTCCTCCACGGCCCCGTCGTCGTTGCGGGCCACAACGGTTCGCACCATGCCGCCGCGGTGCTCGATCCGCAGGATCGTCCGGCCCATCAGCACCGGCCGGCCGCGTGATTCGAGGATGGACGTGACCCGTTCCCACATCTGCCCCGGCCCCAGCCTCGGGTAGCGGAAGCGATCGATGAGCGTGGTCACGATCTCGCCTCGGTCGCGCGGCTTTCGCTTCGGCAGCAGCGCGCTGCGAATCACGAGCCCCAGGTCGAGGCTTTTGATCCTCTGCGCAGCCCAGTCGGCGGACAGCTCTTTGGTGCTGATGCCCCACACCTTTTCCGTGTAGGTCTTGAAGAAGATGCTGTACAGCCGCCAACCGAACTGGTTGCGGACCCAGTCCTCGAGGCTGCGCGGATTCTTGATCGGCCGGACCTTGGCGTAGGCGTAGCTGACCAGGCAGCGGACCGCCTCGACAGGGCCCAGGTTCCATAGGGCGTTGAAGGCCTTGATCGGATAGGCGTAGAACCGTCCGCGGTAGTAGATGCGCGAGAGCCGGCCCCGGGTGAGCATCTCGTCCTGCATCACCTCGGTCCACAGGTCCTCGATCTCCTGGTTCTTGGAGAAGAAGCGGTGACCACCGATGTCGAAGCGGTAGCCGTTGTGCTCGACCGTGCGCGCCAGGCCGCCCACGTAGCTTGGATCCTTCTCGATCACCGTGACCGGGACGTCGTGCTTGGTCAGCTCGTAGGCGGCGGTCAGACCCGCTGGCCCAGCGCCCAGAACGACGACCTCATCCCGCTCTGCCGTCGCCACAGGGCCCACAGCGTATCAACGGGTGGGCCGGGCTTCGCGATCTTGGCCAGCTTTGCCGACGCCGGCGCCAGGCGCCGGGCACGGTTTCTAGTTCAGCGGTCCCTTGCCCCGAGCCTCGTCGACCTTGACCAGCGCGTCGCGCAGGCCCTTGATCCAGTCCTTCTGGTGCATCCCGACAAGCCGGACGCACCAGGCCAGGGCGTCACTGCGGCTGCGGGCGACGCCGCCCGCGACCAGCGTGTCCAGGATGGACCGCTCGGGCATGCGCAGGCGCGTCATTACGGGGACGCTGGCGGTCGTGAACAGCTTCATCTGGTCGCCGCACCGCGCACCCCATCCGACCTTGCGCCGGAAGTGACGCTCCCCCTCTCGGGCGATGCGGACGCGGTCGTCCCGGGTCTCCTCGCGGAACCGGTCGATCCGGGCGTCCTGCGCGGCCGCCCTGGCCGCAGCGCTCGTGCCGCCGGCCAGCTCGACGTCAGGCAGGTTGCCCACGACCAGGATCTCCTCGCCGTCGGACATGATCTCGAGCCCGCCGGTGAACCAGTCCTTGGGCACGCGAGACGCGAACCAGGTCTGAAGCTCGTCCGGCACAGCGATTACAACATTACTTCACCTCCTCACCGTTCCGGCCATCGCCTCAGGCCGCCGCTTCCTGCGACTGCTGCTTCGGCCCCAGGAACTTGAATTCCGCGACCACGACCTCAGTCCTGTAGCGCTTCTGGCCCGTGGCGGCGTCGTCCCACGAGCTGTTGCGCAGCTGCCCCTCGATATAGAGCAGCTGGCCCTTGTGGAGGTACGTGCCTGCCGTCTCGGCGGTCTTGCCGAAGAACACCAGGTTGTGGAAGTCGGTGTGCTCTTTGACCGTGCCGTCGTCTGACTTGCCGGCGTATACGTTGGTCGCGATGCGCACCTTGGTGACGAACGTGCCGCCCTGCGACGCGCGCACGTCTGGATCCGATGCCACGTTCCCGACGAGGATCACCTTGTTGACCATTGCTGTAACTCCTTTTCTTGCGAACTGGGATGAGCGTAGGCGCCGAACTGCGGCGCGCCAATCCAGCCTGTTAAGGGCCGGCGGTTAGCCACTGGCCTGGGTCGACCGACCGTCCGTCGACCTGGATCTCGAAGTGGAGATGCGGTCCTGTCGCGAGCCCGCTCGAGCCGACGGTGCCGATGACCTCACCTGGCTCCACCGCCTGCCCAGACTGGATCGCGGCCGTGAACAGGTGGCAGTACAGCAGGCGCACGTGGGCCCCAAAGTTCACGGCGACATACAGGCCCGCCCCGGCAGCGTCATAACCAACGTGCGCGACGCCGGAAGTCGCTGAATGCACGACCGTGCCGCCGGGTGATGCCAGATCGACACCCGTATGCACGTGGCGGCTGGGGCACAGCGGATCGAATGGCTCGAGGTCAAGCGTCGTGCAGCCGAACGGCTGCGTCAGCACTGCGCCCTCCACGATCACATCGATGGGAAGCCGCGTCTGGTCGACCAGCTGGGAGGCGGCGAAAATCCAGGCGAGCCCCGCCGCCGACGCGATGAGAACCACCCGCAGCGCGACAGTCATGCGGTGCGCAGGACGGCGTGCTCGACCTGGCTGACGCTGTGGTGAAGGAGCGACTCGAGCTTGTGGGCGACGTTCTCCGCGCTGCCCATCGCGCCCGGAACTTTGAACACCACGAGCAGGGCCGCCAGGGCAAAGACGTGGCGGAGCGGGTTGAAGCCGCTGTTCTCGAGAGCGAACCCGATCGCCATCACGAACAGCTGTGCCGGCTGCATGAACAGGTTGGTGACGAACAGCGTTCGCCACAGCTTGGCGAGGTGCGCAGTCTCGGGCAGGACGAGCAGCAGTCCGGCGAGGGGCGCGGAGATCGCCAGGACGATCAGCACCGTGTAGCGAACGATGTAAGCGACTGCGAGGACGTCATACCCGAGCACCAGCGTGGTAGTCGTGATGACCTCGAAGACGCTGTCTTGCGGGTTGACCTTGAACGTGTGCCACCACGACGGCCAGTCCGGGATGGTCTGAAAGTGGGTGATCACGCCGCTGAGCGTGTTGCTCGCGGTAACGGCTCCCTGGAACATGGGTTGCGAGAAGTTGATGAGCACGGCGGCGAGGAAGAGGCGGGGCAGCAGCACGCGCACCGAGTATTTGCTGCTCGCGCTGTGTCCCCACATGACCTTGTAGGAGGCCCAGACCACCACGAGCCCAAGCAGGCTGTCCGCGACCAGCTGGACCGACGGCTCGAAGCTCTTGATGGCCGCGCTCCCGATGAACTCCTGCCCGGTCTCGACGTCTGTCGTGCTCATCACGAATTTGAACCACAGGGTCAGCAGCAGGCCGATGCCGTCGCTGATGACCACCGCCACCGGTTCGAGCGGGTGTGCGAGCGGCCACAGCATGCGGATCAGCTGCTCCAGCGAATGGGCGAGCTGGGCCATGGCCTGCGGCAGGTCGCCAATGACGCCCATCGATCAGTGAGCGGTGGGCGGCACCGACCGGGTGAGGATGTCGACCAGAGAGCCAGCGACCTCCACACCGATGGTGCCCACGACGATGCGCTGGATCCACTGTTTGGCCGCCAAGGCCGAGTGCGCCTCGACGCTGGTGATCTTCCAGATGAAGGCGAAAATAAAAGCCAACGCACCTATCGAAGCCACGAGAGCTTGCGCGATGTGGGTCCACGTCGTGATCAGGTCGGTGATGGGCGTGATATCGGGCCCTGCGGCGGCTAGAAACGGCATGGGAAACCTCCAAACGTTTTGTGTCTGGAGGCTAGGAGATGATCTAACGGACTGGAACTCTGGTTGTTAAGACCCTCCGCTCAATCCAGTATCGATGGCTGAGACTAGTCGCCAGATGCTGTCAGAAGGCTCGGAATCGGTTTGCTTGCTTTGAAAGAAGCGAATCCAACGGCATCTGTCAGGTTGCATCCCCTAACCAAAGAGGAGCGCCACATGTTCGTTGGTCCGTGCAGCTTATGCGGTACGCGTCGCAAGGACGAACCCCGCAGTTGGCGTCTACAGATCTCCCTGCCGGGCTGGGACGAACCCTCTGAGTACATCGCCTGCAGCAGATGTCGGCGCGCGCTCCGTGAGGTTGCAGAAATCGCGTTCGGCGAGACCATCGCAGGGGTCTTTGACTTCGAGGGCGACTCTCCTTACTGATCCCGTGCGCCGCGATGCGTAGTCCAGAACCGCTGAGTATGGCGGCTGTGCCTAAGACATCCACGTAAACGGAAAAATGAAGGCAAGCACGCCGACGGATCCGACGAGCGCTTGCCCGATGTGAATCCAGGTATTGATCAGATTTGTGATCGGCATGATGTCCGGATCGAAGTGAGGAAACCCCTGTGCGCCTCCCGCTGTTTTAAGGGCGCACGTTAGGCCCAGCCTCGCCGGGTCCGGAACCCAGGTTGTTAACTGCGGCTTTTCCCGGCGCCACGTGGCAAGCCCGACAACGACGACGAGATGTCGG
>WNGC01001580.1_pt1 | contig 14737 bp, 13 predicted proteins | sample 5400051 | NCBI WGS metagenome assembly WNGC01 (sample SAMN13153368, study PRJNA577476) | soil metagenome | isolation source: 20 cm soil or saprolite under grassland replicate 2 | place: USA:California | collected 2016-06-15 | reverse complement strand
CCACCCCTCTGCCGGAGGGACAGCGCCACTGCTGGTTGACAGCGGAGAGCAGCTGAATCCCCAGGGCCCATCGCGATGAGTCTGTACGGGACTGACCTCATGGCGCTGCTTCCTGAGCTCATTATCGTAGTCACGGCCTGTCTCATCATCGCATTGGACCCCATCACCCCCGCCTCACGACGAGATATCCTGGCCTGGCTGAGTGTGGGTGCCCTCGCCCTCTGTCTTGGGCTCACCGGCGGGCAGATCAACGTACTGAATGTCCGGGTGTCTGCGTTTAGCGACCTGGTGGTGATCGATGCCTATGCCAGATTCTGGAAAATCCTCCTCTATGGCGTGACCGGCCTGACCATCTTGATGTCGCTGCCCTATTTGAAAGCGGAGCGCGTGCACCTCGGTGAATACTATGGGTTCATCCTCCTTGCCCTCTCCGGAATGATGGTCATGGTCTCCGGTGCCGACCTGCTCACGATTTATCTCGGCACGGAACTCATGTCCCTCTCGCTCTATGTAATGACCGGGCTCAACCGGTCTAAGCCTCGCTCATTGGAGGCTGCAGCCAAATACTTCGTCCTGGGGGCCTTCTCCTCGGGGATTCTGTTGTACGGCATCTCGTTGCTCTACGGCCTGGCCGGCAGTACCAAGCTGGCATCGATCGCAGGCGCCATCGGGACTCGCGGGGCCAATGATCCCCTTGTACTGATCGCCACGATTCTGATTGCAGTCGGCTTCGGCTTTAAACTCGCCGCGGTGCCGTTCCATATGTGGACGCCCGACGTCTATCAGGGCGCCCCGACTTCCGTCACGGCCTTCATGGCGGTGGCCTCAAAGGCTGCGAGCTTTGCCGCATTCATGCGTGTCTTCGTCGAAGGACTCGGCGGACTTAAGGCGGATATCAAACGGATGCTGGCCTACTCCAGCATCGCGCACGCCGGCTACGCGTTGATCGGCTTTGTAGCGGCTGGCCGTGGGGTCGGTGCGTCCGGGGGAACGCCCGGTCTTGCGAGTATCATGATTTACCTCGCCCTCTATTCATTCATGACACTCGGCGCCTTCGCCGTCATTGGCATGCTCAGGAAAGGCGGGGTTGAGGGAGAAGAGATTGAGGATTTCACAGGACTCGCAAAGCGCCAGCCGCTCGCGGCCTTTCTCATGCTGGTCTTCATGGGCTCACTCGCGGGTATTCCACCGACCGCGGGCTTCATTGGAAAATTCTATGTATTCATGGCGGCAGTCGAAGCAGGATTGGCCTGGCTCGCTGCCATCGCCCTGATCTTTGCCGCCGTATCGGCCTACTACTACATGCGGGTGGTGATGGTCATGTATATGCGCGATCCGAGTCCCTCTTCCGTCGCGCAGCCACGCCTCGTGACCTCGCCAGCCTTATCCTTCGTGTTGGCCTGCGCAGTCGCGGGCGTGATTTTGTTCGGCCTCTTTCCTAATCCTCTCGTCAGCTTCGCTCTCCAATCTGTCCTGACTCTCAAATAATTCTCTGGCAGGAAGCTGAAAAAGTCCGCCAGCGTCGTTCTCGCATCGCTCAGATCCTCAACGTACCCCAGAGGGTACGCCTCCGGTCTTCACTCGCTGCGGCCTTGCTGGACAGATTTTTTGAGCATCCTGCTGGCCCCACATCCTTCGCCTGAACATTGGGCATTGCAATAGAAGCCTTCGTGAATTATGCGGGGGAGACAGGTGCACGAGAGGGCGACTCGTGTTACGTTGGTGACAAGCTCTTCACCCATCGCAACTTATGCAGCCCTTACGTTTTCTCCGAGACCTCGCGCGATCATTTCTGCGCCATGGGTGCACCAGTCTGGCGGCCTCTCTTGCATTTTTCTCCGTGCTCTCCCTCTTCCCGCTCGTCTTCCTCTTGCTGTACGGCCTGAGTTTCGTAGTGACTCAGGACGTGATCGGGGAACAGGTCCTCCTCAGTTTCCTCAAGGGCTTCCTCCCCTCGCTGGGAGAACATGTCGTAAAGGAATTACATCGGGTGAGCGCCTTAGAAACAGTCCGATGGGCTGTGTTTCTGACCTTCGCCTGGTTCGGCACGTTGGTCTTCTATGAACTCGACTATGCATTGAACGTCGTATTCGAGAGCACCTGGCGCCGCCATCCTCTCATCTCAACCGGCATCGCCGTCGCCTTGCTCGCTGTGACTGAACTTGTGGTGCTGGTCTCCTATGGCGCGACCCAAATCATCAACTTCTTAACGGAATATGCGCCAAGACTCTGGGGGCTCGATTTTCTGGCCCTCGCAGCCCATGATCTGTTTCTCACCTATACGCTCCCCTTTGCGCTGGCCTTCCTCGCGGTCACGGGATTATATCGACTCGTTCCAAGGCGGCGGCAGCAATGGCGTGAGGCGATGATCGGGGCGCTTACGTTCAGTCTGCTCTGGATCGCAGCCAAACTCTTATTCGTGACCTATAGCACTTACGCGACCTTGTATGCCCACCTCTATGGATCCTTCTTGGAAGTCATTCTGCTGCTCTTATGGGTCTACTACTCCGCTGCCCTCTTGCTGATCGGCGCCGAGGTCGCCCACCTCCTCCAACAACAGGCACAGGTGCGGTCAGCCGCAGCCACGAGAGCCGCTCAGTCAGACCCGGCCCTGCCAAATGGCCCGCCAGCATAAAAAGACTGGTCTGTCTGGTTCATCTGGTCTGTCTGGTCTGTTTAGTTGAACAAGACCAACGAGATAAACCAAAAAACCAGATCAACCAGATAGACCGGAAAGACCAGACGAACCAGATAGACCAATTCAGGCTGTCGGCTTCTGGACTTTTGCTGGCGGGGATATCTCTTCGTGGCTAGAATGACAACCGGTACTATAAGGGAACTGCCTCATGCCCGAAGATTTCGGCAAAGACATGCTCATGCTCGGCGGCACCGTGATCGGCTTCATCGCGGCGTTGTTGACCCTCATGGAGAAGCTGCTGGATGTCAAGAACCGTCTGACATCGAAGAAGGAACGCAAATCCCCTTCCACAACCGAACGGCCGGTTTCTGACTCGTTTCCCACGATCGATTTCTTTTCGTCGAAGCCCTTCCGTGGTGTTTCTTATCTTCTCTTGTACGAAACCAGCGTGATCGTCGCAGCAGGCCTGCTGCTCAACTATGTTGGGCTCACATTGAGTCGTCATATGGAGAGCATCCTGTTCCTCGACATGACTGGAACAGCGATGGTCGCCTTCCTCTTGGGCCCCTGGTGGGGAGCCATCGTGGCCCTGCTCTCGAATTCTGTTGTGAACTGGCTCTTGTACCCGGAAACCGGCGGGGATGTGGTGATTTTCCCCTGGTCGCTGGTGAGTATGACCGGCGCCTGTTATTGGGGCTGGATGGCCAGACAAACCGGCTTTCAAAAGTATCTCCGCACAGGACGCAGCTCCGCCCTGTCCCATGCCTGGTTCCTTTATATCTTCGGGGTCGGAGGCGCGATCGTCATGAGCCTGCCGGGAACCTTTGTCCAGGCCGCACTGCATGAGCAAACGACCTTTGCCTTGAACCCCGCCGTCGCCGAGTCACTGAGCCTGCGCGTACTTCAATGGGAACAGACTGCGCATCTCTACCTCGAATCCCTCTTCGGGTTTACCTGGGGCGAAAGTCTGAGTTGGTGGATTGTGAATTGGTTCCAGAACTGGATTCGATATATTCCTGACAAAACCATGAGCGCCGCCATCGCGCTCGTGGTCCTCAAGTACGGCTACCCCCTATTTGAACGGGAACTGATTCATGGCGGACCGGAAGGCGAACGTCCAAATGATGAGCGCATCCTGCCGCTGGTGTTGGGATTGCTCTACGCCCCCTCCTTCGTAGCCTTGCTCAGCAGCGAGACCTACGGAGGAGAGATTTACTGGCCATTGTGGGCCTTGCCGTGGCTGCTGATTCTAGGTGGCTATGGCTACTTGCACCATTGGGGCATAGGCGAGGCGGCTCTGCAGGCAGCCAGACTTCAACGAGCCGAGCGCTATGCCCGCGCGCTAAAACAGGTCGGCCGGGAAGCCCCCCAGGAGTTCTGTAGGCGGTTGACCTTCATGACGCTGATCGCCAGCCTGCTCTTTGCCCTCTGTCTCCCCATCCTCTTGACAGACTTTTACCGCGCTACCTTCAAATTCTTCTGCGTCGTCTACGGATTTCTGCTCGTGGTCCACCTCGTGCGTATTGCCATTGCGCAAAACATTTCCATCGCCCGGTCGGATGGCTAGCTAGGATCCAAATCGCTATTCTTGAGGCAGTATCACCAATGCAGCTGTTCGAGAATGAGAATGAGATTGAGATCTGCCGGCGATTCAGATCATCCGGTCAGACACCTGGACCAGAACAGAAGGTTGGGATTGCTCTTTCGACGTTGTCGCTGAAACCATTGAATGCATTGCGGCATCAACCAGAAGGTGAAACATGCGGATGGTACATTTGGGGTGGTGAAGAGCTATCTCAAGACCCTGAGTTCTTCCAACCAGTGAACGTTTCGGATTTACCCAGATACTGTTTGCAGTTACTACCATACCTCGCTCTTGCCCCTGGTTTCCGAGTACTATTGGCACTGGGTCAGACGATGTTTGGTATGACGCATCACTCCTGAATGCCTAGTTCCACTCTTCCAACCTTTTATGTCTCACGCTTTGTGCAGCTGTAAGAAATGAGCAATGCCCGATCGGGTGACGAGCCCTACGATCTCTTCGTTCTCCATCACCACGAGACGATCCCACTCGCCCTGGACCATACGTTCCATCGCCTGCATGACAGACCAGTCCGGAGGGATACAGAAGGCCGGCGACGCCGGGCGCATGATCTCGCGAATGCGACGCCACGGCCAGAGTGCCGTGGGAAGCGCTTGCACGTCTCGCACTGCGACCACCCCGAGAACCTTCCCTTCTTCACAGACAGGGAATCCACCAAATCCATGTGCGACGAAGTATTGATCGACCGCATCCTGCACGCTCATATCCGGTAACAGAGTCACGACGCGGTGGACCATGACCTGGCGAACCGTCACTGACGCCAACGACATCCGTGGGGCTGCCTGCCGTCTGCTTGTCAGGGCCGCCGAAAAGAGGAATACACCGATAAAGATGAGCCAGCCTCCGTTCGTCGCGATGGAACGTCCCAGAGCGCCGGACCAGGCTCCCACCATCAAGCCCGCGCCGATCAGCCCAAGCGTAACACCGAATCCTATTCCCACTAGCGCGGCCTGCCTGGTCGCTCGATTGAAATCCTTGTTCCAGGCCCACAGTCCAGCCCGTAAGACACGTCCGCCATCTAACGGGAACCCCGGGATCAGGTTGAATAGTCCGAGCTGTACATTCACCATGCCGAGCAAGCTTCCGAGGACGATGAGCCCTCGAAGCCCGGGCCACGCGAACAATGATTCCATGGCCATGGCTCCGCCGAGACAACCGGCCCCCAGAATCAAACTCACGAGCGGTCCTGCGATCGCGATCAAAAACTCAGCCCGCGGACTGGGTGGTTCCTTTCCCATGTGCGCCACTCCCCCGAAGATGAACAACGTAATCTGCCTGATAGGGATCTGGTAGCGCAGCGCCACATAGGAATGTCCCAATTCATGGAGAAGGACTGAGAGGAACAACAGGAGGGCGGCAATGCCACCCATCCCCCAATAGCGTGGAGCCGGCAGACCAGGCAACGTCTCCGGCAAATAGCCCGTCGCCAATGACCAGCTCACAAAGAAGAACACCACAAACCAGGAGGCATGCACGTGAATCGGGATGCCGAGCACACGGCCGATTCTCCAATTGGGCAAAGACATACATCCACCGTAACAGTGCGGGAATTCGAGCGTCAACTCGGTTTCGGCTCCTGGATCGGGTATACTCATCACCATGCGACCGCGCTACTCCTCAGGAATCCTGTGCCTGGCACTCACGATGCTACTTGGCCAGGCGACGCCTCCCTTCACGCAAGCCCAAGTCATCAAATCAGGGGCGTCTTCTTGTCCTGGAGTCGCGTTGACGTTCGACCTCTGCCCGGTGCGGAGAGGAGCGGGCTACGATCAGGCACTGATCGACTATTTGATTGAGCAGAAGATCCCCGCCACCTTCTTCATGTCAGGAAATTGGATGACGAAACACGATGAACAAGTAAAGGCCCTTCTCCAGATCCCGTTCTTTGAAGTCGGCACCCATGGGGAGGTCCACGCCCATCTGCCGCTCCATTCAGCGGACGAGCAGAAACAAGAAATTCTCGGACCAGTCCGTCTGCTCAAAACCAAGTACGGTCATGATGCGACGTTGTTTCGACCTCCCTATGGGGAGTTCAACGACGACACCGTCAACGTGGCCCGTGCCCTCGGCCTCCAGTTCATTCTCTGGAATGTCGAGTCCGGCGATCCCGACCCAACGCTGACGGCGAAGCGCATCGAAGACCGACTGAAGCAGTTAGTCCGGAAGGGTAGCGTCATCGTGATGCACGCCAACGGGAAAGGCAGGCATACCCACGAAGTGGTGCAGGACCTCCATCAACATCTTTTGCTGGAGCGAAACCTTACCCCAATGACCATGAGTGATCTCCTAATCTGTAATGGCCAGGCAGTCCCATGACCGACCAGGTCGTTCGTCTCATGACGGCGGAGGATCGGGCAGCCGTCATTGAGTTGCTCGCCTACTCCGACCCGTGGAAACGGCTGGGCTACCAAGCCAATGACTGGGACAACTATTTCACGCCGCTCCCACAGGGACGTGACAGCTACGTCGTGGACCAGAATGGCAGAGTGGCCGGCATCGCGGTTGTTCGTCAGAAATTCTTGCTCGGCGACTATTTAGAATTGCTTGGAGTGGCAGATTGGGCGAAAGGCAAGGGGCTTGGGAGACTGTTGCTCGCCCATGTCGAAGCGGCTGTCTTCTCGAGGGCGAAGAACCTATTCGCCTGCGTATCGGACTTCAACGACCAAGCCCGGCACTTTTACAAGAAGCAGGGCTACCGAGAGATCGGCCCCATGCCGAATTTCCTGATCCCAGGCAGTGCCGAAATTCTGCTACGCAAAACCAGTGGCCCGACAAGGGGTAAATAGAAGAAATATGGGGCAAGCGGCTCTAGAACTCGCGTATTCTGTCGTCGTTGAGGGTCTATGTTATGGGACTGGCTTGGTAATACTCAGATGTCTTGGATTTCGCAATCTTGACCGCCGCGATTACATCGTTGGAATGGTCGGCTTCTTATTTTGGTTTATCATGGGCTTGTTAGTGTGGCGATTCTTCTCTGTTTGACAGAGTAAAGTGATAAAGGTACGAAAACTTCTTCATACGCGCATGCGCGTCAGCGATTTGGATCAAACGATCCGGTTCTACACGAATGTCCTCGGGCTGGAGGTCCTGGAGCGAAAGGTCTCGCCGCGCGGCTCTCACCTGGCTTTTCTCAAGGTGCCCAACAGCGAGGAACTGATCGAGCTGACCAGTTTTCCTCCGAGCGGCCCAGTGAAAGTCCAGGAAGATCTTGTCCATCTTGCATTTCAGGTGGAGAGCCTTGACGAAACCATCGTGTCGCTTAATGCGAAGGGAGTCAAAGTCACGGACGGCCCGACGCAAACATCCTCCGGCAGCCGATTCATTTTCATCGATGCCCCGGACGGATATGAAGTCGAACTCATCGAACGCCCGCCTGGCGTTAAGCTCGTGTGAAATCCCTTCACGTCCCTCTTTCCCTCCCCACACCGTTCATGTTAGGTATCTCTCCCTGTTTCTCTCTCTACTCAAGGAGCGATGGATGAAGAATGGGTTCTTCCGTGGACATGGGTTGGGCAATGATTATGTGGTGATGGATCCCAAAGACCTATCGTTCTCGCTCACCGCGGCAAAAATCAAAACCATCTGTGATCGCAACTGGGGGCTCGGCAGTGATGGAATCCTTGCACTGGTCCCGTCAAAGAAAGCGGACTTCGGCCTCCGCATCTTCAACCCTGACGGCAGCGAAGCGGAAAAATCCGGCAACGGCTTGCGCATCTTTGCCCGCTATCTTCACGCGACCGGCAAGACGAAAAAGAAACACTTTACCGTCGAGACCAAAGGGGGGCTGGTAACGATTGCCCTGCATGTGGACCGGCATGGAGATGCGAGCGCTGTCACCGTCGAAATGGGCAGGGACACGTTCCTGCCTGCCGCACTCCCCTGTACCCTCATGACCCGCGAGCTGGTTGCACAGCCCATCGCCGTCGCCGGCCAGTCGCTCACTTTCACCGGGGTAAGCGTGGGCAATCCCCACTGTGTCATCTTCAAACCGGCCGGACAATCGTGGTCGCGCGAGGATCTCCTGAAATTGGGACCGGCAGTAGAGAACCATTCCCTGTTTCCGAAGCGAACGAACGTTCAACTCGCCGTGCCGACCGGCCCACAAGAACTCTCCATCCTGATCTGGGAGCGCGGGGCCGGCGAAACCCAGGCCTCCGGGTCCTCCTCCTGCGCCGCTGCGAGCGCGGCAGTCCGGCTCGGGCTGGTGAAAAGCCCTGTCACGGTGAAAATGCCGGGAGGCCAGCTCAACATCGAGGTCGCTGCGGACTTCAGTCTCACCATGAAGGGTCCGGTCGCGGAAGTCGCGCGGGGAAGCCTTAGTCCCTCCTTCGTGCGTAGTCTGCGCTGAGCGAGCAATCAGCCGTCAGCGATCAGGTTTCAGTCTCAATCACCGACCAAGTTGCCCCAGGGTGTCTCGGGCCTTAGCAGCCTGCGGGAGTGTTCTCCTGTTGTACTACACGTGAGGACCCTCGAAGTTCTCGCGTGTTAAAATAGTTTCTTCACAGCCTGATAGAATGGGGCCACACAAGCACTCTTCCCTTGCTGACCACTGAAGGCTGATCGCTGATGGCTACTTCTGCTGAATTCCAATCCAAACTCGACCACCTGCCTGACCTTCCCGGCGTCTATCTGTTCAGGGATGAGCGGGGCGATTTGCTCTACATCGGGAAAGCCGCAGTCCTGTCCAACCGCGTGCGGTCCTACTTTCAAAAAGGGACCGACCACTCCCCGAAAAACACCGTCCTGGTCAGCCACATCGCAGACCTCGAAACGATCGTCACCCGCTCAGAACTCGAAGCGCTCATCCTTGAAAGCAATCTGATCAAACAGCATCGGCCCCGGTTCAACGTGGTCTTACGGGACGACAAGCAATACCCCTACCTTCGCCTGCCGATCAAAGAGGACTTCCCGCGCCTCTCCATCGTCCGGCGCGTACAACAAGACGGCGCTCTCTACTATGGTCCCTATACGCCGGCAGGCGCCTTGCGAGAAACGTTGAAAGTCATCAAGAAAGCCTTCCCCTTGGCCACCTGCACGATCGAGATCGACGGCAAAGCGGAGCGAGCCTGTATTGAATTCGAAATCAAACGGTGCATGGCACCCTGCACCGGCAATCAATCGAAAGAGGACTACCACCACATTGTCGCGCAGGTCCGCCAGTTTCTCGAAGGACGCGACCATGAATTGCTGGACGACTTGCACACCCAGATGGAAGAGGCGGCGGAGCGTGAGAAATTCGAGGAGGCGGCGCGCTTGCGCGATCGGCTCTTCAACATCGAACGGACACTTGAAAAGCAACGCATCACTCAAACGTCGACGACCGACCAAGACGTGATCGGTTTGGCACGGCAAGGCTCGGCGGTCGATCTCCAGATCCTCTTCGTGCGCGGCGGCCTCCTGATCGGACGGAAAGACTTTTTTTGGCCCCATTCAGCGGACGCCGGCGACGAGGAACTCGTTCGATCCGCCATTGAACAGTTCTACAACAAGGACGGTCAGCCGCCCAAAGAGCTGCTCATCCCCACCGACCTCGACGACGTCACGGTGATCGAAGAATGGCTCTCAGGCAAGCGCGGGAACGCAGTCCGCGTCGTGGCACCTGAGCGGGGCGTAAAACACCAATTGCTCCTCTTGGCGGAAGAGAATGCCGGCGCCGCCGTCGCCAATCACTTGCGAGACGAAGAAATCGGACGGCAGGCCGTTGAAGAACTGAAGCGGCTTGTACGACTCGACAGCGCGCCTCGGCGCATCGAAGGGTTCGACATTTCGAACACCATGGGCAACCAGTCCGTCGCGTCCATGGTGGTATGGGAAGAGGGCCAGATGAAGAAATCCGACTACCGCCGTTTCAAGATTCAAACTGTAACCGGCGCCAACGATTTTGCCAGCATGCAGGAAGTGGTCACGCGCCGCTATGGAGACAGCGAGAATCTCGCGCGCCCGGATCTCATCCTCATCGATGGAGGATTAGGCCAGCTCGCCGCAGCCATGGAAGGGCTGAAACAAGTTGGCCATCAGGACCTGGCAATTATTGGATTGGCCAAAGCACGCGGCGAGAAGGATGAGCGGATTTTCCTGCCCGGTCGAAAAAATCCCGTTGTGCTTCGCGCGAACTCCCCGGCCACCCATCTCGTGCAACGCATTCGTGACGAGGCCCATCGATTTGCGATCACATTCCATCGCAGGCTGCGCGGTAAAGCCCTTATGGCCTCGCACCTGGATCAGGTAATCGGCATCGGCGAGATCACACGGGTCCGCCTGCTCAAACAATATGGCAGCCTGGCAAACATCGCTGCCGCCACGGACAACGAATTGACCGCAGCCGGCCTCGACGCCAAGACTGTCGCGGAAATGCGGAAAGCCCTCGCGAAAACTACTCCGTCGCACAGTTGAACGCAGTCATCCCTCACAGCAAACTCCCGCACACTAACAGGACAGCGGGTAGACCCACATCGAGCACGATATGGGTGGAGATTGTCTTGATTGGCGAGCGAGCCTGATTCTCTCTTCAAAACATGAATTTGGCGCTGACGGTCCCCAAATGGACATAGGCATGGTATGTCCCATCGACGGTGGGGTTGAGATTACCGGCAACCGTCCGTGGCTCATAGAACCATTCCTGAAACGCCACATCCAGTCCAATCGCTTTCGTCCAGAGCGCATCTGCTCCTCCGCAAGGCACCATCCCCAGAAACCGGCCCTGGCCTTTGCACAAGAATCCGGCTCCAATGGACAGCGCGTTGGAAGATAAAGAAATGATCCCAGGATTGAACGTCGTATCAGGAACGGGATTCTCGGTTCGTGTGTACCCTGATCGCAACGCAACATCCCAATGAGGCAACCACTCGGGATTGAGCCATTTGTATTCGGTGCCGATCGCCACGACCGGCACCGTCTTCCACTGTTGCGGTTGCGGGATGACCCCGCCTGAGGAGAGATGGACGTCCAGGTCCCGCATCGATTTCCACCCGACATATTCCACGTCGAGCTCCAGCTTCCATTCCCGCTCACTGGTACGAACCGGCCAGATCGCGATGGCCCCGGTATATATTTGGGGAAGCACGAGGTTGGTGGATGCATCGGCAACCTTCGCCCCGTTGACCAAGAACGATCCACTCAACGGCACCACAGCCTGGGTACGATAGACCAGACCGATGGAGGCGAGCGGCTTGCCATCGCCGTTTCTCAGTGGTGTATAGAGCAGGCTGACAGTCGCGCCCGCCCCCGTCCCTTTGCCATTGAATTCGACGGAAGCACCGGTAAGCGGTCCAGAGCCCACCTGCCGCTGTTCCGCCTGCCCCTCTCCAAGAAAGCTTGCGAAGGTATAGATGTCTGCGCTCACTCCGAAGGCCAACTGATCATTGAGCTTATAGGCCACGGTCGGCTTGATATCGATGAGCGGAAGCGTTGCCGTAGTGACGGCGGTATTGAAGGGGCCATCCACCGGATAGCGGGTGTTCGAACCGAATGGCGAAGTAAGACCAAGCCCCAGCGTGACGGGTGAGAGAGTCGCTGCACCAAGGGCCCCAAGATTGGCACTCAGATAGAAATGGCTTGGAGGTGGATAGGTGATGCTGCCACCGAAATCACCTCTTGTATCAAGACCCGCTGGGCTCTTGTATTTGACCGACCCTCCCATGAGATTCGCCCCGACAATACTCTGAACGCCATCGACTTGAGTCAATCCGGCTGGATTAAAGTGGATGGCCGAGGCATCGTCCGCCTGAGCGGCAAACGCATTTCCCTGACCAGCCGCGGTAGCTCCTTGCGGCTGAAATCGAATAGCCTGAGCAGAAGTAGTTGATGGAAGCAAGAAAACCACCATCATGGCCAATGAACACAACATCCAACTCATGGTTGTCTAATTCCTATGGGAGGGCTGAAAAGCGGGGTGATAGTACCGAACCGCCTTCCCTCTTGTCCATGCTTGAATGGCAAATGAGAAGCCTTGATAGGGCCATTTGACCTCACCAGGACAGAAACATTAAGCTATTCCTTATTTCGAAATATCGGCGTATAATCCCGGAAGTTTTGGCTTCCCGTTCAGTTTGGATTTGCTATGGCACGAAGTTTCAAGAACCCCTTCCCAAGTCAGTTGTTCGAGAAGCTTTCAAAGCAGGAGTGTCAGCACGCGCTGGAAGTCTTCCACTACGCAGCTCAAGCAGAAACCTCTGAGGACGTTAGAGACGCCCTAATTCGGTTTCAGGGGCTTTTCCCGTTCGATCGGTTACTCGGCGGACTGGCCCGCCTTGGTCCTGGTGGAACATTTGAGGGCTTCACGAACGTTATCAATGTAAGCTATCCGGACGAATGGCTCTACCTTTACTGGAAGAACGGGTACGCCAACGTTGACCCCGTGTTCCGAGCGGCCTCCCGATCTCCCAGCACCCAGATTTGGAAACAAACCTACCAACAAGCGACATCCAAAGAGGAGCTAGACTTTATCGAAACCGCCAGAGGATTTGGTCTGGCTGACGGAATCACCACCAGTTCAGTCGACCCGACTTGCGGCATCGCTACGTTTTATTCCTTTGCAGGAGGGGAGGATATCGACGCTGAGCGGTATGCTCAACTCGTGGAATACCTCGGACACCATCTCCATCTCGCCCTCATGAGAACAGCGCGGAAGAATGCTCCCTCGACGGAAAAGTGCGTGAAAGAACTGTCCCCACGCGAAGTGACCATCCTGAATTGGATAAAGAACGGCAAGACGAACTGGGAAGTCGGCCAGATTCTTGGGGTGACGGAACGGACGGTGCGATTCCATCTAGCGAGCATCTTTTCCAAACTCGATGTGACCTCCCGCTCACAGGCAGTCGCCACAGCCATGGAACACGGACTTCCCGTCCTGCACGGTCTTCCCAGCGCGATCTGAACCACCCCCCTCTAACGGTTGCCTTCACTGATATCGTTGACGCGGAACAACTCCATCAATCCCAAAACGAACGCACCCTCACGCTCTTGCCACAATCTCCGTCGTGGCTGGCTCCGTGGTATGCAGCCACTCCAGCATCTCAGGTCGCTTAGACGCTGCAGTTGAGCGAAACTCGTCGAGATCGAGCAGCGCCCCAACCGAGAGCACATCCGCTGGAGGAAGTGCTACGGGAGTACCGATCGCATGACAGGGCCACCCTATCCACTGCACTACACGCAGAAGTCTACTTTCAACGACTAGGTAGGTGTATCGAATATTATTCGCGAGAGTCCAGTGATACATGCCCTTGAAAATAGTTCGCATCAGCTTTGCAGAGAGACCTCGATCGGTAATTGTAGGGTCCACGGCCAACCGGGTAATTTCCGCAGTATCGAGCTCCTTGCGAACGCGATGTGACCCGACCAGGCATCCGCTGAACTCGCTTTCCAGCATAAATGGGAGCGGAGCGGGCGTCATCCTTACCATTCCCAACAATTGTTGCTGGCTAGAGAAAAGACCTATAGAGGTACTCCATGCATCATAGACATCAGACTCGAGTTGGTCCTTCCTCTCCGGAACCCACTTTAGCTTCTCGGCAAAGACCCTATGCCGAAGATGATAGGCCTGCCGTAACTCCTCCTCCCTTTCGAGCGTCTTGACCAGAAATTCCCCCTCGCAGAAGGCAATCTGTCCTGCTTCCCGTATGACTCTGTCGCTCATAGGCACCTCCAACAGGTTTAACTACAACAGCAATGCGTGACCGGGCCCGAATGGTTCCAAATTCGTGACTCATTCGTCACCTGGCGGATTCGCCAGGTGACGGAATGCATGGCAGGCGCATACTAGTAGTGGTCTCTCATCTGAGGAGTCCGTGCGAAGAAGGACTCCGTTGACGTTTCACGTCATTTTCTCGAAAGGATGTTCCAACTGATAATAGATCGGCGGGGCTTCCAGATTATCAATGGGTTTCGGCAATTCCCTGGCAAGGCGGCGAACCAGGGTGCGTCTCTTGCTCAAGGGATTCCCCAGGACGCAGCTGAGTCTGTTTCTTATCTGCTGCAGAAACAGGCCGGAAGCAGCCTCGCTTCCGCCCTCAAGGCATCCGAACAACGATTAATCGCCCTGCTTCACGATCGCAGCCGCATCGGACGGGAATTGCATGACACTGTGCTGCAAGCGCTCTATGCGATTGGGTTAAGCCTTGCGCAATCCCATGAATTGCGCAGGGGGACGCCACAAGCAGGGTTGCGCGCTTGCAATCAGGCAGCTGACCAGCTCCACAAGCTCATCCAAGACATCCGACGCATGATTCTGAGTGTGGAATCCGACCGCGTGGATCCGTTTAGGCTGGTCTCCGAGTTACAGGCCCTTGCCCAGACCGTTGAGGGGGTGAGTGAGGTACGGATTCATGTGAGGGTCGACCAGGCGGCAGAGGATATTCTGACCGGCGAAGAAGCACGTGAACTCGTCACCATCACCAGGGAGGCCTTGAACAATTGTGTCCGTCACGCCTGCGCCACACGAATCGTAATCTCCCTTCGGCACATCGGCCCACGAGTACAACTGAGCATCTGCGACAACG
>WNGC01004424.1_pt1 | contig 14742 bp, 11 predicted proteins | sample 5400051 | NCBI WGS metagenome assembly WNGC01 (sample SAMN13153368, study PRJNA577476) | soil metagenome | isolation source: 20 cm soil or saprolite under grassland replicate 2 | place: USA:California | collected 2016-06-15 | reverse complement strand
TGTGCTCCGGGATGAACCCGAGGAAGCGCACGTGGCCGTCGAGCCCGAGGGCCGCGCCGAGGGCCTCGAGCTCGCCCCGGAGCGAGCCCGCGCCGCCGAGCAGCAGGAGCGCCTCGGGGACGCGTGCCTTCACGCGCGCCATCGCGCGCAGCAGGAGGTCGAGCCCCATGCGGCGCTCGAGGTTCCGCACGGTGAGGAGCAGCGGGCGGCCCTCGGGCAGCCCGAGCGCCCGACGGACGGCGGCGCGGTCGGCGGCCGGACGGAACCGCTCGAGCTCCACCGCGCCCGGGATCTTCACGATCCGCTCCGGCGGGATGCGGTAGAGCGTCTCGAGCTGGCCCGCCGAGAAGTCGCTGAGCACGTGGATCAGGCGCGCGCGCCTGAGGCACGAGCGCTCGACCAGCCAGAGCGCGGCGGCGCCGAAGCCGCCCGCGAGGCCGCCGCGGTGGCGGCGGGTCATCCCGTGGCGCGCGCGATACTCGAGGGGTGCTGGCGAGTGGAAGGTGTAGAGCATGGGGAGCCGACGCGCCGCGGGCGAGAGCAGCGCGCCGTAGCCCGCGAGCGGCTGGTAGAGGTGCAGCACGTCCGCGGGGCTCTCGGCGAGGTCCGCCGACGTCGCGCGCCGCGCCGCCAGGATCGAGGTCCGGACGAAGCCCGCCACCGACCGGTGATCCATCGGGAAGTGGCGGACGTGAACGCCGGCGAGGTCGAGCGGCGTCTGGCCGCCGTCGGCATGCGCACGGCTGACCACGCGCACGCGATGGCCGAGCGCGGCGAGCCGCGACGCCTGCTCCCGGAGCATCCGTTCTGCCCCGCCCTCTGGCCGCGCGGGTGAGACGTCGGACACCATGAGGATCCGGAGCGTGCGCGGGCGCGCGGCCACCGGGCGCCCCGCCCGGGTCCCGCGCGCGTGGGCACCTCCGAGCGACCACTGCCCGCCGCGATCGAGGTACTCGCGGATCCACAGCTCGGTCATCATGAGCGTGAAGAGGCGGTCGGCGTGGTCGCGAGCCCCGCCCGCGTGCTCGCGCCGGAGCCGCTCCACCTCCGCGGGCTCGAAGAGGCCCCGCGCGGCCACGAGCGAGGGCGCCAGGAGGTCCTCCAGCGTCGCCCGTAGATCAGAGGTGAGCCACGCGCCGAGCGGGATCATGAAGCCCTGCTTCCGGTGCTCCCGCACCGGCCGGGGCAGGACGTCCGCGAACGCCGTCTTGAGGAGCCCCTTGAGCCGCCGCCCCGGGATCTTCACCGAGGGCGGGATGGCCAGGCTCGCCTCGACGAGCCGGTGGTCGCAGAAAGGCGCCCGCAGCTCGAGCGAGTTCGCCATGCTCATCCGGTCCGCCATGACGAGGAGGTCGTCGGGCAGGTAGGTCGCGAGGTCGATGCGGAAGGCGCCGTCCAGCGGGTCGCCGTGGCCGCGCGCCTCGAACGCGCTCCGCTGCGCCGCGTCCACGGAGGACGTCAGCAGCGCGCCGAGCGCGGGCGTCGCGAGCCGCGCCAGCTCCTCGTCGCCGAAGAAGCGCGTCCAGCGCAGGTAGCGCTCGGGCAGCGGCGCCTCGGCCCCCGCGGCGAAGCGGCGCACCCAGCCGCCCAGGTTCCGGCTGGTGCGCGACTCGCGGACCAGGGCTTGCGCGAGCGCGCCCGCCGCACGGCGCGCCGCGCGCGGGAGCCGCGCGTAGAGCTCGGAGGCGCGGACGCCCAGGTAGCGCGGGTAGCCGCCGAAGGTCTCGTCGCCGCCGATGCCCGAGAGGGCGACCTTCACGAGCCGCGCCGTCGCCTGGGCGACCGCGAACGTCGGCACCGCGGAGGAGTCGGCGAACGGCTCGTCGAAGTGGCGGACGATCGTGGGCAAGAGCTCGGCGACGTTCGGCTCCAGGACCTCCTCGTGGTGGTCGGTGCCGAAGCGCTCGGCGACGAGCCGCGCGTAGGGCAGCTCGTCGTAGGAGGCGAAGGCGCGGGCGAAGCCGACCGAGACGGTCACGATGCGCCCGCTCGTGACCTCGCGCATGCTCGCCACGACGGCGCTCGAGTCGAGGCCGCCCGACAGGAAGACGCCGAGCGGCACGTCGCTCTCGAGCCTCAGCCTGACCGCTTCGCGCAGCTCCTCGCGCAGCGCCGCGGCCGTGTCCTCGACCGACGCCGCCCGCGTCGCCGGAGGACCCGGCGGCAATTGCCAGTAGCGGGAGAGCGTCAGCCGTCCGTCGACGAGCGTGGCCGTGTGGGCCGGCGGGAGCTTCCGCATCGCCGCGTAGACCGAGCTTCGCCCGGGCGTGTACCCGAAGGCGAGGTAGTGGTGGAAGGCCGCCCAGTCGACGTCGCGCGACACGGCGGGGTGCCGGAGGAGGGCCTTCGGCTCGGACGCGAAGGCGAGGAGGCCGCCGTGCTGCCAGTAGTAGAGGGGCTTCTTGCCCAGGCGGTCGCGCGCGAGGAACAGGGCCCGCCGCGCGCGGTCCCAGAGGGCGAACGCGAACATGCCGCGCAGGCGCTCGACGCACGCCTCGCCGAACGTGGCGTACGCCTGGAGGATCACCTCGGTGTCGCTCTGCGTCCGGAATCGCCGACCGCGCGCCTCGAGCTCCGCCCGGAGCTCGCGGAAGTTGTAGATCTCGCCGTTGAACACGAGCCAGAAGCGCTCGTCGGCGTCGCTCATCGGCTGCCGCCCCGTGACGAGGTCGATGATCGCGAGCCGCGTCATGCCGAGCGCCACGCCGGGCTCGGCGTGGACGCCCATGTCGTCGGGCCCGCGATGGCGGAGCAGGTCGAGCATCGCCGGCAGGAGGTCCGGCGGCGCCTCGCCGATGACGCCGGCGATGCCGCACATCAGCGGGGGCTCCCGGCGACCCGGGCCAGCAGCTCGAGCACGCGCCCGGCGGTACGGTCGGCGGTGTAGAGTGAGGCGCGCGCGAGGCCGCGCCGCCCGAGCTCCGCCCGCAACCCCGCGTCCGCGAGCACGCGCGCCAGCGCCCCGGCGATCTCCTCGGGGCGCTCGGCGTCGGCGACGAGCCCGGCGTCGGCCACGAGCTCGGGCAGGGCGCCGCGGTTCGACACGACGACGGGCGTCCCGCACGCCATCGCCTCGAGCGCCGGCAGGCCGAACCCCTCCTCGAGCGACGGCAGGACGGTGACCGTCGCGCCGGCGTAGAGGCCCGGCAGGTCGCGGTCCGCCACGAGCCCGGCGAACACGACGCGGTCCGCCACGCCGAGCTCGCGCGCGCGCGCCTCCAGGAGGGGCCGGCCCGCGCGGTCGCCTCCGGCGAGGACCAGGGCGTGCGCCGCGCGGAGCGCCGCGGGCAGGGCCGCGTACGCGGCGAGCAGCCGGGGCAGGTTCTTGTGCGGCCGGAAGTTTCCCACGTAGAGAATGCAGGACGACGCGATCCCGTCGCGCACGCGGACGGGCGGTGCCGGCGCCGTGAACTCCGGACCGAGCGCGACGGGGATCACCGTCACCCGCGCCGGGTCGATCCCGAGACGCGCCGCGATCTCGCGCCGCGAGTGCTCCGAGTCGGTGACGATCGCGGCGGCGCGGCGGGCGTAGAGCCGCGCCAGCCGGATCAGCGTCGCGTCATGGAGCCTCCGGCGCCGGCCGGGGTAGCCGATGAAGAAGAGGTCGTGGATCGTGAGCACCACCGGGCAGGGCGCGGCGAGCGGGCCCTTGTAGTAGGGCGACAGGAAGACCGTCGCGCCGTCCTCGCGGAGCGCGCGGGGCAGCCGCACCTGATCCCACACTTGCGTCAGGTGCCCCGCGAGGACGCGCGTGGCGACGCCGGGAAGTGTCTCGTCGACCACCGTAGAGCCGTCGCCGTAGACGACGCACGGCCAGCCCGCGCGCGACGCCGCGCGCAGCACCTCGGTGACGTAGCGACGGATCCCGGTGCGCACCCCGGGGCGGAGCTCCCGGCCGTCCACGCCGAGCCGGATGCCAAGCGTCACGCCGTCCCCGGCTTCCTGGCCTTGAAGATCATCTCGCAGAAGCCGACGTACCGGCAGTCGAGGATCTCGTAGCCGAGGGCGCGGAGCTCGGCGGACAGCGTGGCGCGCGAGTAGTGCGTGATGTGCTCGTGCGCGTAGGCGCCGGGCAGCAGCGTGCCGTAGACCCATTCGAGCGCCCACCAGAGCCATCGGCCGTAGTCCGGCGTCCCGACGATGAGGATCCCGCCCGGCTTCAGCACGCGCCGGGCCTCGGCGAGATGCTCGCTGGCGTTCGGCACGTGCTCGATCACCTCCGACGTGATGAGCGTGGCGACGCTCGCCGGGCGCAGCGGCAGGCGGTCGCCGCTCGCGCGGAGCAGTCGTCGGTGGCGCGGCCGGAGCCAGCGCAGCTTGTTCTGGAGGATGTCGATCCCGACGGCGTCGGCGAGGTCGAGGAGGATCCGGCTCGAGCCGCAGCCCACGTCCACGACACCGCTGCGGCCGTCCAGGTAGCCCAGCACGATGCGGTGGCGCGTTCGCTGCCAGTACCGCTGGAGCCAGATCGGGCTGTCGAACGCGCGATAGTCGTAATCCGCCGCGACGACGGAGTTGCGCAGCCGCCACATGCGCACCAGGGTCTTCAGGAACGCCCAGCCGAACTTGACGAGGCGTGCGTGGGAGCGGCCGGAGCCCCGCGCCATGTAGTGGAAGGGCACCTCGACGATGCGCCAGCCCTCGGCGTGGACGCGGATCAGGATCTCCTCGAGCACGTCGAAGTCCCTGGCCCCCAGGGTGAGCCCCGTGACCACATCACGACGGTACATCCGAAATCCGCTCGAGAGATCGCGAAGCGGGAGCGAGAGCGTCCGCCGGTACGCGCGGTTGAGGATCTGGCTCAGGAGGCGCCGGAACCAGCCCATGTCGGCGCGCCCGCCGGCGACGTAGCGGGAGGCGACGAGGACCTCCCCTTCGTCCCGCCGCTGCCAGAAGCTCTCGAGGAAGAGCGGCCGGTGGGACAGGTCGGCGTCCATGGTGACCACGTAGGCGGCCTCGGTGGCCGCGAAGCCGGCGAGCAGCGCGCCCGCGTAGCCGTGCACCTCCTGGCCGACGACGCGCGCGCCGCGGCGCAGGGCCGCCTCGCGCGTGCCGTCCTCGGAGCCGCCGTCGACCACGACCACCTCCGCGGCGACGCCGAGGCCGGCGAGCGTCTCCCGTAGCGCGGGGAGCAGGAGCTCGAGATTCTCGCGCTCGTTCCACGCGGGAATGACGATGGCGAGCTCCGGCGACACGGGGCTCATGGGTCGCCGGCCTCACCGCGGCCGTCGTCAGAGACCAGGAGCAGCAGGACCACGCCGACGAGGAAGAGCGGGCTCGTGAAGACCTGGATGAGACCAAGCCCGGCCCAGGCGAGCGCCTGAGCGCGGGGCGGCATCGTCCCGCTCACCGCCCGGGCGCCGACCCAGAGCAGGAACGGAAGGAACCACGTCGCGTAATACGACTCGAAGGCGCCCAGGACGAGCGGCGGAATCAGCAAAGCCATCGGCCGAGCGACAGGAGGCCGTGTTGCTCGAGCTTTCGCAGCAGGATGAAGGGCAGGCTGAAGTTGAATCGCAGCTCGTAGCCGATCGTCAGCTGAGCCGCGTGCCCGATCTGCGGGAACTGCCCCAGCGTCTCCCAGGTGACGCCGCCTGGGAGCACGACCGCCACGGCGACGAAGACCGCGACGATCGCGACCGACCACCCGCCGACCCGGGCGCTGGGGGAAAGGCCCGCCCGCGCGCGCAGCCCGCCCAGGGCCGCCTCACCCAGCGCCCGAACCCCGAACGCCGCCGGGAAGATCAGCAGCGGGGGCTTGACCATTCCGGCGACCGCGAACGCCGCGGCGCACCCGACCTCACGCCCGAGGCCACGCCATCGATCCCAGACGAGAGCGCCGAGCATCCAGAAGCCGAGGGCGAGGATGATCGTCTGTCCCGTCGCCCACGCCGACAAGACGGGGTTCGTCGTCGCGAGGAGCAGGACCAGAAGGACGCCCGCAAGGCTCGACGGCGGACGCGCCGTGCGAAGCAGGAGGACCGCGGCGCCGAGGCTCGCCGCGAGGATCAGGAGGTTCAGGCCCCAGAGGACGCTCCCGGCCCACTCGATCGGCAGCCGACCAGCGCCGGCGAGGAGGTGGATGAACCAGTACGTCGGGATCGGAAAGTTGTTCCCGACCGCGTACGGCGATCCGCCGAGAACGTACGTGTCGCGCGCCGCATGGTAGAAGACCCAGTAGTCGTTCGAGGACGTGTGCGCGCTCGCCCACCGGCCGGGCGTGGTGAAGTTCGTCGTCAGGATCGAGAGCCAGCGCGCATCCCAAAGGTTCAGCAGCAGCCAGGCCGACAGCAGGGGAAGGAGCAGCCCCTGTCGCCGGCGTGGACCCACGGGCGTGAACGCGAGGGCGGCGAGGACGCTTGCCACCAGCAGCCGCAGGGCCTCTACCCGTGTCGGCCACGCCGCCCTCGCGACGAAGGCCCAGGCGCCCGCGACGGCGACGAGCACCGTGGCCGTGAGGAACCGGACGTCCCGTGGCGCCTCCACCGTCACGGAGTTCGGACCCGTCGAGCGTCGGCGTCCCGGATCTGGTAGATCACCACGCGACGGCCCGCCCGGTCCTCCTCGACGTGGGCGAGCTCCAGGTCCGGGCGCACCCGAGCGCCCGCCACGAGCCCCAGCAGGTCGGGACGCGACTCCGGGAGGCGGACGCTATCGGCGACCACGAAGCGCGCGCCGCGGCTCCGTCCCTCGGCGAGCGCGGCGTCGAGCGAGCGCTGTCCGAACGGGATCGCCCGGGCCTCGGCGTAGTGGGCGATCACGGGATAGCGTCCGATGAACGTGGCTCCCGGCCCGGTGGAGCGACGGATCCAGAGCCCGGCCTGCTTCTCGACGGCGGCCGGGTCCTGCCGGAACCATGGGCGTGCGATCCACGGGCCGAAGCTCAGCAGCACGACGACGAGCAGGATCCTGGCGCGCGCCGACAGACGCGGCGACGGGTCGTCGGGCTGTCCGAGACGCCGTAGACCGATCGCCGCGATGATGCTCAGCACCGGCACGAGGGGCGTGCCGTAGCGAGCATCGAGGACGAACAGCAGGAGACCGAGGAGCGGCAACGGTGCGATCGCGAGAAACCACTCCGGCGGCGCCGGGCCGCGCCTCCACCGGAGCTGGACCAGGCCCACGGCCAGCAGCGCGATCCCGCCCGACTGGAGCAGCCCGGGCGCGAAATACTTGTCCGCCAGATGGAGGTTGATCACGATTCGCTTCACGGCCTCCCGGGGGCGGGCGAGCACGTAGTCGAGGAGCGTCCGCGGGACATCGGGCGCCGGGTCCGTGATCCCACGCTCCATGGCCGCGCCGGGACGCTCGTCGCCGACGCTCTCGGCGAACACGAGCGTCTGTCCCACCTTGCCGCTCCAGTGCCAGTGCCCCGTCTCGCGCTTGACGAGCGCCATGTACGGGAACAAGACCGCGCACCAGACGAGCGTAAGCACGCCGAGCTCGGCCAGGACGTGGCGCGACGCGCGCCAGGCGACGAGCCGCGGTGCCCGCGCCAGCACGACCCAGGCGAGCGCCAGGTACGCCATGCCCTCCGGGCGCGACAACGTCGTCAGCCCCCCGAGAACCCCGGCGAGGGCCGCGGACCCGAGCGATCCCGTGCGCAGGGCGCGCACGAGCACGACGAAGAACGTCGTGAGGGTGAGGCCGGCGATGGGTTCGGAGAGCACGCGGGTGCTGGCCTCGACCGCCGACGGGCTCACGGCCACCAGCAGGCCGGCGAGCCAGGCGACCCGCGCGTCCGTCGCTCCACGGCTGAGCCAGAGCGTGGGCCACACCCACAGGCCACCGAGCACCGCCGAGACGACGCGCGCGACCCACTCCGCGTCGGCCGAGAGCCAGAGAAAGGGCGTGAGGAGGACGGAGTAGAGGGGCGGGTGGAGCACGGTGAACGCACCGAAGTCGGAGAGGAGTGCCCGGGCGTTGTTCAGATAGGTGATGCCGTCCACCTCGATCCCTTCGCGCCGACTCGCGACGGCCACGCGGAGCAGGATCGCGGCCCCCGAGAGGATGAGCCCGGGGAGCCAGAGGCCGTCCCCGCGCCGGCCGCCCCCGCCCTCCGCCTCAGCGGGGGACGCCATCGACCCGTCCCGGCGCGAGGACCGCGTCGTAGAGCTGCTCGATGCGCGCGACGTGAGCGGCGAGCGTGAAGCGCGCGCGCACGTCCGCCGCCGCGGCGCGGACGCGGGCCTGCGTCGCGTCCGGTTCGGTCAATGTGCTCACGATCGCTCTTGCCAGCGCGCCTGGATCCTCGGGTGGGACGAGGAGCCCGGTTCGACCATCGACGCAGACCTCGGGGATACCTCCCACGCGCGTGGCGACGACCGGGACCTCGGCGGCCATGGCCTCGATCAGGACGCGGCCGAACGCCTCCTGCCTCGACGGGACGACGACCGCCGCGGCCATCCCCAGAAACGGACGGGGGTCGGCCTGGTGCCCGACGAACGTGGCCCGCACGTCGGCCGCGCGCGCGTCCGCCTCGAGGGCGGCGCGCATCGGACCGTCCCCGACCAGGACGAACCTCACCCGCGGCAGCGCCCGCTGGACGACACGGGCCGCCTCGAGAAACACGTCGGGACCTTTGCCGTGCTCGAGGCGTCCGATGTAGACGACCGCCCCCTCCTCCGACGGCGCGGGCGTCGTCGTGGCGTGGGCCCCAGGGCTGAACATCTCGAGGTCCACACCGTTCGGAACGATGTGGACCTTCGTCCCCGCACCGGAGCGCCCGCGAAAGCGCCCGGCGGCGGCGGCCGAGTTCGCCACGATGGCGCTCGACAGCCGCAGCAGGAGACCGTCGAGCCACGGGTCCCGATCGACGATCCTGACGTGCCAGATGACGGGGATCCGAGGTCTCCGGGCCGCGAGTCCGGCGTACAGGGCAGAACGACTCCCGTGCGCGTGGACGAGTCGAATGCGCCGCGTGAAGAGGAGCGCGCGCAGGTCGCGGACGGCGCGAGCGCCCGCGAGGAGGGTGGAGGGCCGCACCGTGGGGAGCGGTCGGAGGGCGAGCGGGACGCCGATGCGGCGCAGCTCGATCGCCATGCCGCCCTCCCCGGGCACGTGGACGTGCGGAGCGAACCGCCGCCGGTCGAGCCCGCGCACCAGCCCGAGCAGGCTCTCTTCTCCGCCACCAATCCGATCCGCGAAGTTCGCCATGAGGAGGACGGGCTGAGGCTCGCTCACCCGGTCCGATCTCCGGCGCGCTCACGGACCACCGTCCGGTACAGCTCGAGGGTCGCCTTGGCGCTGACGGCCCACGACCAGCGGGCCGTCACGAGGTCGCGCGCCGCGGCCGCCATGCGGGCCGCGCCCGCGGGATCGTCGAGGACCCCGGCGAGCGCCGCGCCGAGCGCCGCCGCGTCGCCGGGAGGCACGAGCCTCGCGCTCACGCCGTCCGTCAGAAACTCGCGGAACGCGCCCACCGCGGTCGCCACGACGGGCGTCCCGAGGCTGCAGGCGATGCGGAGCGACCCGCTGTCCGTCACCTCACGATAGTTATACACGGCGACGTCGGCCGCTCCGAAGTAGAGGGCGACCTCCGCGTGGGGCACGTAGGTCGGACGGAACGTCACGGCCTCGGCCACGCGGGCGCCCTCGATCGCCCGATGATACGCGGCTTCGCTGCCAACCAGGAGCGGCCCCACGATCACGAGGCTGGCGTCGGGATGACGCGCACGCACCGCCGCCCACGCGCCGATCAGCTCGAGGATGCCCTTGTACGGTCGGATCGCGCCGAACGCCAGGACGAGACGGCCGGCCGTCGCCAGGCCGAGGCGACGGCGCGCGCGCGCGCGATCGACGCCGCCGCCGGGCGCGAAGAACCCATAGTCCCCGTGGTGGATGACCTGGATCCGCGCCGCCGGGCCGAGCCGTCGCGCCGCGAGCGCGGCCGCCTCCTGCGTATGGACGACGACCGCGTCGGCGGCGCGCAGCACGCGCCACCACGTCCAGTCCTCCCAGCGCACGTTCTCGTGGCTCCGCACGTTGTGGACCGTGCCGACGAGCGGTCGGCGCCGCCGGACGAGCGGCCAGAGCCACCCGTCGAAGCGCGTCGAGAGGAGGCTCTGGACGTGGACGACGTCGGGGCCCAGCGCGGCGAGGTGCCTGAGGAGCCGGCCGGCGGCGCGCGGGTACCCGTGGCGCCCGTCGAAGCATCGCTCCACGCGGAACGCGCGCGGCAGCTCGCCGAGCTCGTACCGGACGTTCGTGAGCAGCCACGGCTCGGCGCCGCACTCGCTGAGCGCGTTGCAGAGATTGAAGGCATAGTGGGCGATGCCGCCCCAGCCCCCCGTCTCGACGATGGCGACCTTCACGGCGGCCGCTCGATCCCTACACCGCCGCCGACGGCCCGAGGGCGCGCAGGAGCCGCGCGCACGCGCCCTCTTTGGCGCGGAGCAGGGCCGCGCGCCGCCGGTCGAGCGGCGGATAGCGCACGGGCAGGCCCGCCATGCGGCCGAGCGTGCCGAGCACGACGGCCAGGGTGAGCGCGGCCCGGGCCGCGCGGCCGTGGTGCTTGCGGAAGTAGCGGACGTAGCTCAGGTAGTACTCGACCTGCCGCGCCGACGTCTCTCGCGTGCTCGCGCCGAGGTGGTGGACGGCGCGCGCGTCGGGGCAGAAGGCCACGCCGAGCCCGGCGGCGCGGAAGCGCCGGCAGAGGTCCGTCTCCTCGAAGTACATCCTGAAGCCTTCGTCGAAGCCACCGACGCGGGCGAAGGCGTCGCCGCGGATCAGCATCACCGCCCCCGACACGCAGTCCACCGGCGTCTCGCGCGAGAGGTCGCGGTCCGCGTAGTAGAACCTCCGCGCCCAGCGGTTCTCCGGCAGGAGCGCGTGGACCCCGAGCAGCTCGCCGAGCGCGAACCCGAGCGTGGGGAAGCGCTTGCACGACCGCTGCGGCGTTCCGTCGGGATAGACGAGCGCAGGCCCGGCGAGCGCGCACTCCGGATGGCCCGCGAGGTAGGCGCGCAGCGTGTGGAGGCTCGCCGGCGCGAGCATCACGTCGGCGTTCATCGCGCAGAGGTACACGGCCGGGTGGAGAGCCGCCGCCCGATTGATGGCAGGGCCGTAGCCGGGGTTGTCGGGGTTCTCGAGGAGCACGACGTCGGGGAACGCCGCGCGCACCGCCGCGCACGTGCCGTCGCCCGAGCCGTTGTCCGCGGCGACGACGACGGCGTCGCGCCCGTGCGTCGCGACCCGCGCCGAGGCGAGCGCCGCGAGCGTCAGCTCGCGCGTGTTGTAGCTCACCACGACCACCGCCATCTCGGTCATGGTCCCGACGGGGCGGCGGCGCGGCCGCGGAGCCACCTGAGCCACGCGCCGCGCTGCAGCGGCCAGAGCCGGAGCGACGCGGCGAAGTATCCCGCGGCCTCGCGCCAGCGCCCCTCGGCCGCCAGCGCGTCGCCGAGCCCGTTGTACGCGTCGGCGACCGAGCGGCGGGCGGGCACGCCGGCGTCGCGGACGGCCGCGGGGAACAGACGGTGCGCCGTCACGAGCGTCACGTATCGCATCCGGTCCATGCGCGCGCGGTCGCTCGAGAGCGTCCGGGGGCGCGCCCGGTAGACGAACGTCGGCTCGGCGCTGTAGGCCACCGCGTGACGAACGGCGAGACGGAGCCACAGCTCCCAGTCCTCCGTGCCGCGGATCGTCTCGTCGAAGCCGCCGAGCCCGCTGACGACGTCACGACGCGCGATGACCGCGTCGGCGGTGATGAAGTTCCGGCGCAGGAGCCCGGTGAAGATCCATCCCTCGATCCGGTCGTCGACCGGCGGGTAGCACGCGGAGAAGCGTCGCCGCACGAGGGTCGGGTCCTCGAGCCAGCCGTCGGTGTGGGCCCAGACCGCGTCGGCGCGGGCGAGGAGCCGTGCGCGACACGCGAGGGCGCTCGGGAGCAGGAGGTCGTCGGCGTCGAGGAACACCACGGCGTCCGTCGAGAGCCGGGCCAGGCCGACGTTGCGGGCCGCGGCCGGTCCCCGATTCGACTGGGTCACGCACGTGATCCGTCCCGCGAAGGGCCGCAACGCGTCGGCGGTCCCGTCGGTCGAGCCGTCGTCCACGACGACGACGTGCGCGGGCGCCGGCTCCTGGACGAGGGCGCTCTCGATCGCCGCCGTCACCGTGGCCGCCGAATTGTACGTCGGGATCACGACGCCGACGCTCAGCACGGGCGGGCCTCGCGCGCGCGCGCCTTCTCGACCACGATCACCGTCCGATACGCGGGCCTGCGGTCGAGCAGCCTGAGCAGCGGCCGGAGCGGCCGCGCGATCACGCGGAGCGCGTTCGTGAGCGCGCGGTGTGAGCACCAGTCCCAGGCGGTCGGGGCCAGGAGGTCGGCGAGGAGCGCCGAGTAGCGCGCGCCGCGAGCCCGCGCCTCCCAGCGCATGACGACGCGGTGGGCGGGCAGCCAGGCGTTGTCGAGGACGGCCCAGCGCGCGCCGTCGAGGGCGGGGGCGACCTCGCCCGCGCTGGGGAACGGTTGCGCGAGATGCTCGGCGAGCCAGCCCGGGCGTGGGAGCCCACGCGCCCTGAGCCAGCGGTCGTGCTCGCGGTCGTGCGCCTCGGCGGAGGCCCCGGCCGGAAACCCGATCGCGACCGTGCCGCGCGCCACCCGGACGCACTCGCGGACGATCCCGGCGCGCGCGCCGGGCGCCACGTGCTCCAGGACGTCGATCATCAGCACGAGGTCGAAGGCGTCCGCCGCGAAGGGCAGCGCCGCGCCGTCGGCGCGCACCGCGAGCATCCGGGCGCTCGGGCGCCGCGCGGCGCCCGTGTAGTCCGAGAAATCCGTCTCGGCGCCGACGAAGCGCCGCGTGAGGAACTTTCCGAGCCCCTCCGAGCCCGGCCCGACCTCGAGGATATGCCGCGGGCGCCCGCCCTCGATCAGCGGGATGACCGGCGCGTAGCGGACGAGCTGGCTCATCATGGCGAGCGCGTCGGACGCGTCCGCGTGAGGAGCCGCCGGACGCCTCCCGTCGTCAGGGCCCAGGCGAGATGCCTCAGCGACCCGAGCCGCCGCGCGTCGGGGTCCCAGCGCGACTCGAATCCGGAGAGCTCCCACGCCTTGGCCTCGACCAGGAACCGGTAGAACGCGAACAGCACGCTCAGGAGCAGCCCGGCCATGCCGTCGCGATAGCCCCGCGCGGTGATGAAGCGGAACCAGAACGCGGAGAGCCCGGCCCAGAGCGCCGTCCGCGGCCCGCCGAACGGCTGGCCCCCGGCGAGCCTGGTCCGGGCCTCCTTGCCCGCGTAGGTGTCGAACTTGAGGACGACATCGGTGAGGGTCGTGCCCTGGCGGTCGTGGACGATCCACGCGCCGTCCTCGACCGGGAGGTACGCCACGGGGCCGTCGATGACGGCCGCGCTGTGCAGCTGGTCCGGATAGCGGCCCGCGCCGCGCCTGAAGAGACGCAGCTGGTAGTCGGGAAAGCCCCCGGCGTGCGGCACCGGCAGCCCGAAGAAATAGTTCATGCGTGGGATCCAGACACCGGCCGTCGCGGGGCTCGCCGCGACGTGCTCCTCGAGGCGGCGCACGAGCTTCGCGGGGATCAGCTCGTCGGCGTCCACGATCAGGACCCACTCGCCGGTGGCGGCGTCAATTCCATGATTCCGCGCGAACTCCATGTGGGGAATCCACGCCTGCGGGAGAATCGCGGTCGCCAGCGGGGCGGCGAGCTCGCGCGTGCGGTCTTCGCTCGTCATGTCCACGACGATCCGCTCGTGGCACCAGGCGAGGTGCTCGAGACAGCGGCGAATGTTGAGCTCCTCGTTCCTCGCGACGACGACGGCGGAGAACCGTGGCCGGCCCGGGTCCGGCTTCATGCGGTCACCCGCGCCGGGCGGCGCGCGGTCGCGATCATGACGTTGAACGCGTCGTGTCCCGCCAGCACCCAGGCCCGATCCCGAAGCCGGCCGAGCACCGCGCGGAAGCCGCGGGCGGGCGACGCAGCGCCCACGGCGAGAAGTGATAGAGGTGGAACTCGACGAACTGTTCCCAGCGACGGCCCATCCACGCAGCGGTCACGCTGTTCGCGTTCTGGGTCTGGATCACGAGGAGCCCGCCGGGCCGGAGCCAGCGCGTCGTCTCGGCGAGCGCCGCGACGGGGTTGGCGAGGTGCTCGAGCGTGTCCCACATCGTGACGACGTCCACGGGCGCCTGACCCGGCGGCAGCGGCCGCCCGAGATCGCCCTCGTACACCGGAGCTCCCGAGGTCGTGGCGGCGAGCTGCACCGCGGAGGGCGAGACGTCGAGTCCCGCCGCCTTCCAGCCGCGCGCGCGCGCGACCGCGAGGAAGCGGCCCGCGCCGCACCCCGCGTCGAGGAGATTCCCGACGCCGGTCTCCATCTCGATCCTCGTGAGACGGCGGTGGGCCAGCCGGGTCTGCCCCTCCTCGGTCTCCGCGGGGTACTCGCGCGCGAAATAGTCGCTCGAATAGAGCGCGGCGACCTGGGCGGGCGACGGCTGCGGATCGTAGAAGACGAGGCCGCAACCGCGGCAGCGGACCACCTGGCGGCCCGAGCGTGTCGCGGTGAACAGCACCCGGAGATCGCGCGAGCCGCAGAGCCGGCAGTCGACCCACAGGGACCACACCCCGCCACTCACGGCGTCATCCCCCGGAGCCGTCGGATCCCGTCACGCAGCGCGCGCGCCGTCTGCCCCGGGAGCGCGCGGAGCGACGCTCGCAGCGAGAGGTTCCTCGGATCGGACAGCTCGGACAGCAGTCGGCACTTCTCGGTGTAGAGCTTCGG
>WNGC01003203.1_pt1 | contig 14744 bp, 13 predicted proteins | sample 5400051 | NCBI WGS metagenome assembly WNGC01 (sample SAMN13153368, study PRJNA577476) | soil metagenome | isolation source: 20 cm soil or saprolite under grassland replicate 2 | place: USA:California | collected 2016-06-15 | reverse complement strand
GCGCGTCGCGCTGGAGCAGCGCCTCGAGTCGATGGGTGCGATACCCCTCGCCCTCCCACCGCAGCACCGCCTCTCCCACCCGCGCGCGCCACGCCTCGACGGCCTTCCCGACGGTGACCGTCACGTCGGCGAGGAATTGTCCGAACTCGTCGCCCCCCCCGCTCTTGGCGGCAGCGCTACGCCCGTCTCCGGGCGGGGCGGCCCCTTCGCTCACGAGGCCGAGGATCTGCTTCGCCGTCTCCGCGTTGATCTTCGTGTCATTCACCGCCTGGAACGCCACGAGCCGGTTCAGCGCCCCCATCAACTCACGCACGTTGCCGACCTCCGCCTGCGCCACCGTCTCGAGCACGCCCGGCTCGAACCGCGCGCCGCGCTCTTCGGCTTTGCGCCGCAGGATCGCGACCCGCGTCTCGTAGTCCGGCGTGCCCATGTCCACCACCAACCCGCCCGATAGCCGCGAGATCAAGCGCTCGTCCAGGTCGGCGATGTCGGGCGGCGGGCGGTCGCTCGTCAGCACGATCTGACGCCCCGCCGCCTGCAGCGCCTCCGTGAGCCGCAGCAGCTCGGACTGCATTTCCTTGCGGTTCGTGAGGAACTGCACATCGTCCACGAGCAGCACGTCCACGTTCTGGAACCGGCGGCGGAACGCGTCGCCCTGCCCCGCGGCGACGCTCGCGTGGAACGCCTCGACGTACTCATCGAGCGTGAGGTACTCGATGTTCAGCTGCGGCGCGGCCTTCTTCGCCGCATGGCCGATCGCCATCAGGACATGCGTCTTGCCGAGGCCGGAGCCGCTGTAAATGAACAGCGGGTTGTACGCCGCGCCCGGACTCTCGGCCACGGTGCGCCCCGCCGTGACGGCGAGCCGGTTCGCCGCACCCACGACGAAGCTGTCGAAGGAATACTTGGGGTTGAGCGTGCCGGTCACGCGGCGGTCCCCGCGGCGAGCTTCTTGAGCACCAGCTCGGAGATTCCCTTGAGCGTTTCGAACACGCCCTTGCCGTGCAGCGCGTCCGCGCTGAAGCTCGGCACGCCGCGGAAGTTCAGCGCGTCGTCCAGGTCCGCCGGCGAGAGGATCAGCTCGCGCGGCAGGTCCTGCTTGTTGTATTGCAGCACCAGGGGAATGGTGCGGATGTCCACACCGTGCTCGAGCAGGTTGCTCTGCAGGTTCTGCAGGCTCTCGAGGTTCTCGTCGAGCTGGCGCGCCTGACTGTCGCCCACGAACACCACGCCGTCCGCTCCCTGGAGCACCAGCCGGCGCGTCGCATTGTAGTAGACCTGGCCGGGGACCGTGTACAGCTGGAATCGCGTGGAAAACCCCGAGATTTGGCCGAGGTCGATCGGCAGGAAGTCGAAGAACAGGGTGCGGTCGGTTTGGGTGGCGAGCGAGACCATGCGGCCGCGGCGGGAGTCCGGGACGCGGCCGTAGATGTAATGCAGGTTGGTCGTCTTGCCCGAGCGCCCCGGCCCGTAGTAGACGATCTTGCAGGTGATCTCGCGCGTCGTGAAGTTCACCAGAGACACGGAGCTATCTCCCGAAGAGCGTGTTCAGACTGTCGCTCAGCTGACGCTCGAAGTCCGCCGCGAGCACCTGCTTCGGCACGGTGTCTTTGGGGCTCGCCGCCTGCAGATCGGCGGCGAGCTGCTCAAAAAATAACTGCACCAGACCGAGCGACGAAACATCGAGGTCGTAGACGACCAGCGCCACCAGCCGGCCGCGCCCCGTCGCCACGCCGGCGAGGAAGATCCCGTGGCGCTCGCCCTGATGGTTCAGTGCCGCGAACGGGGGCTGGCGCAGCTCGCGGGCCATCTCGTCCGTCGACGCCATGATCGCGGCGCCGAGCGCCGCGGCCGCCATCACGTCCACGGCGCGGGAAAAGCCGTGCTGGGCGAGGACCTGGCCCGCCGACGTCATGACCAGCACGAGCCGCGCGCCGGCTTCCTTCACGAACTTGACCAGCGGCTCGAGCGTCCAGGTTTCGACGGCGCGCGTCGTCATCCCACCACCTCCGCCGCGCGCAGGAGCTCGAGCCGCACGAGTCCCACGTTGACGTCCGGCTCCGCCACCGCGACCACCAGCGTGCCCCCCGCTTCCCCCGCCCCCCCGGTCGGCACGACCAGCAGCGCACCCTGCTCGGCCTGAAGGTGCCAGAACAGGCTCGCGCCCACGCCCGCCGCCTCCATCGCGCGCCGCAGCCGCGTGGCGAGGCTCGCCGCCAGCGCGGAGACGGCAGGGCCCTTGATCCCTTCCATCAGCTGCTCCGCGACCACGATCCCGTCCTCCGCCGACACGAGCATCGCGCCCCGCACGCCGCGAACGCGCGTGATGAGATCGAGCGCTTTGACGTACGCCGCCGCCGCGGCCGTCATGCGTGCGCCTCCAGCCAGCGGCGCGCCGCGAGGGCGGCGCGCTGCGCGATGATCGCCAGCCGTCCCATCGGGACCGCCCGGTCGCGCACCACGAGGAGCAGCGCGTCGCTGGTGGGCGGAGCGAGATGCACGTGGCCGAGATTGCCTTCCGCAGCGAGGCCGGTCCAGCGCCCCAGGCCGAGCAGCTTGACGGTGCGGGCCGCCTCCTGGGAGACGCCCGCGAGGTAGGCGGCCACGGCGTCGGTCACGTCCCCGCCCGCGGTGTTCTTGAGCGCGCCACCGAGCACCCGCCCCGCTGCATCGAGCAGCAGCAGCCCTTCCTGCGCCCCTTCGAGCCCCGCGAACACGCGCGCTTCCTCGAGCGGCTGGGCCGCCGGGGCGATCGGCTCCGGTTCCGAAAGCGCGTCGGATCCCCCAGCGCCCGCCTCGACGCCTCCAGGTCCACTCCCCCCGCCGCGGGCCAAGGCCAGCGCCTGTGCGAGGCCGGGATCGTCCGGGGCGGCGCGCTGCGCGGCCTCGAGATGGGCCGCCGCCTGCTGGACGTCGCCGACCTTGAAATAGAGGAACGCGAGCCCCTTCAGCGCCCCGACGTGGTCGGGGGCGATGCGGAGCGCCATGTCCCATTCGTCGAACGCGCGCTCGTAGTCGTGCTTGTCGGCGAGGATGCGTGCGTACAGGTCGTGCGCGTCCGGGAGGTGCGGATGGCGCTCGAGCCCCGTCAGGGCGACGCGGTGGGCGGTGTCGAGGTGCCCTTTGTGCCGCAGCAGCTCGCCGAGCCGCAGGAAGACGAGGCTATCCGGGTCCTGCGCGAGCTGTGCGGAGAGGGACTTGATCTCGTCAGGCATGCGTCCCCGTCCCCGCCAGGGTCTGAGCAGCCGCCTTGGCGCGGCGCACCTCGTCGAGCTGCGCCAGCTCCGTCTCCGAGCGCGCGGCGAGCCGTTCCCACTGGTCCCACTGCTCCACCGCCTCGCCGAACCGGCCGGTGGCGGCGAGCGCGTACCCGAGCACCCGGTGCCCGGCCACCGCCAGGGGATCGAGCCGGAGCGCGCGGCGCAGCTCCTCGACGGCATCGGCGCCGCGTCCGGAGGCGAGCGCGATGCGGCCGAGCAGCAGGTGCACGGCCGGATCGTGGGGATGCACGCCCGCCGCGTGCTCGGCCACGCCGCGCGCCTCCTCGAGATCGCGGCGGGCGAGGGCGTCTTCCGCGCGCGCCACGAGCTCGGCCAAATCGGCGGCGAGCGTGGTCCGCTCGCGTTTCGTCGTGCCCGGGTCCGCCAGCACGATCACACCGGCGCTCTCGAGCCCGAACAGGATTTTCGCGACCTCGAAGTCCGAGCGCCCGAGCTCGGACGCGATGGCGCGCACGTCGCGCACGCCGTTGATCATCGCCAGCATCTCCCACTCGGGCGGCAAGAGGTCGAGCTCGCCCTCGCCGGTCTCCTGGGGCGGCGCGAGCATGGGCACGACGCCGAGATGGGGAATGCGCCCCTCGATGCGGGACCACTCGTCGATGCGCCGCGCGCCTTCCATCAGCAGCGCCTCGGTGGGGATGCGCACCGCGGCATCCGTGGGCACCTCGGTCGGCGGACCCTCGCTGAACGAGAAGTAGCCTTCGCGCCAGCTCATGACCTCGAAGACGACCTCTTCGATCTGGAAGCGGACCTGACGCTCGAGCTCGCGCGGGGTGAGGGCGCCAAGCGAGACGAGGATCTCGCCGAGCCTGCGCCGGTCGCCCTGGCGCTCTTGCATGTCCCGCGCGCGCTCGAGGTCGGCCTCGCCGATCTTGCCGGTCCGCAGCAGCAGCGCGCCCAGGGGGTGGGGGTTCGACCGGATCTCCGCGAAGATGATGGCGCCGCCCTCGAACGAGATGGTGCCTACGTTATGCCGCAGCTCGGAGGTGACGCGCAACACTCCCGTCTTCCGGCTCAGGTCGAGGAGCTGGAAGACGTCGTGGATGCCGAGCTCGCGGAGCGGGCCTTCGATCGGCATGGATCAGGCCGCGTCCGACGCGAAGATGTGCTTCAGGTCGAGCGCGGTGCGGGCGTGTGCGCGCGCGCTCTGCGCGAACGGCGAGCCGGGGTCGATCCGCGTCACCTTCTCCCACGCCTGCACGGCCTCGCCGTAGCGATGCAAGCGTGCCAGCGCGACGCCGAGCTGGAACAGCGCCTCGACCTGCTCGGGATCGAACTTCAGCGCCCGTTGGAACGCCTCCAGCGCCTGGGCGTCGCGCTTGTCGTCGAGCAACGCCCGCCCGAGCAGCAGCAGCGCCAGCAAGTCGTAGGGGTCCTGCTCGAGCATCTCGGCCAGGCGTACGATGGCCTGCCGCACGTGGTCCGAGCGCCGCAGCAGATCGGCGAGCGCCAGCGCCGCCTCGTGGAACGTGGGCAGCGCGTCGAGGGCTCGCTCGTACGCCCGCCGGGCCTCGCTCCACTCCTCCTTGTCCTCGTGCAGCCGTCCCAGGTCGAGCCACACCTGGACGTAGCCGCGATCGAGCTCCAGCGCCGATTGGTACGCGGCGAGCGCGGCGGCCTTGTCGCCGACTTTGAGTGCGACGTCTCCCTGCAGCTTGTGAAGGTCGGCCCGGTCGGGGGCGCGCGTCTGCGCCTGCTGCAGGGCGGTGAGCGCTCCGGCGGCATCGCCTTCCGCGGCGCGCCCCTTCGCCACGGCCACGAGCGCGTCCACGTTGTCCGGCGTGAGCACCAGCAGCTCCTCCGCCAGCGCACGCGCCTCCTCCGCGCGCGGACCGCCCAGGGCGAACAGCGCCTTGACCTCGCCGAGCCGCGCGTCCGCGCGCCCGGGCTCGAGGCTGCGGGCCTCGCGGTAGCGCTCGAGCGCCTCGCCGTGCAGGCCGCGCTTCGCGAAGATGTCCCCGAGCAGCACAGCCGCGTCCGCGCGGCTGGCGCCTCGCTGCACGGCGCGCACGGCCTCGGCGGCGGCGACGTCCATCAAGCCCTTGCTCACGTAATCGCGCGCCAGGGCGAGCGGGTCGTCGGCCGCTTTGGCCGCCGGCGGCTCGGCGGCCGCCGAGGGGGCGAGCTCCTGGAAGATGTTGTCCAGCAGCCGCTGGTCGAAGCTGAAATCCTCGCCGAGCGTCTCGGCCGTCACGTCGGCCGAGATCTCGGGGGCGATCCCGATCGTGCCCTTCTCGTATTGGAGGTCGATCGTGAGGGCGAACTTCTGGGCGACGTAGTAGGGGTCGAGCTCGAGTGCCCGTTTGGTGGCGCGCAGCGCCCCGTCGTAGTCGCCCAGGTTGGACAGCGTGAAGCTCAGGTTGTAGTGCGCTCCCGCATGGTCGGGGTCCGCCTCGACGGCGCGCACGAACGCGTTGCGGGCGTCCGGAAAGCGCTTGAGCTCGACCAGCACCAGCCCCACGCCGTTCCACGCGGCCGCGGAGTGGGGCTCGCTGGAGAGGACCTGACGGTACGCCTCGAGCGACAGCTGGAAGCGCCGCAGCTGAAACAGCAGTAGGGCGAGGTTGAGCCGCGCGGCACCGAAGCTCCCCTGGAGCCGCAGGGCCGTGCGGAACGACTCGATGGCGGGATCCGCGGCGGCACCGTGCGCCTGCACCACGCCGAGGTTGTTCCACGCGAGCGCGTACTTGGGGTCCACCTCCACGGCTTGCCGATACGAGGCGAGCGCGTCCTCGGTCCGGCCGGCCTGATGCAGCACCACGGCGCGCTCGTTCCAGAGCTTGGGGGAATCCGGGACCTCGCGCAGCAGCGTGTCGTACAGCTCCAGCGCCGCCGCCAGGTCGCGCTTCAGGAGGTGGAGCTCGGCCATCGCCTGGAGCGTGAGGCGCCGGTCCTCGCCGCGCTCCAGCGCCAGGCGGTACTCGCGCAACGCTTCGTTGTAGTAGCCCTTCTGGCGGAACGCGAGCCCGAGGTTGTAGTGGGCGAGCTCGTTGCCCTCCACCACCTGGGGCTCGGGGGCGAGACGCTGGCGCCGCTCCTGGCTCTTGCGTTCGGCGTTGTAGCGCTCGAGCGAGAGGTTCGTCTGCGCGCGGGCGAGCGGCGGGTTCAGCTGGATGGCGCGCTTCGACGCGGCGCGCGCGTCCTGGTGTCGGCCCAGGTCGCCCAACACGAACGCCATCAGATAGTGGGCGTTGGCATTGTCGGGGTTGAGCTCCACGGCGCGCTCGAGGGCGGCGAGCGCTTCGGCATTCAGCCCGCGGTTGTAGTAGATCTCCCCCAAATAGAAATGCACGACCGTGGAGTCGGGCTCGAGCTCGACCGCGCGCTGGAACCAGTCGGTCGCGGCCTCGGGTCGCCCGCGGTTTTTCTCCGCGAGCCCGAGCTGGATGATGGCGGCCACGTCCTTGGGGCGGTGGGCCAGCAGCTGCTCGAACTCTCCGACCGCCTCCTCGTGCGCCCCGAGAATCGCATAGGCGCGTCCCAGCTCCCAACGGGCGTCGCGGTCGTCGGGCGTCTGGCGCAGCCGCTCCTGCAGCTGCGCCACGCGCCGGTCGTAGTAGCCGGTGTCGTGATAGGCGATCTCGAGGTTGCGCTGCGCGACCTGCATCTTCGGGTCCAGCTCGAGCGCACGCGTGAAGGCCGCGATCGCGTCCTCGACGAGGCCCTTCTGATAATAGAGGACGCCGAGATTGTTGTGCGCTCCCGCGTCCGACGGGTCGATCCGGCGAGCGAAGGATCGGAGGACGGCGAGGTCGCGTTCCGAGAGCGCCGGCGCCGTCACGGATCAGGTCAGGCGGATGGCGTCAAAAATGGCCCTGAGCGACGCCAGATCGGGGAGCAGCAGGAAGTCGCCCCGCAGTCCCTCTCCCGAGTCGATGGTGAACTCGGTCTCGACGCAGAACACGAAGTCGCGCTCGTGCCCGAAGTTCAGGTACGTGGTGGTGAGCACCGCCGCCGAGAGGTCCACCACGAGGCTGGGCACGGACGGCAGCAGCAGCATCCCCATGAAGTCGGAGAGCGCGTTCAGATACGCTCCGGCGAGGATGTTCCCGGCTTCCTTGAGACACGACTGCTCGAGCGCGTCGAACACCGCGGTCGTGCCCACCGGCCGGCGCAACAGCATGTCGCAGACCCGCCGTGCCACCGACTCCGGAAACAGGAGCAGGGTGCGCCCGGTCAGGTCTCCCAGCATGTGCATCAGCACCGCGGCGACCACGTCCTGCGGCGTCCCCAGCAGGTCCGGCACTTCCTCCAGGCGCACAATGTTGATCTGCGGCACGCTGATCATGATCTTGCGGTTCGTGAGCTGCGACAATGCGGTGGCGGCGTGGCCCGCGCCGATGTTCGCCACCTCGCGCAACGCGTCGATCTGCAGCTCTTTGAGATCCCGCACGTCTTCCATGCCGCCTCCCCTACAGGAGCCCGCCCGCGTCGAGAATCAACGCGGGAACCCCGTCGCCCATGATCGTCGCCCCGCTGAACACCGGCAGCGTCCCGCGGGGTGCGTCGAACCCCTTTACGACGATCTCCTGCTGGCCCAGCATCCCGTCCACCACGATGCCGCTGCGCCGCTCCCCCATCTCGAGCACGATGATGGGACACCGAGTCGGCGCGTCCCCGCTCACGCCGAGCAAGCGTCTCAGGTGCACGAGCGGCACGACGCGGTCGCGCAGCACGATCGCCTCGCGGCCCTCCACGATGGTCGTGGCCTGAACGCCGAACTCCACCGTTTCCGACACGTAGGTGAGCGGCAGCGCGTAGCGTTCCGCGCCCACGCCCGCGATCAGCGCGCGCACGATCGCCAGCGTGACCGGCAGCCGCATCACGAAGGTCGTGCCCGTCCCCTGCTCCGAGCGGATTTCGAGCGAGCCGCCCAGCGCCCGGATGCGGGTCATGGCCACGTCGATCCCCACGCCGCGCCCGGACACGCTCGTCACCGCTTCGGCGGTCGAGAACCCGGGCCGGGCGAGCACGCGCAGCAGCTGATCGTCGGTCAGCGCCTCGGCGTGCGCGTCCACGACACCGTCCCGCCGGGCGCGCTCGAGGATCTGCTTGCGGTCGATGCCGCGCCCGTCGTCGCGCACGCTGATCGCCACGCTGGCGCGCTCCCGCACCGCCGCGAGCACGATCTCCCCTTCGGGCTTCTTGCCGCGCCGGCGCCGGTCGGCTGGCAGCTCGACGCCATGGTCCACCGCGTTCCGCAACAGGTGCAGCAGCGGGTCTCCCAGCTCGTCCAGGATCGCACGGTCGAGCTCGATTTCCTTGCCCTCGACCCGGAACGCGACCTGTTTCCCCAGCTCGCGAGCCAGATCGCGCACCAGGCGAGGGAAGCGGTCGAATACCTGCCACACCGGCGTCATGCGCGCCTGGATGATTTCGGCTTGCAGCTCGCGCGAGAGCCGGGAGACCTGGATCGCGACGTCGTCGATCGCCGGGTCCCGCGCGTAGGCCGCGAGCTCGTTCAGCCGGCCGCGCACGGTGACGAGCTCGCCGATCAGATCCATCAGGCTGTCGAGCCGCCCCAGGTCCACCCGGATATGGCGGCTCTTCGTCTCCGAGGTGGCGGAGGAGGGGGCGTCGGCCCCGTGGGCGGCGCGCCGCTCTTCTCCGCCCACGGTGACGTGCTCCACGTCTCCCGCGGCTCGTACCGCCCGCTCGATGTCCGCGACTCCGGCCGCCCCCCCGATGCGGAAGCTGAAGCGCCCGTCGAACTCGTCCGCCTCGAACGCCGACTCGGGTGGCGTCACCGCGTGCACCGGACCGACGGCCTGCGCCTTCTTGATCGCGAGCAGTGCGCGCCCGCCCTTGAGCGGCGCTTCGGCCCGGAGGGTCACCTGCACCAGCCGCCCGGCCGCCACCGGCGTCTCGACGGCGGGAGCCGGCGCGGGAACCGAAGTCGGGTGCGCGCCGGTCCCTGCCCCGCCCTCCCCACCCCTCCCAAGCTGCGCCGCGGCGCCGTCCAGATCGGCCACCACTTCCGCGACGTCGATCTCGTCCTCCCGGCCCACCACGGAGAGCTCCACCGCCTGCTCCAGCGCGTCCCGCGCCCGGAACAAGAGCTGCAGCAACTCGTCGGTCGCGGGCCGCCCTCCGCGGCGCAACAGGTCGAGCAGACTCTCGGCGCGGTGGGCCACGTCGGTGACGCGCGCGTAGCCCATGGTCGCCGCCATCCCCTTGACGGTGTGCACGGCGCGGAACAGCCCGCCGACCGGCGCGAGGTTCGCGGGGCTGCGCTCCCACTCGAGCAGCAGCTGGTTGCAGGCGCTCAGGTGCTCCCGGCTCTCGGCCAGGAACAGCTCGGCGTATTGCGAGAGGTCCATGGAATCAGCCGAGGACGCGCTGGACGGCCTCGAGGACCCGCGACGGCTGGAACGGCTTCACGACGAAGTCCTTCGCACCGGCCTGAATCGCCTCGACCACGAGGGCCTGCTGGCCCATGGCGCTGCACATGAGGATCTTCGCATCGGGATCGTCCTTCACGATCGCGCGCACCGCGTCGATGCCGCCCAAGATGGCGTCGTCGCAGACGAGGACAGTGTGGCTCACACATCCTCCCTAGGAAGACAGAATGGGGGTTAGCAGCGCGTCGGTATCGAGAACCACGAAGAGTTGACCGGCGCGGCGCCCGACGGCCCGCACCAGCGTCGGATCGATGCCCGGCAGCGCCTGCCGGCGTTCCAGCGTCTCCGCACCCACCGAGACCAGGTCCACCACTTCGTCGACGGTGAAGCCGAGGACCTTCTTCCCCACGCCCACCTCGAGCAACACGGTGGTCCCGGCTCCCCCCTCGCCCCCGTCGGCGGAGGGCTCGGGTTGCCGCAGCGCCCGCCACCCTTCCACCAGGGTAACGAGCGTACCCCGCACGTTGACGACCCCCGCCACGACGGGCGGCGCCCCGGGAATCCGGGTCGGCTCGAGCCGCGGCAGGATCTCGCGGACCCGCTCCGCCTCGGCGGCGCAGACGAGGCCGCCCACCCGGAACAGGAGCAGTCGGACGACTCCCGCGTCACTCATCCGAAGCGAAGAAGCCAAGATACTGCAAGGGGTTGCGTTGAGCAAGCAAAGTCGGATCGACGGCCGCTTCTCGAAGCGCCGGAACGAGATCGGCAGGCCACTCCGAGCGCAGGTCGAGCGGCGCGCCGCTCACCGGATGGGCGAACGCCAGCCGGGCCGCGTGGAGCAGCTGCCGCGGCGCGAGCGACTCGAGGCGCTCGGCCGCCTGCCGCGAAGCCGGCGTGACGCGCCGGCTGCCCCCGAAGGCATACTCCCGGTCGCCCACGACCGGATGCCCCACGTACGCGAGGTGCACCCGGATCTGGTGCGTGCGGCCGGTGCCGAGCGTGACGCGCAGCAGGTCGGTGTCCGCGAACCGCGCGGTCACGCGCACGTGCGTGATCGCGTGGCGGCCCCCCGCCAGCACCGTCATGCGCTTGCGATCCGTGGGATGGCGGGTGATCGGCGCCTCGATGTCCACGGGGCTCTTAGCGAAATGGCCCCACGCGAGCGCGGCGTACACGCGCTCGATCTGGCGCCGCTCGATCATGCGCGTGAGGCGGCGGTGCGCGAGGTCCGTTTTCGCGACCAGCAACAGGCCCGACGTGTCGCGGTCGAGGCGGTGCACGATCCCGGGCCGGCCTGCGGCGGCACCCTGTGCGAGCGCGGTGCCCCGCTCCACCAGCACGTTGACCAGCGTGTCGTCCCAGTGACCGGGTCCCGGGTGCACGACCAGACCCGCCGGCTTGTCGAGCACGGCGAGGTGCTCGTCTTCGTACGCGAAGGTGAGGTCCCGGTGGGCGGGGGCGTAGCTCTTGGGCGGCGGCTCCTCGGCCGGTAGCTCGACGGTCACCACGGCGCCGCGCTCGAGCTGCACCGAGGCGCGGAGCGGGCGGCCATCACGCGTGACGCGTTTGTCGGCAATGATGCGGGCGGCGACGGTGCGGGACAGCGCGAGCTGGTCGGCGAGGAACCGGTCGAGGCGCTCGGTCTCGGGAGCGACGACGCAGAAGGTCACAGCGGCCATCAGTGCTGGGCCGCCCCGGCCTCCTTCGCTCGCTCCTGCGCCCGGCCTTCGAGCCAGAGGGAGACCGCGAGCGCGATCGCCCCGACCGTGATCGCGGAGTCGGCGACGTTGAAGGTCGGCCACCGCGTGCCCCCGATCCCCACGTCCACGAAATCCACGACGCCTTGGGCGCTGCGAATCCGGTCGATCACGTTGCCGACCGCACCGGCGCACACGAGCGCCAGGGCGAGCAGCCGGAACCGGTCGCCCGGCCGCGCCGAGACCACCATGGAGCGCAGCACGAACAGCGCGACGATCGCGAGCCCGAAGAAGATCCAGCGCGAGTACGCGCCGAGGCAGAGCCCGAACGCGGCGCATTGGTTGTACACGAGGCGCAGCTGCACGTAGTCGCCGATCACCTGGACCGGCAGGTGGCGCGCCAGCAGGGACTCGGCGAGGAGCTTGGTGACCAGATCGGCCGCGACGACCGCCCCTGCCGTCGTCCAGAACAGCCGACGGTCAGCGGCGCTTTCCATCTTCTTCCTTCGCTTTGCATTTGATGCACAGCCGGGCGTGGGGCAGCGCGTCGAGCCGCTCGAAACCGATCTCGTCGCCGCATTGCTCGCATTTGCCGAATTTCTCCGGCGACTGAAACAGCCGCCGCAGCGCCTGGTTCACGTGCCAGAGGTAGCGTCCCTCCTGCGAAGCGAACAGGAACGCCTTCTCGCGCTCCATGGCGTCGGTGCCCTGATCCGCCATGTGGAACGAGTAGCTCGAGAGGTCGCCGTCGGATGCCTGCAGGCTCGAGTTGAAGGACTCGTCGTAGTAGCCGAGCTCCTTCATCACCCGGGCGCGCTCTTCGTGGAGGCGTTTCTCGAGGTGCGCCAGCTGCTTCTTGTTCAGGCCGCCCTTGGTCGTCTTGGACTTGGCTTTGGTCTTCGATTTCGTCGGCATTATCGCGTACCGCCCTTTCGTCCGTCATGTCGCCGCAGCGCTATGGTCACCCGGCGAGCCTCGATGTCGACTTCCCGCGTCACATCCGCTTCGTCCAGCACCGTGCCGAGCACCAGCCTGCGCACCAGCGTCTCGCCCTCGACGAACCCCTGGAACGCGGACACGGCTGCGACGATCTCCGCCGCGCCCGCCACGCTGAGCTCGATGCGCGTGGTGTATTCGTACCCCGCCTCCTTGCGGAGACGCTGGACGCGATTCACGAGCTCGCGCGCCAGGCCTTCCTGGATGAGGTCGTCCGTCAACCGCGGATCGACCGCCGCCACGTAGGGTCCGTCGGCCTGCACCGCCCAGTCGCTCACCACCTCGCGCGTCACGAGCACGTCCTCCGGCCGGAACTCGAACTCTCCACCCTCCGGCCGCACGGGGTCACCACGTTCGAGCGCCTGGAGCTCGGCCGCTGTGAGCTGCGACACGGCCGCGGCGGCGCGGGGGGTGTCCTTCCCGTAGCGTTTGCCCAGGCTCCGGTATTCCGCCTTCCCCTTGAGGCGCACCAGGTCGTCGTCCGACCAGGCGACTTCTACGTCCTTGGCATTCACTTCGGCGGCCAGGATATCTAACAGGTCTCGCAAGGCCGGGCCCCGCACCGCCGCCGGAACCACCACCTGGACCTTGGCCACAGGCTGGCGCACGGGGAGCTGCTTGGTCTCCCGGGCGGCGCGCGCCAGGGAGGCGAGCTTCCGCACCGCGGCCATCGCCTGCAGCAGGTCCGGCGCCCGGCGGCCCTGGTCGGCGGGGAATGGCGCCAAATGCACCGAGGTTCCCACGAGCGCCCGGTGGATCCAGTCGGACACGAACGGCGCCGCCGGGGCGAGCAAGCGCGCCGACGTGACGAGCACCTCGTGCAGCGTCTCCAGCGCCACCACGTCGGTGGCTCGGTCGGGTGCCCAGAAGCGCGGACGGTTCCGCCGGACGTACCAGCGCGACAGGTCTTCGCCCAGGAAGTCCATGATGCCCCGGACGCCGGCCGTCACGTCGTAGTCCGACCACGCCCGGCGCACCTCTCCCACCACTTCATCGAGTCGCGCGAGCAGCCAGCGGTCAAAGGGCGGCCGTTTTTCGAACGGCGTCGCCGCGGCCTCCGCGGGCGGCTTCCAATCCTCTGCGTAGCGCCGGAAGAACTCGTAGGTGCTGCGGAGCGCGTTGAGGAACCCGCCGGTGACATCGGGTACCTGGCGGCGGTCGAACCGCTTCGGCAGCCATACCTGGCTCTGCCCGAGCAGGTAGAGCCGCACCGCGTCCGCCCCGTATTCTTCAATCACCTCCCAGGGGTTCACCACGTTGCCGCGACTCTTCGACATCTTCTGGCCCTGGGCGTCGAGCACGAGCTCGTTGACGATCACGTTCTTGTATACGATCGCGTCGAACGCCGTGACCCCGATGGCGAGGAGCGAGTAGAACCACCCCCGCGTCTGATCCACGCCTTCGCAGATGAAGTCGGCCGGGAAGTGCGCCTTGAAGTCGGCCTGGTGCTCGAACGGGTGGTGCCACTGGGCGTACGGCATGGCACCCGAGTCGAACCAGGCGTCGATCACCTCGGGCACGCGCCGCATCGTGCCCCCACATTGCTTGCACCGCCACGTGTACTCGTCGATGTACGGCTTGTGGGGGTCGAACTCCTTCGGCAGCCGCTTCCCCCAGCGCTCCGCGAGCTCGGCGTAGGCGCCGATCACTTCGCGGTGCTCCGCGTCCGCGTCGCACTCCCACACGTTGAGTGGCGTGCCCCAGTAGCGGTCGCGCGACAACGCCCAGTCCACATTGTTCTCGAGCCACGCACCGAACCGCCCGCTGCCCACCTCGGGCGGGTGCCAGGCGACCTGCGCGTTCACCTCGAGCATGCGCGCCTTCGCCGCGGTGGTGCGGACGAACCAGGAGCTGCGCGCGTAATAGATCAGCGCCGAGTCGCACCGCCAGCAGAACGGATAGGTGTGCGTGTACGGCAGCGTCTCCAGCCAGCGCCCCTCGTGCTTCAACCGCTCGATGATCAACCGGTTGGTTTCCTTATCGGTCACGAGCTTGCCGTTGATCTCCGGCCAGCGCGTGTCCTGAAACGTGCCGTCGGGGGCGACCGGGTTGACGAACGCGAGCCCGTACTGCTGCGCCACGGCGTAGTCGTCGGCGCCGAACGCCGGGGCCATGTGCACCAGGCCGGTTCCCTCTTCCGCGGACACGAATGCGCCGGCCACGACGCTGGCCCGCTGGCCCTCCTGCGGCAACGGTACCACCTCGAGCGGCCGCACGTATTGCTGCCCGACGAGCTCGCGGCCGCGGTAGCCCGCGACCCGTTGCGCGGCGGCGAGCGGCTTGCCGCCCACATGCACGTGCGCGGCGCGATCGACGGCCACGACGTAGCGCACCTCGTTCACCTCGTACTCCCCGTATTCGAGGTCCGGGTGCACGGCCACCGCGACGTTTGCGAGCAGCGTCCAGGGCGTAGTCGTCCATATCACGAG
>WNGC01001787.1_pt1 | contig 14751 bp, 12 predicted proteins | sample 5400051 | NCBI WGS metagenome assembly WNGC01 (sample SAMN13153368, study PRJNA577476) | soil metagenome | isolation source: 20 cm soil or saprolite under grassland replicate 2 | place: USA:California | collected 2016-06-15 | reverse complement strand
TATCGGAACCAATCGAAACTGCGGACGAAACGCAAAATCGGGTCGCGCCTTGCCGGACTCACCCAATCGTGCGGGGCGGTCCACGAGGAAATAGCTGTAGCCGCAGTCGATGAGCCCGGCCGGGCGCTAAGCGGAACGACATCGCCATCACGCAAAACGCGATCCTCGAACCCGCCAAAATTGCCTCGCAAATTCGTAGAACGGCTGCCTAGCACAAGCGCAACATCGATTCCGCCGAAAATTGCAAGCCAGCATCGGCTTCCAAGTTTTGGTCGACCGAATTTCAGTTGATCGCCAGCAGAGACGCGACAAACGTGACCAGCCGGCAACTCCGTCGGTCCAACGCGCACATCGAATTCGCCGCCGCACCAGGCAACGATTCGCTTATCCTGAAAATGCAGCTGCAGGCCGCCAAAAGTAATTTCTAATCCAGCGGCGCCTTCATTATTGTCGACGAGCAGATTCGCCACGCGCAACGCAAATGAATCGAGCGCGCCACTTAACGAGACGCCGAACTGGCGAAAGCCGGTGCGCCCAAGATCCTGCACAGACGTCAGAAACCCGGCGCGCGTAACAATCACTTCATCCCTCACCGCTTCAACGCTTCAGCGAATCAAATTCCGCACGTTTGATCGCGCGAAAACGCACGCGGTCGCCCGCGCGCAAAAGTGCCGGTGGATCTTTTGTCGGATCAAAGAGTTTTAATGGCGTTCGGCCGATCAGATTCCAGCCGCCGGGTGAACGCAACGGATAAATTCCCGTTTGTGGACCGCCGATTCCAACAGATCCTGCCAGGATTTCTTTTCGCGGTACGTCACGACGTGGTGTGGCCAGTCTCTTCGGCATACCTGACAGAAAGGGGAAACCCGGCGTGAAGCCGATGCAGCTCACTCGGTACTGAGCCGCACTATGAAGATCGACAACTTCAGGCGTGGAAACTTTTGCATGTTCAGCAACGCGATCGATGTCGAGCGCGAAACTGCGACACTCGTGTACGCGGGCGCGACTTCAATGACGCAAGGAATGGCAGCGCTTCGCAGTTGCTGAAATGCGCGGAGGACCTCGTTCAGCGTTTCCTCAGGCGCATCCTCAAATTGGTCGCGCAGGCGCACGATCAGCGCGGAATCTCCGAGAGCCGTAATCTGCATGCGAGAAAAGATCGACCAGCGCGCCGAGAACTTTAACCGGACGTGCTGCCCTCGGCCAATCCAGAATCTCCGCGGTCAGCTCTTTTCGGGCGAAACAACTTGCCGAACGTTTTCGACGTGTTCCTTGATTTCGCCCACTTGCGGATGCACCTGACTGATCAAATCATGCTCCGCTTGTGAAAGCTTTTCTATGCGCGTCGTCATTTCATGCAGCTCTTCCAACATCGCATCTTGACGGGATGAAATACGATGCATCCACCAAAAACAGACGCACCAACAGCCAAGACCAACCCAGGTGAGCAAAAAGAGGATCATGTCATTGTGTCCGCCTGGATTCGATCTCGATGTTGATCGCAGCTGTCTGGCTGATGCCGGAGATTGTCTCGGTCCCTGGAGCAAACATCAAATTGAAGTCGCGCCGCATGATTGGGTCGGTCGTAACTCCCCAATTCCACGTTAAAGAATTCCGGACTGCGAAGATGGTCGTCCCGTCTTTTGATGTGCGTATCGATGCTGCGCACGTCGATCTGCGCCGCGACTGAGGAATTCTCCGGATGCTCTCGGTCGATATCGATCTTGCCGCTGAAACTTGTGAACTTGCCATGTGTAGTGCCGAGAAACTGATGCACGGTGAAACCAATCGTTGAGCCGGATGGATCGAACTTGTAAGTCTCGTTCGCCCATACGACGGGACTCAACGTAACGATTGCGAACGTAACGAGTGCATTGCGTAATTTCATTTCGAACTGTTTTTCGCCTCAGCCGCGAGGGTTTTCAAGAGCGGCTTGCGAGACAGTGGCAGCCGCCCGAATAAATTTCCCAGCGCAAAAGCTGGGTTGTGGGGGAGGCTGTTAGCGTCCCGTGGGAAGCCGGCGCCTTCCCCTGCAGATTTCGAATCGTGCACGCCTGCAATGAGCGCTAGTTCAGTCTCGAAATGCGAGACCGCACGCTGGGTAGGATCGTTTACATCGAGATAACCAAACGCCCGGCGCAATAGCCCGAACAATTCCGGTTCGCGATGATCGCGCTCGGTGCAAATTTCGATCAGCTCGATGAAGTACGCCGCTGTCTGAGTCCGCAGATAGCTGCTGCGAATTCCTGGAAATGGATTTTTCAGCACAACTTCCGTAAGCGTGTGCAGATCGGACTTGCGGCTCCGCACAATGGAAATTTCAGCTTCAAAAAATAAATCCAGTTTTCCGGCAAATGGGCTTTTCGCGCGGCGCGCGCCTTTAGCGACGGTTTGAATGCAACCGAGCGATTCCGTGCACCACGAGACGATCAGGCTAGTGTCGCTGAATTTTCGCTTACGCAACAAAATGGCAGCCGTGGTTTCCACTAAAAGATTGTTATGCGAATCTTCGATCTGCGCTACAGGCGCGTCCTGCGGACGGTAATGCGAAAGCGATGCAAAGACGCATCGCACTCCAAAAGCACCTCGTGCGAAACTTGAGGAGGCGTAGTCTCTTTTCTGATGCCGATCAGGACTACCGAAACCGCGCGCGTGCCAGAGGACATTAGTGGCCGGCAGCGGCGGATGCCGGTCGGCGGGATCACGTGGCGGCATACATTTCGCGCACTGCGTCATCGTAACTATCGGCTGTTCTTCTGGGGTCAACTCGTCTCGCTCATTGGCACCTGGATGCAGCAAACCGCCATGAGTTGGTTCGTTTATCAAATTACGAATTCAAAGCTGCTGCTGGGCGTCGTCGCTGCCATGGGGTCCGCTCCGATGATGTTATCTTCAGTTTGGGGCGGCTCTCTCGCTGACCGCTATCCGAAACGCTCCATTCTCGTCGCGACACAGACTGCCCAAATGATTTGCGCCTTCCTTCTGGCAGCCGGCGTGTGGGCGGGGTTCGCCACGCCGTCATTCATTATCGTTATCGCTGCGTTGAATGGTCTCGCGATGGGCTTCGACATGCCGGCGCGGCAGGCGTTCACAGTCGAAATGACAAGCCGCGAAGATTTGCTAAACGCGATCTCCCTCAACAGCTCGATCGTGAATGGCGCCCGTGTCGTCGGTCCATCGGTGGCCGGTTTACTAATCGGTTGGGTTGGCGTCGCAATGTGTTTTTTTCTGAATGGTCTCACGTTTGTTGCGGTGATATCCGGTTTGCTGATGATGCGCCTGGCGCCCTTTCAACGGCCGGCACACGTCGTGTCTGCCAGCGAACACGCCTGGAACGGCATCGTATATTCACTGAAACATCAGCGAGTGCGGACGATTTTGCTGCTCTTCCTCGCGGTGGGTGTCTTCGGTTGGTCATACGGTGTGCTAATGCCGGCTTTCGCGCGCGATGTACTCGGTCGGAGTGCGAACGGTTACGGCGTTTTGATGTCGGCGAGTGGGACAGGCGCTCTCATCGGTGCCCTCATCGTGGCAACTTATGGGCATCTGTTCACGCCAAGAAGACTCGCGCTCGGTGGCATCTGGTTGTTTTCGGCTGCGCTATTCGCCCTTTCACTGAGCCGAAACTTTTATGTCGCACTCGTGTTCCTTCTCATTGCCGGATTTGGAATGCTCCTATTTTTCTCTACATCCAACACCGTGCTGCAAACAATCGTCCCGGATGAAATGCGAGGGCGCGTCATGGGTGTGTGGTCGCTTGTTTTCGGCGCGATGATTCCACTGGGTAGTCTTGAAGCAGGAGCGGTGGCGCATTGGATGGGCACATCGTTCGCGCTCGCGTTTGGCGCGATTATTTGCGCAGCTTCGGCGGCGGTAACGCTGCTTGTAATTCGGAGACGCGAGGCTGCAACCTCGAGATAATGAATGAATGACCGGAACTTCGTGCGGAGGCTTTTGCTTTGTGGATACCCTCGGCGCGCTCGGCGATCGCGCCCTACCGTTTCGTCCGTTTCTATCGATTTATAATGTGAAGCGCGCGTTTCTCCACGTTTAACGCGGCTTCCCTGACGGCTTCGCTCAGCGTAGGATGCGAATGACAGGTCCGACCGATATCCTCGGAGCTGCCGCCGAATTCAATCACCGAAACGGCTTCAGCGATCAGTTCCGAAGCGGCATGATGCAAAATGTGTCCGCCAAGAATGCGATCGGTCTTTGCGTCGGCGACGAACTTGACCATTCCTTCCACATCATCACTGCAAAGGGCACGGCTGTTAGCTCGGAATGGAAATTTACCGATGCGCACATCGATACCCTTCTCTTTCGCTTGGTCTTCAGTGAGACCAACGCCAGCCAGCTCGGGATTTGTGTAGATGATGCCCGCAATGGCCTCATAGTTCACATGCCCGGCCTTGCCTGCGATGATTTCAACGCAGGCGATCCCTTCGTCTTCGGCCTTATGTGCCAGCATCGGCCCTGCGATGACATCGCCGATAGCATAAATGCCTTCGACATTCGTGCGGAAATGCTCGTCCACTTTGATGCGCTTCTTTTCATCAAATTCCACGCCAACTTTTTCTCCGCCCAAGCCATCCGAGAACGGGCGACGTCCGACTGAGACAAGCACCTTATCGGCTTCGAATTTCAGTTCTTCCTTGTCTTTGGTCGCAATTACGGTCGCGCGACCGTTGTCGAGCTTCACAGCGCTGACCTTTGCTTCGAGGTGGAACGTCATCCCTTGAGCAGCGAGCAAACGCTGAAGCAGGTTCGACAGCTCAAGATCGAAGCCAAGTGCGATCCGGGGAAGAAATTCCAAAATCGTCACTTCCGAACCGAGCCGGTTCCAAACGGAGCCCAGCTCGAGCCCTATCGCGCCCGCGCCGATTACGACGAGCTTCTTTGGAGCTTCGCTGAAGGTAAGCGCTTCGGTGCTGCTTACGATTGTTTTCCCGTCAAATTTTGCGAAAGGCAGTTCCGCCGGCGCGCTGCCAGTGGCGATTACGATGTTTTTTGTCTCGATCTCCTGCGTCTCGCCCTTGCAGGATTTAATGGAGACTTTTCCAGGCGCGGTAATCGTGGCAGTGCCTTCCAAGACGGTGACCTTGTTCGTCTTCATCAGCGAACGCACTCCGCTGTTAAATGTCTTCACAACCTTGTCCTTGCGCTGCTGCATCTTCGCTAGATCAGCATGCGCGCCGTCGATTACGATGCCGTGCTTGGCTGCCTCCTTTTTGACGAACATGTAATGATCGCTCGAAGTCAGGAGCGCCTTGCTCGGGATGCAACCCACGTTCAGGCAAGTGCCCCCCAGTTCCTTGTCCTTTTCGATGAGGGCAGTTTTCAGACCCAGCTGGCCTGAGCGGATGGCAGCAATGTAACCGCCCGGCCCCGAACCAATGATAACAACATCAAATTTTTCCATGGCGACATGAGCAATCGCCGAAAACGTGCAACACGCAACTGCTGCTTCATTAACACCGTGGCTTTAGCCCGGTGTCGTTATGTGCAAACAGTGGTCGAGCGCGCGCACGATAAAGAACATCTGGCTAAAGCCAGGTGTTAATAGGAACTGATGCTCGTGATCAAGTGCTCTAAAAATCCAGCGGCAGTTTTTTTGGATCCTCGATGCAATCCTTCACTTTGATGAGAAAAGTTACGGCTTCTTTTCCGTCGATTGCGCGGTGATCGTAGCTCAGTGCGAGATACATCATCGGACGGACTTCCACTTTCCCATCCACCGCAACTGCTCGCGGCATGATCTTGTGCATGCCCAGGATACCGCTTTGCGGCGGATTCAAAATCGGGGTCGCAAATAGCGATCCATACACTCCCCCGTTTGTGATCGTGAACGTGCCGCCCTGCAGGTCTTCGATTTTTAGTTTCCCGTCGCGTGCCCTGCCGGCGTAATCGGCGATGTTACGCTCCAGACCCGCAAAGCTTTTCTTGTCCGCATCGCGCACAATGGGCACCACGAGTCCGCGCTCCGTGCCCACCGCCACGCCTATATCATAGAAATTGTTTTGGATGAAGTCCTCGCCCTCGATATGACCATTAACTACCGGCACGGCCTTGAGCGCTTCCACGCAGGCTTTAACAAAGAACGACATCAGACCCAGTTTGACTCCGTTCTTTTTCGTGAACTCATCTTGTTTGTTCCGGCGCAATTCCTGGATGGCGCTCATGTCGCATTCGTTGAAAGTCGTCAGGATCGCCGCGGTATGCTGCGCCATTACGAGTTGCTGCGCGATCTTACGGCGTAGAGGGGACATCTTTTTGCGTGTGAATCGCCCGTCACCGGAAGGTTCAACTTCTTTACTGGACGGCGCTTCGGTCACTACAGGCTCCGTCTTGCCCCGCGCCTCTGCCGCAGCCAACACATCACCCTTTGTTAGGCGACCTCCCTCGCCAGTCCCGCGAATTTTTTCCGGGTCAAGCTTCTCTTCTTCGATAATCCGACGAACTGCGGGGGAAAAAGCCGCTCTGTCGCGGTCAACGCCTGCGGCTACAGCTTCCTTCTCTTCCACAGATTTCTTCTCCGTTTTAGCTTCCTTCTTCTCCTGTGGTTCCTTCTTTTTTTCAGCAGGCTTCTCAGACTTCTTTACGTCGGGAATTTTCCTTTCCTCTGGTGGCTGTTTTGAATCGTCGATGATGGCAACTACCTCGCCAATCTTCACTTCCTGACCTTCTGGTACCTTCGTTTCCAGCACGCCAGCTTTCTCCGCGACGATTTCGGTGGAAACCTTGTCAGTCTCGAGGGTAAAGAGCGCTTCGCCTGCGTCGACAAACGCGCCGGATTTTTTGTGCCATGCAGAGACAACTCCGCTGGTGATTGATTCACCAATGGCGGGAATTTTTACTTCAATAGCCATGCGTAAATGAGCGTCGCGGTCGAGATGCGTTTCGTCAATAGTTATGGCGCATATGTGCCATCAACGAATGCGACAGATGAGGCGGATACGGCGTTCTCAAACCGCAAACGCGTCAGCCACCAAGCGGGCTTGCTCGCGTTTGTGACGAACCAGCGCGCCAACGGCGGGACTGGAGCTGGCTTCGCGGCCAGCGTAGGCAATTTCGGTGCAGAAAATTGTGCGCAAACGAGGCTCGATGAAAGTCCACGCGCCCATGTTTTCCGATTCTTCCTGGCACCAGACGTACTTCGCGGTCTTTGGAAATGGCTTGAGCATTTCGCGCAGTTTCTTTTCGGCCAACGGGTAAAGCTGCTCGATGCGAACGATCGCTGCGTCGTCGATGTTGCGCTGGGTTCGGTAATTGAGCAGGTCGTAATAAACTTTGCCCGAGCAAAAGATAATTCGCTTCACTTTTTCAACGGAACCCGCCTCGGGCGAACCGAGGATTTCTTCGAACCGGTCATGGATAAATTCTTCGGCAGGCGAGGAAGCAATCTTCGCTCGCAACAGACTCTTAGGCGTCATGATGATCAGCGGCTTAATGAAGTCGCGTTTCATCTGGCGCCGCAAGACGTGAAAATATTGCGCTGCGGTGGTCAGATTGCAGACCTGGATATTGTCCTCGGCGCAAGCTTGCAGAAACCGCTCCAGTCGGGCGCTGGAGTGCTCCGGGCCCTGGCCCTCATAACCATGTGGAAGCAGCAAAACAATCCCACTGGGCCGCTGCCATTTCGATTCTGCTGAAACAATGAATTGATCGATAATGGTCTGCGCGCCGTTGGAGAAATCGCCAAACTGCGCTTCCCACAAACAAAGCATCTTCGGGTAATCCAGCGAGTACCCATAATCGAACCCAAGCACAGCAGCCTCCGAGAGCGGGCTGTTGTAAATACAAATGCGCCCTTGTTTCCTGGCGAGATGCATCAGTGGCAGGTAGGGCTTCCCCGTCTTCGCGTCGTAAAGCACCGAGTGCCGTGTGCTAAACGTGCCGCGCGAACTATCCTGACCTGACAATCGAATCGGGATTCCATCCAACAGCAACGATCCAAACGCGAGCGCTTCGGCGTAATGCCATTCATAAGGACCACCCTCCTCAAAGACCTTGCGCTGATGATCGATAACGATGCGCTTGATCTTCGGCTGAATCTCGAAACCTTCCGGAACGCGAGTGAGACCATCGACAACGGTTTTCAGTGTCTTCTCGCTGATCGCAGTCGGCTCGGATTCATCGCTGTATTCCGGCTGAAAAATCGCAGTCGATTCTCTGAACTTCGCTTTCTCGCTGGCCCTGCGCCTTTCGATGGAATCAACTTCATCGCGCGTCATTTCGAGTCGCAAACCGAACTCGGTTTCAACCGATGCGGCGTCGTCTTCGCTCAGCGTTCCGGCCTCGAGCAACTCACGCCTGTAAAGTTGCGTCACCGATGGGCGCTTCTCGATTTTTGCGTACAGATCAGGCTGAGTGAATGAGGGCTCGTCGCCTTCGTTATGTCCGTAGCGGCGATAGCAATACATGTCGATCACCACGTCGCGCCCGAATCGCTGGCGAAAATCGAATGCCATATCGCTAACAAACTTAACCGCCAGCGGATCGTCGCCATTTACATGGAAAATCGGCGCCTCAATCATCTTCGCGATGTCGGTGGAATACGTTGATGACCGCGCATCCTTGGGAAGTGTAGTGAACCCAATCTGGTTGTTCACGACGATGTGGATGGTGCCGCCAGTGCTGTAACCGTGCAGTTGTGACAAATTGAGCGTCTCAGCCACGATTCCCTGTGCGATGAAAGCAGCGTCGCCATGTACCAGCAGCGGCAAAACTTTGCGCCTGTGTTCGGTGTCTCCGCGAATTCGTTGTCTGGCGCGTGCTTGTCCTTCGACCACAGGATCGACCGCTTCCAAATGGCTCGGATTCGATGAAAGCCGGATCTCGACCTCCGCGCCGGAGGCGAGTTTGCGCACCGAGTGATAGCCGAGGTGATATTTCACATCGCCATCGCCAGCGACCAGTTCGGGAATGTAATTCTCGGTAAACTCAGTAAAGATGATCTGGAGCGATTTACGCAGAAAATTTGCCAGGACATTGAGCCGGCCCCGGTGCGCCATGCCCATGCAAATTTCCTCGACACCTCCTTCCGGACATTTGTGCAGAATCGTGTCGAGAATCACCATGAGCGATTCCGATCCTTGGAGTGAGAACCTTTTCTGCCCTACATAGCGAGTATGCAGAAACGTCTCGAAAGACTCCGCTTCAAGCAGCGCCCGCAAGAGAGCGACCTGCACCGCGGCCGGAGTCGAATGCTTGAGCGGTCGCGTCTCCAATCGCTTGCGAATCCATTCGCGCACTCGTGGATCCTGGATGTGCATGAATTCCGAACCGATGGAGTCGGCATAAATCCTCTCCAGACCGGAGACCATCTCGCGTAACGTCATGGCGCGGTTGTCGAGGAAAAATTTTGACGAAACACGAAGATCGAGATCTGCATCGCCAAAGCCGAACTCACGCAGACTCAGCAATGGGTTTTGCGGGCGCGTCTCTGCCAGAGGATCGACACGAGCAATTGTGTGACCAAGCGAGCAATACGCGTAAACGAGACCATCGACACGAGTTTGTAACGCTGCTTCGCGAGCCTCGGCGGCCGCCGCGCCGTCGTGCTGCGGCAAATTTCCAAGCTCGAATCCTTCGAAGAAGGCAGACCATCCGGAGTCAACCGACACAGGATCTCGCTGCCAACGGCGATAATTCTCTTCGATTAGCTCCAGATTTGCGCGAGCACCAATTGAAGTGCGCATAGCTAAATTAATCTCGGACGATTACGCGGTGCGGCAAGTTGACAGTGCGGAAGGCGCTTCGTTACTTGCTCCGCATGGTTCCGATAGAGATCGTAAAACAGACGGGGAGCGATCTAAGGATGAAGACGAATCCACTTCGAAAGGTGTTTATTGGGCTACTGATTCTGGCGCAAGCCGAAGCTTGTTTTGCCCAAGTCGATCCCAGCCAGGCAGATCCGGCTTCGGAACCGGCCGTTCTGGCTGTGGCGAAGGTCTTGCCGGCAGTGGTGAATATTAATACTGAGCGAGTAGTGAGGCGATCTGTACGCGATCCAATCGACGATTTTTACGCGCAATTCTTCGGTCATAATCGCGTTCGACCCCGCGAAATTCGCCAGACTCTGCAAAGTCTGGGCTCCGGTTTCATTATCGATCCGCAAGGCTACATCGTTACCAACCAGCACGTCGTTGAGCGTGCCGCAGATTTGAAAATTCATGTAACGACAAACGACGGCAAAACGTACAATGCGCACTACATTACCGGCGATGACAAGACCGATCTGGCATTCATCAAGATCGATGCCGAGACCGCGTTTCCTTTCATCAGTCTTGAGAATATTTCTCCGAACTTGCTGGGCCAGACTGTAATCGTGGCAGGTAATGCCGTTGGATATGGCAGCTCGATTAGCCGCGGAGTTCTTAGCGCGGTCAAGCGCGACATTACTGTGGACAATACTGAGTATAAAGATCTGGTACAGACGGACGCGGCGATTAACCCAGGCAATAGTGGCGGACCCGTGATCGATCTGTCGGGGCGTTTGGTCGGCATCAGCTCTGCAAAAATGGCGTTCACGCCGCAAGGTGTCCCCACTCAGGGAATGGGTTTCGCCATTCCAGCGGAAGTGGTGCGTGATAGCGTGAACCAATTCAAGAAAGTCGCGCAGAAGCAGCCCCAACCAAAGAACCAGCCTGCGTCGGGCCCCGATACGTCCGTGTCGAATGCGGAAAAACTATTCGGACTGCAGCTACAGGATTTGAATCAAGAACTAAGCGATGCGCTCGGCTACCTCCGCGGACGCGGAGTTTTGATTACCGCAGTCGAACCAGATAGCCCGGCGGATGAAGCAGGGATCGAGCGCGGGCTGGTGATTTATCGCACGGGCAAATCCGAAACGAACTCCGTCAAACAGATCGAAGACTTGCTTCGAGCGGTACCGAGTGGCACGAAAGTCGAATTCACTGTTGGCGCAATCCGCACCGGCCGACAAACCCGGCGACTGGCGACCTTGAGCATGACCGCTCGCTAAAAAAATCGGCAACGCAATCAAGATTCGGTTGTCTCATGGAAATGTTGCTCAATGATTAAGGTCGAGAATTTGACAAAACGCTACGCTGGCCAGCCCGCCATCCGGGATTTGAATTTCGAAGTTAACCGGGGCGAAATCATGGGATTTCTCGGACCGAACGGCGCGGGCAAAACCACCACGATGCGCATTTTGGCGAGCTTCATGCCGCCTACGTCTGGCCGCGCAACGATCGCGGGATTCGATGTTTTTGAACAATCGCTCCAGGCACGAGCGCATCTCGGCTACATGCCGGAAAACGTGCCACTTTACACTGACATGCGGGTAACAGAATACCTGCGTTATCGCGCGGCCCTCAAGGGAGTTCAACATCGCCGCGTCACCGAGCGCGTTGGCGACGTAAAAGAACTTTGTGGACTCAAGAGCGTTGAGAATAAGCTGATCGGAGCGCTCTCCAAAGGATATCGACAAAGAGTCGGACTCGCAGACGCGCTGGTCGCTGAACCGGATCTGCTAATTCTGGATGAGCCGACGATCGGACTCGATCCAAACCAAATCCGACAGGTGCGCGAGCTGATCAAGAATTTGGGCGAGCAGCATACCATTTTGCTTTCGACCCATATTCTGCCGGAGGTGGAGATGACCTGCAGCCGGGTGATTATCATTCACAAGGGACGAATCGAGGCATGTGATACGCCGGCAAATTTACTGGGAAAAATCAGACAGGCCGGCGGCGTTGTTCTTGAAGCAAAGGTGGGAAAAGACAACGGTGCTGACGAGCTAAAGAAAATTTCAGGTGTGCGAGATGTAATCACCGATGGAGAGGACGATTGGAAGCGATTTTCCCTGCGGGTGGAATCAGGCGTCGATGTGCGGGAAGAGGTCTTCCGCCTGGCCACCGAGCGCCATTGGTCCGTGCGCGAACTCACTCAGCGTCGAGCGACGCTCGAGGACGTGTTCGTGGAAATCACACATTCAGACGCCGTGTAAGTATACTGTCGAAGCGGTCCGGAGCTCAGTGCTCAATGTTTAATCTATGAGGAAATTTTACGCTCTCCTTTCGCGCGAAGTACGTGGCTATTTCCATTCCCCGATCGCCTACATCGTGCTCATCTTTTTCCTGATAGTCAGCGGGATCGATTTTTATTTCCAGGTCTCCTTTATGAACCAGCGCCAGGTGCAATACACGGTGCAGGAAGCATTCTTTAACTCAGTCTTCTTCTGGTTTGCCTTTGTTTTGATTTTCCCCCTCATCACAATGCGTCTGTTTGCCGAAGAATTTAAGCTCGGCACGATTGAGCCACTGACGACTGTTCCAGTGCGTGACTGGCAGGTAGTACTTGCGAAATTTTTCGGCGCGCTGGTCTTCTATGTAATTCTCTGGATCCCGACCCTGCTCTACTTCGGCATCTTTCTCAAGGTCGCGCATGAGCCGGCTGCGCATTCTGGCGGAGCATACTTCGGGTCTTATCTGATGCTCTTATTACTCGGAATGTTCTATCTGTCGATTGGTTGTCTCACATCCGTTTTGACCCGGAACCAGATTATTGCGGCGATCATTTCCTTTTGTGCGATTACGCTGCTGTTTTTCCTCGGCCTGGTTCAATTTATTCTGCTCGATGTGAGCTCTGAGACACGCGATTTGCTGGGCTACTTCTCTGCCATCGAACACATGGGAACGTTCTCGCGCGGCGTGATAGATACGCGGCCAATCGTGCTCTACGTGAGCATGACCATCGTGATGCTAACGCTCACTCATCAGGCGTTCCAATCCCGCAAGTGGAGGCTTTGAGCGATGCCTAACGAAACAAACCAGCGCCCAAAACCTTCCGGAAAAAAAATTCGCCGGATTCGAATCGGTTTCAATGTTGTCGCCCAAATCGTGCTCGTGTTGTTTCTGGCTGCGATGGTGAACTCGATCGCCTTCAAACACTACGCGCGTTGGGATTTTTCACGCGACCAAAAATATGCGCTCTCAGACAAAACGAAGCGTTTTCTGGACACACTCAAGGGTAAGATGCGCATCACAATTTTCTTTCCGCCAAGCACACCGATTAGCACAGACGTTCAGAATTTGCTGACGGAATACCAGTATGCCGGTAAAGGAAAGGTCGACATCGAGCACATTGACCCCGAGCGCAATCTTTCCCGGGCGAAGGAGTTGTTCGATAAATACAAAGTCGTTACCGACGAGCCTCTTTTGATCGTCGATTACGAAGGACGCAGCAAGACGGTCAAGGCGTCCGAGATGGCTGACATCGATCAGAGCGGAATGGCGTCCGGCGAAGGGCCTCGCGTAGCCGCATTCAAGGGCGAACAAGCCATGACCAGCGCAATGATCGATCTCGTGGAGGGGAAAAAGAAGACTCTCGGCTATGTCCTCGGTCACAAGGAACCACCACTCACGGAAGGTAGCGCGATCTCCGTCCTGAAGACATTCATCGAGAACGAAAACATCCAGTTCAAAGAACTGAACCTTCTCGATCTGGATGCGATTCCAGAGGACGTAAAAACCGTCATGATCATAGGGCCGCAATACGACTTTTCAGACCGCGAAATGAAAGTGCTGCGCAACTTCTGGGATAAACAGGGGCGGATTTTACTTCTCCTCGATCCAGCGGCGAAAACGCCGAAGCTAGATGCGTTTGTCAACGAGCTGGGCGTCAAGGCGAATGACGACAGACTGATGGTCTTTTTGCGGACTGGGATCCAGGAGCTGGCACTAACAAGAGACGTACAAGCGCGCTTCCTCGGTGACAGCCCGATCACAAAACGACTGGCTGACGTGCGCGCGCTGTTTTTGGGCGGCACTTCTTCGCTTACCCTTGAGCCTGACCGCGTCCGAGCTGCCAACGTCCGGCTCGAGCCCCTGGTCCAGGCGGAAAAAGGTTATTTTGCCGAGACCGATTATAACACAGACGATCAAGCAAAACTGCAGGCCGATGCGAAACGGAGTGGCGATATTGCACTAACCATAGGCGCAGCCGTAGAAAAAGGCGGCAGCGCCGATGAGCGAGTGCAGGTGAACTCGTCGCGCCTGGTAGTCGTTAGCAACGCGACATTTGTTCAAGACAATGCAATTACGCAGGACCAGCAGGGACTCGATTTCATTTCTGGCAGTGTGAACTGGTTGTTGAGCCGCGAACAGCTGATCGGTATCGCACCAAAAGTTTCAAAACCTCTCACTTTCAGTCTGGATGGAGAGGCCTTGGCTCGTCTGCGTTGGATCATCCTCGTTTTTATGCCGTTGATCCCCGCCGTGATCGGAACGGTGATTTGGTGGCAACGGCGCGTGTAATCGTAGCTGTCATGTTGAGCCCTTCGATTTCACTCAGGACAGGCTTTGCCAAACATCTCTAGGCTGGTCCCGATGCGTGATCGCTCCAAAATTGATCTGAGATTCTTCGCGTCGCCCAGAATGACATCAAAGGTATGAAGTTAGCTCTGGGAAAATCGCAACTTGTTACACCGAGGATCGTTCTACTCGGGTTATCAATTATTAGTCTGGTGATCTGTGCCTTGGCTGGCGTCGCGCACTACCAGAAAGCCACTTGGGGCGATCCTTGGCAGCCGATCGGGTGGCTGCTTAGCATGGCCTTCTTGCTGATCGCCTTCTTGCCTGGCCCACGTGGCCTGACGACCAGTTTCAAATCTTTAATAAAGCCGAAAACAGGATTCTTTCTGTTCTGGACCCTGTTCTTTGTAGTGTCACACCTCTGGAATTTCCATACAGCGCCTTGGAATGGAGACGCCCTCTTCGACGAGTCCGG
>WNGC01001363.1_pt1 | contig 14752 bp, 18 predicted proteins | sample 5400051 | NCBI WGS metagenome assembly WNGC01 (sample SAMN13153368, study PRJNA577476) | soil metagenome | isolation source: 20 cm soil or saprolite under grassland replicate 2 | place: USA:California | collected 2016-06-15 | reverse complement strand
GCGTCGCGGGTCTTGCCTTCCACGAGGCGGGCGAGCGCCTCGACGTGGCGGCGCTCGCGCTCGCTCTGCGGGGCCGCCGCCGCGCGCGCGGTCTTCGCCGTCTCCTGCGCGTCGGCGAAGCGCTCGTCCAGGAACAGGCAGACGGCCTCGCCCGCGTGGGCGAGCGCCAGGCCCGGATCGTGCGCGTGCGCCTGGCGGAAGAGGTCGAGCGCTCGCGCGTCCCAGCCGAGGAGCGCCTCGACGGCGCGGTCGTAGGTCGCGAGCGCGTCGCGCGAGGACGTCGTCACCGTCAGCCCGTAGGCGTCGCGCCACACGGCGCGCAATCTAGCAGACGCGCGGCGGCTCGGCGAGCGCCGCGTCGAGGAAGTCGAGGGCGCGCCGCTCGGCCCACGAGTGGACGCGCCAGGGCCTCCCCCCCTCGATGAAGCCGGCGTGGCCCCCGCGGGGCAGGAACTCGGCCCTGACCCAACCCGGGAGACGCGCAGGGTCGGGCAGCGCCTCGGGCGGGACGATGGGATCGTCGAGCGCGCTGACGAGAAGGGTCGGGCGCCGGATCCTCCCGAGGTACGGGCCGCTCGACGCACGCGCCCAGTAGTCGCGCGCGTCGGCGAAGCCGTGGAGCCGCGCCGTGACGGCGTGGTCGTACTCGGCGAACGTCCGGGCGCGCAGCGCGAGCGGAAGGTCCACGCGCGCGGCGAAGCCTGCGTCGCGGAGCGCCTTGAGGCGGACCTTCCGGCGCATCGACCGCAAGAAGTTGGCCGCATAGACGTGCCGGCGGAACCCGCGGTCCAGCACCTCGGCGCACGGCGCGAGCTCGAACGGTACCGAGATGGCGACGGCCCCGACGAGCTGCGCTGGCGCATCGGCGCCCCGCTCGCCGAGCCACTTCAGCAAGACGTTGCCGCCGAGCGAGACGCCGACCGCGACGAGGCGCGTCGCGGCCTGGCGCTGCAGCAGCAGCGTGACGACGTCCTCGAGGTCGTCGGTGTGCCCCGAGTGGTAGAACTGCGGCAGGCGGTTCAGCTCACCGCTGCACGAGCGGAAGTTCAGCGCGACGGCGCGCCAGCGGCGGGCGAGCGCCAGGGCCATGAGGCTCTGCGCGTAGTGCGAGCCCGAAGAGCCCTCGAGCCCGTGGAGGACGAGGAGCAGCGGCGCGCCTGGGCCGCCGTCGCCCTCCGCCCAGTCGAGATCCACGAAATCGCCGTCACGCGTGGTGACCCGCTCGCGCCGCACGCGGAGGTGCCTGCGGCGCCGGAAGAGCGGGCCCCACACGGTCTGGACGTGCGCGTTCCGGCACCACCAGGGGGGCCGGAACGCCGGGGTGCCTACTCCTGGCCTTGCAGCAGGAGCTTGACGACCTCCGGTGCGATCTCGCGCGCTCGCTGGTCGAGCTGCGCCTCCGTGAGATTCGCGATCGGATGCGGCATCGCCAGAAACCGGTACGTCGGCACGCCCCATTGCTCCGCCATCGCCCGTCCGGTCACCTCGAACACGTCCGTCACGATCGAGGCCGAGGGCACGCTCTGCTTCTCCAGCAGGATTCCGTCGAGCACACTGCCCGACGAGCAGGAGCCTCAGTCTCCGATGCCCGCGACGACGACGTCGCAGGTCTTGCGGATCTCCTGGATGATCTCCTCGTGCGCCGGCACGGACGAGTTGTGCTTGTGGAACAGCGTCCACTCCGCGGCGCCGTACTCGCGCTTCAGCAGGTCGCCGATCCGGACCAGCAGCTTGTCGGAGTTGAACTTGGTGTTCTCGATCAGCGCGACGCGCTTGCCCTCGAGCGAGCGCGGCCGGTCCACGTAGGTGATGGGCCGGGCCTGGGTCTCGACCCTCGGATCGAGCAGCTCGATCATCGCTTGACCTCCTTGGTCCAGAAGCTCAATTCCGGCACATCACGCCACAAAAACGGGCCGGCCGCAAGTGTTCAAAAGTCGACCCAGCCGGGCGCCGGTGCTCATGTGGCGTCACGCCGAGCCGGTGCGAGGCCCTTCTCTGGCTCGGCGGTGAACGTGAGCGTGCGCGACTTCTCGCTCGCCACGGGCACGCCGCTGACAGCGAACTGGCCGCCCTTAATCGCAGCCTTCCATCCCTTGGGGACGCTCGTGAGCGCGAGGAGGACGTTCTCGTCCCGCCGGCCCCTGTTCTCCACCGTGAGATCCAGGCGAACGCTCGCGCCCACCGGGATCAGCAGCTGGGAGTACTCGGTGATGACGGAGATCCCGCGCTCGGGCCGGTCGGCCTTGGCTCTGGCGTCCTCGGCCGCGCCGACGGGCGCCGTCGCGAAGAAGAGGATGAGCGCGGCGATAGTCGCGGTGAGCACCACGCGGTAGAGAAGCCCTGGAGCGCGTTGAGGCCTCATCAGATCCACCCTCCTGGTCCAAATCAAGCCAACCTCCGCGGCGCTTTGGCCTTCATGCATGAATGGACTTCTGAGGGATATATAGTGCCCGGGGCCAAAACTGTCAAATCTCTCATACTGCTTATATATCAATAGCTTATAAGTCAGAAACTTGACGGGTTGGCACTCATTTGCTAAGAGTGCTAGTGACATGGGGCCCAAAACGGCCGCCGGCAACTCCACCACCCGGCGTGCACCACGAGGAGGGAGGCCACCAATGAAGATTCGCCCGTTACACGATCGCCTGCTCGTCGAACGGCTCGAAGAGAAAGAGGTCAGGAAGGGCGGGATCATCATCCCGGACACCGCGAAGGAGAAGCCCCAAGAGGGCAAGGTGATCGCGGCCGGGAACGGCAAGGTGACCGAGGAGGGCAAGAAGATCTCGCTCGACGTCAAGACGGGCGACCGGATCCTGTTCGGGAAGTATTCCGGCTCCGAGGTCAAGCTGGACAACAAGGAGTACCTCATCATGCGCGAGGAGGACGTCCTCGCCATTCTCGAGTAAGGAGGGACGCGAGCGATGCCGAAGCAGCTGAAATTCGACGAGGAAGCCCGGTCGAGTCTACTCAGGGGCCTCAACATCATGGCTGAGGCCGTCAAGGCCACGCTCGGCCCGAAGGGCCGCAACGTCGTCATCGACAAGAAGTTCGGCAGCCCGACCATCACCAAGGACGGGGTCACGGTCGCCAAGGAGATCGAGTTGCAGGACAAGTACGAGAACATGGGCGCGCAGATGCTGAAGGAAGTCGCGTCCAAGACTTCCGACGTCGCCGGCGATGGGACGACAACGGCGACCGTGCTCGCCCAGGCGATCTACCGCGAGGGCTTGAAGAACGTGACCGCGGGCGCCAACCCGATGGGGCTCAAGCGCGGGATCGAGGCGGCGGTGGACGCGGTCGCCGAGGAGCTCAAAAAGCTCTCGAAGTCGACCAAGGACAGGAAGGAGATCGCCCAGGTCGCGACGATCGCCTCGAACAACGACAAGATGATCGGCAACCTCATCGCGGAGGCTATGGAGAAGGTCGGCAAGGACGGAGTCATCACCGTCGAGGAGTCGAAATCCGCCGACACGAAGCTCGACGTCGTCGAGGGCATGCAGTTCGACCGCGGGTATCTCTCTCCCTACTTCGTGACCGACGCCGAGCGGATGGAGTGCGTGCTCGAGGATCCCTACATCCTCATTCACGAGAAGAAGATCAGCGTCATGAAGGACTTGCTGCCGCTGCTCGAGCAGGTGGCGCGCGGGGGCAAACCGCTCCTGATCATTGCGGAGGAGGTCGAGGGCGAGGCGCTGGCGACGCTGGTCGTCAACAAGCTGCGCGGCACGCTCTCGGGCTGCGCCGTGAAAGCTCCGGGGTTCGGTGACCGCCGGAAAGCCATGCTGGAGGACATCGCGACCCTCACGGGCGGCAAGGCGATCACGGAGGATCTCGGCATCAAACTCGAGAACATCAAGCTCGACGATCTTGGGCGGGCGAAGAAGGTGGTCGTCGACAAGGACAACACGACGATCGTCGAAGGGGCCGGCAAGGCGTCCGCGATCGAGGGGCGGATCAAGCAGATCCGGGCGCAGATCGAGGAGACCACCTCGGACTATGACCGGGAGAAGCTCCAAGAGCGGCTCGCGAAGCTCGCGGGGGGCGTCGCCGTCGTCAAGGTGGGGGCCGCGACCGAGACGGCAATGAAGGAAAAGAAGGCCCGAGTGGAAGACGCGCTCCACGCGACCCGGGCCGCCGTCGAGGAAGGGATCGTCCCCGGCGGCGGCGTGGCGCTGCTGCGGGCCTCGAAGGGCATCGACCGGTTGAAGCTCGAGGGCGACGAGAAGGTCGGAGCGGCGATCGTCAAACGCGCGCTCGAGGAGCCGATCCGCCAGATCGTCGAGAACGCGGGTCTCGAGGGTAGCGTCGTCATCGAGAAGGTGAAATCGGAGTCCACGCCCACCCGCGGCTTCGACGCCGAGACCCTGGAGTTCGTCGACATGCTCCAGGCGGGGATCATCGACCCCACCAAGGTCGAGCGCGTCGCGGTACAGAACGCGGCATCCGTCGCGTCGCTTCTCCTGACCACGGAGGCGCTCATCACCGAGCTGCCGGAGGAGAAGAAGGAGACGCCGCCGCCGATGCCGCATGGAGACTACTAAGCCGCGCCGACGCCGACATACCAAGTCAACGTAGGTCAGCGGCGAGGCTGATGACGTCAAAGAAGAAAGGAGGATCTGCTATGGCGGTCGAGCGCTGGCGTCCGTTCGGGACTTTCATGGAGCGAGGGGAGCCCTTCCGTGACATCCAGAGCGAGATGAACCGACTGTTCGACAGCTTCTTCGGTCGTCCAACGGCCACCGCGACTGGAACGGGAAGCCGAGTCTGGATGCCGGTCGTCGACATGTTCGAGACGAAGGACGAGCTTCTTCTGAACTTCGAGCTCCCGGGTGTACGAGAAAAGGATGTATCGCTCTCGATTACAGGCGACCTGCTCACGGTGAGAGGTGAGCGCCGGTTCCGCCAGGAGCTGAACGACGACAACTACTATCACGTGGAGCGTGCGTACGGGAAGTTCGAGCGCTCCGTCCAGCTCCCGATTCCCGTCCAGGCGGATCGTGTGAAGGCAACCTATCGCGACGGGGTGCTCGAGGTGAAGCTCCCGAAGGCCGAAGAGGTCAGGTCGAAGGAAATCAAAATCGACATTCTGTGATCCGCTCGGACGGCGGCGGAGCGGGTGGGGTGGCCCCGCTCCGCCGCCGTCCGAACAACGGGGCCCCTGGGTCGAGAACTGGACCAGAGCGCGGCGAAACGCGTAGCGAACGAGCCCGGCGGTGCCGTGGATGCTGATCTTCTTGACACGCAGGATCTCCCGGGCCGCGCCGAGTCCGTTCAGGAGCGGCATCGAAAAATCGAGCACGGCCACGTCCGGCTCCCGCCCCGAACGGACCGCTTCCCGGCCGTCCGCGACCTCCGCGACGACCGCGAGCCCTTCGCCTTCGAGGAGGGTCTTCAGGGCCTGCCGGACGATCTGATGGTCATCGGCGAGGAGATAGCTTTCCTGCATTGCCAGGGAGACGTCCTGGATCCCCGGCCCCTCGTCGACCGCGATTACCTCGATGCCTGCTTCAGCTCACTCTCGATCAGCCTACGAATGATCTCGCCCTGCGTTGCGAAGCGAAGGATGTAGCCGCCCTCGCGCATGCGCTGCGGACAAACGGGGGCGCCGCCCGCACCCCCGGAACAGATGGTGAAGCCGGACGCGAGGTTAGGCGACGACTCCACCAATCATCGCTTGACCTCCTTGGTGACGGCCTGGGAGCTCTTGGCGCTCGACCAGCCGGGGATGTAGCCGGAGAACGCGCCGGCGCGGCCGCCCGCGGCGACGACGAGGATGTCGTCGGGCGTCGCGACGAGCGGGCGCAGCTTCGTCTCGTCGCCCGGCTGGAGCGGCCCCGCCATGCGCTGCGTGCGCTTCAGGTGGGCGTGCGAGTTCTGCGTGTTCTCCCACACGAACTGCCGGATGCGCTTCTTGTCCCAGCCGTCACCGGCGATCGTCCGCATGTGCTCGCCGGCGATGACGAGCGCGTAGTGCGGCTGGCCCATCACGTTGCCGGAGATCCGCATGTCGTCGCACAGCGTCGTGAGGACGCCCTCGGCCCCACTCGAGAGCTGGTTGTAGAACTGATGGGGCGCCTCGGCCGCCATCACCGTGACGGTGGACTGCTCGGCCCGGAAGCCGCGCTCGACGTGGAGCGGCGTCCACGGGCTGTCCGCCTCGTTCTCGGCGATCACGTACGAGAGCTTGCCCGGGTGGCCGAGCGTACCGCGGTCGAGCGTGCCGGGGACGGAGCCGCAGACGTTGCGCATCACGAGGCGCACGGCGCGGCCGATCGTCAGGTTGGCGCGCCAGCCCGGGCCGAAGAGGTTGTCGCCCGCGTTGATGTCGAGCGCGCGGGCGATGGGGCCGTTGACGATCATGAGCACGGCGGCCCCGGCGGTGGAGGTGCCCGGCCCGTGATAGCTCCAGCGCGGGTCGACGATCCCCTCGACGGCCGCGACGACGACGGGCATGTACTCGGGCCGGCACCCCGCCATCACCGCGTTGATCGCGACCTTTTCCGCCGTGACGGACACGGCCCGGTGGGCGACGAAACCGATCTCCTGCTTCGGGTCGAGCCGCGCGGCCTCGAGCAGCGCGCCGACACGCTCGGTGGTCGGCGGGACGACGGGCAGGCCGTCCGTCCAGCCCTGCTGGAAGCAGAACTCGATGGCGTCGGCGACGTCTTCGACTCTGTGGCGCTTCGACGTGAGCGTGCCGGGCATCGGAACCTCCTTGCGCTGGACGCCACGCTACCACTCGAAGGTCGGGCCGGCAAGCCCGGTCGCCCCGGCGCCGGCCGCTCGAAGGGCCCGGCACCTGGGCCCCGTCGCTCACTCGATGAGCATCGTCACCGAGCGCGTGGCGCCGAACGTCGGCACGACGGCGGAGTGCTTGCCCGGCCCGCCCGCGACGATGACCATGATGTCCATGGCGTCGGTGCAGAGCGCGACCTCGTCGGTGAGCGGCCGGTCCTTGAACCGCGCGGGGTCGATCAGGGCGAAGCGCTCGCGGTTTTCCCGGCTGAAGCGCTCGAGCCGCACGCGGGCGCGCTCCCAGAGCGCGCGCCGCACGTCGACCTTGGACCACCCGGACCCGGCGAGCGTCGCGGCGTGCTCGGGCCCGAGGATGACGAGCGGCTCGCCGCCCAGGTAGACGTTGTTGCCGCCCGTGGTCGCCGCGGTCCCGGCGAGCGCCAGGCACAGCGCCTCGGCCGTCGTCGAGCCGTGATCGTTCACGTTGTGGGGCGCCTCCGCAGCGCAGACGGTGACGCAGCTCTCGCCGGCGCGGAAGCCGCGGTCGACGTGGAGCGGCGGCCACGGCGACTCCGCCTCGTTCTCCGCGAGGCAGTAGGAAAACTTCCCGGCGTGGCCGAGCGTCGCGCGGTCCTCGCGCCCGGGCCGAGCGCCACCCACGTTCTGCAGGCAGAGCCGCAAGCCGCGGCCGATCACGGCGTTCGCCCGGTGGCCCTGTCCGAGCGCGTTCGCGCCGCCCGAGATCCCGAGGCGGCCGGCGAGCGGGCCGTTGACGATGAGCAGCGGCGTGCACGGGTGGGTCGTCGTCTGGATCGCGTACAGGTTGAAGCGCGGCTCGGCGACGGCGCGGACGGCGGCGACGATGACCGGCAGGTGCTCGGGCAAGGCCCCCGCGAGCGCCGCGTTCACCGCGATCGCCTCGAGCGTCGCGATCCCGCGGCGGGGCACGAGCGTCGCGACGACCTCGTCACGGCGCGGGACCAGGCGGCCCAGGAGGCGCGCCACGCGCTCCTCGGTCGGGGGCAGCACGGGCAGCCCGTCCGACCAGCCCTCGGCGACGGCGAACTCCTGGAACGCGTCGAGGTCGGCCGGCGCGGCGACGACCGCCGCGGTCTCTGTCGCGGGCGCCGCCGCGGGCGCCGCGGGGTCGCGGGTGAGCGCAGCGATCACCCGGTCCACGATCGTCTCGGCCTTGGCGCGGACCACCATGGGGTCGACGCCGCCGATCGGATGCGTGACGGTCGTCAGCTGGAGGTGGGGCATCCCGAGCGCCCGGGCCGCCGCCTCGCCGAGCGAGGCGAAGGCGTCGGTCCCGAGCACGGCGACGGGCACGCCCCTGCCCTCGAGCTCCGCCGCGTCGTGGAGACTCCACGACGTGCAGGACCCTCAGTCGGCCGAGCCCGTCAGCGCGACGTCGGCGGCAGCGGCGACCTCGTCGATGACCGTCGCGGGATGCGAGGAACCCGGCTTTCGCCACACCGCGACCGGGCCCGCGCCGGCGCGCTCGACGAGGAGCTCGGCGACGCGCCGCAGCAGCACGTCGGCGTTTGGTTTGGAGTTGTCGAGGATGGCGACGCGCAGGCCTCTGAGGCTCGGCCGGCGCCGCGCGAGCGGCCGGACCTCCACGGCGGTGGTGCCGAACGGCTGCGAGACGCGCAGCGTCTTCATCGCCCGCGAGTATAGGCCTTCGCCGCCCGCACCACCACGCGCGCGAGCAGCTCCAAGGCGAGCGCCGCGCCGAGGACCGCCGCCGCCAGCCGGAGGGCGGCGGCGAACGCCGGCTGGATGCCCGCCGCCGCCCGGCGCCCCGCGAAGACTTCGGCGAGCACGACGACGCCCGCGACCACGCCGAGCGTCCGCGCGAGGAACGTGAGCCCGCCGGCCGCGCCCTGCTGGCCCGCCGGGAACGCGGCCATCACGCTGGTCTGGTTCGGCACCTGGAACGCGCCGAGCCCGAGGCCCGCCGTCAGGAGCGCGAGCGCCACGAGAGGGAGCGGCGTGGTGGCGTCGGCCGACGCGAGGCCGAGGAGGCCCGCGGCCTCGAGCACGAGGCCGGCAAGCACGGGGACCGCGGCCCCGATCGCGTCGGCGAGCCGACCCGCCGCGGGCGCCGCGAGCGCGGTCCCGAGCGGCGTGAGCATGAAGAGCGCGCCGCTGAGCGACGTCGAGAGCCCGCGCGCGGTGACCAGGTAGAACGGCGCGAGGAGCCAGATGGCGAAGATGGCCGCGTTCGCGACGAAGTTGAGGGCGCACGCCCGTAGGATCGACCCGCGCAGGATGTCGCGGCCGGCGACGCCGGCGTGCCCCGCCGCCACGGGCGACGAGCGCCGGCCCGCGAGCGCCCACGCGAGCGCCGCGAGCATGAGCGGCACGCGCACGTGGAAGACCGAGCGCCAGCCGAACGCGTCGACGAGCAGGCCCGCTGGCAGCGGGCCCAGCGCGAAGCCGAGCCCGATCGCGGCGCCGAGAAACCCGAGTCGCCGCCCGCGCTCGGCCGCTGGGGCGCCCAGGGTCGCCAGGGCCGGCGCCGTCCCGTAGACGAGCCCGCCGCCGACGCCCTGCACGGCGCGCCCGGCCAGCGCCCAGCCGAAGGTCGGCGCGACGCCGACGAGGAGGAAGCCGACGACGCTCACCGCCATGCCGGCCCTGAGGACCGAGGCGTGACCGAGCCGGTCGGCCGCGGCGCCACCGACGAAGGCCATGACGGCGTACGTCAGGACGTAGCAGATGATGATCCAGCGCATCCGCTCGGGCGGCGCCTGGAAGGCCGCGGCGATCGCGGGGAAGGCGACGTTGACCATCGAGTCGAGCGACACAACGAACGCGCCGGCCGCCGCGATTAGGCGACCCATCTCACCGCTCGGCTCGACCGGCGACCGGCCTCACCTCGCACGGCCTCGACCCATCTCACCGCTCGGCTCGGCCGGCGACCGGCCTCACCTCGCACGGCCACATGCCGCGTATGATGACACGGGCTTGCGGTCGGCGCGGCATCCGCGGTACAAGCTGCGCATGGAGATCGAGACGGGCGCGACCGCGGAAGTCGGGTACACCGTCGCCGAGAACCAGACGGCGCACGCGATGGGGAACCGGGGTGTGCACGTGTTCGCCACGCCGTTCGTCGTCGGCCTCCTCGAGAACGCGGCGGGCGCGGTCCTCAACCCGCACCTGCCCGCGGGCGCAGGGACGGTCGGCACGATGGTCGAGATGAAGCACCTCGCCGCCACGCCCGTGGGCATGAAGGTGCGCGCGAAGGCGACGCTGCTCGAGACCGACGGGCGGCGCTTCCTCTTCGCCGTCGAGGCGTGGGACGAGAAGGAGAAGATCGCCGAGGGCCGGCACGAGCGCTTCGTCGTCCCCGACATGGCGAAATTCCTCGGGCGCGCGCTGAAGAAGGCCTCCGGCTGATGCCGATCCAGATCAACAAGGGGGTCGTCGGCAAGGAGTTTCCGCCATACGTCGTCACGGTCGAGCGCGGGAAGATCAAGGAATTTGCGAGGGCGGTCGGTGACCTGAATCCGTTCTATCTGGATGATCGAGTGGGACAGGCGTCCGAGTGGGGCGACGTCATCGCGCCGCCGACGTTCGCCGTCACGTTCCGCGACGAGAGCGCCGACACCGGCGCGCTCCTGCGCGAGCTCGGCACGGACATCTCGCGGGTGCTCCACGGCGAGCAGGAGTTCGAGATCGTCCGCCAGCTCAAGCCCGGCGAGTCGTATCTGTGTCGGACCAAGGTCGTGGACGTCTACGAGAAGGCCGGCAAGAGCGGCCCGATGGCCTTCGTCGTCCGCGAGACCGCGATCACCGACCGCGCGAACGAGGTCGTCGCCACCCTGCGCCACGTGACGGTGGTCCGCCTGTGAAGTACGGCCGGGTCTACATCGAGGACGTGAGGGTCGGCGACGAGCTGCCGGCGCTCGTCAAGGGGCCCATCCAGCAGATCCAGCTCACGCGCTACGCGGGTGCCTCCGGCGACTTCAACCCGATCCATCAGGACGACGAGTTCGCCAGGGCCGCCGGCATGGGCGGCGTCTTCGCCCACGGCATGCTCTCCATGGGCTTCGTCGCCCAGGCGCTCACGGACTGGTCGGGCGCAGGCTCGGTCAAGAAGCTCGGCGTCCGCTTCGCCGCGCTCGTGCGGTTGAAAGATACCGTGACCTGCAAGGGGCGCGTGCTCTCGAAGGCGTCGAAGGACGAGGTCCACACCGTGGAGCTCGAGGTGTGGGCCGAGAACCAGCGCGGCGAGAAGGTCGTCGCGGGCAGGGCGACGGTCGCCCTGCCCTCCCGCGTCTAGCCGCCCGGCGTCCGCCCCCGCGCGGCGACCCACTCCCGCAGCGCCTCGCGCGTGGACTGGAACGCGAGCGCGTCCCAGGGAACGGCCTCGGGCCCGACCCACTCGAGCGCGTCGTTCTCCTCGCAGGTCGTGAGCCGGCCGCCGACGACCCGCGCCGTGTAGACGACGATCACCGGCGCGTCCGGGTAGCTGTAGACGTTATGGAGGCCGGTCAGCTCGACCTCGAGGCCCGTCTCCTCGCGCGTCTCGCGAATCGCCGCGGCGGGCGCCGACTCGCCAAAGTCCACGAACCCGCCGGGAAATGTCCACAGCCCGCGACCGGGGTTGATGGACCGTCGCGTCAGCAGCACGGCGCCGTCCTGCTCGGGGAGGGTCGCGCCGACGACCTTCGGGCTCAGGTAGAAGACGAAGCGGCAGCGCGAGCACACCTGCTGCTCGCGCTGGTCCGGGGGCACGGGCTCGGGGGCGAGCGGCGCGCCGCAGAGGGGACAGAAGCGGATCGTCGCCGGGGCGAGGACGCGATGCCCGTGATCGTCGCTCACGCAGAGAAGTCTACCCCCGTCGGGCGCCGCCTGCCTTGACACTCCGCGCGACGCAGTGATACAAGGCGGCGTGCGCCAGAGCCGCCGCGCGCTGCGTCCCCCAATCAGGAGGTTCTCCATGCCTCTGCGAGTCGTCGCCGCCGTCACGCTCGCGCTCGTCCTCGTCGCCGGCGCGCTCCTCGCCACGGTGCACGGCCAGTCCGGCGAGTACAAGATCGGCGTCCTCGAGCCGCTCACCGGCCCGCTCGCGGGCGAGGGCAAGCGCCACCTGGAGGGCTACGAGATCGTGCGCGACATGCTCAACGAGCGGGGTGGCGTCATGGGCAAGAAGCTCGTGTTCGCCGTGGCCGACGCCCCCGATCCGACGGCCGCCGCCAGCGAGGCGAACCGGTTGATCACGCGCGAGGGCGTCCGGATCATCACGGGCACGTTCTCGTCACGGCTTTGCGGCGCGGCGAGCGAGGCGGCGGCGCGCCACAACGTCATCTACTGGGAAACCTCCTGCGTCGACCCGCGGTTCAACAAGCGCGGCCTCAAGAACGTCTTCCGCACGGAGATCGACGGCACCGGGTTCGGCTGGTACAACGTCGAGTTCATCGCCAAGCACCTGGCGCCCCGGTTCAACCTGCAGCCGAATCAGCTCAAGATCGCCTTCCTCTCCGAGGACTCCTCCTACGGCCAGGGCGTCACGGAGTCCGCGCGGCAACGCGCGAAGCAGGAGTTCGGGATGCAGGAGGTGGCGATCGAGTACTACTCCTTCACCTCCATCAACGACTTCACGCCGATCATCGCCAAGTTCAAGCAGCTGAACCCCGACGTGGTCCACCACATCGGTTACACGAACGACGCGCCGCTCTTCTGGCGCCAGGCCCGCGAGCAGAACTTCCTCTTCAAGGCGCTGGTCCACGCAGGCGCCACGGGGTACGGCTCGTCCGATTTCGGCCGGGCGCTCGGGAACGACGCGAACGGCGTCTTCGCCCTGCTCGAGCCCGGCCCCGGCTTCCGCCTCGAGGCGCTCAGGCCCGAGGGCCAGCGGATCGAGCGCGAGTTCCGCGAGGCGGTCCAGAAGCGGACCGGCTCGTACCCGTTCGGCGCCCACCAGCTCGCCGGCGGGGGGCTCTGGCTCCTCAAGCTCGTCCTCGACAAGGCGAAGAGCGACGACCTCGACAAGTTCCGCGACGCCGTGATGTCGCTGGACCTCCCCGTCGGCTCGGTCATCAACGGCTGGGGCGTGAAGTTCGCCGAGAACGGGCAGAACGCGAACGAGCGCGTGCAGCACTACATGCTCCAGTGGCAGAACGGCCAGCTCGTGACCGTCTGGCCGGAGGAGTTCACGACGAACCGGGCGAAGTGGATCCCGCTCGGCGCCTGGGACCAGCGCAAATAGACGTCGTCGCGCAGCTCGGTGTCTCGACGGTCCTGCTCGGCGGGATCTACGCCCTCGTCTCCGTCGGTCTCACGCTGATCTTCGGCATCATGCGCGTGGTCAACTTCGCCCACGGCGAGTTCCTCATGCTGGGGATGTACGTCGCCTTCTGGGCGTACACGCTCCTGGCCCTCGACCCCTACGTCGTCCTCTTCGTCTCGATCCCGCTCTTCTTCGGGATCGGCGTCCTCACCTACGTCCTGGTCATGCGGGGCGTCATCCATGCCTCGCACAACGTCCAGATCTTCACCACCGTCGGCCTCTCCACCGCGCTGCAAAACGCCGCGCTCGTCGCCTGGACCGGCGACTACCGGACCGTGCGCCCGTGGCACTCGGCGGTGGTCATCCGCGCGCTCGGCATGGCGTTCAACCTCTCGCAGGTCGTCGCCTTCGCCATCGCGGTCGCGCTGACGCTGGTGCTCTTCGCCTTCATGAAGTGGACCCACACGGGCCGCGTCATGCGCGCCACCGCCCAGGACCACGACGCGGCGACGCTGATGGGCATCGACACCGACAAGGTCTACCGCCTGACGTTCGCGATCGGGATCGCGTGCGTCGGCGCCGCGGGCGTGCTCGTCTCGCCGCTCTACGCCGCCTACCCGACGGCGGGGCTCCAGTTCGTCCTCCTGGCCTACGTCGTCGTCGTGCTCGGCGGTCTCGGCGACATGCTAGGGGCGATGCTGGGAAGCCTGATCGTGGCGGCGGTCGAGGTCGTCGGCTCGTACGTCTTCGGCGTCGCCTGGAAGGAGGTCTTCTACTTCGTCCTCTTCATCGCCGTGCTCGTCCTGCGTCCGGCGGGGCTCTTCGGTCAGCGCGGCGCCGAGACGCTCGGGGTCTGATGCCGGCGCTGGCCCCCGGCCGGTGGGTCGCCCTCGCGCTGTTCGGCGTCGTCGCGCTCGTCCCCGTCGGCGTCCGCGACGCCTACCTGCTGGACAGCGTCATCCTGATCCTCCTCTGGGGCGCGCTCTCGGCCGCCTGGAACGTGGCCGGCGGCTACGCGGGGCAGGTCTCGCTCGGCCACGCGGCCTTCTTCGGCATCGGCGCGTACTCGGCGGCGCTGATGACCGCGCGCTTCCAGCAGAGCCCGTGGCTCGGGCTGGTGCTCGGCGTCGCGCTCTCGATCGTCGCCGGTGGCGTGATCGGCTACCTGTCGAACCGCCTGCGCGGGCCGTACTTCGCGCTCTCCACCATCGCGTTCTCGCAGGTGCTCTTGATCGTCGCGAGCCGCTGGCGCGCCTTCACCGCGGGCTCGGAGGGCATCCCGGTCCCGTTCCGGCCCGGCTTCTGGACGCTCGGCCTCGGCCACGCGGCGTGGGTCTACCTGGCCCTGGGGGTGGCGGCGCTCTACTACGGGGTCGCGCTCTGGCTCGAGACCTCGCGCGTCGGCTATCAGCTCGCCGGCGTCCGCGAGGACGAGGACGCGGCCGAGGCGCTCGGCATCGCGAGCCGCCGGCTGAAGGTCTATGCCGTGACCCTCAGCGCCGCGATGACGGCGGTCGTCGGCACGTTCTGGGCGCAGTACGTCGGGTTCGTCGATCCCTTCTACGTCTTTTCGATCGACCTCTCGGTGCGGTTCGCGCTCAACACGATCATCGGCGGGATCGGCACCGGGCTCGGCCCCTTCCTCGGCTCGCTCCTGATCACGTCGCTCGAGACGTACCTGCGCGCCACGTTCTCGGGCGTGAAGACCGGATTCGCCGGGATCTATCTGGTCATCTACGGCACGGCCCTCGTCCTCGTCGTCCGGTTCGCCCC
>WNGC01001362.1_pt1 | contig 14753 bp, 12 predicted proteins | sample 5400051 | NCBI WGS metagenome assembly WNGC01 (sample SAMN13153368, study PRJNA577476) | soil metagenome | isolation source: 20 cm soil or saprolite under grassland replicate 2 | place: USA:California | collected 2016-06-15 | reverse complement strand
CCAAATAACCGGCTGAAGCCGACGGCACGCCGCAGTTCGGAGACGGAAGCGCGCGCAGCTTACCCGGAACGTTGGATTGACTCAGTTCCACGCACCTTCCGACACGACAACCCGATTTCCTTCGGGATCCGTGAATTGAATCTGGCCGCTGCCGGCCTCCGAAACCGCCACGCCGTCATCCTGCCATCGCTTTTTGGCACGCGCGACATCGTCAACCTGAATGCCGAAGTATTGCACGCCGCTTTTCGGTCGCACTTTTGACTTGGTCAACAGCAGCGTCACCGTCCCATCGCTCAGACGCACAGTTCCGTCATCGGTCCACCCGACGAGTTTGAGATCGAACTGCTGCTGGTAGAATTCACAGGCCGCAGCCAGATCGGGCACCTGCACGGCGAGCAACCGCACACCAGGAAGTTTCTTTTCTTCTCTGCCGAGAAAACCGCGCGCCGAAAGATCGACGTTGTTACCCCACGGGTCGATGAAGCGCATTTCCGCGGGCCGCGCGCCTTCGGGACCGCCGACTCCAGCCGAGACTTGCGGGCTCGCGCCTCGATTTACGGATGCGGGCAGCCTGGCAACCGCTTCGTTCAAGTCATCGACAAGAAAACCGTAATGATGAATCCCTGGCTGCCGCTCGAGTTCTGCACCATCGGCGCGGTGGGTACCGACGACTGCCCCCGCTTGATCACCTCGGCTTTGTAGAAACGCCAGGTTGAACAGCGGATCGATGACCATGCGCGAACCGCTGGGAAAGATTTTGCATTCCTCGAAGCCGAAATACTTCTGGTAAAAGTCGCTGAGCTTTTTTGGCTCTGCCGAAATAAACGCGATATGCCGTAGCTTGCCCATGATTCACCTCCGCCGACAATACTTCACTTATAAACCCGCCGTCTGGGAACTGTCAATGAATCGGGAAGCGCGAGAAAGAACGCTTGTGACGGTAAGTTAAGCGCGCCCCACGTTGACAGCGAAACTCGGCACGGCTAGGTTTTGCGCTGGATTGCAACTGATGAAGTTTACAGGTACCGACTACTTCGGAGGAGGCAAATATCATGAAAGCATTTTATGAACGAATAATTCTGACGGCGGCGTTGGCGGCACTTCCCTGTGCGACCCACGCCCAAACGCTCGTCAGCGAGCGCTCGATCTCGACCAACGCGGCACTTGAGATGGCGACGGCGGCGCTCGACGCATGCCGCAAGCATGGCAGCGTTGTGACGATCACGATACTGGATCGCGCCGACCGGGTCGTGGTCAGCGTGCGCGACGACGGCGCGAGCCCGCACAGCGTCGAACACAGCCTGCGCAAAGCGCACACGGCGCTCACGTACGACATGTCGTCCGCCGAATTCGGCAAAAACGCGGCGAAGAATCCCGGCAGCGCGGGGCCGCTGCATCTGGCGAATATCACCACTGCAGCAGGCGGACTGCCCATACACGCTGGGAATACGCTGGTTGGCGCGATCGGCGTATCGGGCACGCCGGGCTCGAAGGGCGGCGGAACGCAGGACGCTGCGTGCGGACAGGCGGGCATCGATCGCATCGCCAAGGGTCTCACCGGCAATTGATCGCTGAATCAGAAGTTAGAGCGGGTAAGGTCGCTGCAAAAGTTCAATTGACTGGAAGATAAGGGTTTGCGCAGGATCGCTCTAAGTCGTGGCAATTTCGAATTGAATCGCAATCCTCTCTGAGGAATAAAAAAGGGGCGACCGCTCGTCACGGTCGCCCCTCGCTCACTCAAATCGCGTCTTCAACTACGCTTCGATAACCTGCTTCCACTTGTTGTAGATCTTCTCTTTCAGCTCAGGCGAAGACTCGGCCACCGGCGGGAAGTCTTTCATCCACTCGAACGGCCGGCAGGCGTCGATGACCGCGCGGGAGTTGAAGCCCTTCTTGCTTGGATGGATGCGCGGATCGAGTGGGCCGCTCCAGCAGCGGCGGAGGATTTCAATGGACTCCACGGGATCGGAACGGCTGGCTAACGCCCAGATCACATCGAAGGTGTTGGTCGGATCGATGTCTTCGTCGACGACGATCACGTAACGACCGAGATAAGCGCCGGCGTGGACTTGCGACGCTGCCAGCATCGCCTGGCGGGCATGACCGGGATAGCGCTGTTTGATCGAGATGATGTTGAACAGACGGCCGCCGCCGGCTTCGTGACACCACACGCCTTTGACATCCGGCACACCGCATTTCTCGACCTGCTCCCAAATCAAGGCAGCCTTCACCATACATTTGGCGATGGAATAATCCGACGGCGGGCGGCCAGGGCGAGCACAGCAAAGAATCGGATCGTTTCTATAGTAAACGTTTTCGACGCGGATCACGGGTTCCGGGCGACTGGAGCTGGCATAATAACCGGTCCATTCACCGAACGGACCTTCGGTTTTTCTATCCGTCGGATCCATCCAACCCTCGATGACGATTTCCGCATGGGCGGCGAATGGCAGACCGGTGGATTTACCTTCAATGACTTCAATGGGCGCGCCCTTGAGACCGCCGGCGTAATCGAATTCAGACACACCGTAGTCGATCTCGTTACCAGAAACCATGAACAGCACCGGGTCTTGGCCGACCGAAACGACGACCGGGCAAGGCTTGCCGCGCTCGAAGTATTTATTACGCTGAATGCTGCCGTGCTTGCCCGGCGAAATGTAAAGTCCCATGCTGTTCTTGTCGTGCACCATGCCACGGTAAGCACCGAAGTTAACCCAACCTTCGTCCGGATCACGCGTGGTAACTAGACATGCGGTTCCAGTAAAACGCCCGCCATCCAATTCGTGCATGAAAGGAACAGGAAATTTAAGCAGGTCCGCCTTGTCGCCCGAATCGACGTTCTCAAGAATGGGGCCTTTGGTGACGACTTTGTGCTTGATCGGCTCTTGCGTGACGAGCTTTTGACGGAAGGCACGCACCAAATCGAGATTGGAAAGATTCATATCCAGCCCAAGATTCAGTGCCATCCGCTTGAACGAAGCGTTCTGGGCGAACAAAGTGCGGAAACCTTTTGGATAACCAGGGACGTTGTCGAATAAAACCGCCGGCACGGAGCCGCTTTTGGTCTCGCGAGATAAGAGCTCGGCCAAAGTGCCCATTTCGAGGTTCCAATCGGCGCCATCGATCTTTTTCAGTTCGCCGACGCTGTCGACAATTTCCAACCAGTCGCGCAGATCGGTGTACTTCGGGGTTTTCCCCGCCTTCATTTCGTCTTCGGCTAATTTTCTAGCCTCTAGTGCTGTCATTTAGATCGTCTCCTTTCACAATCAGCTTGAGGCATTCTAGAGCCCCATCATCGATTCATCAATACCTTCTTTATCGTCCGCCGGCAAACCGTTGCAGCTTCCGGGATCCAATTGCAGATACACTTTGTCGCCAGGACTTACGGCGTTAAATGGGTGCGTGTGCACCGCCAGCAGATCGTCGCCGATAGCGACCTTGCACTGATATGCATCACCCATGAAGATCGCTTCCTTAACGGTTCCTTCCAAGATGTTTTCCAGCCCCTGCGGCTTAACCTTGTGCAGGGGAATATTTTCCGGACGAATCGAAATCACCGCCGCCTGGTCCTTCTTCAATCCCGGCGCCGGGATGAAGGAGAGTAGGCCTTTTTTGGTTTGAATTTTTCCCTGCTGGCCGTCGCCGGCGAGCTCGACGATTTTGCCGTCGATCAGGTTGGTCAGACCCAAAAATGTCGCGGTGAAGCGGCGCGTCGGACGGGAATATAGCTGATGCGGCGCGCCGACTTCGAGCAGCACGCCAGCGTGCATGACAGCGATCTGGTCGGAGATGGCCAAGGCTTCGGCCTGATCATGGGTGACGAAAATAGTGGTGATACTGGTTCTGCGCTGCAAGGCCTTGATCTCGGATCGCATTTGCACGCGCAACCTGGCGTCCAAGTTACTCAGGGGTTCGTCCAAGAGCATGACTTTCGGCTCATTGATCAGCGCGCGCGCAAACGCCACACGCTGCTGCTGACCACCGGAGAGTTTAGGTGCCGGACGATCTTCCAGGCCGTCGAGACCGACGATCTTTAGAACGTCGCTGACTTTGCGTCTGATTTCGTCTTTGGGCCGACGTTGGATCGTCAGCGGATAAGCCACGTTCTCTGCCACCGTCATATGCGGCCAGATCGCATAGGATTGGAACACCATGCCGATCGGCCGCTTGTTGGTCGGAACATAGACTCGTTCTCCCGAAGCGAAAACCGTTTGACCACCGATGTTGATTTTGCCGCCGTCCGGTCGTTCCAACCCCGCCACACAGCGAAGCGTCGTGGTCTTGCCGCAGCCGCTCGGGCCAAGAAACGTATAAAGCGATCCCTCGGGAATATTCAGGGTTACGCCTTTGAGCACATGGACGCGCTCTTTATCCTCGCCGAAATACTTTTCCAGCGATTCGATCTGCACCATATCCCTTCTCTCTGCCATTTCTCCTCCCAAGAGTTCTTACCGCACATCGTGCGATGGTGACCTGTCAAGACTGAGGGTCGAACGATTATTCCGCGATGCCGATTCTCGCACCGAGTTTTCGCGCAGTGAACGCCATCGCGACAAGCAACAGCACCATCAACACGCCGAGGGCACACACGTAGGTGTATTGGCCGCCTTCCCAGAGGTCAAATGCCATGATGGAGAGAACCGTGCTGTTGTAAGAGTACAGTAAAATGGACGTCGACAATTCTCTCAATGCGATGATACTGATATAAATCCAACCTGCGGTGAACCCGGGCATTAACAGCGGCAATACTACTTTTCTAAAAGTCTGAAACCAAGTGCCACCGGCGGTAAATGACGCTTCCTCGAGCTCTTTATTGATCTGAATCATCGACGCCGACGCTGCGCGGATGCCGTAGGGCATGAATTTCGTCAGATAGGCGAGCAAAAGTACCCAGATCGTGCCGTAGATCGGGATCGGCAGAGTCAAATAAACCCAGATCAAGCTCACGCCAAGAACGATCCCCGGCATGGCAATAGGAATAAATGTCAAATTGTCGAGAAACGCTCGCCCCGGCAATCGTGTTTTGACCGTGATCCACGCGATCACCGAGGTAAGCAGCATCACCAGCGTCGCGGAGCCGACGGACAGATAGAAGCTATTCTTGAAGGCGGTCAACGCGAGGGGATAATTAATGATGTACTGATAATTGGCGAAGGTCATCTTCGCCATCAGCTCGCGGGACGGCACGCCGTAATAAGGAATGAAAGACGACCAGAGCAAAACAAAAACGGGCAGAATAACGGCCAAGAAAAATATCAGAAACGAAACCCCCAGAGTAAAATACTTCCAGCTTCCCAAATCGATCACCCGCGGACGGTATCCTTTGCCGGTCACAGTTGCATAGCGCTCTTCCTTGCGTGTGAGCCGCCCGTAGAGCAGCACGCCCACCGTGCTGATCGCCAATAGAGTTACGGCGTAGGCGCCGGCCAGACCGAAATCGGATGGAAACTGATGGATCGCGAGAAATATTTTGGTCGTGAAAACAGATATTTTCGCTGGCACGCCGATCAGCGCCGGCACTTCGAAGGCTTCGATGCCGCGGACGAAATTGATTAACAGCAAACCGAACATGGCCGGGCGCATCAGCGGCAACGTCACGTGGCAAAACGTTTGAAACGTGCTCGACCCCGACGCGAGCGCGGCCTCCTCCAACGAAGTGTCCATGTTGCGAAAGGCCGCCGACATCAGGAGGAAGACCAAAGGGTAAAGGTGAATCGCTTCCGCCCAGATCATGCCCCACATGGAATAGACGTTAAACGGAGCCGTCTCAAGGCCGAGGACGTCTTTCACGGCGATATTGATTAGCCCGATCTTTGGACTCAGCAGAAGAATCCATGAGATGGTGCTGAGAATCCCGGGGATAATGAACGGGATCAGCGACATGACGACGAACAGCTTCTTGAATGGCGTATTCGTCCGTTCGCTCACCCAGGCGAGGAACGTGCCGATAAAAAAGGTCAAGGTGCAAGTGCCGAGCGCGTAATAAACGGAGTTGAGCAGAAGTAAATAGAACTCTTTATCAAAGTAAGCTTTGATATAGTTCTGAATCGTGTAGGTCGCTCCAGGCTCGCCGATGGGCGCGCTCCTGATGCTGCCATAGAGCAGCATCAGGAGCGGAACGCCGGCAAGGTAAAGAACGAATAGGGTGCAGCCTACTAGGATCAGGGATTGGGAGCTTACGCGACTTCCCATATCCAACCCCGTGTCAAATTCTTAGGCGTTAATGTTGTGGACCACTTGATCCTGAATCATCGTCTTCTTCACTTCTTCTTCGATCAAGGCCCATAGCTGATCTTCATACTCGAGGAACTTCGGATCGCGTTTGATCGACAGATCGCGAGGCCGCGGCAGCGCGATGGGAATCATTTTTTTGACTCGGCCGGGACGCGCGCCGAAGACGATGACCCGGTCGGCGAGAAAAATCGCCTCGTTGATTTGGTGGGTAATGAAGAGCACGGTTTTCCCCGACTCCCGCCAGATACGCAACAGTTCGGATTGCATGATTTCGCGCGTCTGGGCATCGAGAGCGGCAAAGGGTTCGTCCATGATAAGGATCTTTGGATCGACCGTCAGAGCCCGAGCGAGATTGCAGCGCTGTTGCATGCCGCCGGATAACTCATGGGGAAAATGATCCTCGAAGCCCTGTAAGCCAACCAGCTTGATGAACTCGCGCGCTCGCTCTTGACCTTCACCGTTATTGAGACCTTGGCACTCGAGGCCGAAAGTGACGTTTTTAAAAACTGTCCGCCACGGCATCAGACACGAATCCTGGAACACCATACCACGGTCGGTGCCGGGACCGGTTACCGGCTTGCCGTCGATAATAATTTTCCCGGCCGTCGGTTTGAGCAATCCATCGCAAAGATTGATGAAGGTGGTTTTGCCGCATCCGCTCGGTCCGACGATGGACACGAACTCGCCGTCATGGACCTCGAGATTGACTTGGTCCAGCGCCAGAAGCCTACCCCCCGTTCGCGGTTGATAGTACTCGTGCCGCAATCCAATCGCCTGTAACTTAGTTTGTGCCACATAGCCCTCCTTAAAAGTATTTGGTGCTCGGCGTTGCCCCGCCAAGAAACTTCTTTCAGCGGTTCGGTACGATGCTCAAATCGCATGACTCCTTATCATTTCCATTTGTTTTTGCAAGTATCGCTAGGTTCGTTGACAACACGGATGGGATCGGGTAGGTTCCGCAACGTTGCATAAACTTTTGCATACAAAATCCTAACCGTGCCTTACTCGCTCAAAAGACCCAAAACGAAAACGCGCGCCGTTGAAAATCTCTCAGCCCGCGTTTACAACGAAATTAAGAATCTGATTCTGTGCAATAAGATCTTGCCGGGACAGAAACTGCATCACCAACAGCTCAGTGAACGTCTCGGCGTAAGCCGTACTCCGGTACGGGAAGCTTTGACTAGACTTGTTCAGGAAGGATACGTCTCCTTTCTACCGAATCGCGGTTTTACCTGCAAAGAAATTAGATTGCAAGAGGCGGAAGAGCTCTATGAGCTGCGTGAGGCGCTGGAAGCCTTCGCCGTGGAAAAAGCCATCGCGAATCTCAGCGATGCGGCACTCCGTGCCCTGCGGGCGAAGATAAATTCCTACGGCCGCGACGTACAAAACCGATTCACCCGCGAACGCTTGGTCTACGATCAGGACGTACATCTCGCGATCGCCGAACTTGCCGGCAACGAAACTTTGAAAAACATGCTGAGTCATGTGTTTGAGCGAATCGTATTGAAGCGCAGAACCGACGGCCTTTACGATCCCGCCCGCGGCATCACCGCGCACCAAGAACATTTACGGCTGCTCGAAGCGATGGAGCATCGCGACGCGAACGGAGCGGTCGCTATTGTGCGCGGTCACATTCAAGCCGGACAAAAGAATGTCATGAGCGATCTCAAACAACGACAAGCAATTCGCGGACTGAGAACAATGCCCAAACGCAAACAAGTTTAAAAAGAAAAGAAAGGAAGACAAATGGCAGCAGATCTAGTTATCAAGAACGGCTGGGTGGTCACACCCGAGGCGACTTTCAAAGGTGGCGTTGCAATCAGCAATGACGTGATCGTCGCCATCGGTGCGGACGACTCACTACCGCAAGGCAAAGAGGAGATCGACGTCAAAGGCAAACACATTCTGCCGGGTCTCTTTGACGGCCACGTGCACTTCAGAGAACCGGGCATGACCCATAAGGAAGATTTTACCACCGGCTCCACCGCCGCGGTTTGCGGCGGCATTACCACGGTCATCGATATGCCGAACACGGTGCCGCCGACCGCCGACGCCGAACAAGTGAAGGTCAAGAAGCAGCTCGGCGAAGCCAAGTCGTTGGTCGACTTCGGTATCACCGGGGTCGTGGTGCAGACGAATACCAAAGATATTCTCCCAATGGCTGCAGCCGGCGCCATCGGTTACAAGATTTTTTTTGGCGAAACCATCGGTAATCTCCCCTTCCCCGATGACGGCATGTGCGTGGAAGCTTTCGACTATATCGCGCAGTCGAAACTGCCGCTCGGCATTCATGCGGAAAATCGTCAGATCATGGCCTACTGCACCAACAAGCTCAAAACTGAAGGCAAAAACGAAGCGCGCTACTGGGAAGCGTCCCGGCCGGATATCTGCGAGGCCGAATCGGTGCACCACGCGCTCTTTTTCGCCGAAACCTTCGGCACCAAGCTGCATGTTTTCCATATGAGCTCGAAACAAGCCGCCTACATGGTGCGCGACGCCAAAGCGCGCGGTCTGAGAGTCACGGCGGAAACCGGGCCGCACTATCTGCTGCGCGAACCCAACGACATGGACAACGTCGGCTCGCTCTTGAAAATGAATCCGCCGGTGCGCACCAAAGATCATGCGGAAGTGCTCTGGCAAGGATTGCGCGAAGGTTTCGTCGACACCTTGGCGACCGATCACTCGCCGCACACGTTGGATGAAAAAGGTTCCGATCTCTATGGCAAGCTTACGAAGCCGGTGATTTGGGATTGCATCTCGGGCTTTTGCGGCGTCGAGACCGGCGTGCCGCTGATTTTGACCGAAGTGAACAAAGGCCGATTGACGCTCAACCAATATGTGAAAGTCGCTTCGGAGAATCCAGCCAAAGTTTGGCAAGTCTATCCGAAAAAAGGCGCGATCCGTTTGGGTTCCGACGGCGACATCACGGTCGTCGACATGGATAAGGAAGGCACCATCGACGTCAACAAACTGCATAGCAAAAACAAACCGTCGCCATGGCACGGCTGGAAAGTCAAAGGCATGCCGATATTGACCGTCGTGCGCGGCCACGTGCAAATGAGAGACGGCGAGCCCTGCGGCAAAGCCATCGGCAAAGCCCTCAAACCTCTGATTTAACGTCGCAGGGCGACCGGCGGTCGCCCTCAGTTCCCCAGCACTAGGTCTATGAAACGCACTGAACCATTCGAATTTTACCAGCCGATGACGCTGCAGGAAGCGAGCCGGCTGCTCAAAGATAACGGCCCCGGCGGTCGCCTTCTCGCAGGCGGTACTGACTTGGTCATCGCCATGAAAGAGAAAGCGCTGCTGCCCAAATACGTCGTCGACTTGAAGCGCATTCCTGGCCTTGCGGGGATTCGGGAAAACAGCAACGGCGGCATCACGCTCGGTGCTCTGACGACCATGCGCGAAATCGAGATTTCGCCGTTGATCACGAAAAAATATCCGTTTCTGGCGCAAAGCGCAGCCGAAGTCGGCTCCATTCAGATTCGCAATCGCGCAACAATAGGCGGCAACATGGCGAACGCAACGCCATCCGCCGACACCGCGCCCGCTTTGATCGCATTGAATGCCACGGCAAAAATCGCTGGTACCGCTGGCGAACGGTCCATTAATTTGGAAGAATTCTTTAGAGGACCGGGGCAAACCGTGATGAGCGCCGAGGAAATCCTCACGGAAATCACGATACCCAAAACTGGTCCGCGCCTCGTCGGCGAATATATCAAGTTCTCGCCTCGCGAGATGATGGACCTCGCTTACGTCGGCGTGGCGGTTGCTTACAATCTGGACGAGAAAGACAAGAAGTGTGATGGCGTTCGCCTCTTGCTTGGCGCAGTCGCGCCGACGCCAATCCGCGCCAAGCGCGCCGAAGCGGCTCTCGAAGCACAGGTTCTCACCGAAGAGTTGGCAGAAAAGATCGGAGCCATTGCCGCCGAAGAAGCCAAACCGATCAGTGACGTGCGCTCGAGCGCCGAATACCGCCGCGCCATGGTCGGCGCCATGACCAAGCGGGCGCTGCTCAACGCCGCCGCCGGTCCGACACAATACTGGGTCGAGCGGCGCGATAGAAGATACTAGAAGAATGGGGTGATGGAATGTTGGAATGATGGAGTAATGGGTGTTCGGTCCTCCTGGCCCCATTATTCCAATACTCCATTACTCCAACACTCCAGTTTATTTTTGAGGTTGTCATGAACAAGAAAATCCAATTCACGTTAAACGGGAAAAGCGTTAGTCGCGAAGCGCAGACGCACCGACTTTTGCTCGATTTGCTGCGCGATGAGATCGGCATGACCGGCACCAAGGAAGGCTGCGGCACGGGAGACTGCGGCGCTTGCACGGTGTTTTTAAATGGCAAGCCGGTGAATTCCTGTCTGGTTCTCTCCGGCGAGCTCGACGGCGCCGACGTCGTCACGATTGAAGGGTTGAAAATCGGCCCCGAGCTTCACCCGATTCAAAAAACATTTTTGCAGGACGGCGGCGCCCAGTGCGGCTATTGCACGCCTGGGATGTTGATGATGTCCAAAGCGCTTCTCGATGAAAATCCCAATCCGACCGAAGACGACATTCGCTTCGCGCTGTCGGGGAACCTCTGCCGTTGTACCGGCTACGCTAAAATCATCCAAGCAGTGCAGGACGCAGCGGCGATGCTCCGAAAATGAACGTGTTCAAACCGTTCAAATTGTTCAACCGCTGCGCTCCGTTCAAAACGTCTAAATGCATGGAGCGGTTCTCAACGCATGAAACCTCGGAAAACGGTTTGAACGCTTTGAACTGCTTGAACGATTTGAACCTTCCAAGGAGTTAAGCATGTCCGAACTATCAGTCGTAGGCAAACCGGTCCAGCGCGTCGACGCCGAGGAAAAAATCACCGGCCAAGCGGTTTATGGATACGATCTTGTCCTTCCCAACATGCTCTATGGAAAAACTCTATTCAGCACCAAGGCGCACGCAAGAATTAAAAGAATTAATACCGCGAATGCGAAACAACTTCCCGGCGTGGTCGCGGTAGTAACTGGACAAGACGCGCCATGGACACACGGCGAGGCTGTAAAAGACAAGCCGTTCTTGGCGCAAGGCAAAGTGCGCTTTATCGGCGAACCCGTCGCAGCGGTCGCAGCTGAAGACGAAGACATCGCTCAGGCTGCTGTAAAGTTGATCGACGTCGAATACGAAGATCTGCCCGTGTACACGGACCCGGAAGAAGCCTGCAAGCCGGGCTGCGTAGAAATTCATGAAGACTTCGGTAAGTACCGTAAAGCTGAATTCGTTGTCCAAGGCGCCATGCCCAACGTCGCTGAGCATTTCAAGTTGCGCACCGGCAACGTCGCACAAGGTTTCAAAGAGTCCGATTTGGTGCTTGAAGAAAGATATTTCGTGCCGATGATCCAGCATGCGGCGATGGAGCCGCATTCAGCGCACGCGCAGTTCGACAAAGAAGCGGGACGGCTGACCATCTGGGTCGCCAATGACGCGCCGTTCCGCGCCCTCCACGAGATCACCGAAGCTTTGAACATGCCCAAAGAAAAGATCCGTTTCATCAATCCGCTGCAAGGCGGCGGCTTTGGCTCTAAAGGCGGCTTGAAAGTCGAGCCGATCGCAGTCGCGCTTGCTTTTCATACCAACGGTAGGCCGGTGCGGGTGAAGTTCAACCGCGAAGAAACTTTTATTTCCACGCTCACCCGCCACGAAGCCGTGGTCTATTCGAAGACCGGTGTAAAAAAAGACGGCACACTGATGGCGAGAGAGATGACGATTTATTGGGGCGCCGGCGCCTACGCTGAAAAAAGCCCGACGGTGTGTATCCGCGGCAGCTTGCCTGCGCCCGGCCCGTATCGGATCCCCCATGTCAAAGTCGACGGCTACGCCGTTTATACCAACAAACCGGTCGCGGGTTCTTATCGCGGCTACGGCATTCCCCAGGGCGCGTGGGCTGGCGAACAGCAAATGGATGAAATCGCCCGTCGCATCGGTATGGATCCCATCGACATCCGCATGAAGAATATTTTTGTCGAAGGCGATATTTCCTACTGGGGTGAGCAACTCCACGCGGTCGGTCTCAAAGAAACTTTGGTTAAAGCCACCGAGGCGATCGACTACGGCAAGCAATCAGCAAGTACGAAGCCCGGCGTCAAAATCGGCAAAGGCTTTGCCTGTATTCAAAAACCGACCCGTTCGCCGACGACATCCGCTGCCGGTGTCGTCGTCAACGCTAAAGGCGAAGTGACGGTGCTTGCCGGCACAGTGGAAATCGGCCAGGGCTGCAATACGATTCTTTCGCAAGTCGCGGCCGAAGAACTCAAAGTACCGATGGACAAAGTCCATATGCATCCGCTCGATACCGACGTGATTCCATTCGACGCGTCGACGACGTCGAGCCGCAGCACCTACCACATGGGCAACGCGGTGCGGCGCGCCTCGATCCATGCGCGCGAGCAGATCATGGAAGCCGCCAGCCCGATGCTGGAAGCGGGCGTCAAAGATCTCGACTACGGCGATGGCAAAGTTTTCTTGAAAGACCAGCCGCAGCAAGCTCTGCCGATCGGCGAAGTGGTGCGGCGAAAACTCGGCATCACCGGCGAGGTGCGCGGCGATGGCTCCTACACTTATGAGATCGGCAAAGATTTGGACCTCGAAACCGGCCACAGCGATCACGCCTCGGCCTTTTACATGTACGCGACGCAGGCGGCCGAAGTCGCCGTCGATGAGGACAGCGGGCGCGTGCGCGTGCTGCGCATGTCGGCGGCGCATGACGTCGGCAAAGCGATCAATCCGCTCAATTGCGTCGCGCAGATCGAAGGCGGCGTGGTGATGGGCATTGGCTCCGCGTTGCACGAAGAAATGGTTATCGACAAAACCGGCAAAGTGCGCAATCCGTCATTTCTCGATTATCACCTGGCAACGTCGCTGGATATTCCCGAGCTGATCTCGATCATCGTCGAATGCGCCGAGCCCGAAGGTCCCTACGGCGCGAAAGGCTTGGGCGAGCCCGGCCTCGCGCCGACGCCGGCGGCGATCGGCAACGCGGTCGCGGATGCCATCGGGGTGCGCGTTTACGATCTGCCACTCAAACCGGAAAATGTCTACTGGGCGATCCAAAACAAAAAGAAAAAAAGCGCCGCGTAGCCACGCGATCCTCGAAATCCAAAAATTTTTCGTTTACCATTCAGCTGCCGGCCGAGCTTGATGGTTCGGCCGGTGATTTATAACTGCGTGGAGGTCAAATTAATGCGGCATCGTCAGGCTTGTGTATCGGCGTTAGTGCCAGCGATTCTGGCATTGTTTTTTTGTTTTCCATCGACGACGATCGCCGCGGAGACAAGTGCAAGAACGATTCAAACCGTCCCGGGCATGCCGCCGGTCATCGATCCCAAGAATCTCTACAGCGAAACCCGCTCGGACAACTTAAGCCCGGTCGTCGCCAAGCATCTGCACCGCGTCTACGTGCCTAACCGCACCTCCAATGATGTTTGGGTCATCGACCCCGCGACGCTAAAAGTTGTCGACAAGTTCAAGGTCGGCATCAACCCGCAGCATGTGGTGCCGTCATGGGACTTAAAGACTCTCTGGGTTAATAACAATGCCGAGGGGCGAACAGACGGCAGCGTCACGCCGATCGACCCGCTTACCGGCAAGCCCGGCAAAAATATCCCCGTGGACGATCCTTATAATATGTATTTTACGCCGGACGGCAGCGCCGCTATCGTCGTCGCCGAAGCGCATAAGCGGCTCGACTTTCGCGATCCCCACACCATGGCGCTCAAATATTCGATCGAAACTCCTAATTGCCGCGGCATCAACCACGCCGATTTTTCCATCGACGGACGTTACGCGATTTTCACCTGTGAGTATGCCAAGAGCGTGGTCAAAATCGATCTTGTCGAGAAAAAAGTCGCCGGATATCTTAAGTTCTCGAAAGGCGGCATGCCGCAAGACGTGCGCATTTCGCCCGACGGCAAGGTTTTTTACGTCGCCGACATGAAGGCTGACGGCGTATTCCTAGTCGACGGCGACAAGTTCACGGAAATTGGCCACATCAAAACCGGCATCGGCACTCACGGTTTATACCCAAGTCGTGACGGAGCCAAACTTTACGTCGCCAATCGCGGCGTCGCCCGCGTCTATGGCCCACCGAAAGGCAAAGGCAGCGTCAGCGTGATCGACTTCGCAACCCGCAAAGTAGAAGCGACTTGGCCGATTCCCGGCGGCGGCAGCCCGGATATGGGCAATATCAGCATCGACGGCAAACAACTTTGGCTCTCCGGCCGCTACGACAACTCCGTTTATGTCATCGACACGACGAACGGAACCGTCAAAAGTATTGCTGTGAAAACCGAGCCCCACGGTCTCACCGTCTGGCCGCAACCGGGACGCTACTCGCTCGGTCACACGGGAAATTTGCGCTGAATTAATTTCGGTCGACCGAATATCATTGCCAGAAAAAGCGTTTTCCGCCCATTCTTCGAACGTTCATTCATCACAATCGACCCGTTGCTAACAGTTACCCCGCGCCATCGCCG
>WNGC01003810.1_pt1 | contig 14757 bp, 18 predicted proteins | sample 5400051 | NCBI WGS metagenome assembly WNGC01 (sample SAMN13153368, study PRJNA577476) | soil metagenome | isolation source: 20 cm soil or saprolite under grassland replicate 2 | place: USA:California | collected 2016-06-15 | reverse complement strand
GAACGTGTGGGAAATTATTGGTCTTGTTGCCGTTCTCGGAATGGCAGGCGGGCTTACCAACTGCTTCCTTGCCGGCGGCTTTACTTCCCCGCAGTCGGATACAAAAGGGAAAGTATGGAAACCCGGCTGGATCGCGAATATCGTCATCGGCGGAATCGCGGCCGTCGTAGTCTGGTGTTTCTATGGACCGGCGTCTTCCTACGATCTCGTGAAAGATGGAGTGATTGATTTCCACCTTCCTGTCGCGCAAATCGCGAGTTCGATTTTAGTAGGAATAAGCGGCGCGAAAATCCTAACAACAATGGCGCAAAGACAAGCTGAGCGCGCCGCGAAGATTGACCTCGCGAAGGTTTTGGAGGATATTCTAAAGTCTAAAGAGTAGATCATGAGCGAGGAAGAAAGGCAGAAGGCCGACGAGCTTAAGAAGCTTCTTGAGCGAGTTCCGGTTTCAGGTTCGTTCGAATCTGTAAAGCTTGCGGAGCAGATTGCGACATTGGCGCGGGAAGTCCTCACAAAAGATCAACCGAAGCGCGAAGCAGCGCTCGCGCATTAACCGTCAGTTTCGCAGCGCTACTGAAGCGCGGCGGCTTCCTCGTTCCGGCTTTGCAGTTCAAGCACCATGCGTTTGATGTGCTTGTAGTCGGTGTGCGATTGGAGGAACTGCAAACTTTGTTGCGGATCGCCCCAATGCAGAATCTGGATCGGTTCCTGCCGCGCGCCCCACGTGTTCATGTCGCGCTGGTTGGACATGTAAAGGTCGATCGTGTTTCGGCCGCTTAACGCCCAACCGTAATCCTCGACCCGATAGGTTTGTCCGGTCGATAGCAATCGAAACGTCGTGCCCATCGGCCAGCGCGACCAATCGGCCGCGGCGCTTCCGATTTTCGGCGGTTTGCCAAGCGCAACTGCGCGCTTTGCGCCGCGCACCGCCGTCGTTTTCGTTACTCGCGTTGTCGTCGCCGTAACGCGCACGGTCTTCTTCGTTTCCTGCATCGAGAACGGCTGCAGTTTCGCGTCGGTATTTGAAATGTTGATTACATCGACATCGTCGCTGTCGGAGATCGTGCCGGCGCGCCTCACATTTTCGGCGCGATGAATCGCCGGTCCGGCCGCATGCAGTTCGCCGCCGAGCGCGTTGCGCGAACCATACTGAGTGTGATCGGCTTCGGTGTGGGTGTAAGCCGTAGTGCGGACATTCTGGAAATCCTTTTTCGCCAGGGGCAGTTCGTAGGCCGGAAGCGCGCGAGTCGAGGTTGTTTCGCAAGCGCTGAGGAGAAGGATTGCGATGAAAGCCGCGAGAACGGCCAGGGCGAGGCTGCGTAGTTCAGCGTGGGTCAAGGCGGATCGCTGAAGTTATTAACACTTATTCACAACCGCGCAAGGCGATTCTTATGGAGGACATCAGCGAAGGTCGGCATCTCTGTTTACTCGCGGCTGCGGCGCAATTAAATCCGCTGCATTTTTACTGGTCGTTTCGCGCGCTCCGCGGCCAACTTAACCCGGAAAGCGTCGATCGATTTCAGACTCACTATCGGTCGCTCTATGCCGTGATTGGAATTAGCATGCCTTGCTTCGTGTTTTACCAGTAGAACGAAGCTTCGCTAACCCCGCAACATGACGGACCTCATTGAAGAGCATTCATCCTACGCCGAACTTTCGGCGCCCAATGCAGGAAAGATCGACATCATGAAACTGGCGGAACTAGTCACCGCCGTTTTCCTCTCCATTCTTGTGTTATTTTTCCTCGGCGTCCGCGCCACTCACGCGGGCGCGCTCTGGAGAGACGAAGCCGCCACCGTGCAACTAGCGCAAATGCCAGCGTTGAATGACGTCGCGAAAAATTTCCAACACGAAGCGTTTCCACTTCCCTTTCCGTTACTGATTCGGAGTTACACTGCCTTATTCGGCGCGAGCGACGCCAGTTTGCGGAGGTTTGGGTTTGCCATCGGAGTCACCTTGCTTGCAGCCGCGTGGTTCAATTCGCGCGCACTCGGCGACCGCGGTCCGCTCGCGTTTCTCGCTCTCTTCGGCCTTAACGCCACCTTCTTGATTTGGGGAACCTCGATCCGAGGTTACGGACTCGGCTGCGTCTTCTTACTTCTGACCCTCGGCCTCACCGCGAAAGCAATCCGTCAGCCGACAGCTGCCAATGCCGCTGCCGCAACAATTGCATCAATCGCAAGCGTGCAATTTATGGTCAACGCCGTTCCCTTGATCGCAGCGATTACCGCATCCGCGTTCCTAGTCTTCATCTCGCAGCGGCGATTCCGGCAAGCAATCACCGTTTGCATCTGCGCCGCGATCTGCGCACTCTCGTTCCTTCCTTACGCAAACGCTTATCTCAACGCGGACTGGAACGTGGTTCTGAAATATCCCGCCGACTTCTTTTCTTTGTGGGAAAAATTTCGACTTGCGCTCGAAGAACAAGGATTGTTTGTGGGTTTGTTTTGGTATGGAGCTCTTCCGCTAATCGTCCTCGGAGGTATCTGGCGCTGGTGGACTTTGCGCAGTAAAAAATCGTCTGTCGAAGCTCAGCTCCTTGCATTTCTGACCTCGGCCGGCGCATTGTCGATCTTCGCTTACTACGCATTCCTCAAAATCCTCAGTTACGCGACGCGGCCGTGGTATTATCTTCCGCTTCTTTGCGCCCTAGCCGGTGCGATCGATTTAATTGGCGGAATATTGGCACGAACTCATTGGATTAGAGTGGCGAGATTGACTTTTGCCGCTGCTGCCTTGTCCTTTCTGCCTTTCACGCTCTGGAAAAGCGCGCACGAACGCCTGACCGACGTCGATCTCATCGCTCGCAAGCTCGAAGAAGAAGCGACCCCAAATGATCTGATCGTCGTTAACCCGTGGCATTTCGGTCCGTCGTTCTATCGATATTATCACGGCTCCACTCCCTGGATCACCGTTCCAACAATGAGCGAGCATCGAATTCATCGTTACGATCTAATCAAATCAAAAATGATCGAGGAAGATCCACTCAGTGACGTGCGCGCCGCTGTTGAACAAGCGTTGCAATCCGATCGCCGAGTTTGGATTGTCGGCGGGGCGCGGCCTCCCGATCCGAACATGCCGCGTCTGGGGCCGGCCCCCAATCCGTATTTCGGCTGGGCCGGTTACATGTCATTTTGGTCGATGGAACTCGGTTCCTTTCTCAATGCTCACGCGATCAGTGGCAACGTCGTGCTCGAGCCAATGACCGGCGTGAACAACGGCGAAAACGTTCCGCTTCTTGTCGCCCGTGGCTGGCGGAATTAATTGACCCAACTCAGTTTTGCATCGGGCGCTCTTTGACTGAAACTGTTTTATGCTCGCCGAATTCGAAAAGCAGCTCTCGCAAACGCTCGAGGAAATAAAGTCGCAGGGACTTTACAAAACCGAGCGCATCATCACCACGCCGCAAGATGCGCACATCGCCGTCGCCGGCGGCAAACGCGTCCTCAATATGTGCGCGAACAATTATCTCGGCCTGGCCGATCATCCGGAGCTGATCAAAGCGGCCAAGGAAGCGCTCGACAGTCACGGGCTCGGCATGGCCAGCGTCCGTTTTATTTGCGGGACCCAGGATCTCCACAAAGAACTCGAGGCTGCGCTCACAAAATTTCTCGGGACAGAGGAAACCATTCTTTATCCGTCGTGCTTCGACGCCAACGGCGGCCTGTTCGAAACGCTACTCTCCGAGAAAGACGCCATCATCAGCGACGAATTGAATCACGCCTCTATCATCGATGGCATCCGGCTCTGCAGAGCGCAACGGTTCCGTTACAAGCACAACGACATGGCCGATCTCGAAGCAAAACTGAAGGAAGCGAAGGATGCGCGCTTTCGATTGATCGCGACCGACGGCTGTTTTTCGATGGACGGAACGATCGCCGATTTAAAATCGATCGTTGATCTGGCCGAAAAATATGACGCGCTGACGATGATCGACGACGCCCACGCGACCGGGTTCCTCGGCAAAAGCGGGCGCGGCACTCCCGAATATCGCGGCGTGATGGGCAAGATCGACATTATCACCGGCACGCTCGGCAAAGCGCTAGGCGGCGCGAGTGGCGGTTTCACCAGCGGGCGAAAAGAAATTGTCGACCTTCTCCGGCAGCGATCACGTCCATACTTATTTTCCAACACCGTCGCCCCGCCGATCGTCGCCGCCTGCTTGAAGGCGCTCGAACTCCTGACCGCATCGACCGAGTTGCGCGACAAACTGGAAACGAACACGAAATATTTTCGCGAGGCGGTCACGGAACGCGGCCTGACGATTAAACCGGGCGTGCACCCGATCGTGCCGATCATGATCGGCGACGCCGCGAAATCGCAAAAGTTCGCCGCGCGCATGCTCGAGAAAGGCGTTTACGTGATCGGCTTCTTCTATCCAGTGGTGCCGCATGGCACAGCGCGTGTCCGCGTCCAGGTCAGTGCCGCACACTCTCGCGAGGATTTGGAATTCGCGGTCAAAGCGTTCGCCGAAACCAACGAAGAACTGAAATAACGTGGAGCTTAAGCTCAAGCGCTGCACGATCCGTGATTATCGTTCAAGCGACGCTCAATCGTTGGCCAAGCACGCAAACAATCGCCGCGTCTGGCTCGGATTACGCGACGCGTTTCCGCATCCCTACACGATTGAAGACGCGAACAGGTTTCTGCGGGGTTCAGTTGCCGGTTTACCGAGAAAGAATTTTTGTATCGAGATCGGCGGCGCGGCGGTCGGTGGGATCGGGCTGCGGCCCGGGGAGGATGTCCATCGGCACACCGCGGAGTTTGGGTACTGGCTCGCCGAAGAATTCTGGGGTCAAGGCATCATGAGCGAAATCGTCTCCGCATTTGTAGACTATTGCTTCAAAGAATTCTCGCTGAATCGGATTTTCGCCATGCCGCATTCCAACAATCCCGCTTCCGCGCGCGTTCTGGAGAAAGCCGGCTTCGTTTTTGAAGGACGATTGCGAAATAACGTGGTCAAAGACGGGAAAATTCTCGATTCGCTCCTCTACTCGAAGACAAACTAGCGCTCATGCATTACCTGGTGATCGAGCGGTTCAAGGACGCGCCGGCCATTTACCAGCGATTAAGCGAGAAGGGCCGGATGATGCCGGAAGGTTTGACCTACGTTTCGAGCTGGATCGATCACAACCTCAAAACCTGCTGGCAAGTCATGGAGACGGAAGACTTCGTTCTGCTTGAGCGTTGGATCGACAATTGGAAGGATTTGATGGATTTCGAAATTATTCCGGTGCGCACGTCGGCCGAAGTGCGCGAGCTCATAAGTCGCTCAGGTTCATAAAGTGCAGATCTCGCACGCAGCAACAGTTCTAATTTTTCTTTCCTGCACACCGCTCGCCCAGGCCGAAACCACTCAGGAGCGAATGGCTTCCTGCGTGCGCCGGTATGCGGACGCGGGTTTGTTTAGTGGTGTCGTTCTGGTGTCAAAAGGCCGCGAGAAAATCTACGAGCAAGCATTCGGCCTGGCTGATCGCGAATTCAATGTTCCGAACAGCATGCAGAGCAGATTTCATATCGCATCGCTTTCCAAGCCAATCACCGCCGTCGCCGTTCTTCGACTTGTCGAACAAGGAAAGCTTAATCTGGAGGATCATCTCTCGAAGTTTGTCGCTGATTTTCCGAGCGGCGATAAAATCACCATTGAAGAATTGCTGACGCATTACTCCGGTCTTGCCGATGCGAGTGCTGACGCTGATTTCAACGAATGGTCGCGTTTTCCGCAAACGACCACCGCACTCGTCGAACGCGCGAAGAAAAAACCGCTCCAGAGCGAACCGGGCACACATTATTTCTACAGCAATTCCAACTACCACATTCTCGCATTCATCATCGAGAGACTCTCCGGACAAAACTACGGCGCGTTTGTTGAAAACGAGATCCTAAAACCGGCAGGCATGAACAACACCGCGCATCATGCCGATGCAGGCGCGATCATCTCCGGTCTCGTTCATGGTTATTCGCCAGCCGGCGCGACTGATTTTGAAAACGCACCTTACCTCGATTGGACGTGCAAAACGGGAAACGGCTCTCTCTATTCGACCGCTGAGGATCTGCTTCACTTTCATCGCGCATTGCAAGATCGACGATTACTCAAGGCGCAGACTTTGACCGACTCGTACGGATTCGATAGGAAGGATCGAAACGTCGGAATGTTCTGGTTCCGCCGGCAACGTTTCGGCCATCGCAGCATATTCGTGAACGGGAGCAGTCCCGGATTCAAAGCGCACTTCGAACGTTTCATCGACGATGACGCCGCCGTGATCGTTCTTTCCAACCTCTATCTCGCTTCTCCGTCAATGATCGCCGAAGATTTGGGTGCAATTTTGTTTGACCAACCGGTCACGCGACAGGTTCCAAAACCGGTGAAATTGTCGGAGAAAGATTTGCAAAAATATAGCGGATCATTCCGTTTCGGCGCCGACTACTTTGTCAAAAACGCCGAGGTTAAGGTAGAACCGCATCGCGATTATATTGCGATGGTTTTTCCGGCGACCGGTTTCACTATTCCGCTGTCTCCAATCGACGGCGGCCGATTTTTCGATCGCAGCTTTTGGTCGTTCGTGCGGTTCGAAAAAGGCAAAATGATTTATACCAACGGCGACACCGATTACGTCGCGACCCGCCAGTGAAGGCCGTTAATCTTGTTTGTTCACTTGCCGTCGTCAGGCACGCGTTGTTTGATGGAGATTCGCTATGGCAACAACCGAACAAGCAGAACCAGCTCACGTGATTGTTCACGGCAAGGCCGCCGGCTTCGCCCAGGAAGTGGAGATCGATTCTCACGAACTCTATGCCGACGAACCTGTCTCATACGGCGGGACCGACACGGGTCCTACGCCCTATGATCTTTTGCTCGCCGCGCTCGGCTCATGCACATCGATGACAATCGGCCTTTATGCGCGAAAACGAAGCTGGCCGCTCGAAAATATCATCGTTTCGCTCCGACACTCCAAGATCCATGCAACCGACTGCGAGGAGTGCGAGACGAAGGAAGGAAAAATCGATCGGATCGAGCTGGACATTCAGCTGAGCGGATCGCTGACCGACGAACAGCGCGCCAAACTCATCGAAATCGCTGGCAAGTGTCCGGTCCATCAGACACTCACGTCGGAGATCAACATCAAGACTCGGGCGATCTAGAGGTAAGACAACGCCGCCGAGCTATCGCTCGTGCAGGGCGATGGACGAGCCGACCCAGGTTTTGTCCTTGTTAAAATCGACGCCCATCATTTTCCCCTGACTCATCCGGACAAGATTGTTGAGCAGGACTGGCTCACCCTGTTCCGACCAAATAAACATCATCCGCAGCTCCGCTTTCGATTTCGGACCATCGACCGTAGGCACAAACGAGGCGTAATCGACTTTCTTTTGTAGCAGCCACTGATGCGGATTTTTTAACGCCGCGAGTTTTTCGCGCGTCGGCTCCATATCGACACCGAGGCCCGCGAATGAGTAGAGCGGCTTCAAAACATAATTCTCGATCTCTTCGTGCGGCGGAAATTCATCCGCAAAAAATGCCGGAGACGTGTGCGCCGTCTTGATGAACGGCAACGAATGCTTGCTGATCCGGTAATACCAATTCGGATGCGCGACCCACGCGACATCGAGCTCATCTTGAAAACTGAACTGGAGTTTCAAATCGGCACGCCGTTCGAGCTCGTCAAAGATGACGCGGTTATAGATCCGCTCGATCCGGGTCTCAGTCCCATCCCGGTCGTAAAATAATTGTCGCCCGCGTTTTCTGATTTTCGTTATGCAAACAGACTGAACGCCCAGAAGCAGCTCAGTCGCCGCGAAATCGATCCGGGTTTTTTGTTTCTCCGGCTCGATCTCGAGCAAAACGACATTTTCTCGTTTTGAATCGGCCAGAATCGTTCGCCGCAAGATATCGATGTATTGTTCGTCTTTGATTCCGCCGAACGACGAGGTCCAGTTTCGTGGGATTGCAGGAAACGCTTTGCGCATGCAGCCAAGCAACATGAATTGAAAAGCAAACAAGCTTGGAAACGCCTGGAGCTCGATCAGCCTCGGCGTAAGCCGATGGCCTTCCTCGCAAACGGCAAGATCGACAATCAGAAACTCAGGATGCTTCGACTCGTTAGGCACTTCGAAACCCGGCGGAATCGCGGACGACGAATGCATATCGAACTCCGGCGTTTGCGTCTGGGCCGCGATCTGGTTGGCAGCGTAAACGGCTTCGTCACTGAATTCCCGCGTCAGAAAAATTGGCGTCTCCGAAATGCGAAAATCGGCCGGCCATTTCGTCGCCTCGTTCACGCAGCGAATCAGCGCCGCGTATTTTTCAGGCGTGAAATCAGCGTTAAACTGCGCGCGTAGCTCCGAATGCATTTCAGGTAGGGATGGCTCTCCGAGCCGTCCGACTTATTTCTCCGACTTCCTGCTTACACACGCCAGCGAAAACAATTCGATGCACGCTGATAGATCGGCCGCACCCTCGGCCGATGTTAAATGTAGGCGCCTACGGCGCACTTTTTGTATCGAGCTCGCCACAGGACGAGTCCGTCCGTCGGCGGACAAGGGACTGCTCGATCCACTTCAGACCAGGAATTTGCCGGCCCGCATCACTTGTTCGTCGTCGAACCAGATGTCGAAATCGCGCCCGACACAGTCGATGTGCGTTTTCGAAAACCAATCGGCGCCGGTGTGCTCGGCATAGGGATGGCCAAAGGCGATATGGACGCCCGGAATTTTTTCGTCCTGCAAAATGTTGCCGATGACACGCGTACAGGCGGTGTTGGTGCCGATGGCAAATTCGCCGACACGATTGCTGTTTTCGTCGGTGCTCGTGTAAGCGCGAAATTCCTCCAGCAACTCTTTGTTTTCGCAGGCAAGATCGACAATGCGATTGTCGCGGACTTCGATTGTGAGCGGGGTGTCCTGCAGGTCGCCGTACTTGCTGCACAAGTAATCACCGACCACTCCGTCGACCACGAAAATGCCGTTCGTGTTTCCTGGCGCGGTAAAAATTTCGCCGCCCGGAAGGTTGCCCCATTTTTCCGGCGTGATGAACTCGGTGCCGTGCGGCGTGCGGCAGGTAATCCGCTCGGCGTGACGCGCGCGCTCGATCAATCGCTGACTCAGTGCATCGACGGCTTTGAAATCAGCGCGCATCCCTTCGCGCATGATCTGTGGACTAATATTCACCATATGGCCGTGGCGGATGCCATGATGATCGACCACCGCGGTCATTTCACGTCGGGCCGCCAGTTCGCCTGGCTGACTTTGCGCCGCGAAGATCGAGACCTGGGAAGTGGCGAGATCTTCCAAGATTATTTCCGGCATAAATCTCAACGGACGCCGGGCGTGATGTTCCAGTGTAAACAAACTGCATTCCGAACCGATCTGCTCCACTTCCGAGCGCAACGCCACGGCGATATCGGCCGTCGCTTCATCGGTGATAATCGTAACGCGCTCGGATGGTTTTAATTGGAGACAAACGCGAACGGCGTTGCGCGCACCCGGAATTAGCTCCGGGTCAATGTTGATCTTAGCAGCGACAATTTGATCACCCATGTGAAGTGCTCAGTGTTACGCGGAACGCTCACAGATTCAATCCCTGGTAAGTTTCCGCCACAATCTGATCGACCACGGCTTTCATGTCGCGCCTCTGTTCCCATACGGCAAGTTGTCGATCCGCGCCGGTGCTTTCGCGCATGATTTTTTCGATGTGTGCCAGCTCGGCATGATTTCCAAGCTCGTCTACTTCCGACGCAATGAACGCCAGCATTTCGTGAAGCAGTTCGCGCTCGTCGACTTCACATTTGCGGCCGAAATCGATCATTTTCCCATCCAAACCGTAGCGCGATGCTCGCCAGCGATTTTCGTCGATCAACCGCCGTGGATAACTGCGAAACGTAATGTTATCGCGACGCAGTTTTTGTAATTTGAATACGATCGCTTGCATCAACGCGGCCAGCGCAATGGTGTCGTCCACGCGTGACTGCGCGTCACAAATTCGAAACTCAATGGTGTTGAAAAACGGGTGCAGGCGAATGTCCCACCAAATCTTTTTCGCGTTGTCGATGCAGTTAGTCGAAACAAGCAGCTTCAAGTAGTCCTCATATTCACTGAGGCTTTCGAACGCGTCGGGAATGCCGGTGCGCGGGAACCGTTCGAAAATCATTTGCCGATATGCTTTTAGGCCCGTGTTTTGGCCTAACCAAAACGGCGAGTTGACCGAGAGCGCGTAGATGTGCGGCAGGAAATACCGCGCCTGGTTCATGATATCGATCGCTTCCTCGCGATCGGGAATTCCGACATGCACGTGCAAACCAAAGATCAGGTTCACGCGCGCGATCTGTTGCATGTCTTTCACGATCGTCGCATAGCGGTCATCCGCGGTAATCAACTGGTCCATCCAATGTGAAAACGGATGGGTGCCGGCGGAGGCGATCTTTAATCCATCGTGCGCCGCCAAGCGGGCCAGACCACTGCGAAGCTCAACAACCTGCCTACGGGCTGCGCGTGCGTCTTCACAAACTTCAGTCCCAAGCTCGACTACCGATTGATGCATCTCCGGCTTGAGGTGCTCTTTCAAAATAATTTTCCCATCGGCCAGAATTTCCTGAATGTGCGATCGCAATTCGCGCGTTTTCGGATCAACGATTTGGAATTCTTCCTCGATCCCAAGAGTGAAAACGTGGTCGCGCGAGCGCGCCTTTTTCGGCCGGGCCGGCGTTCTTTGAGATCGTGATTTTTGTCGGCACGACGCGCCGTTTCCGACGCACAGGGTAGAACCGTTTTTCATCGACACGACCATGATCGAGAGCCCGCGCGCAAGCTCTGCGGCATTTGCGATTTGCCAGCTATTTCTTGTTCAACGGCAAAAAATCGAGCGCAAGAAAAGCACAGAATTTAGCAAGCGTGGAGAAGCGAAGGCTGCAACCCGGACGCACAATGGCGATATGAAAACACAAGGATTGCTCGAACGCGGCAGCTCCACCGCCACCGATTTGAAACGGATTCTGGTGCCGGTCGACTTCTCGCCGCTCTCAAGGAAAGCCATTCATTACGCGACGCGCCTGGGCCAACTGTTTGGCGCCGAGCTCAATTTGTTTCATGTCGTCGAACCGGAAGTTCCGCCGGCTTTCGACGGATTCATGATTGCCCCGCCGCCGATCTCGCAGTGTGCGACTAATGGCTATGCGAATCGACTGGATAGCCTTGCCGGTTCAGCTCGGACAGCGGGAGTAAGTCAGGTCCGATCGGCCGTCCGGACCGGTTTGGCCGCATTCGAAATCGTAGAAGCGGCCAAAGAGCTAGATGTCGATCTTATCGTGATCGCGACGCACGGTTATACCGGCTGGAAACATTTCGCGATCGGCAGCACGGCCGAGCGGGTAGTTCGGGCCGCGCCTTGTCCCGTGCTCGTAGTCCGCGACAAAGAACACGAATTCGTTTGAACAAAATCGGAGGAAATTATGCACATAACAACAGAAATGACGAAAGAACCAGAATCACTCAGCGCGCGGATTGCGCTTCATCCTTTTTTGGCCGGGATGAACCATGCGCAGCTGGCGTTGTTGACGGACTGCGCGATGGCAACGCGCTTTCAAAAGGGACAGACGATTTTGCGCGAAGGCGAATTCGCGAATCGATTTTATCTGATCGAGACCGGCAAGGTTATTCTCGAATCGGGCGAAGGCTTTGGCGATCCGGTCATTATTGAAACGATCGGCTCGGGAGATTTGTTGGGCTGGTCCTGGATGTTCTCGCCCCATGTTTGGAATTTCACGGCGCGAGCGATTGAGCGCACCACGGCAATCTTCTTCTACGGAACTATCTTGCGCGAATATTGCGAACGCGATCATTCGTTAGGCTATGAGCTTTTCAAGCGGATCACGCCGATCATGATGAAACGGTTGCAATCGACACGGAGACGGATGCTCTCCGTTCATGCTCTCGACGCTGCGTTGGAGCCGGCAATTCTCGAGACTCCTTTCTTGGATCAGGAACAAGACTCGGCCGAGGATTATTAGGGTGCGCCAAGTCTGCCGTCGGTAAAACTGCCTCCGAGGCGGAATCAGATTGACGCTGATATTCCTCGCCCGGATGTTAGTTTGTTCTTACATCCGATGTTTGACGCCGAGGCCGACCGTTCAAATTCGAACAAGCAAATGATCGACATGTTGCGGCGGTCGCGCTTGTTTCGTGATTACGAAAATGTCTTTACGAAAGCGACCGGTTTGCCGCTGACCCTGCGTCCGCTGGAATTTTGGCAGCTGGCGCATCACGGCAAAAAGCACGAAAACCCGTTCTGCGCCTTGCTTGCCGAACAACCAAAGACCCTGGCGGTTTGCTTGCAAGCGCACGAGGACATGATCCAGCACACTGGCGACCTGCCGCGGACCGTCACTTGTCCTTTTGGGCTAACCGAAACAGCTGTACCGGTGAAGCTGGGCGCTGAATCAATCGGATATTTGCGAATCGGGCAAGTGTTGCGTCACGCGCCGGTCAAGTCCGATACAACTAAGGTCAGCCGCGAGCTCAAACGGTGTGGAGTCGACTTTGGAAGCGAACTTCGCAAAGCATGGGAGAAAAATCCGTTCATTCCACCCGACAGATACAATGCGGTGGTGCGCCTACTCACTTTCTTCGCCGATCAACTTTCAGCGTTAAGCAATCAATTGGTGACCGAGAAGAACAACTCCGAACCGCCACTGGTACTCAAAGCCCGCGAATACATCGACAAGCATAAAGCCGAGGAACTATCGCTGGCTGATGTGGCGAAGGCGGCGGGAGCGAGCGTCTTTCATTTCTGCAAAGTTTTTCACAAGGCGACTGGCCTAAAGTTCACCGATTATGTCGCGCGTATGCGCGTCGAAGATGCGCGTACCCGCTTGCTCAACCCCAATCTGCGCGTCAGCGAGATTGCCTACGACGTTGGATTTCAATCGCTCACCCAATTCAATCGCACCTTTAAACGGGTGTTCGGCCAATCGCCGAGCGATTTTCGCGCGCATCTTTCTTCGAGCAAGCGCGCCGGCAAAGCCGCTTAGCCGCGATTCCCGCTGCGCCTTACGCAGGGGCGACGTTAACGCTGGAGGAAGCGGGCGATGCACCACTTCTGCGTTTACGCCAAAGGGCATCGATGCTCCAGCGGCCGGGGCCGTAGAAAATAATGAAGAAGAAGACCCAGCAATTCACGAGCGCGAGCTCGCCGCCGTTCATGATTGGAAAAAACTTTGCCGCCAGCGTCGGGACCGCTCCAACGTAAAACATGAAATAGGCCACCGCCATTTCGCCGCTCGCCAGAAATGCTGCCAACCGTGTCAGTAATCCAAACGCGATCAGCAGTCCGCACACGAGCTCGATGATACCAGCGATGAACGCCATTCCGCCCGCGCCATGTCCTCCGCCAGGGAAGCCGAGCAGCTTTTGTCCGCCGTGACACGCGTAGTTCAATCCAATAACAAGCCGCATGATGCAGTAAACCAGATCTGCAAATTTAGAGTTCATATTTCAAGGCTGATGATGTCGATCTTTGCTGTCAAGCCAATGGCGTGGTCATTGCCATTCCGGCTCATTTAAGCAGCGCGCAATAATCACGACATACAGTGCCATCGTTGCTACTACGCCAACTACAATTAAGTATTCCATTTTTGTTTACCTCATTTTTTATTAGCGAAAATTTCCGGCGCGTAGTTCGAGCCTGCGGTTTGGATTCGACACAATCCGGACACGGGTGCCCCCAGCGATCACAAGTGCTGCCCGCCGTCGCGTCGTCTGCGTGTGTCCTCAGGCGCAACGGATTGCGAGAGACGCGGTCCACCGATTCGGTCTTTTCCTTCAACAAGAGAATCGTGTTCATAAATCCGTCCTTTGTTACGCCTTGAGGCTAAAGCCGGCGGCCGGGCAGCACTGCGCGTCGGTTGGCTTTTGCTTTGCAAAAATTGCTTAAGGTAAAAGCAAGATTCGGCGACCAATTGGCAACGCGTGGAGGGCGCTCGAGGCGCGGCGGCATTCCAATGCAGTGTGATGACGCCGCTACACCCAGATCGATTTCAGCCGACTCACGGCCGGCAATTGCGTCGCGCTGAGCCGGTGGAGATCTGGAAAGCGCGAAAGTTCATCGAGCAACATTCGGACGAGGAGCTTTCGCTGACCAAGGTCGCGAAAGCGGTCAATATCAGTCCGAACTATTTGAGTGAGAAGTTCAAGCAAGTAACCGGCGTAAACTTTGTCGATTATGTGGCCCGCGCCCGAATCGAAAAAGCGTGCGCGCTTCTGGAAGATGTCGATCTTCGCATCAGCGAAATCGGCTTCGCGGTCGGCTTTCAATCATTGTCGCAGTTCAATCGAATTTTTAAAAAACTCTTCAGAGAATCCCCCACAGAATTCCGGGCGCGTTTGCTCAAACGCTCAACAAGACAGCGAATCCGCAAACCTGCCCGATGATCGAGCGAAACGATTTTCCGTAAAAATGCGTAGTCGACGAACCGACTGCCTGACAACACTCCAACAACAGCGATCACTTGGGCACGGACAAGTAACGCCGAGCAAATCGCAACTAATGCGCAGCCGCCGAAGCGGTGTCACGTCAGAGTTGGCACAAACAATTATGAAAACAAAAGCGGTTGTTGCCTTAACCATGTTAATCGCCGGTGCTGTCGTCGCGGTAGCTGGCAGTTGCGATTGGAAAGCTCCACCCACCGCAGCCAATCGCCCAAACCCCATACCGTCGAACGCAAACACAATCGCGCTGGGACAGAAACTCTTCACCGCAAACTGTTT
>WNGC01003043.1_pt1 | contig 14757 bp, 9 predicted proteins | sample 5400051 | NCBI WGS metagenome assembly WNGC01 (sample SAMN13153368, study PRJNA577476) | soil metagenome | isolation source: 20 cm soil or saprolite under grassland replicate 2 | place: USA:California | collected 2016-06-15 | reverse complement strand
CAGTTTCACGTGATCTACCGGTACACGGCCGCGCAGCTCGCGGTGTCGGGGTCGCCGCCCCCGGCGTTCGTGCTCACCGCCGCGGACTCGCTCGTGAATCCGACCGGAATCGCCTTCGACGCCGCGGGGAACCTGTGGGTCGCCAACAATGGGCGCAGCAACCTGCTCGCGTTCACTCCGGCCCAGCTGGCGGGCACGGGCCCGTTGGAGGCGAACGTGGTGATCCATTCCAACGCGGGGTCGTTGGGCATTCCGCTCGGCCTGGCGTTCGAGCAGGACGGGAGCCTGTGGGTGGTGGGGGGCACCGGGGTGTTGGTGAAGTTCGCACCGGCGAGATTGGGCGGGAGCGGGGCGCCGGTACCGAGCGTCCGGCTCAGGATCAGCGGCCGCGTGTTGTTCTGGAGTGCGGCGTTGTGGCCCAAGCCCGCGGGCCTGCCCCTGCAATGAAAAACATCTCGACCCAAGCGTCCGTGTTCGTTCTGCTGGCGTTGCTCGGCCGGCTTTGCTGACCCCCGGGCGAAAAGCCCGGGGGTCCGGTCGCTTGCCGTGCCTGCGGACCCCACCTACGTTGCGGACATGCTGGCCCAGCACGCCGGTTGATGGCGACGGCGCGAATGTCGCGCTCGTTGCTCCCGGTGCTCACCGTCGCGCTCGCCGCGTGCAGTGGCGGCGCCCTACCCGTCGCGCCGGTTGCACCCGGGCTCCCCGCTATCGCCTTCACCGACCCGGCGCCCCCGTCCATTCTCGAGGTGCCGGCCGCTCGGATGCCGGAGGCGTTGAAACAGCGCTACGTGTTGCAACCCGATCGCCGCTTTCTGGGTGCCGTGGCGGAGCTGGATCGGCTGCTGGGGGGCCACGCGGCCGACACGGTGCGGGTGAGCCGGCACGGCGATGGCTGGGTCATCGCCTACGCCGGCGAGCGTGTAGGAGACCTGCCGGACCTGCCGGGATTCGAGGACGGGAGCGCGTTGTTGCGGACCTGGGCGGAGCGCCTCCTCGAGCGTTATCCCCTCGACTCGGCCGGCGCGCCTACCGTGCAAGAACGCGACACGGTGGCCGCGTTACTCCGCCGGCTGGACGCGCCGCACCTTGGCGCGGCGCTCCGCGTGGTGGACGCCGGGTGGCGCCGTCGTCGTAACGCGGGATGGCTGCCCCTGGCCGCCTCTGGCCTGACACTGCTCGCGATTCAGCTGCCCAAGACCGATGTCGTGGGCGATCCGCTGGTCGCGCGCGCTCTTGCGGTTGTCGCTCTCGCGGGCGCCGCCGGGCAAGGGGAAGCCGTCGCCGGGACTGGGGCGCTGATCGCGGAGCACATGGGCTACACCCACGAGGCGGGGCGGCTCGCCGCCACGCTCCCGCCCGGCCATCCCGTGCGCCTCGTCGTCACGCGCGACCGGGCGGGCCTGCGCACCGCCGCCACGCGCGACGGCTCGGCGCCCCTCACCCAGTACTTGTTCGTCCGTGCGATCGCCGACCTGGGCGATAGCCACGCCTTCCGCGAGGCCTTGGATGCCTTGGTGATGCGACGCCCGAGTTCGGGGACGCTGGGCGCGGCGGTGACTGCGAGCCGCTTCGAGACCGACGCCCTGGTGATCCCGCTTGTGCCGCCCACGCTCGCCGCCGAGCTGGCTCCGTTCAGGCGACTCTCCGCCGTCCTAGAGCGTCTGGTGCGGGCGCTTGGCAGCTTGCTCAGGGAACCGGCCCTGAGCCGCGCTGTGGGATGGGACGATGTCCTGCAAGCGGGAGCCGAGAGCGGGAGGGCGCTCGCCCGTTTCGAGCGTGCCCTCGGAGCCCTGGAGAAGCGGTTCGCGGGGCCGTTCCTGAACGGCGACATCTACGCGCTGTACTTCCGGGCGCAGCTGCACGCGGCGTTCGAGCGCGCGTGTATTCACTACGTGGACGGTCTCGCCTCCGTGGAGCGCTCGGCGGCCTTTGTGGATGCCTTTCGCGACCCGCCCCCCGGACTGTGGACGGACGCCGTGCGCTGGTGCGGCGGCCGGGCCGCGGTGGCGGCCGGCCACGGCTCGGTCGACACGTTGCTGGACGCTGTGCGCACGGTTCGTGGATTGAGTGAGTCCGCAATTCGTCGCTCGCTCGACGACATCGGCGCGCTGCTGCCCTACGTGGACGCGCGCCATGTCGCCGCGGCACGAGCCACGTTCGCGCGACTGGACAGCCGGCCCCTCGGGCTGCGCCGCGCCTCCCAGGTCGCGACCGACAGGTTGGGCGACGTGCCGCTCGCCGAGCCGCTCGACCAGCGCCTGCTTGTCCTCGCGGGGGTGGACTACCCCGAGCTAGTCGTGTGGGACGCCCGGTATCATGGCGATGCCCGGGCCCTCGTCGCCCAGGCACGGGACAATAGCCTGACCCTAGACGCGCGCTTCAATGCCCTGGGCTACCTGCTCGGGATCAGCGCGGACACACCCGCGACCTTGACGGCTGTCGAGCGGCTCGTGGCCGAGGATCCCGACGACTGGGACGAGCGGGCGCGGTACGTGGACATGCTGGTGCAGGCGCACCGCCTGCCCGATGCCGCTCGCGTCGCCCGCGCCTGGCTCGCCACCCACGGCCCGGACCGTGGGTTCGACCACATCTTCGCCGCCACCAAGCTGGCCGGGCTGTATCAGCGCATGGGTCGTCTGCCGGAGGCGTACGCGCTGCTCGAGCCGTTGCAGTCGAGCTATCAGCTGGGCGTGCTGCAGCGCTCGGCGTTGATCGCGCTCGGGTTGGGCCGTATCGACGACGCGGAGGAGTTGGCAGGGCGCGTGGTCGATCGCTATCCCGGGTCGCCCTATGCGCGCGCCACCCTGGCCGAGGTGCGCTGGGCGCAGCGCCGCAACGAGGATGTCCCTGCCGTGCTCAATGACTCGCAGCATCCCCTTTCACCGTCGGACTGGCGCCACGTCGTGGGGCCCGCGTTCGCGCGGGTGTTTGGCCGGCGTCCCTCGTCCGAAGGAGACAGTGCCTTCGAGGCGCTGGCGCGCGGCGGCGTGCCCGCGAAGCTCCTGACAACGATCCCGTCGGCCGCTGCCGACTCCGGGTTCTTGCCATTGGCGCTGGCGCTCAAACAACGGCTCCTGCCCCCCGTCGGGGGCGACGACGCCGAGGCCGTGGAGTTCTATCGCTACATCGTCGCTGTGCGCGGCCCCGTGGCCGGACGCGCCTGGCTCGCGGCCCGTTGGTCGCCGCTGGAGGCCCGCCGGCAGGCATTATCCATCTATCGGAACGGGTTGTACGACCTGCTCTGGAACCTGGACGTAGTACCCGACGAGGGGGCGGAGGGATCGTACTACTGGTTGCTGCGCGCGCTCGCTTGGCTGCAGGATCCGAAACGTAATGCGGCGCACCGTGCCCAGCTCATGGCGTTCTACCGCCGCCCGGACGCGCGGTTCTACCACCTGGCGGGGCGATGCTTGCTGGACATGGAGCCGCCAGAAGCTCTCCTGACTGCGGCGACCACGCCGCACCGCCGCGCCGAGGTGAGTTACTACCTGGGCATCAAGGCGTTGAGCGAGCGGCGCTACCGCGACGCGTCGGACTGGCTGCGGGTCACGGTCGAGACCAACAGCGTGCGTGACTGGGAAATACTGTGGGCCAAGGACCTGCTTACCCGCTGGACGGGCGCGGGCCGGGAGCTGCGGGCCGCGGTGCCGCAGGTGGCGGCGCAGGCGCCCACGTGGTAGGGTCCCTCAAGACCCCACCCTCAGCCAGTCCCCGAAAAACGTCCGCGCACCCGGCTCGGGCGCGCTGCTCTGTTGCGCCGGAGGATGTGTCAGGCCCACGCCGACGTAATTCGTCCCGATGCTGACGGAAAAGATGATGAGGGAGTTGAGGACGTAGTACACCGCCCGCTGCCACCCCGGCACGCCGCCCTTGGCGACGAACACGAGCAGACCCACGACAAAGCTCAACACCAGCGACGTCCAGCGCGGCGGCAGGGAGAACGCGACCCACAGCGCGTTGGCGATCAACATCGTGACGCCGCCCGCGATGCCGGGCGTGAGCATGGCCTTGGGCTGCAGGAACTCGTCGACCCTGGCCTTTTCCAACTACGGCTTCTTGATCAGACGGCGAACTCGGGTCGCGTCTTGCCTGGTGAGCACGTCCAGCTTGTGCAGCGCCGTGTACGCGAGCACCGACCGGCCGGCAATCATGGCTTGCGGCGAGCCGGTGGTGGAATCGACATGAAGCAGAAACGTGCCTTCCTGCCCCTCGGCGAACTTGGGCGTGCCGACCCAGGCGACGTCGTGTGAGCCCGGGAAGCGCACCACGACCTGCTCCCCCGGCTGCGCGCCCTTGATGCCGTCCTGGACCTGAATGATCGCTTCCTGCCACTGCGGGTCGTGCTCGGTGATCCGTCTGGGACGCCCCGGCGCGGCCGCCAGCTCGGCCGTACGCACCTGTTGCACGCGGCCCTCGACCACCATGGCCGCCCGGTCGATGTGCGCCTTCAGATCCGCGTCGTTCAAGTCGAGCCGGGCCTTGGACACCGCTGCCTCCTGGTCCGCCACCGCGACCGGGCGACCGGGGAGTGTCCCAGCTCGTGGCCTACCTCGCGCACCGCCACGCCCCGACCGAAGATCCAGCCGTTCGTATAGAACGTCGCCTGGGCGCCGGCTTTGAGCGAGCCCGGCCGCGCGGCCTCGACGGTGACGGAATCACCGGTCGCCAGGGCGACCGCGGCCGGCTTTTCGAGCACCTGGTCCACGCGGACCACGACCGTGCGGTTCGAGGCGGGGACCTCGGGGGCCGCGACGGCGCCGACCTGCGTGACGGTTCCGATGAAAATGATATCGGACTGCTTCACGAGCGCCGCCCGGCTCATTTGGGCGACCGCCGGGACTCCCGGCAACGCAAGCGCGACCGCGAGGAGAATGGCTGACCGAGTGTGCATGGGACCCTCACGACGACCGTTTGTCGTCATGGCAAAACGGGGACACTGAAAAAGAACGGATCGATCGAAACGGCCACCGCCGCGCCCGAGCCATCGAGCAGCCGATGCGTCGGGAAATCCACCCTTCGTTGATACACCACACCTTGCGGGAAGTTGGCCGAATCCGGTGCGTTGCTCGCTGAGAATATACCCAGGAAGACGTCGCCGCGGGCGAGCAGGCCGTTGTAGTCGCCGAGATACGGCAGGAACTGGAAGACCGGCGTGGTGGCCGGCACGTCGGAGAGCACCATGTCCTGGTGTGTCGCGAAGCCGTCCCGCGACCGCTCCAGCCGCGTGACCCAGCGGCTTGCGTCTCCCGACCCGGTCACCTGTTGATACAGGAAGCCGACGGTGCCGTTGGCGGCCACCGCCAGGCTCGCGTTCGTGGCATTGGTCACCGTGCGGCGGTCGCCGCTCCACGTGACGCCGCGGTCGCCGGAGCGGCGCAGGTGCACGGTGTAGATGTCTCCCGTCCCGGCGCGGTCGGCCCAGGCGACGTACACGGTGTCGCTGTGCAGTGCGTCCACCGCGATCGACAGGGTCGAGCCGATGCGCTCCTGTCCCAGCGTGGGCGCGTTGGACCAGGGGATGGCCACGCTGGTGGCCACGAGGCGCCCCGCCAGGTGATCCGACGGATCGACCAGGTCCTTGAACGGCGCGCTGCCGGTGGCGCCGCTGTCGTCGCGCACCACGACCACGTCGCTCGTCACGTCCGATCCGGTCTGCGAGCGCCAACCGAAGTACGCGACGTACACCGTGTGATCGCGCGCCACGGCGGGACGGATCGACGGGCCATTCTGCCCCACGGTGCTGCGGGTCTCGATGCGACGCGACCGGTACGTCGCGCCCCCGTCGAGCGACACGTCCACCGTGGCGGTGCGCCCATCAGGTGCGTCGAAGTCATTGAGGCCCACGTACACGCGATCGGCGCTCGCCACCGCCGCCGTGCGCACGAACGGCTGATCGATGTCGGCCCGCGACGACTGCAGCGTCATGGTCGCGGGCGAGAAAAAGTCGTTCGCCTTGAGCTCGTTGAGCGGGAACCCGGGCACCTTCATTATGCCGGCGTACAGCACCGGTGGAGTGCCCCCGACCGCGTGGGTGATATCGGCCGTCATGCTCTCGCTCGGCAGCGTGTTGCGCAGCGTCCAGGAGTCGCCCCCATCGTTGGAGACGAAGATGGGCGCGGTGGCGCTGGTGGACCCACCCGGATTCGGCGTGAAGGCCGACGCCGCCATCAGCTTGGGATTCGAGTCGTACAGCGCCAGGAACGGCTCGGCATCCTGCCAGATTTCGCCGCTGAGCGACAATGGGACCAAGTCCACGACCCGTACGCCCGCGAGCTTGCCGGGTGGCTGCGGCACTTGCTGCTCCGATCCCTGACAGGCGACGCACAGGGCGGCTAGCACGACGCTCAGTTGGATTCCCATTCTGCAATATACGAACATGGCATCAATCACCAGTTGCAGCGCGCGACGCCCGCCAGGTGCGTATGGCGCGCGCGTGCTTGGGGTAATGACCGTACGTGTCGAGCCGCAGGCGACGACGAAACCGCGTGTCGGCCGAGAGCTGCTCCTCGGGAGCACCTTGTACGAACGCGACCAGGCGGCGGTGCACCTCGTCCTGCTGCGTGAGCACCTGGGCCAGCGACCATGGCTTCCGCTGCTCGGTCATCTTGGCGTTGAAGGCATCGATGCCGCCATGCGTCACCGAATAGCGCGGCGGCCGCCCGCCGGCGAGCACGAGCGGCAGGTGCGTGAGCGCTTCTTCTTCCCACCATGTGACGTGTGCGATGATGTCCCGCACCGACCAGGTGCCGGTGACGCCGGGCCGCAGCAGATCGCCGTCCGAAAGGCCGGCATAGGACTCCTGAAAGTCCACCCATGCCTGCTCGAGCCGTTGCACCAGTTGTTGCCTACCCACGCAGGAAGTCTACGCCCGGTAGGCCTGAATCCGCTCGCCTGTTCCCGCTCGGGCCTGATGCAGCGCCGTGCCCGCGTGTTCCAGCAGGGTCGCGGGCTCGACCGGTGTGTCGTGGGGGTCCGCCACGGCATCGTATCCCGCGTGCACGCGCAGCGGGGGCACGCCGGCGGGCCGCGGTCCCGCCATCTCGATCACCCGGGCCAGGCGCTGGGCCATCTTGGCGGCTCCCTCGGGGGCGGTCCCGGGCGCGAGCACGGCGAACTCTCCCTGACCGAGCCTGCCGACGCAATCGGACGTGCGCCCACTCGCCTGCAGCACCTGCCCCGCGTATGCCGCCGCCCCTGACAGCGCCGCGGCGCTGTCGCCCGCGCCCTTGGGGTCGAGGCCGATGCCGAGGGCCACGCAGGCGAGCGGCGCGCGCCGGCGCTTCGCGTCCGACGTCAGCTCGCGCGCCCGCCGCTCGAGCCCGGGGAGCGTGTACAAGCCGCTCGCCGGGTCCAGGGCGCTCTGGTCCAACGCCCGCTCCATCTCGATCTTGAGACGGCTCATGGCGTCGATCTTCAGGGTGACCTCTTCCGGTTCGAGCAATACGCTCAAGTAGTCCCATGCGCCCGCCTTGAGCGCCGCGAGCCGTTGTTGCTTTGTCGCGGGCGTCGCCGTGATCATCATGACGGGCATGTTCCAGGCGGCGCGATCCTGGCGGAGCGTGCGGCACACGGTGATGCTGTCGATGTCCGGCAGGTCCGCATCCAGCACGACGACGTCGGGTCGCAGCGCCGGCGCCTGGTCCAGGACCTCGCGTCCGCTCAGCACGAAGTGGACGCGGTAGCCCCGCGCCGCCACGAGGTTGGCGAGCGCCTGGCTGAGCCACGTGCCGAACGCGTTGGCGACGAGCACGACGGGAGCACGGCTGAACGATGCGCGACGAGCCATGCTCCCAATGTGACGACGGGCGGAGTCGCCGCATACCGGGCAAACGCCTGGCTCGGGCCGGAGAACACCCGGGGGCTTTCGGGGAAAGCCCTGTGCGCGGCGAGCGGCGGTAGTCAGCGCGCCGCGGCGGTTCCCCGACCAGTTCAGAACCACGACGAAATCCCCGACACTCGCGACTCCTCCCCGCGGCGAGCATCTTCTCCAGCATGAACCGGATCCGATCCGCCCTGCTGCTCGGCTCGCTCGCGGTGGCGCTCCCAGCCGCGCGCCCGGTCCGAGCCCAGACGATTCCGTCGCGTGCCTACGGCGCGCTGCGCTGGCGCCTGATCGGCCCGCACCGTGGCGGCCGCGTGCTCGCGGTCGCCGGTGTCCCCGGCGATCCCGCCACGTTCTACTTCGGCGCCGTGGACGGGGGCGTGTGGCGCACCCGGAATGCCGGCGTCACCTGGGAGCCGCTGTTCGACGACCAGCCGATCGCCTCCATCGGCGCGCTCGCGCTCGCGCCCTCCGACCCGAATGTGATCTATGTCGGGACGGGCGAGGCCGCGATCCGCTCGGACATCACGTACGGCGCCGGTGTCTACAAGTCCACCGACGGCGGCGCGCACTGGCGGTCGCTCGGCCTCGCCGACACGCGCCACATCGGGAAAGTGCTCGTGGACCCCCGTAATCCCGACGTCGTGCTCGTCGCGGCGCTGGGACACGCGTACGGCCCCAACAGCGAACGCGGCGTGTTCCGCTCGACCGACGGCGGCCGTACCTGGACCAACGTGCTGTTCAAAGATCCTGACACCGGCGCCATCGACCTGGCGGCGGATCCCGGCGATCCCCAGGTCGTGTACGCCGCTCTCTATCAGGCACGCCGCACACCGTGGGAGCAGTATCCGCCGGACGAAGGACCGGGGAGCGGCCTGTACAAGTCGGCCGACGGCGGAGCCACGTGGGCGCCGCTCAACGGTCACGGTCTTCCGGCGGGCCCGGTCGGTCGCATCGGACTCGCGGTCGCCCGTGGCGGGCGCGTGTATGCCCTGATCGGCGCGAAGTCGGGCGCAGGGCTGTATCGCTCCGACGATGGCGGCACGACGTGGCGGATCGCCGGGAGCGATCCCCGGCTCACCAGCCGCAGCTGGTATTTCTGTCGTGTCACCGTGGATCCAGCGGACGCGGACGTCGTGTACGTGCCCAACGTGGCGCTCCTCAAATCGAGCGACGGCGGGAAGACCTTCGGCGTGCTCAAGGGGCAGCCGGGCGGGGACGACTATCACGAACTGTGGGTCGATCCCAAGACCGCGACCCACATGATCGTCGGCAGCGACCAGGGCGCGGTGATCACTCTCGACGGCGGCCGCACCTGGAGCAGCTGGTACAACCAGCCCACGGCGCAGTTCTATCATGTGGCCACCGACGCCGTCTTCCCCTACCGCGTGTACGGCGCCCAGCAGGACGCGGGCACGGCGGGCGTCGCGAGCCGCAGTGATTTCGGCGAGATCACGTTCCGCGACTGGGCGCCCGTGGGCGCGGGCGAGAGCGGCTACATCGCCCCCGACCCGCTCGATCCCGACATCGTGTACGGCGGGGACACCTACGGCGGCGTGCATCGATTCGATCGGCACACCGGCCAGTCGCAGGACATCTCCCCCTGGCCGGTCTCGAGCTTCGGCGTGCCGATGCCGCAACGGAAATACCGCTTCACCTGGACCTCGCCGCTGGTGTTCGATCGCGTCGATCGGCACGCGCTCTATCTCGGCGCGCAGATGGTGCTGCGCACGCGGGACGGCGGGCTGCACTGGGAGGCGATCAGCCCCGACCTGACCCGTGCCGCCGGCCGCCGGGCGGCGACCGACACGGGCCCGACCACGGTCGCGAACGCCGCCGCGCGGGGCTACGGCGTCGTGTACTCGATTGCGCCGTCGCCTCGCGCCGCGGGCCTGCTCTGGGCGGGGACGGACGACGGGCTGATTCAGCGTACCGGCGACGGCGGCGCGCAGTGGCGCGACGTGACGCCTCAGGGCCTGCTCCCCTGGAGCGCCATCAGCTTGCTCGAGGCGTCGCCCTTCGACACGGCTGTCGCGTATGCCGCGGTGGACCGTCATCGCGTGGACGACTTCGCGCCCTACATCTATCGGACCCGGGACGGCGGCGCGCATTGGACGCGCGCCGACTCAGGGATACCGCCGCGGGCGTACGTGCAAGCCGTCCGCGCCGATCCCGAGCGCGCGGCGCTACTGTACGCCGGCACCGAGACCGGCGTGTACGTCTCGTTCGACGATGGCGACCACTGGCAGTCGTTGCAGCTCAACCTGCCGGTGGCTTCGGTGCGCGACCTCGCGGTTCACGGCCGCGACCTGATCGCCGCCACCCACGGTCGCTCGTTCTGGGTGCTCGACGATCTCACGCCGCTGCGCCAGGTGGGCGACTCGGCGCTGCGCGCTCCTGTCCATCTGTTCGCTCCGGCGCCGGCGGTCCGGCTGCGCCGCAGCGTCAGCAACGACACCCCGCTGCCGCCCGAGGAGCCCCACGGCACGAATCCGCCGGCCGGGGCGGTGATCGACTATCTGCTGCGCGCGGTGCCTCCCGGTTCTGTGACCGTGGAGATTCGCGACGCGCGCGGCGGTGTCGTGCGCCGCTTCTCGAGCGACGACCGCCCGCCGCCGCCGGCGGAGGCGCCGCAAGTGGCCGACGAATGGCTGCCGCGCTTCGCGCCGCCCACGCGCACGGTCGGTCTGAACCGCTTCGTGTGGGACCTGCGCTACGCTCCGCCGCCCGCCGCGCGCTACGGCTACAGCATCGCGGGCGTAGCCGGCCAGGGAACCGTGGCCGAGCCGCAGGGGCCGCTCGTCTTAGCGGGGTTGTACGAAATCCGGCTCGGTGTCGGGGAGGGAGTCTACACCACGACCTTGCGCGTCGAACTCGATCCGCGGGTCCACGTCGCCGACTCCGCGCTCGAGTCCCAGCTGCGGCTCGCCCTCGACATCTGGAACGCGATGGCGGAGCAGCATGCGCTCGCGGCGGGCCTGCGCAGCGCGCGCGACCAGATCCGCGACCTCGCCGGTCGCTCGGTTGATCGCGTGACGCGGGGCTCGCTCACCGCCCTCGAGCGCCTGGCCGACAGCCTCGCGCGCGCGGCGGGCGCCGCGGGGGACGAGCTGGCCGGGCTCGAGACCATCGTGGAGAGCGCCGATCGCGAGCCCACCGAGCAAGCGCGGGCCGTGTTTGCCGCGCTGCGCGAGAGCGTGGCGGTCGCTGTGCGCCGCTGGCGGCAGACGCTCACCGCCGAGCTGCCGGCGCTCAACTCGCGCCTCAAGCGGCAGGGCGCGCCGCCGGTGCAGGTGGTGGAGCAGGTGCCGGAGAGGAAGACCGGACCGTGGTAGCGCGCATCAGATGGGCGCTACAGCGCGACGCTGCACCTCCAGCGGTTTTGGTCGGGGGCCGCCGGGGCCGCCGGGGCCGCGGCAGCTGCCGCGAGGATGCCATGCGGTGAGAAATGCACGCCGGCGCCGATCACGACGCGACGATACGGATCCGGAGTGGGGCGCTGGAACAGCCCCGCCACCCCGAGCTGGAATCCCAGCCCGGACTTGAGCTCGAACAAGGCGCCCAGGTTGACGGAGCCCCACGACGGTTGCCACGCGGCGCCGGTCGGCTGTTCCAGCCGCTCGAAATTCCACACCGGCACACCGTAGAAGAACAGGAGGTGGTTCGCGTCGCCGCATCCTACCAGTGGGAGCGCCGCGGCGAGGGGAATATAGGTCCTGGTCACGCCGGCCCAGCGGGACCGGTTCACGCCGACCGCGAACGACCCCAACAGGCTCAACTCGGCGCCCACACTGGTGCTGGCGGCGCCGCTCTCCCCGGACACGCGCGCGACCGTGCCGCTGAGGTTGAACAGAGCCATCCGTTGGCTATCCGCGGTCATATGACCCAGGGCCACAATGCCGGTGAGCCCGATGGCGCGGAAGCCGCCCTTGTCGCCGCCGGCATCGAGCGCGGCGCTGAAGCCGCTCATGACGGGGCGGTACGAAAGCGGGAGGCCCAACGTCTGGGCTGCCAGATAGATGGGCATCACCGCCGGGATCACGCCGATCATCCACCGGGCCGTCACGGGGTACATTGTCGACCCTCCTTTTCGTTTTGTCAGCATCGCCGCCACGACCTGACGTTGCCGTACGGCGGTCAAGGCTGGGTCAAGTCGACGTCGTTTGACTTTCCGCCCGTCTGCCCGGAAGTTCTCACTCGACCGGCCATGTCCACGTTCTTCGAGCGGGTGCGTGCCGCTCTTGCGCAGAAGGGCTACCAGGTCGACCGCGTACTGGGGAGCGGGGGCATGGGCATCGTCGTCCTCGCGCGCCAACCCGGGCTCAACCGCCTCGTGGCGGTGAAAGTCATCCGGCCCGAGCTGCACACGGCTGCGGCCACCCAGCGGTTCATCGGGGAGGCGCAGACGCTCGCCGGTTTCGCCCACGCGCACATCGTCCAGGTCCACGAAACCGACGTGGCCGACGGGCTCCCGTACTACGCCATGGAGTACCTCGACGGCGATACCGTCGCGGACCGGCTGCGTGCGGGTCCCATGCCGCGCAGGCAAGTGCTCAAGCTGGGGCGGGATCTGCTCGATGCGCTCGAGCATGCGCACCTGCATGGAGTCGTGCATCGCGATGTGAAACCGGCCAACGTGTTCTGGGACGGCGAGAAAGCCGTGCTCGTGGACTTCGGCATCGCGCAACACGTGCCGGCCGGAGATCACGACTCGGAGCCATCGCGCACCGCGCCTGGGGCGCGCGCCGGCACGCGGGCCTACATGTCGCCGGAGCAGCTCGCCGGCGCCGAAGCGTCTCCCGCCAGCGATCTGTACGCGGGCGCGCTGGTGATCTACGAGGCCTACACGTCCCGTCACTGGGTCGAAGCCCAGAGCGCGGGTGGGCGGGTCTGGGCGCGGGTGCCGTGGGTCGCCAGCGGGGTGCTGCGGCATGCGCTCGCGTGGAAACCCGAGGACCGCTGGCCCGACGCGGCGACGTTCAAGCGGAAATTCTGGCAAACCAGGATCCGTCAGTACCAGCTGCGAGCGGCGGGGCTCGCGGCGGCGGGACTGCTGGTCGGCGCTGCCGCCACCTGGGCCGTGATGCACGAGACCTGGCCGTTTCCCCGCGCCGGCGGCTTGCGCCTGGTCGTCTCGCCGTTCGAAGACGTGTGTACGGTCGCCGCGCGGGCCGGCGATCGCGTGGCGCGCGGCCTGGTGCGCGATCTCCAGGGCTACGTGGACTTCTCCGTGGCCGGTCCGACGCAGCCGCCCTGGCTCACCAAGCGGTCCACCGTGCTGGTGCGGGGCTCGGTGTGCGCCCGTGGGGACTCGGTTCGCGCCGAAATCGACGTGGCCGGGGGCGCGAGCGCGTCGGACCCTGCGATCTTCGCGCGCGGCGACACGGGTCATCTCGAGCTCCTGGCCGACACGCTGGCCTACGGCATCGTGCGTGAAATCTGGAATCACGAGAACCCGCTCGATCCCATACTGCCGATCAAAGCGCTCCCCCGAACCGCGCGGGGCCTTGCCGCGTGGCTCGCCGCGGAGCGGCTGCTCGCCCAGGCGCGGTGGGGGGAGGCCGACAGGGCGTACGACGCCGCAGAGGCGATCGACTCGACGTGCTGGCTGTGCCCTTGGCGCCACGCGCAGGTGGACAAATGGCTCGGGCGGCCGCTGGACGAAGACCGGGCGGCGCGCTACCTCCGTCACATCGACTCCTTCCCACCGCCATATCGGGACCTGATCCGCGCTTCGCGTCAGCCGCTGGTGCAATCGCTGGCGACCCTGCAACGCGTCGTGCGGGAGCGGCCGGGCTTCCTGCCGGCCCTTTTCATGCTGGCCGACGAGACGTACCATCGGGGGCCCTTGATCGGGCAGTCGTTGCGCGAGGGGATCGCGGCGCTCGAGGCCGTCGTGCGCGTACGACCCGACTTCCTGCCGGCGTGGGAGCACTTGACATGGGCCTTGACGGCCGACGGCAAGGAGATCGCCGCACGGGCGGCGTATCGGCGGCTCGAGCAGTCCGGTCCACCCCATGACTCCTTCTCCCAGGAAGTGCGGGCGCTGCTTGGGCTCGGACTGGTGTGCCGCTTCGAAGGCAGCGACGCCTGCGGTCGCACGCTGGATATCGCGCTCTCGCAGACCGGCGCCGGCCAATACCCCGATCTGGCCGCCGGGCCCCGCTACTTGATGACGTTCGATGCGCCGGCGGGTGCCGTGGCATTCGGGCGGCGTTTTGCGGCGCGCGACGACGCGCCGGCCCTCGTCGAGTCCGGACTCGTAGCCGAGCTGTCCGGCTATCTGGCGTTGGGAATGGTCGACTCGGCGCGAGCCGCCGCACAGGCGTTGCATGGACTGGGACGGGTCGAGCTCAGGCTTCTCCCCGCCGAGCTCGACGGTGCGCTGCTGCTGCTCGATCCCGGGCAGGTCGATGCCTCGGGGCGCTGGGCGGACATCGCTCGCGGCCTCGTCGCGCACGCGCACTCGGGCGTCAGTACGGGCGCGACCCGCCGCCGGGCCGCGTGGATGCTCCTCCTGCTCGGCAGGCGATTGGGCGTGCTGCCCGATTCCGATACGTATGTACGACTGCTCGAGGGCGAGCCCGGTCGGCGCCCCCTCGCGAGCCTGCTCGAAGCCGATGCGCTGGCTCGTACCGGTCGGGCTGCCGCGGCGATTCGCATGACGGATTCGCTGACGCCCTTGCAGGCCGACAGCCTGGGCGACCCCGAGATCGCGGATCCATTCTTCCGCACCGTGTTGCATCTGTTGCGGGCTGACTGGTACCAGGCCCGCCACGACGCGGACGGGGTGGAGCGGGAGCTCCACTGGTACGAAAACACCGATGTAGCGGGGCGGCCCAGCGGCCCGCCCCAGGTGGCCGACGTGGACTGGGGCTTCAGCACGCTCGCCCGATCGCGCCTCGCCGTCCTGCTCGACGCCGCGGGCGACG
>WNGC01005315.1_pt1 | contig 14763 bp, 12 predicted proteins | sample 5400051 | NCBI WGS metagenome assembly WNGC01 (sample SAMN13153368, study PRJNA577476) | soil metagenome | isolation source: 20 cm soil or saprolite under grassland replicate 2 | place: USA:California | collected 2016-06-15 | reverse complement strand
AGTTCCGCGCCGCCGAGGACTCGGTCCAGAAGATGCTCAAGTCGTCCATCCAGGTCAAGACCTTCTACGAGCTGCGCCGCCTGGAGGGCTCGAACAAGGTCGAGCGCGCGGTCATCTACAGCAACAAGACCAACATCGATGAGACGATCGAGGTCGACGCGGTGATCGCCTCGCTGGGGTTCCTGAGCACCCTCGGCCCGATCCAGGAGTGGGGACTCGACCTGGAGCACGACAGCATCCGGGTGAACACGCGGATGGAGACCAACCTCCGCGGGGTCTACGGCGCCGGCGATATCGTGACCTATCCGGGCAAAGTCAAGCTCATCGCCACCGGGTTCGGGGAGGGCGCGACCGCGGCCAACAACATCGCCGCCTACATCAACCCGAAGGCGAGCGTCTTCCCCGGCCACAGCAGCTCGCAGGACGTCCACGAGAAGCAGAAGGTCTCGGCGAAAACCTAGATCACACGCTTAGAGCGGCCTTTCCACCTTCCCACCCCGCTCAAGGTGGCGTTGCAGGTCGCGGTAGAAATTCTCGTGCTGTCCGACCGCGACGAAATACACAATGTTTCGCCTTTCTTCGATGATATATGCGACGAGCCACTGATCATTCTGGGCCTTGAATTTTTCCACCCAGACCTGACGCAGCGCCCCGCGCTTCCGATCTCCCCGATGCGGATCCTGGAGGATCTGCGCCTGCACTTCGTCGAGCCGATGAATAACTGCCGGCGCGAGGCGCTTACGATCCTTATTGTAGCTTGGAGCGGCGAGTCCGGTATATGGCAGTTACCGCCGCCCCCACGCGACAGGCTCAGCAAGTCCCGCCTCGACCTCAGCCGTCCCCGCCAGAACCTTCTCGATGAAACGGAACGGCAGATCAGGATTGTCTTCTGCGATCATGGCCAACTCGATGTACCGGCGTGCCTGCTCGCTGAGGGGTCGATGCTGTCCTTTCGCCCGCGCGGCAAGTCTGCGCTTCAATGTCTGGCCCACGCGTAGATTCAGCGCAACCATAGAGAATATCCACTCCTCTCTTGTACGCGACAATTGTAACACATTGTAATACGTTCGTCAAACGGCAGATATCTTTGCCCTCAATCAATGGTATCGGAACCAGGCTCTCCAACCTGTTGGAAAGAGACCCACGAAAAGTTGCCCTTGTGAGGTGCTCGCTCCATCCGGCGCCTGCCCGGGGAAGTAGAGGATAACAATCCATGTCCGGTCCGCCACCGCTTTACCGCATAAGTTGGCAGCCATTCGCCCGTACCCTTCGGGCCGGGTGGGAGCGGGATACATATCGGTGATTCTGTAACCAGTCCACTTGATGTTTGTATAGAGGGTTGGAATCGCTTTTTGCAGGTAAGCTCGTATGGCCGACTCGGCGCCGGGAGGCGACGGCAGCGGAAGCTCATCTGGACAAATCCCCGTCTTCGGACTGGACGGGACTGTCCCCGCCTGAGTCGCCGCCGGGCGTGGTTTTGAGTCCGGGCGAAACGGGCCGGACTCCGAGCGGCCAACGCCTGCTGCCAGGAAGAATGCAAGCACCGATGCCAGAGTGGCTAGACGCTTCACCTAAACGATTGCAAGGCCCCTACTAGTCAGGGCGCCCCGGCTCCCACCGCCTGATCGTCCGCGTGGTAGGAACTGCGGACGAGCGGCCCGGACTCCACGTGCCGGAAGCCCATCGCCAGCCCGTCGCGCTTGAACTCGGCGAACTCCTCGGGATCGTAGTACCGGGCGATCGGCGCGTAGTCCTTGCCCGGGCTGAGGTACTGGCCGATCGTCAGGATGTCGCACCCCGCCGATCGCAGGTCACGCATCGTCTCGAGCACCTCGTCCCGGGTCTCCCCCAACCCCACCATCATCCCGCTCTTGGTGAGCCAGCGTCCTCCCCCGGCTTTCGCCCGGGCGAGCAGGTCGAGGGACCGGCGGTAGTTTCCGCCGCCGCGGACCGCCCGGAACAGCCTCGGGACCGTCTCGATGTTGTGGTTGAGGATGTCGGGGCCCGCCTCGAGCACGGTGCGCAGCGCCGCGGGATCGCCTTTGAAGTCGGGGATCAAGACTTCGACCGAGCACTGCGGGCGGCGCTCGCGCAGCAGCCGGATCGTCCGGGCAAACATCGCGGCGCCCCCATCCGCCAGGTCGTCGCGGTCCACGGAGGTGACGACGACGTGGCGGAGCCCCATCGCGCTCGCGGCCTCGGCCACCCGCTCCGGCTCCCGGACATCCAGTTCGGTGGGCAGCCCGTGGGCGATGGCGCAGTAGGCGCAGTGCCGGGTGCAGACGTTGCCGAGGATCAGGAACGTCGCCGTCCGGCGCTCCCAGCAGTCGCCGATGTTCGGGCAGCGGGCCTCCTCGCACACGGTGTGCAGCGCCTGCGTGTGCATGATGCCCACCAGTTCCCGGAAGTTGGGTCCGGAGGGCAGCCTGACCTTGAGCCACTCCGGCCGCCGTATCGTGCTCATCGCATCCTCAGCCCGCGCTCGCTCGGCTCGTCCATATCAGAACTCGGGGGAATCCCCGGCGGGCGCAAATTCTTCCAGCTGCCGCTTGATATGGGTCAGGAATTGGACGCCCACCGCGCCGTCGAAGATCCGGTGGTCGAACGCCAGCCCCAGATTCATCATCTCGCGGATGGCGATGCCCTCGCCGACGACAACCGGCCGCCGCACGATCGCGTCCGTGGCCAGAATCGCCGCCTGCGGGTAGTTGATGATCGGCATCGAGATGATCGAGCCAAACACCCCGGGGTTGGTCAGCGTGAACGTGCCCCCCGAGACATCCTCGAGCGCGAGCTTGCCCTCGCGCGCCAGGGTGGAGAGCCGGGCGACCTCCTTCGCCAGGTCCACCACGGACTTCTGGTCCGCGTGCTTGATGACCGGGACGATTAGCCCGTCGGGGATCGCGACCCCGATGCCGAAATGAATCGCCTGCTTGTGAAGGATGCCTTCCGGGGTGAACGTCGCGTTGACCATCGGGAACGCCCGGAGCGCCCGGGTCGTCGCGCGCACGATGAACGCGGTGAGCGAGATGTTGACGCCGTGGCGCGCCTGCCAGGCCGCCTTGTGCGCCTCCCGGTGCCGGACCAGGGCCGTGAGATCCACCTCGATGATCCCGTAGGCGTGGGGGATTTCCCGTTTGCTCTGCGCCAGGCGCTCGGCGATCGTGCGGCGGATGGGCGAGAGCTTCTGGAGTTGATCGCCGGCGGCCGGGGGAGGCCCGGCCGGCGCGGGTGCCTGAGCGTTCCGAGCGGGCGCCCGGGTCGAGGCGGCCGCGGCGCCGGCAGATGGAGCCGCGCGGGCCTGGAGGTAGCGGAGCACATCGTCCTTGGTGATGCGCCCACCGTCCCCAGTCCCTGGGATCGATTCCAGTTCCTGGGCTGGGATCTGATGCTCCTCCGCCATGCGGCGCACCAGCGGCGTCAGGCGGACCGCCCGGTCGCGCGCGGGCGGCGCACCAACCTGACGCGCCCTTCCACCGTCCCCAACCGCGGCAGGCGCGCGGGCCGCGCCCGCGGCGGCAGCGGAGGCGGGGCGGGCGGCGGGCGCAGGCGCGCTCGCCGCGGGAGGAGCCGCGGCGGACGGCCGGGCCGCCACGGGCGCTCCGGCCGCTTCCTCGATCACGGCGATCGCCGTGCCGACCACCACGGTCTCCCCTTCCTTGACCAGGATCTCCTTCAGCATGCCGGCAAAAGGCGACGGCATCTCCACGTTCACCTTGTCGGTGATCACCTCGACGAGGGGCTCGTACTTGGCCACCGATTCACCGGGGCGCTTGAGCCACTTGCCGATCGTCCCCTCGTGGACGCTCTCGCCGAGTTGCGGCATCTTGATGTTGGTCGCCATCGTGGCTCCCTCTCGGTCGCGAACGCTACGTGTTCGGTCGCGCCCGGCCTGCGCTAATAGGCTACCAGGGTTCGCGCGGCCGCGGCGATCTTGTCGGCGGTGATCATAAACCACTCTTCGATCGGCGCAGAGAAGGGAACGGCGGGGACCTCCGGACCGCCCAGCCGGGTCGGCGGGGCATCCAGGGACTTGAACCCTTCCTCGGCGATCGTGGCCGCGATCTCCGCCCCGAAGCCTCCAAACCGGTTGTCCTCGTGGACGATCAGCGCGCGGCTGGTGCGCGCAACGCTCTCGAGAATCGTCTTCGTGTCCAGCGGCCGGAGCGTGCGCACGTCCACGACTTCGGCCTCGATCCCCTCCCGGGCGAGCTGCTCCGCGGCCCCCAGCGACTCGTGCAGCATCAGCCCGTAGGCGAAGATGCTCAGGTCCCGGCCCGGGCGGCGGACGGCGGACGGCCCAATCGGCACGGTGAAGTCCCCGTCGGGGACCTCCCCGCGCACCGAGCGGTACATCTTCTTGTGCTCGAGGTAGAGCACCGGATCGTGATCGCGGACCGCGGACCTGAGCAGCCCTTTGGCGTCCGCCGGCGTGGAGGGCACCACCACCTTCAGGCCCGGGATGTGCGCGTAGAAGGCCTCGATCGACTGCGAGTGGTAGAGGGCGCCGTGGACGCCGCCGCCGTAGGGCGTCCGGATGACCATTGGGCACTCGAAGCCGTTCCGGGAGCGATACCGCAGCCGGGCGGCTTCGCTCAGGATCTGATCGAACGCCGGGTGAATGAAGTCCGCGAACTGGATCTCCGCGATGGGACGCAGCCCGTTGACCGACATGCCGATGGCGACGCCGATGATCAACGACTCGGCGAGGGGCGTGTCGATCACCCGCGCCTCCCCAAAGGCTTCGTAGAGCCCGTCGGTCACCCCAAACACGCCGCCCTTCCGGCCCACGTCCTCGCCCAGGATGACGGTGGAGGGATCCCGGGCCATCTCCTCGTGGAGGGCATCGTGGATGGCGTCGAGGAAGCGTTTGTCGGCCATGACCTACGGCTCCGCGTCGGGCTCGAAGTAGACGTACCGGGTGGCGGTGGCCGGGTCCGGCAGCGGGGCCGCTTCGGCGATCTCGGTGCCCAGGTCCACCTCGCGCTGGATCCGCGCGCGGATCTCCTGCTCCGCCTCGGGGGTGAGCGCGCCGCGCTCCCGCAGTTCCGCCGCAAAGACGTGGACCGGATCCTGCGCCCGGGCATGCGCCAGGTCCTCGGCGGTCCGGTACCGCTCCTGCCGGTCATCGCTGCTGTGCGCGGTGAGGCGCGGCACCTTCACCTCCAACAGCGTCGGACCCTCGCCGCTGCGGGCGCGCGCCACCGCATGACGCGCCGCGGCGTACACCTCGAGGACGTGGCTGCCGTCGACGGTCACCCCCGGCATCCCGTAGCCGGCCGCCCGCGCCGAGACATTGGCCACGGCCATCTGCTTCTTCTGGGGGACCGAGATCGCGAATCCGTTGTTCTCGACGACGAAGATCACCGGCAGCCGGTGCACCCCGGCGAAGTTCAGCGCCTCGTGAAAGTCGCCCTCGCTGGTGGCGCCTTCGCCCATGGCCGTGAGGCAGACCTCGCCCGTCCCCCGGACCTTGGCCGCGTAGGCGATCCCGGCGGCGTGCAGGCACTGGGTGGCGACCGGACTGCTGGTCGACAGGATCTTGTGCCGGGCATGCCCGTAATGGCCGGGCATCTGACGGCCGCCGCTGCTGGGATCGGCGTCCTTGCCCAGCTGGATGAGGAAGATCTCCGCCGGCGGCATGCCCTTCATCAGCACCGCCGCGATGGATCGGTAGAAGGGGACCAGCCAGTCTCGCTCCCGATCCAGGGCGTAGACCGCGCCGACCTGCGCTCCCTCGTGTCCCTGGCCGGAGATGACAAACGCGGCCTTCCCCGAACGCTGCAGCGCCCACATCCGTTCGTCCACGGCGCGGGCGAGGCAGAGATAGTAGTACATCTCGAGCAGGGCGGCGGCCGGCTCGCCTTTGTCCCGGGAAACGCGGGCCTGGGTTTTGGTATCCTTCGGGCTCATGGACCCTCCCCTGCTTTGGTACCACGCCGCCCGCGAGATTTCCAGCGAGAGGTTTCCTCCATCCGGGAAAACGTTCCTTCCCCGACCGGCGTTCCCCGGCCGTCCCGATGTGGACCCCGGTTCACGTGTGTACCCCGCGGCCGAGCGCGCTGAGCGCGGCCTCCTTGACGGCCTCGGAGAGCGTGGGGTGCGCGTGCACGGCGTTGCCGATCTCCAGCACCGTCGCTTCGAGCGACTTGCCGAGGACGGCCTCGGGCAGCAACTCGGTCACCTCGGGACCCACGAGGTGCACCCCGAGGATCTCGCCCAGGGCGCGGTCGGCCACGATCTTCACCAAGCCTTCGGCGCGCCCGAGGATCCTCGCCCGGCCGTTCGCGATGAACGGGAACCGCCCCACGGTCACGTCGCGTCCCTGCTCGCGGGCCTGCCGCTCCGTCAGGCCCACGCTGGCAATTTGGGGGATGGTAAAGGTCGCCCGGGGCATCAGCGTTGGATCCAGGGCGCCGGTGGCCTGGCCGGCGACCGCCTCGACCGCGGCGGTCGCCTCCGCGTAGGCGACATGGGCCAGCAGCAGCCCGCCGGTCACGTCGCCGGCGGCTGAGATCGACGGGACCGTGGTCTGAAACCGTCCGTCCACGGGGATCCCTCCCCGGCCCGGCGCGAGCCCCACCGCCTCGAGGCCCAGTCCCTCGACGACGGGGGCCCGCCCCACCGCGACCAGGGCGTAGTCGGCCTCCAGCGTCTCTTCGCCGGTGCCCGTCCGCAGGGCGATCCGCACGCTGTCGCCGGCGGCGGTCACCCCGGTCACGGACGTCCCGGTCCGAATCGCCACCCCCCGCCGGCCGAGCTCCTTGGCGACGACAGCGGAGAGCTCCTCATCCTCGAGCGGCAGGATCGCCGGCATCATCTCGATGAGCGTGACCTTCGATCCGAACGCGGCGAACGCGCTGGCAAACTCGGCGCCCACGGCGCCCGCGCCCAGGATCGCGATGGCCCGCGGCACCTCCGGCAGCCGCAGCGCCCCCGCGTTGTCGAGAACGCGGTCGTTGTCGATGACCACTCCCGGCAGGCTCCGCGGGCGCGAGCCGGTCGCCACCAGGATGTGCCGCGCCTCCAGGCTGACCTCGGAACCGTCGGTCGCGGCCACGCGCACCTGGGTGGGGGTGACGAACCGGCCGGCGCCGGGAAACAGGGCGATGCCGTTCTTGCGCATCAGGAATTCGATGCCCCGGAAATTCGCGGTGACCACCCGGTCCATCCGGCGCCGCACCTGGCCGTAGTCGAGTCGAACGTCCCCCACCTGCACGCCCATCTCACCCGCTCCGCGAATGTCCCCGAGCAGCTCGGCGGTATGGAGGAGCACCTTGGTCGGGATGCACCCGACGTGCACGCAGGTCCCGCCGAGTTTTTCCCGCTCCACCAGCGCGGTCCGCAGACCGAGCTGGGCGGCGCGGATCGCGCCCACGTACCCGGCCGGGCCGCCGCCGATGATGATGAGATCGTACGGCCCGCCGGCCGCGGGAGCGGTCATGCCTCGTCCGGCGGGAGCCGATCGAGGGACTTGCGTCCCGCAAACCCCTCATCGGTCCCGTGCCAGAATCGAATCGCGGGCTCCCCCAGCTTCCAGCAGAGATACACCGTGGACCCGCCGCGGGCGCGAAACGGAAAATCGATCAGCCCCAGATCGAGATCGCGCAAGATGCACCCGGTCGCTTCGATGTCGCTGGCAATGGAGACCAGCCGCGTGGTGAGCCCATCGAGCCGGTGCTGCTCGTCCCCCAGCTCGCTCAACACCGCGTCGCCGCCCTCGAGGCGCTTCCAGAGGAGATCCATCTGGGCCTTCTTGACGCGGGAGAGCAGGCCCTCCGCTTCATCCAGGGTGAAGTGCCGGATGGCCATCGAGGCCTTACCCCACCCGGCGCACGCGACGGCGCCGCCGGCGGAGCAGACGTCCGGGGTCGATGAACAGCACCCCGTTGAGGTGATCGATCTCGTGCTGCACCACCCGGGCCAGCAGGTCTTCGCTGGTCACCACGATCCGCCGGCCGCGAAGATCACGACCTTCCACCTCGATCGCGCGGGCGCGCCTGACATCGCCGTACACCCCCGGAATGCTGAGGCAGCCTTCGACGCCAACCTGGCTCCCCCGCCGCCGGCGCACCCGCGGGTTGACCACGGCCAGGGGGCCCCGGCCGATGTCGGCCACGAACAGCCGGACCGGCACGCCGACCTGCGGGGCGGCCAGGCCGATCCCCTGCGCCCGGCGCATGCTCACCAGCATGTCGGCGACGAGTTGGCGGGTGGTGCGGTCGACTGTGCGAATCGGCCGGCTGCGCCTCCTGAGCACCGCGGCATCGGAATCCCGCACGGTGACGATTCGCCTGGGGCGCCCCCGAGCCCCCCCAAGCCCCTTGATGCGTCGAGCGGGCCGGCGGCTGGTCACCGCATCCGGCCCGGAGCCTGCTGCGGGATTCGCGCGCTGGTGGCAGACAGATCAGGCCTGCCCCTCGTGGACGGCAGTGGACGCATGCTCCTGGAGCCTCCGGGGGACGGCCACCGGGAGCGCGCACCCCCGGGACGTATTCTTGTCGGCCCGCAGGGGAAACTCCTTGCCGGGACCGCCGTCGATGCCGGCGGATGCGCTCAGATCAGCGATCGGGTCTGGCCGCCATCAACGTTCACGCAGGCCCCGAGCACCAGGCTCGCGGCGTCCGAGGCGAGGAACGCGACGACCCGAGCGACTTCCTCGGCGTGGCCGAGCCGGCCGAGCGGCATGTCCGCTTTGATGAACGCGGCCATCCCTTCCGGATCCTCGCGCAGCCGGCGCTCCCAGCCGCCGCCGGGGAAGAGAATCGATCCCGGGGCGACGCTGTTGACCCGGATCCCGTGCGGCGCCAGTTCCAGGGCGAGCGCTTTGGACATGGCGATTTCCGCGGCTTTGGTGGCAATGTAGGTGGGCCGGCGGAGATACGCCCCGCCCCACTCACGCCCGTAGATCGACGTGATGTTGATGATGACGCCGCCGCCGCGCTCGTGCATGTGGGGAATGACCAGACGGCTCGCGCGCACCGCCGGCATCAGATTGAGGTCGATCGACCGCTGCCAATCGGATTCGCTGCTTTCCTGGAACGAGGTTCCGACGCTCCCCCCGACATTATTGACGAGGACGTCAATGCCGCCGAAGATGCGCAGCGCACTGTCGACGACCTGCCGCATGCCCTCAGCGGTCGTGACATCAGCCGTCACCGCCACCACGCGGGCGCCGAGCGCTCGAATCTCCGACGCCGCGGCCTCCAGCGGCTCGGCGCCGCGCGCGCACAGGCCGATGTGACATCCCTCGCGTGCGAGCTCGATGGCGATCGCTCGGCCAAGGCCGCGACTGGATCCGGTGATCAGCGCGGCCTTCCCACGAAGATGAAGATCCATATCTCCCCGGACGTTCTAGGCTGCGCCGGACCCTCCCTGCCGCAGGAGATGCGCGTGCATCCTATCGAAACTCGCCTCCCATCAGGTGGAGACCTCATGAGCACCCTCCCGAAGACGCGGTACGCGAAGAGCAGCGGGATCAACATCGCCTACCAGGTCATCGGGGAGGCGCCGCCGGACCTCGTCTACGTCCCGGGCTGGCTCTCGAACGTGGAGATGATGTGGGAGAACCCGAGGCTCGCGCGCTTCCTGCGCCGCCTCGCGTCGTTCAGCCGCCTGATCGTGTTCGACAAGCGTGGGACGGGCCTCTCCGACCGTGTCGCGGAGCTCCCCACGCTCGAGCAGCGCATGGACGACGTGCGCGCCGTGATGGATGCCGCCGGTTCGGCGCGCGCCGCCGTCGCGAAACGACGTCGTTCCGAGGACTATCCGTGGGCGTCGACGTTGGACGAACGGCTTCGGGGCGCCGAGGAGCTCGAACGGAACTGGGGCGAGCCAAAAGTCGCCGACCTTGCCTACTATGCGCCAAGTGTAGCCGACGACGCCAGTTTCCAGGAATGGCTCGACACGTACTTCCGTCAAAGCGCCTCACCGAAGGCGGCGGCGGACTTCCTACGCATGAACAGCTACACGGACGTCCGGGAGGTCTTGCCGAGCGTGCGCGTCCCGACGCTCGTGCTCCAGGCTGCGGGCGATCGCGACGTGCAGGCTGAAGAGGGGCGCTATATCGCGTCTCGCATCGCCGGCGCCAGGTACGTCGAGTTCCCATCCGGCGACCACTTCTTCTGGGCTTCGCATCAGGACGAGATCCTCGCCGAGATTCAGGGTCTCCTGACCGGCGTGCGTCCGCCGCCGGAGCACGATCGGATCCTCGCCACGGTGCTCTTCACCGACATCGTGGAGGGGACGAAGAAGGCCGCGGCGCTCGGCGACCGCCGCTGGCGGGACCTCCTCGAGAGCCATCACGCCCTCGTGCGCGCCCAGATCACCCGATACCGCGGACTCGAGCAGGATACCGCGGGCGACGGCTTCTACGCCGCCTTCGACGGGCCGGCGCGCGCGGTTCGCTGCGCATTCGCGATCCGCGACGACATCCGGCGGCTCGGTCTGGAGATCCGCGCGGGCGTCCACACGGGCGAGTGCGAATCCGTCGGGGGCAAGCTCGGGGGAATCGCCGCGATCATCGGCGCGCGGGTCAAAGATCTCGCCGGCGCGGGCGAGGTGCTGGCGACGAGCACGGTGCGCGACCTCGTCTCCGGTTCGGGGCTCACCTTCGCCGAGCGGGGCGCGCAGGAACTGAAGGGGGTCCCCGGCGAGTGGCGCCTCTTCTCGGTGACGGGCTAGCGCCGCCTCGCGGTCAGAACTGCGCGCTAAAGATGACGACGAATCGCATCAACAGCACGCCGAGCAGCACGCTGGCCAGCATCGGCGTGCGGGAGGCCCCGGCCGCCCGGGCGACCGCCGCCGATCCGGTACCGGACGCCACCTGAATGGCCGGCCCCCCCATCCCAACCAACGGAGGCACCAGGCTCGCCACGACCAGCGCCCAGAGCACGCCCCAGGGCTTGGCCAGCGCCCGGGTCAGGGTCCCGGCCCCGGCCAGGTTGGCAAGGACGAGGGCGATCAGCAGCAATTCTAAGATTGCAAAGTAGCGCTCCATCTGGGCGAGACGCCACTCCGTCGCCTCCCCTTCCGGACGGTACCGAGCCAGCCAGGCGAGCAGCGCGGCCGACCCACTCAGTCCCGACGCGAGGAAGAGCCCGCCCAACGCCCACGTGTCGCTCCAGATCGGCTGGTTGGAAACGCTGAGCAGGACCCCGGTGTACGATGCCACGTAGAGGCCCAGGAGCGCCCCGACCCCGATCACGACCCGGCCGGCGCCGCCCGCAAGGGCGTGGGCAATGGCGCGGGCGAGCGGAGCGCGCATGCGCCCATCGAGGGTTCGCACCTCGATGAACGAGACCAACGCGAAGGCGCCATAGAGCAGCAGCGCCCAACTGCCGACCGACATCGGCGACCAGTATTTGAACGCGAGGCCGCCGTGTCCGGGCGTGGTGTCGATCAGCATGTGCCAGAAGCGGAGCGGCCGGCCGAGGTCGATCGTGAGCAAGATGGGGCACAGCACCAGCAGCGGGAACGCGGCGAGGAACGCGGTCCGGGCGGCTGCCTCATCGCGCGGGCTCCCCCAGAGCCGCAGCATCGTCGCCAGCGTGTACATGCCGCCCGAGAGACCGCCCAGGAAGAAATACCCGAGGATGTACCACTCCCAATGCGGGGAGGCAACGAAATGCTCAGCCATGGGCTACATCCTCCCCGTCGGGCCGGACCGGCGGAGCGCTTCTTCGGCCCGCCTCGTCCCGCCCCGGTCTCGGAGCGCGACGAGCCCGGCCAGCACGCCAAGGGCCGCAGTCATCAGGACGCCCAGATACCCCGTCCGGTTGTTGCGCCTGGGCAGCACGGCGTTCGCTTCATTGGGGAGCCCGTAGGCCTCCGGCTTGTCCATGAGCAGGAAGAACGCGTTCAGCCCTCCATAGATCTTGTCGTCCCGGCCGTACAGCCGCGCCTGGGTGGTCCCCTGCGCCTGGAGCGTGGCGAGCCGCGCATCCGCCTTCTTCTGCAGCTCGCTGAGCGGCCCGAACTGGATCGCCTGGGTCGGGCAGACCTTGGCGCAGGCGGGCATCAGGCCGCTCTGCAACCGGTCGTAGCAGAATGTGCACTTGTGCACGGTCGCGGTCTGCTCGCTGAAGCCGATCACCCCGAACGGGCAGGCGGCGATGCAGTCCCGGCAGCCGTTGCACACATCCTGCTGGATGAACACGGTGTCGAACTCGGTCCGGATGATGGCGTTGGTCGGGCAGACCTCCATGCAGCTCGCGTGCTTGCAGTGCTTGCAGACGTCCGAGAACATCAGCCACGCCGCCCCGTTCCCCGTGGTCGTGGGCGCATCGGGGACCTTGTCGATGAACGCGACGTGGCGCCAGTTCTCCTCGTCGAGCTTGCCCGTGTTGTCGAAGCTGTCGGCAAGGAACGCAGGTTTGTTGCCCTTGAGCTGGTTCCATTCCTTGCAGGCGACCTCGCAGGCTTTGCAGCCAATGCAGACGCTGGTATCCGTGAAGAAGCCGACCGCCTCCGCCATCGTCTTCAGCTCCTCCCTCAGAGGCCCATCAGATTGGGCGCGATCTTGGCGACCCCCTGTTCCCGGGCGTACAGGTCGAGCGGGATCGCCGCCATCTCGTCGACCACCGGCACCGCGCGCGCCTCCCGGCTGAGATCCACGTTCAAGAGATAGCGCGAGCAGGTCGTACACGCGTGGATGCTGACGTGCGGCAGGCGCGGCGCCGGGCCGGGCGCGGCGGCGCGGCCTGCGCCCTCGAGTCCCCGCACCACCCTGCCCGCAGCCTCGGAGGCGGTCGCGCCCTCCTCCGCGTGGATCGGCAGGCGCCGGCTCTCGGTCTCGCCGCAGGCCGGGCACGTCATCCGTGGAAACGCCCAGCGACACGCGCACCGCGAGCATTCCAGGTACCGGCGCGGGGCGACCAGGCTGTCGTCCGTGGGCACAAAGAGGCTGACTTGAGGCAGGCCCCCGCAGTGGGGACAGTGGCGCTCGTCACGGGGTCCCGCACACACCGCTGTGGCCGCCGGGCCAAGGGCTTCGAGCACCGGCCCCGCCGCTGCGCGGACCAGGTATCGGTCCTCCGGAGACAGTTCTTGATCCCCGAGCCAGCGCGTCACCTTCTCCTCCCACCGGCCTTGAAGACCGTTCCCGCCGGGCGGCGCATCGGCCACCGCGCGCGCCAGCTTCTCCGGCCCGCGGGCCACGGTCACCTCCCGCACCAGGGGCAGCGCCCGCTCGGTCACGTAGGCCGCCACCCGGGAAGGGTCGGACCATTGCGCCTGGGGCATCGCCTGGGCCGCCTCGTACACCCGCTCCTGCGCGCCGAGGAGCGCGCCGTAGAAAGTCAGGACCTCCAGGGCGAACGGCCAGCGCCCCGCGAGATCCTCAGCGCGGCGCCGGCGTTCGGCCCATTGACCGGTGGCGACGGCCGGCGATCCCATCACATCTTCTCGACGTTGACCAGAAAGGCTTTGAACTCGGGCGTCCTGGCGTTCGCGTCCCCCACGAACGGGGTGACCCAGCCGCCGGGTGACGACCGCGCGCACCTGGATCTCGCCGCGCTTCGATCGCACCCGCACCATGTCCCCGTTCGCGATGCGCTTCTCCTGCGCCAGGCCTTCCGGCAGCTCCACGAACGCCTCGGGCTGGAGCTGGACCAAACGCTCGACCTGCTGGGTGATGTAGTGCTCGTGCTCCGTGAGGCGGTAGGTCGTGGCGATGATGGGAAACTCGTCCGGGGTCCCGAACCGGCTGGGGCGCCCGGCGGCCTGATCGTAGAGAAAGGCGACGGGCGAGGCCGAGACGCTCGGGTGCAGCGCGTTCTCGACCGGGGACTCCACCGGCTCGTAGTGCTCCGGCAGCGGCCCGTCGAGCATCGAGGTGCTGAACAGCCGTCCTGTGCCCTCGCTGGTCATGATGAACGGCAGCCACGCCTTGGGGTCCTTCGGATCCATCTTGACCGGGTAGTCCGGCACGTCCCCCACCCACTGCGCGCCGTCCCACCGGATCCCCGGCCGCTTCGGGTCCCAGGGCTGGCCCGCGAGGTCCGCCGAGGCCCGGTTGTACATCACCCGCCGGTTGAGCGGCCAGCTCCACGCCCACCTCGGGTAGAAGCCCATCCCCGTCGGGTCGTTCTTCTCGGGATCCTGCACGCCCTCGCGCCGCTTGGAGAGGTTGCCCGATTCCGGGTACGAGCCCGTGTAGATCCAGTCCCCGGCGGTCGTGGTCCCATCGTCCTTGAGGGCGGCGAACGTGGACAGGCGCTTCTCGGTGACGTTGTCCTCACCGTTGATCTCCGCGGCGATCTCGTCCAGTTCGGGCTTGAGCGGATCCTTGTAGTCCATCGCGAGGTGCATGATCGGATCGGGGAACTTGCCGTGCTGCGGATCATGCTGGTAGAGATCCTTGATCCGGTGGAAGATCTCGGCGAGGATCCAGTGATCGTGCCGGGCCTCGCCCTGAGGGGGAATCACCTGGTCCTTCCACTGCATCCACCGGCCGCTGTTGACGAACGAGCCTTCCTTCTCGATCCAGTGCGTGCACGGGAGGAGGAAGACCTCGGTGTGGACCTTGGCCGGATCCATCCCCGGCCCGTGCCAGAACTCGGAACTGGTGGTGGGGAACGCGTCCATGACGACCAGCCACTTGAGGTTTGCGAGGGCCTGGAGCACCTGGTTGCTGTCCGGGCCAATACTCGTCGCCGTCATGCCCGAGAGGATGACCCCCTCCATCTTCCCCCGCAGCGCCTGGTCGAAGATGGACATCCAGGAGGAGTTCCCGGCCGGCTTCGGGATGTAGTTGAAGGCAAA